>Ga0265293_10000126_pt1 | contig 180169 bp, 153 predicted proteins | sample Munlanlewell138R_FD_192505 | JGI IMG/M metagenome (GOLD analysis project Ga0265293, IMG submission 192505) | Leachate microbial communities from a municipal landfill in Southern Ontario, Canada - Leachate well 138R | ecosystem: Engineered > Solid waste > Landfill > Unclassified | place... | reverse complement strand
CCTGGAGGGATTCGAACCCCCGACCAATGGCTTCGGAAGCCACTACTCTATCCGGCTGAGCTACAGGCGCGTTTTTAAAGGACTTTTTCCTGGCGAGCCGCCGAAAATGACCAACGGCTCTGTGACACCTTACAACGCCCGCAAGCCCGATGAGTAATGGCTTCGGAAGCCACTACTCTATCCGGCTGAGCTACAGGCGCGCGGCCGGCTATTTTCCCTCATCCGGGCGCCGGATGCGAGCCCTGACCGCTGCCAACGACACCTGAGCCTGGCAGGGGCGCGGTGATTCCAATGACAAGTGAGCCTGTGGACCAGTGACGGAGCCGCTGCGCGCGCATGCAAGCACCCTTTGGCAACACGGCGCTTTGTCTCACAGGCGACGCTGCGTTCGGCGGCTAGCCACTTGGCCCGCGCTTGGCCGTTGCCGGTGCCGGTGCCGTTGCCGGTGCGGGTGCGCTCGCGCCACGGCCGCTCAACTGCCGGATGACGCCAGCGCCAGGCATCCAAGCCCGCGCCGCTACCCGTGAACAGATGGCTTGCTGTTCCTGACCCCTTGCCGACCAGGCAGGACCGCCTCGCCTTGGATTGCCCCAAGAAGGCCACAACATGGCAGAGGGACTCCAACCGCCCGCAGCCAGTGCAGATCGCCTGCGCTGGTTGCCGCAGGGCAACGGCTTGCCAGTGATCCAGCCGGCGCCGCCCGGCCATCGCCCGCTGCCCAGGCCGCGGCCCGGCCGCTTTCAACAAGGACACCACCGATGACGCCGACGCCACTTTCCATCCTCGAACTGGTACGCATCACCGAACAGACCGATGCCCGCCAGGCGATTCACAATGCGCGTGATCTGGCCACCCATGCCGAGCGCTGGGGCTACCACCGCGTGTGGGTGGCCGAGCACCACAACATCCCGGGAATCGGCAGTTCGGCCACGTCGCTGGTGATCGGTTTCATTGCCGAGGGCACGCGCACGATCCGGGTCGGCGCCGGCGGCATCATGCTGCCCAACCATGCCCCGTACATCATTGCCGAGCAGTTCGGCACGCTGGAGCGGCTGTATCCGGGCCGGATCGACCTGGGCCTGGGCCGGGCGCCGGGCACCGACCAGCGCACGCTGCGGGCATTGCGCCGTACGGCGCAGGCAGCCGAGAGCTTCCCGCAGGATGTGGTCGAGCTGCAGGCTTTTCTGGCAGCGACGGTGCCTGGCCAGGGCATCGAGGCGGTGCCGGCGGCGGGCACGGATGTGCCGCTGTGGATCCTGGGTTCCAGCCGGTTCGGCGCGATGCTGGCGGCCGAGCTGGGCCTGCCGTATGCCTTCGCCTCGCACTTTGCACCGCAATTGCTCGATGAGGCGCTGGACATCTACCGCAGCCGCTTCCAGCCCTCGGCGCAACTGGATCGCCCTTACGCGATGGTCGGCGTCAACGTCATTGCCGCCGATACCGATGACCAGGCGCGCTACCTGGCGACCAGCCAGCAGATGTCGTTTGCCGACATCTTCCGCGGCGCCCGCGGCCTGAGCCGGCCGCCGGTCGATGACATCGAAAACTACTGGTCGCCGATGGAGAAGCAGCAGGTGGCGGCGATGCTGTCGTGTTCGGTGGTCGGCTCGCCAGACACGGTGCATGAAGGGCTCCAGGCCCTGGTTGCGCGCACCGGCGCCGACGAGCTGATCATCGTGTCGGACATCTACGATCACGGCGCGCGGCTGCGTTCGCACCAGATCATCGCCGAGGTCGGCGGCATCCTGCCGGCGGACGCGAAGGCGGCCGGCTGATGCCGATGGCGTGCCCGTGAGTGACGACGTCGAGCTGCCTGTGCTCGGCAATCAGGCTGTCGCCGACGAGGCGACGGCGTCGCTGGAAACTCAGCCGCGCCCGGTGATTACGCCATCGGCCTGGCCTGCTGCCGGCAACCCGGACAATCCCGGCCATTCCGGCAGCGCCAGTGTCAGCGCTGAGACCGGCATCGCCAGCCTGGTCATCGCACAACAACCTCTGGACCAAGCCGCCCTGCGCCACAGCTTCGCCGCCTTTCCGACCGGCGTCACCCTGGTGGCGGCGCAGGTGGCCGGCCAGCCGGCAGGCATGCTGGCCAATTCGTTTACTTCGGTATCGCTGGATCCGCCCCTGGTATCGCTGAGCATCGGCCGACATTCGCCAACCCTGGCCAGGCTGCGTCGCGCGCCGAGCTGGGGCATCAGTGTGCTTGGCGCCCAGCAGCAGGCCGCGTTCCGGCGCCTGGTGCGCCACGCTGGCGTGCGCTTTGACGGCGTCGACACGATCGGTGCCGAGGACGGCAGCCTGCGTTTGCCGGGTGCCGCTGCGCATTTCCGGGTCAGCCCGCAGGCAGAACTGGAAGCCGGCGACCACGTGATCATCGTGCTGCGCGTGCTTGCGCACGAGCGCGATGCCGGGCGGGCGCCTCTGGTCTTCCACGGCAGCGGACTGCAGCGGTTGCAGCGATAGGACGCTACCTTGGCGCAGTCCGACAAGCTTGCGCAGTTCAGCCGGCGCCGGGCCGCGGCCAATCGCTTCGCCCAACGCACGATCCAAGGCATGACCGGGAGCGCATCACGAAGCGGCAAGCGGCCGCGCGAGCGATCCACGGAAAGCACAAACAAAAAGGCCGGCACACGAGGTGCCGGCCCAATGACCGCTGCCCGGGCAGGGAGGGAGCCCGTACAGATGCAGCGATCTGTCTAATCCCCATCCGGATGCGCGGCCGGATGGGGGAAGATCAGGACCTGATCAGCGCGCGGTCTTGCGGACCTTGGCGCCGACCGCCTGGGCCTGCTCTTCAATCGTTTCAGTGGTGGCCTGGATGTCGCTGGCGTACAGGGCGCCAATCGACTCATTGGTCTTCAGGGTCACGGCGACCACTTCCTGGCCGTTGGCGACCAGCTTCTCGGCCGATTCCTTGGCCAGGTTCAGGCTCTTGGGCATCAGCGTCTTGACCGACTCGAAGTCGCGCGCGGCGCTGGCTTCGGTAACGAAACCGACCATGGCCTCAACGCGGTCTTCCAGGGTCTTCAGGTTCAGGCTCAGGCTCTGCTCGAAACCTTCCACGGCCAGACCATGGGCCTTGATGGCGGTATCGGTGAAGCGCTTGCCCAGGTTCAGCCACTGGCTGTTGATCTGCTCTAGCGACATGGTGTTGACCTCGATGGGTGTTGGGAGTGTGGGCATAGCCTAGCAAGGCTTCTGCTGCATTGCAACAAAAACTGATCGAAGTCGGTTGGATCGGCTGATCGGTTTAGTTTTCAGTCAGTTGCCGACGACGGCCGATGGCCGCTCAGCACCCGCCGGAGACTTTCGGGGTGCATTGCAGCAAACAAGGCATGCGCCCGGCGTGGCGGCTCTCAGGCCGGCGGGTTTGGGCCGCGATAGCTGCAGCCGGAGGTGCAGGTTTCCTGCACCACCACCTCGGCCAGTCCGGGCAGGCGCGGCTGCAGCCGGTCCCAGACCCAGATCGCCAGATTCTCGCTGGTCGGGTTCTCCAGCCCTTCGACATCATTGAGGTAGTTGTGATCGATCAACTGGTACAGCGGGCGAAACGCGGCCTTGATATCGGCAAAGTCGATCACCCAGCCGGTGTGCGGATCCAGCGGGCCTTGCACATGAACCTGGATGCGGAAGCTGTGCCCGTGCAGGCGCGCGCACTTGTGCCCGTCGGGCACGTTCGGCAGCCGGTGGGCGGCCTCGATGGTGAATGTCTTGTGGATACGCATGGTGATGATTCTACGACAGCGGCGTGCCCGCCAACGCCGTCGCCGGCCGCCGAGCCGGCCGGGCGCGACTGCGGTTCAGCCCAGGCTTGCAGCATCCGCGATAATGGCCGCCATGAGCACACCCACCCTGCCTTCTGCCAGCTATCCCTGGATCCGGATGCGGCGCATGCGCCACGATGATTTCTCGCGCCGGCTGATGCGCGAGACCCGCCTGGCCGCCGATGACCTGATCCTGCCGGTGTTCGTGCACGAGCTGTCCGGCACCGCGCCGGTACCGTCGATGCCCGGCGTGCTGCGGTTGGATATCGATACCCTGTTGCACACCGCCGAGCGCGCCCTGGCAGCGGGCATTCCGGCGCTGGCGCTGTTTCCGGTGACCGCGCCGGAGGCCAAGAGCACTGACGCCCGCGCCGCCTGGGCCGACGATGGCATCGCCCAGCGCGCCATCCGGGCGCTGAAACAGCGCTTTCCGGAGCTGGGCGTGATCACCGATGTCGCCCTGGACCCGTACACCAGCCACGGCCAGGACGGCCTGGTTGGCGCCGATGGCCATATTCTCAATGATGAAACCATCCAGGCGCTGGTGCGCCAGGGCCTGAGCCATGCCCGGGCCGGCGCCGACATGGTCGCGCCCAGCGATATGATGGATGGCCGCATCGGCGCCTTGCGCCAGGCGCTGGAACAGGCCGGGCTGAGCCATACCCGCATCCTGGCCTATTCGGCCAAGTACGCCTCGGCCTTCTACGGTCCGTTCCGCGATGCCGTCGGTTCGGCCGCGGCGCTGGGCAAGGCCGACAAATCCACCTACCAGATGGATCCGGCCAATGGCGACGAAGCCCTGCGCGAGGTCGCCCTGGACCTGGCTGAAGGCGCCGACATGGTGATGGTGAAACCGGCGCTGCCCTACCTGGACATCGTGCGCCGGGTGAAGGAGCGTTTCGGCGTACCCACCTTCGCCTATCAGGTCAGTGGCGAGTACGCGATGCTCAAGGCCGCCGCCGGTCATGGCTGGCTGGATGAGCGCGCCACGGTGCTGGAAAGCCTGCTGGCAATCCGCCGCGCCGGCGCCGATGCCATCCTTAGCTATTACGCGCTGGACGCCGTCACCTGGTTGCGCGAAGCTGACTGAGCGCCCGCGATCGACCGGCTGCCGGCGTCGTTGATGTCACCGCGGCACTGAGAGCAGCGCCCGGCAACCGCCCACCCTTCAAGGAGTCTTGCCATGCACGAGGCACCGGTTCTGGCCGATGACGGTGGCAACGACCCGGGCGCGACAAGGCCACGCTACGCCCTGTTCGGCGATCCCATCGAGCGCTCGCTGTCACCTCGAATCCATACCCTGTTCGCCGCCCAGACCGGCATCGCCATGCACTACTCGGCGATCAGCGCGCGGCCGGACACCTTTGCCGCGCAACTGGCGCAGTTCGAGCGCGACGGCGGCCGTGGCGGCAATGTCACCGTGCCGCTGAAGACCCTGGCCGCCGGGCTGTGCCGCAGCCTGGCGCCGGCCGCGCAACGCTGTGGCGTGGTCAATACCCTCATCGCGCTGTCCGGTGGCGGTTTCCACGGCGACAATACCGATGGCGCCGGCCTGGTCGCCGACCTGACCCGGCGCCGTCAGCTCGATCTGCGCGGCCGGCGCACGCTGCTGCTGGGCGCCGGCGGCGCCATTGCCGGCATCATGCCGGCGCTGCTTGATGCCGGTGTCGGCGAAATCGTCATCGCCAGCCGCCGGGCCGAACCGGCCGAACAACTGGTCGCACGCATCGGCCTGCCGCGACGCATCCACACCGCCTACCTGAATGCCCTGGCCGACGCCGGCCGGTTCGACCTGGTGATCAATGGCACCTCGGCTGGTCACCAGGGCCAGGCACTGGCGCTGCCCAGCCGCCTGGTGGCGCCACGCGCCATCGTCTACGACCTCAACTACGGCCGCAGCGCGATTGATTTCCTGGCCTGGGGCCGGGCCGACGGCGCGCACGATGTGCTGGATGGACTGGGCATGCTGGTCGATCAGGCAGCGCTCGCCTTCGCTCTTTGGCACGGCGTCGAAGCCGATGCCGATGCCGTCCACGCGCAACTGGCCGGCAGTGGCCATGCCGCGCATACCGACTGAGCGCACGCGGCTTTCCAGTCGATGCCAGGCGCTGGCACAAAGACACAAATGATCAAGGCAAGGAAGCGGCGCGAACGTCTCTGCGATAGCCAATTTCGGCGAACGTCGGCGATCGTGACGACAACTGGACAACAACAGGCCGGAACTGCACACTTGCCCACTTCCATCGCTGCCGCCGACCCCGCTTGGCCAAGCTGCTCCTGCTCAACGGACCCAACCTGAACCTGCTCGGCATGCGCGAGCCGCAGGTCTATGGCCGGACCACGCTCGACCAGATCGAAACCGAGCTGGCGCAGCGCTGCGCCCAGGCCGGCCACAGCCTGGCCTGCCTGCAGAGCAATGCCGAGCATGTGCTGGTCGAGCGGGTGCAGGCGGCGGCGGCTGACGGCACCGCCTTCATCCTGGTCAACCCGGCCGCGTTCACCCATACCAGCCTCGCCCTGCGCGATGCCTTTGCCGCCGCCGCCGTGCCGTTCATCGAGATCCACCTGAGCAATCCGCATGCGCGCGAGCCGTTCCGGCACCACTCCTATCTGTCCGATCTGGCACGCGGTGTGGTCTGCGGCTTTGGCGTGAACAGTTACCGCTTTGCCCTGAGCGCCGCTCTGGAGCAGTTGGCCGAGCAGCGATGACCCGGCGGCCGACGCCCGCGACCCGGCCGTGGCGCCGGCCGCGCGCGTCCGGCCCCTCCCCGATTCCGGCGGCCAAGCAGCCCGCCTTTCTTTGACAGGAACTACCGACATGGATCTGCGCAAGATCAAGAAACTGATCGAAATGCTGGAGGACTCCAACCTCTGCGAGCTTGAGATCCGCGAGGGCGAGGAAACCGTGCGTCTGAGCCGCTTCCCGACCCAGATGCCCGCTTCGATGCCGGCGATGGTGCCGGCGTCGATGGCGGTCAGCAGCGCTGCGCCAGGCAGCCCCGGCCCGGCTGCGGGTACAGCAGGCGCTGGCGGCAGCGCCGCGGCCACCCCGGCCAGCGACGAGCCGCAGGTGGAAGGCGATGTCGTGCGCTCGCCGATGGTCGGCACTTTCTACGGCGCGCCCTCGCCGGGCGCCGATCCGTTCGTGCGCGTCGGCCAGGCGGTGAAGAAGGGCCAGACCCTGGGCACCATCGAGGCGATGAAGATGTTCAATCCGATCGAGTCCGAGCGCGACGGCACGCTCAAGGCGATCCTGATCGAGAACGGCCAGCCGGTCGAGTTCGACCAGCCCATGTTCGTGGTCGGCTGACCGGCCATGCCCGCACGCAGAATCCAGAAGATCGTCATCGCCAACCGCGGTGAGATCGCGCTGCGCATCGTGCGCGCCTGCGCCACGCTCGGCATCAAGACGGTGGCGGTGCACTCCACGGTCGATCGCAACCTCAAGCATGTGGCGATGGCCGACGAGAGCGTGTGCATCGGCCCGGCAGCCAGCGCCAGCAGCTATCTGAACATTCCGGCGATCATTTCCGCCGCCGAAGTCACCGACGCCGAGGCGATCCATCCCGGCTACGGCTTCCTGGCCGAGAACGCCGATTTCGCCGAGCAGATCGAACAGTCCGGTTTCATCTTCATCGGCCCGCGCGCCGAGACCATCCGCCTGATGGGCGACAAGGTCACCGCGATCGCGGCGATGAAAGAGGCCGGTGTGCCGACCGTGCCCGGTTCCGACGGACCGCTCGGCGACGACGGCGATCGCTGCCTGGCGATCGCGCGCAAGATCGGCTACCCGGTAATCATCAAGGCCGCCGGCGGTGGCGGCGGCCGTGGCATGCGCGTGGTCCACACCGAGGCGCACCTGCTCAACGCCATCACCATGACCCGGCAGGAAGCCCAGGCCGCGTTCGGCAATGCCCAGGTCTACATGGAGAAATTCCTGGAACACCCGCGCCATATCGAGATCCAGGTGCTGGGCGACGGCAACGGCAACGCCATCCACCTGGGCGAGCGCGACTGCTCGATGCAGCGCCGGCACCAGAAGGTGGTCGAGGAGGCCCCGGCGCCGGGCATCAGCGACGAAGAGCGCGCGCGCATCGGCCAGACCTGCGTCGCCGCCTGCCAGCGGATGACATACCGCGGCGCCGGCACTTTCGAGTTCCTGTACGAGCAGGGGCAGTTTTATTTCATAGAAATGAACACGCGTATCCAGGTCGAGCATCCGGTCACCGAGCTGGTCACCGGCATCGACCTGGTGCGCGAGCAGATCCGCATCGCCGCCGGCGAGCCGCTGGCCTACCGGCAGGAGGATGTGGTGCTGCGCGGGCATGCGATCGAATGCCGGATCAATGCCGAGGATCCGGACACCTTCATGCCCTCGCCCGGCACCGTCAGCCGCTTCCATGCCGCCGGCGGCCCCGGCGTGCGCGTGGATACGCACCTGTACGACGGCTACCGCATCCCGCCCAACTACGATTCGATGATCGGCAAGGTCATCACCCATGGCGTCGACCGCGCCGAGGCGATCGCGCGCATGCGCATTGCGCTGAGCGAAATGGTCATCGACGGGGTCAAGAGCAATGTGCCGCTGCAGCAGCGAATCATGACCGACGAGGGCTTCAAGGCCGGTGGCATGAACATCCACTACCTGGAAAAGCGCCTGGCCGAGCAGCGCGGCGGTCCCTGACGTCATGGCTGGCTGGTTGTCGATCACGGTCCAGACCCTGGCCCGCCACGAGGAGCGCCTGAGCAGCGCCTTCGAGGACGTGGGCGCGCTGGCAATCACCCTGCTGGACGCCCGCGACCAGCCGATCTACGAACCGGCGCCGGGCAAGACGCCGCTGTGGAACCGGCTGACGATGCAGGCGCTGTTCGCCGCCGACGCCGATGCCCGCTCGTTGCTGTTCGCGCTCAATGCCCTGCAGCCGGGCCTGGATCTGGCCCGGGCAACGATCGAGCACATCGCCGACCGCGACTGGCAGCGCGCGTGGATGGATGATTTCCAGCCGATGCGCTTCGGCCGGCAGTTGTGGATCGTGCCCAGCGACCACGAGTTGCCCGAGCCGGCGCGGGCCGACGACGCCGTGGTGCTGCGCCTGGATCCGGGCCTGGCTTTTGGCAGTGGCAGCCATGCCACCACCGCCCTGTGCCTGGCCTGGCTGGAAGGCACGGCGCTGGCGGATCGGCGCGTGCTTGATTTTGGCTGCGGCTCGGGCGTGCTCGCGGTCGCTGCCGCGCGCCTGGGCGCGAGTCAGGTGATCGCCGTCGACAACGATCCCCAGGCCCTGACCGCCACCGCCGACAATGCCGCCGCCAACGGTGTTGCCGACGCCATCAACATCGCCGCTGCCGAGGACTGGCAGCCGGCCAGCGACTGCGATGTCGTGGTCGCCAACATCCTGGCCAACACCCTGATCGAGCTGGCGCCGCACCTGTGTGCGGCGCTCAAGCCCGAGGGTGTGCTGGCATTGTCGGGCGTGCTGCCCGGGCAGCAGGAGGAGGTCATCGCCCGCTATCGCTCACTGGGCATCGAGTTGGCCGCGCACGAACACGACGGCTGGCTGCTGCTGGCGCGCCGTGACGACCCGGCCGCGGCCGGGTTGGCGCACAGCCTCGTCGAAAACACCAAGAGCACCGGCCAGGCCATGACCGACGCCAGCGGCCACGACAGCGCCGCCGACGCCGAAAGCCTGGGCAACAGCAACGCCGAAACCGATACCGACCTCGACGCTGGGCACCAGGCCGCTGCCGAGGGCTCGGCCCAACCGGCCGCTGCCGCGATGAAGCAGGCCCATTGAATCGATCGCACTGGCAGGCCGCGCCGGCCGGGCCGCTGCCAGCCGGTCGAGCGCTCGCAGCCGCTTGACCGTTGACCCAGGCCACCGGCTGCCGTAGCGATTGGCCCGGCGCTGCGGCGCGAGCCACCATCCCGGCTAAACTGGCCGGGCCATGGCCTCCCGCATCGCGTCCATGTATTGCCAGTGTCCGCACTGCCTTACCGTCTACCGGCTGCTCGCCCAGGAGCTGGCCGCCGGACGCGGCCAGGCGCATTGCGGCAGTTGCGGCCAGGACTTCGATGCCCTGGCCACGATCACCAGCGAACTGCCGCCCGAACCGATCCAGCGCCTGTACCTGGTCGAGCGCGAGCCGAAGCTGCCGACCCTGTCGCAGGCGGTGCTGCGGCCCAAGCAATGGCAACCGTCACTGTTCAACCCGGCCGGCGATGCCAGCGCAAAGTCCAGCGCCGACGAGCTCGCCAGCGCTGATACCAGCGCCATTGGCAGTTCTGATAACAGCACGCCACCCGCCAACGACAGCACTGCCGCACCGGCGCCCGCGCACGAGTTTCTGCGTAGCCATCGCCGGCGCAGCCGGCAACGCCCGGCCTGGCCCGGATGGCTGGCTGTCGGCGTGCTGTCGGTGGTGCTGCTGGCCCAGGTCGCCTGGGCCGAGCGCGCGCGCCTGCTCGGCATCGACACCTACCGGCAGTGGGCGCACAGCGCCTGCACCTGGCTGGGCTGCACGATCACCGATCAGGACTCCAGCCAGCGGCCCAGCCTGGTAATGGTCTCGCGCGACATCCGCAAGCACCCCAATGTCGACGATGCCCTGCTGATCAACGCCCTGATCAGCAACCGCAGCGGCCACAACCAACCCTGGCCGATGCTGGAGCTGCGCCTGTCCGACCTGGACGAGCAGGCCCTGGCCATGCGTCGTTTCCTGCCGCGCGATTACCTGTCCAATCCGGCGCGCATCGGCGCCGGGATGCCGGCGGACACGACCTTGCCGGTCGAGCTGGAAGTGGTCGATCCGGGCACCGAGGCGGTCAGCTTCGAGTTCCGCCTGCTGCCACTGCCCGCCGGCAGCCATTGACCGCTGAGACCACGCCCGAGGGCGCCAGCGTGCGGCTCGCAGCCTGCCGCTGAAAGGCCCCGCCGGGCTGTCCCCGATCAGCGGCACACCAACGCCAACCGTTGCACTGGCGCCAGGAATCAGGCAGCCAGCGACGGTCGCTTTTCGAGGTTCCCGGGCCGCTGTCACAAATGCCCGGAATGCACATGCTCATGGGGCTGTCAAGGTTTCATCGACCCGGGCCCGGCGCTAGACTGGCAAACCGCTGCCGAGCATGGCCGCGGCGACCGGAACTGTCCGTCGCCGCGTCCAGCGCTGTGATCCTGGTCCAGGAGATCGTTGTCGTGAACGCTGTCGTGCCCCTGCCTCTTCCAAACCGCCAGACGCCTGCGGCTCAATCGACGCTGGCTGAAAGCGTCGGCGATGCCGCGCGCCGCTACCTGGAGGATATGGGGCCGGTGCCCACCGACGATGTCTACGAAACCTTCCTGGCCGAACTGGAGCAGCCGCTGCTGCGCGAAGTGATGGCCTGGGCCGGCGGCAACCAGAGCCGCGCCGCCCAGACCCTGGGCCTGAGCCGCGCCACGCTGCGCAAGAAGCTGCAACGCTACGGACTGCGCTGAGCGGCCAGGTTCACCGGCGCCATTGCGGCCAATGCCGAGCAACGCCATCTCGGCACCTGCGCCCGACCGCCACCGATTCCCCGCCACCGGGCGCCAAGCGACCCCAGGGCTGACACCATGACCATCGATTCCGCCGACCGCCGCCCGATCCGGCGCGCCCTGCTCAGCGTTTCCGACAAGACCGGCCTGCTTGATCTGGCCCACGGCCTGTCCGGCCACGGCATCGAACTGGTGTCCACCGGCGGCACTGCCCGAGCCCTGCGCGAAGCCGGCCTGGCGGTGCGCGATGTCACCGAGCTGACCGGCTTTCCGGAGATGATGGACGGCCGGGTCAAGACCCTGCACCCGGCGGTGCACGGTGGCCTGCTCGGCCGCGCCGGCGTCGATGACGCGGTGATGGCCGACCATGGCATTGGCGCCATCGACCTGCTGGTGCTGAACCTGTATCCGTTCGAGCAGGTCAGCGCCAAGGCCGGCTGCACCCTGGCCGAGGCGGTGGAGAACATCGACATCGGCGGCCCGGCGATGCTGCGCAGCGCGGCCAAGAACTTCGCCCGCGTGGCCGTGGCAACCGCGCCCGACCAGTATCCCGGCCTGCTCGGCGAGCTCGATGCCCATGACGGCCAGTTGTCGGCCGGCACCCGTTTTGCGCTGTCGGTGGCCGCGTTCAACCGGGTTGCCCAGTACGACGCGGCGATCAGCAACTGGCTGTCGGCGGTTACCGACACCAGGGCCAACACCGGCGCCGACACCGGCACCGATGCCAGCACCGACGTGCCCGCGCGCGGCACCTTTCCGGCCCAGGCCAACGGCAGCTTCGTCAAGCTGATGGACCTGCGCTACGGCGAGAACCCGCACCAGCAGGCCGCCTTCTACCGCGACCTGCAACCGGCACCCGGCTCGCTGGCCACCTTCCAGCAACTGCAGGGCAAGGCGCTGAGCTACAACAACATCGCCGATGCCGATGCCGCCTGGGAATGCGTGCGCCAGTTCCAGGCGCCGGCTTGCGTCATCGTCAAGCACGCCAATCCCTGCGGCGTGGCGGTGGCCGCCGGCGTTGCCGAAGCCTATGGACAGGCCTACGACACCGATCCGACCAGCGCCTTTGGCGGCATTATTGCCTTCAACCGGCGCCTGGATGCCGCTACCGCCAGGACCGTGCTGGAGCGCCAGTTCGTGGAAGTGCTGATCGCACCGGACTACGACGACGACGCATTGGCCTACGCCAGCCGCAAGGCCAACGTCCGCCTGCTGCGGATCCCGATGGCACCGTCCTCGCCGGGCTTCATCGACGTCAAGCGCGTCGGCTCGGGCCTGCTGATGCAGACCGCCGATGACCGCGTGGTGACCCGCGACGAGCTGACCGTGGTGACGAAGCAGACACCGACACCGGCGCAGTTCGACGACCTGCTGTTTGCCTGGAAGGTGGCCAAGTTCGTCAAATCCAATGCCATCGTCTACGCCCGCGACCAGCGCACCATTGGCGTGGGCGCCGGCCAGATGAGCCGGGTCTACTCGGCGCGCATCGCCGGCATCAAGGCCGTTGACGCCGGGCTGGTGGTGCCCGGCTCGGTGATGGCCTCCGACGCCTTCTTCCCGTTCCGCGACGGCCTGGATGCCGCTGCCGAAGCCGGCATCGCCGCGGTGATCCAGCCCGGCGGTTCGATGCGCGACGGCGAAGTCATCGCCGCCGCCGATGAGCACGGCATCGCCATGGTGTTCACCGGCGTGCGCCACTTCCGCCACTGAGCGGCCGCCAGCCGCACTGGTGCCGCGGCGAGCCCCTGGCACGCTGTCCGGAGCGCTGTACCGACGCCAGCGCTGCGCGCGAGCCGCGGTCACAGCCACGACCACGGCAGCGGCTAGAATCGCGGCCATGACCAGTCAACAACGCCGCACCAAGATCGTCGCCACCCTGGGCCCGGCCACCGACAGCGCCGAGCGCATGCGCCGCCTGCTCGAAGCCGGGGTCGATGTCGTCCGGATCAACTTCTCCCACGGCGATGCCGACGAGCATCGGCGCCGCTGCCAACTTGTGCGCGAGACCGCCGCGGCGCTGGACCGGGAAGTGGCCGTGCTCGGCGATCTGAGCGGGCCGAAGATCCGCGTCGAGCGCTTCGCCGACGGCCCGGTGCAGCTCAAGGCCGGCGCCGCCTTCACCCTGGATGGCAGCCCGGATGCGCCGCCCGGCGATGTCAGCCGCGTTGGTGTCAGCTATGCCGGCCTGGCCGATGACGTCGCGGTCGGCGACACCCTGCTGCTGGATGATGGCCTGGTCAGCCTTGAAGTGACCGAGGTGGCCGCACCGCTGGTCCACACCCGCGTGCTCGCCGACGCCGTGCTCTCGGACCGCAAGGGCCTGAACCGGCTCGGCGGCGGTCTGTCCCTGGCGGCGCTGACCGACAAGGATCGCGACGACATCGTCCTGGCCACGCAACTGGGCATGGATTTCGTTGCCGTCTCGTTTTGCCGCAGCGGCGCCGATATCGAGCTGACCCGCTCGCTGCTGCAGGCCGCCGGCAGCGGCGCCTATGTCATCGCCAAGATCGAACGCGCCGAGGCGATCACCAACCTGGTCGAGATCGTCGATGCCAGCGATGCGGTGATGGTCGCGCGCGGCGATCTGGGCGTGGAGATCGACGATGCCGAGCTGCCCGGCCTGCAGAAGAAGATCATCCGCGTCGCCGTGCAGCGCAACCGCGCCGTGATCACCGCCACGCAGATGCTGCAGTCGATGGTCGATTCGCCGATCCCGACCCGCGCCGAAGTGCTGGATGTGGCCAACGCGGTGATCGACGGCACCGATGCGGTGATGCTCTCGGCCGAATCGGCAGTCGGCCGCCATCCGGTGCAGTCGGTGGCGACCATGGCGCGGATCTGCGCTGCCGCCGAGCGCCAGTTCGAGCCGGCCGTGGACCTGGCATCGGCCGACCGCGACCTGGCCCGCACCGACCAGGCCATCGCCCTGGCGAGCATGTTCCTGGCCCGCCAGATCGATGTCCGCGCGATCCTGGCGCTGACCGAATCCGGCGCCACCGCGCGCTGGTTGTCGCGCTACCGCATCCAGGTGCCGATCTACGGCCTGTCGCGCAGCGCTGCCGCGCGCCGGCGCATGGCCCTGCTGCGCGATGTCTTCCCGATCGATTTCCAGGCGCCGCCGGGCAACCCGCAGTTGGCCGCCCGCGCCGCCGTGCAGCGGCTGTTCGAGCTGGGCCACCTGGCCGAAGGCGAGCGCGTGATCCTGACCACCGGCGACCACACCGGCGCCCTGGGCGGCACCAATACGCTGAAGCTGCTGCGCGTTGGCCCCGGCGGCGTTGCCGAAGGCCTGGGCAACCTGTAAGCCGGCCGCTTGGCCGGCCGCAGCCACGCCGCCGAGCAAGACCGCCGCCCCCTCAAGCCCGCAAGCTCCGGCGCGAGCCGGCCAGCAGGGGGCAGGTACAATGGCCGCCCGTCCCGCCTGCGCTGCCGTCACCGTGCCGAAATCGCTGTCCCGCAAGCCGCCGTCCCTGGCCGGCCAGTACCTGGAACTGACCAAGCCTGGCGTCGTCGCCCTGCTGGTGTTCACCGCCCTGGTCGGCATGCTGCTGTCGGTGCCCGGCCTGCCGCCGTTGTCGGCCATGGTCTGGGGCCTGCTCGGCATCGGCCTGGCCTCGGGCTCGGCGGCGGCGATCAACCACCTGCTGGACCGGCGCATCGACGCGATCATGGCGCGCACCGCGCACCGGCCCCTGCCCAGCGGCCACCTGGGCACGCGCCAGGTGCTGGCCTTCGCGCTGACTTTGGGCGCGGTGGCGATGGCCATCCTGGTGGTGTTCGTCAACGTGCTGACCGCCTGGCTGACCTTCGTCTCGCTGATCGGCTATGCGGTCATCTACACCCTGTATCTGAAGCGGGCGACACCGCAGAACATCGTCATCGGTGGCGCCGCCGGCGCCGCGCCGCCGGTGCTGGGCTGGACCGCGATCACCGGCGAGGTCCATGCCCACGCGCTGCTGCTGTTTTTGATCGTGTTCGTCTGGACGCCGCCGCATTTCTGGGCCCTGGCCCTGTACCGGCGCGAGGATTACGCCCGCGCCGACATCCCGATGCTGCCGGTGATCTACGGCGAGGGCTTCACCCGCTGGCACGTGCTGTTCTACACCATCTTGCTGGTGATCGTGACCGTGCTGCCGTGGCTGACCGGCATGAGCGGCCTGTTCTACCTGGGCGGCGCCCTGGTGCTGGGCGCGGGCTTTTTGTACTACGCGGTGCGCCTGCTGGATCCGCCCGATGAACAATTCGCGATGCAGACCTTCCGCTACTCGATCATCTACCTGATGGCGCTGTTTGCCTTCCTGCTGGTCGACCATTACCTGCTGCCGGCGGCGCCCGAGCTGGTCTGGCAGTTCGAGCCGGGTCGGGCGATCGGCGACTGAGGTCGTCGGTCGGGCACGGGTTCAAGCAACGGGCCCGACCAAGCCAGCCCTGCCAGGCCAGCGGCGGCGAGCCTGCATCGTCCGCGCTAAACTGGCCGCCTTCACGTCCGTCATCCCGGCCGCCAGCGCCCGCCGGTGCCAGCCCGCTGGCCGGGCCCGCCCTGGTGGCGCGTGCCGACCGGCACCGACCCTGACCCGAGATCCCGCCATGTCCACCGCTCCTCAAATCCAGGCCACCGTGCATCCGCTGTATGCGGTACCGCTGCTGCAGGGCATCATTCCCGATGCCCAGGCGCTGAACCGCGATCTGGCGCAGTTGTTCCTGCGCCGCGAAGCCGAGGGCGAGCGCTGGCGCAACAAGGAAACCTACGACACCCAGCACGGCATCTTCGAAAGCGATTTCAACCTGCACGAATGGAAGGAACCGTGCGTGCAACACCTGTTCACCGCCATCCGCAGCACCCTGCTGACCTTCATCCAGGGCATCAACAGCTACAGCGACGAGCAGATGGCGCAGATGGTGTTGGACATGCATTCCTGGTTCCACATCACCCGCAAGGGCGGTTTCCAGGGCACCCACATCCATTCCAATGCAAGCTGGTCGGCGATCTACTGCGTCGATGCCGGCGACGACGATCCCAACAGCGGCGCGGTGCGCTTCCACGATCCGCGCCAGAGTTTCGACATGCACCGCGAGCCGGCCAATGACAACCTGCAGGTGCCCTACCGGATCGGCCACTGGCAGCTCAAGCACCGCCCCGGCCAGTTGATCGGCTTCCCCTCGTATCTGGCGCACGAGGTGTTTCCCTACACCGGCGAGCGCCCGCGCATCATCATCGCGCTCAATGTCTGGAGCCGTTGGCGCACGTGAGCGCCGCGCTGCCGCCCGGCGCCGGGCGCCCGGCCGACAGTCAGGCCGCAGGCCCGGCTGGCGACGACGCCGGTCGCTCGGCCTGGTCGCGGTTGTGGCAAACCGGCGTGCTGCATTCGTGCGCGCGCGGCTTTGCCGACAACTACGCCGGCGAGATCGCACAGTTCTGGCAGCAGCAGGTGCACAAGCTGCCCGACGGTGCCCGCGTGGTCGACATCGGCACCGGCAACGGCGCCCTGCCGCTGCTGGCCAGCCAGGTCGCCGCCCAGGCCGGTCGGCAACTGGACATCCACGGCGTCGACAGCGCCGGCATCGACCCGGCGGCGGCCGCCGGCGAGCGTGCCTCGGCGTACCGCGGCCTCAGCTTCCATCCGCACACGCCAGCACACCGGCTGCCGTTCGACGCTGGCAGCGTCGCCCTGGTCACCTCGCAATACGCCTTTGAGTACATGCCGCTGCTGCCGGTGCGCGATGAACTGCTGCGCGTGCTCGCCGCCGATGGCACCATCGCCATGATCGTGCACAGCGATGACTCGATCATCGCCCGGCAGGCACCCGGCCAGGCCGAGGCCTGCCGCTTCCTGTTCGACGAGCTGGCGCTGTTTGAACGCAGCCGCGCGCTGTTGCAGGTACTGGTCGGCGCCAGCGGGCCGGATGGCAGCGCCGATCTGGCCGCCCTGGCCGGCAATCCCGCCGCCGAAGCCGCGCGCGCCGGCTTCAATGCCGCTGCCGGCCGGCTCTCGCAGCGGCTTTCGCACACGCCCGTGGACCTGCTCGGCCGCGCCACTGCCCACCTGCGCAATGTCCTGGCTGCCAGCGGGCAATCCCCGGCGCAGGCACTGGAACTATTGGACCGGGCCGAGCAAAGCCTGCTCGATGAGCGTGAGCGCCTGCGCCAGTTGCAGGCCGCGATCCAGAATGATGCCGGCCGCCAGCGCATCGCCGCCGCCTTCCGTGACCATGGCCTGGCGGTGACCCTGGCGCCGCTGGATGTGCGCCCGCCCGCTGCCGCAGCCAGCCGCGCCGGCCAGGCAACGCCAGCGACAGTGCGCATGGGCTGGAGTCTGGTCGCCCGCCGTGCCTGATCAGGCCCGGGAATTGCACCGGCAAGGCCGGCTCGACGTCGCCCTGGGCGCCTACGACAAGGCCCTGCAAACACATCCCTCAGACCCGCGCCTGCGCCACGACTACGGCCTGGCGCTGATGCAGTCCGGCCGCTTCCACGATGCCGTCGCGCAACTGCAACAGGTGCTGGCGGCCCTGCCGCAGGCGCAGGAAAGCCGCCTGCTGCTGGCCCTGTGCCTGCGTGCCCTGGGCGCTCACGACGCGGCTCTGGCACAGGCCCGGCACCTGCCGGCGCAGGGACCGTACGCGGCTGTCGTCGCTCTGGTGATTGGCAGCAGTCAGGTGGCTTTGGGTGCCGCGGCCGCCGGTGAGCCGGCGCTGCGCCGGGCCGTGGCGCTGGAACCGGCCAACGCCGAGGCCTGGCATTGGCTTGGCCAGGCACTGCAGGCACAGGGCCGCTGGTCCGAGGCGGCCCAGGCCTATCGACACTCCCTGTCCGCCAATCCCGATGAGCTGGCCAACCTGGCGCTGTGTGCCGAGCAGGCCGGCGAGCTTGACCAGGCACGCCAGGCCTATGCGCAGATGTGCCAGCGCCATCCGCGGCGTGCCGACCTGCACCTGCGCCTGGCCCACGTGCAGGCGCAGATGTGCCTGCTGGCCGACGAGGCCGCGACCACGCAGACGCTGGAAGGCCTGCTCACCGGCGATCAGCCCCTGGCGCCGGAGGACCGGCCCGAGGCCTTTCCGCTGTCGTATCTGCGGTTGTCGATGCCGGCACGGCTGCGCGCCCTGTCCCGCTACCGCGAACGCATCCAGGCCAAGGTGGCGGCCTGGACCGCGCCCGCAGATGGCGCCAGCGATGCCGATTCAGCCACCGCCGTCAATGCAGCCGACGCCGCCAGCGCGGCCGCCAGCCAGACGGCCAGTGCAGCACCGGCAGCGCAAGCGGCAAGCCAACCCGCCACGATCACCGCCACGATCACCGCCACGATCACCGCCACGGCGCAAGCCGCAACCGACGACCAGCGCATCCGCATCGGTTATCTGTCGCCGGATTTTGGCGACCACGCCGTCGGCCGCCTGCTGGCCGGGCATTTCGCCGCCCATGACGCCAGCCGCTTTGCCGTCTACGGCTACAGCCTGCGCCGACACGCCGGTGCCGTGGCCGAGGCGATCAGCAACGGCTGCGATGTTTACCGAGACTGCAGCGGCCTGGACAGCCAGGCGGTCGCCGCGCGTATTCGCGCCGACGGCATCCAGGTGCTGATCGATCTGGGCGGCTACACCCACGGCGCCCGCCCGGAGATCGCCGCGTTGCGTCCGGCGCCGCGGCAGTTCACCTGGCTGGGCTTCATCCACGGCATGGATGCGCCCTGGTTCGACGGCAACCTGCTGGACGCCGGGGTGCAGCCCGAGAACGCCGACTGGCCGTTCCGCGAACCGGCACTGATCTTGCCCGGCACGCTGTTTCCCGCCGGTCCGCTGCCGGCTGGCCAACCTGATCGGGCCGGTTTCGGGCTGCCGGCCGGGCGCTTCCTGTTCGCCAGCTTCAACAACAGCTACAAGCTCGACCGGCCCCTGCTCGCCGCCTGGCAGCAGATCCTGGCGCAGGTGCCGCATGCCGATCTGGTGCTGTATCTGCCCGGCCATGCCCGCGCGGGCTTCCTGGCCGCCTGGCGCGAGCTGGGCGCCGATCCCGCCCGGCTACACCTGGCCGAGCGCCTGCCGTTCGACCAGCAGGCCGACCGCGCCGCCAGTTGCGACCTGTTCCTGGATGCCTTCCGCTACCAGGCTGGCTCCACCGGCATGGCCGCCATCGCCGCCGGCCTGCCGGTGTTGTGCCGGGCCGGCCAGACACCGCTGGCGCGGCTGAGCGTGTCATTGAACCGTTTCCTGGGCCTGGACGAGCTGGTCTGCGCCGATACCGACAGCTACATCCGCCGCGCCGTCGCCTTGGCCGATGCCGGCGCGATCGACAGCCTCAAGCAGCGGCTGCGCATGGCCAGCCACGACACCGGCCTGTTCGATCCGCGTCGCGCCGCGCGCGCCATCGAAGCGCTCATCGTCGAGATCATCGGCCCGCAGCACTGAGCCAGCCGCCAAGCCCACAGACAAGCTGACGGCCGGCCGTACCGGCGAGCGCCCGGCCCGCAGCCGCCGTCGACGCCCGCAGTGAAACTGCTGCCTTCGCCTTTGAACGCGTGTATCCGGTACGAAATCGGACCACGCGTTCAGGGCAGCAGCGGCAGGCGTGATCGAATCCAGCGCGTTGTCGCCGGCCGAGCAGCGGCTACTGCCCGGACGGCGTGCTCCGCTCCGGCGGCACCGCCGGCACCATGTCGAAGGCCAGGCTGATGCGCGTGCCCGGGCCCTTGAACGGCACCGTGCGGTGATAGAAGTACGAGGGGAACAGCAGCAGGTCGCCGGTCTGCGGCTGGTGCCGGGTCTCGTTGAACGGCACCTTCAGTTGCAATTCCTCCGGGCCCTTGCCGAACAGGATGGCGCCGCCCTGTTCTTCGCTGGCACCGCCGTCGTCGAGATAGAACACGCCGCTCATCCAGCCGCCCGGATGGATATGCGGCTCTTGGTGGCCGCCTTCATGCAGCACGGTGGCCCACATGTTCAGGTGCCAGCGGTCCATCAGGCCACGCAGCCAGGGGTGCTCGACATCGGCATCGGCGCCGGTCAGTTCGGTCAGGCGCCGGCTGATCAGGGTCTTGACCGTGTCGCCAAAGGGCGCGAACGGTGAGCCCGGCGACAGGTCCAGAAACGCGGTCTGCTCGCCCTGGCGGGTGGTCTTGCCCGACGGTTCCCACTTCAATTCCGGGTGCGCCAGCACGGCAGCACGCAAACCTTCCGGATCGTCCAGTTCCAGGCGCAGGTGCTGGGTGAAGGCGATGTTGAACAGATAGTTCACCACCGGGCCATTGCCCGCTTCGTTGTAGGCCAGGTAAAGGCCGGCAATCGCCGTCTGATCGCGCGCGTCCAGTTCCAGGCTGCGGCGGAAGGCATTGATCGCTTCATCGGCCTGATCCGCCGCAAGCAGGCACAGGCCGTGGTCGGCATTGCTGATGGCGCTGCGCTCATCCAGCGCCAGGCTCTTGCGGATATAAGGCAGCGATTCTTCGGGCCGGCCGGCCATGCGCAGGGCATTGGCCATGGCGCGCAGGATCGCCGGCTGCTCGGGCGCAATCGCCAGCGCGCGCTCCAGGTTGGCCAAAGCTTCGTCGTTTCGGCCCAGGCGCAATTGGCTCAGGGCGGCGTTGAAATGGCCTTCAATCTGATCGGGAGCCTGCTCGGCCACCTGCTGGAAGTCAGCCAGGGCGCCGGTCGGGTCGCCCTGATGGAAGCGGATCGAGCCGCGGTGCAGGCGTGCCGGCAGGTGGCTCGGCTCCTGGGCGAGCACCGCTTCCAGATCCTCCAGCACCTGCTTGCCACGGCCCAGTTGTCGCCGGACCAGGGCCCGATTGAAGCGCAAGGCCGGCATATCGGCCAACGTCAGGGCTTCATCCAGCACCCTTTCGGCATCGTGGAAGCGCTGCTGCGCAAACAGCACGCCGGCCAGTTCCTGACAGGCGGCCAGATCCTGCGGCTGGGCTGCCAGGTGCCGGCGGTAGAGATCCTGCGCGGCAGCCAAGGCACCACTGCGCCATGCGTGGCGGGCCTGGGTCAGATATGGGGTGTTTGCGTGCATTGGTCGGGTCTTCCGTAAGGGTCTTGAAGGTGGCCTGGTCAGGGATTGGGCGCTACCGGCAACGGCGTGGCGGCAGTATCGGCCCGGGCATCGGCGGCGGCCAGCGTATCGGGGTCGATGCTGCCCAGGAAAGCATCGGCGGCGGGACGGTAGCGCGGCCAGGTGTTGATGCCCTGCCGGTTCAGCGGTTGCCGCACCTGCTGATCGCTGTAAGTGGCCACCTGGGTGCCGCGGCGCCAGAACTCCAGCATCGCCGGTTGCCAGTCCAGGCCGAGCGCCGCCAGAACTGGCGTCAACAAGGTCTCGGGCTGATCAACCAGGGCCTCGTAGTCGATGGTGAAGCAGCGCCCTTGGGCCTGCTGCGCGATCGCCGCCATGTGGCCGTCAATGGCGCCAGCATAGGCGGCCAGATCCTGCGCCCGGTTGGCGTACTGCTGGCCGTACTCGAAATCATGCAGGTAGATCGACAGGGCGCAATCCAGGCGCTGCCGGCGGATATGGATCAGCACCGCGTCCGGAAACAGTTCCAGGATCAGCCCGGCATATTGGACATTGGCGGGCAACTTGTCGATCACGGCGACCGCGTCGCCAGCCAGATCGGCCACGGCCGCCAGGTACCAGGCCCGGCTGAACTGGCGCAGTGTTTCATTGTCTGCCAGCGGCTGGCGGCAGGGACCGCGCGCCAGCACCGGCAACAAGCCCTGCTCGCCAGCATTGCCGATGCGCGAGTGGCTGGCCAGCAAGGAGCTGAGCAGGGTGGTACCGCTGCGCGGCAGGCCGACGATGAACACCGGCCGGAGGTGCCCGGGATCGAGGGCACCGGTGCCAGACTGTGGCTGGCGTTGCCGGTCGATGGCCAGGCCCTTCAGGAAGCCGACCTTGTCCCATGGCCCAAGGCGTCGCCATTTCAGTTCATGGGCGTGATCGGCACAGACGAAGGCACGCTGTGGATCACGCCGGCGCCAATAGCTGGCCAGGGTGAACAGGGCCTTCTCGCGGCCATAGTCATTGCCGGCGCCATCGGCCAGATCCTGCAGGGTCGCCTCCAGGCCTTCGGGATGATGCCCGGGCGATTCGAATTCCACGTACTTCTGCCACACGTCCACCGAATGCGGGAACTGCCGGGTCAGGGCCTGGTAGCAGGCACGGGCGGTATCGGTCTGGCCCACGGCCTGGGCCACCTGCGCCACCAGCATCAGCTCATCGCCATGCAGTTGCCCGGCCGGGTCATCGTGGCGCGCCGAGAGCACGGCCCAGACCGGCCCGGGGCGGTTGGCCAGCAACATCGTCTGCTGCCAGTGCTGCAGTACGGGGACGTTGCCAGGCGCCAACTGGCGCAGTCGATCCAGGCAACGCAGTTGGGCATAAGGATCAGCAGCCACCCGGGGCTGGCGCAGCAGTGCCTGCAAGGCCCCGGCGGAAGCCGACAACAGGGCGGCCTCCAGATCAGCATCGGGGTGTGGATGCCAGCCGATTAGCTGTCCTGAGCACTCGTTCAACATCACTGTCATGGAAACAGGGGAAACCCTACTGCGAGGCGAGATATGTATGGCTAATCATATGCACAACATACATGGACTAGACCGCGTTACCACCAACACTTCGTGGATCGAAGCCAATGCCCTTCAAGTTCACTTCTTTGCCGCATGAAAAAGAAGCGGCCTGAAAACAGGCCGCTCATCCGCCGTGATCCGCTTGGGCATAATCCGAAGGTCTTTTGAACTCGCTCGTACCAGAAGAAAAAACGGCCCGCACAAGGCGGGCCGTTCAAGGTTGAAGCTAGGTTGCTATTGGATCAGAAGTTCTGCTCGTAACGCACGTACGGCACCCGACCCCAGACGTTATGCAGGGTGTTGTCGTAGTACGGAGAAGCATCTTCCATCGGCGGATCCTTGTCGGTGAGGTTACGCACACCGAGGGTCAGCTTGCCGTTCCAAGGCGTGCCCCAGCTACCCTGGATGTCATGCGTGACCCAGGACGGATAGCCGCCGTAAACACGAGGTGCGGGCAGCGGATCACCGTTGTCGCCGATGTAGTTGAGGTTGTAGCCGAAGCCGAAGTCGTTCATGCCCCAGTTGATGGACAACTGGGCGCGATCCTTCGGACGACCCCAACTTCCAGCCAGTTCCGTGGGGGCGGCTGCACCCAGGAAGCTCTGGTCATAGTTCAACTGGTGCGAAGCGGTCAGGCGGAAGTTGAACGTACCGATGGCGTCGGTCAGCAGGCGGTAACCGACCTCAAGATCAATACCGTCCACTTCGCGGTAGTTGGAGTTGGCGATACGGGTGCTGTACTCACGCAGCGGACCCGGCATCGACACGCCGTTGGGAGCAACGATCGGTGCGCCACGAACCGCGTCGAAGCCCGGCAGGCCCTGGTCGGCAAAACGCAGATGCAGGCCCAGCGGCAGGGTACCGATGACGTTGTCGATCTCGATGTGGTAGTAGTCCAGCGCAATCGAGAAGTTCTCGTTCGGACTGAACACCACGCCCACACCGTAGTTCTCGGACTCTTCCGGCGTCAGGTTCGGGTTGGAACCGGTCAGGCGACGGAACTGCTGCGCACCGCAAGGATCAACCGGGTACGGCTGGTAGCTCTGGTCACCGATGGCGCCACGGACCTGGGTCAGGGCGGCACAGGCCAGTTCGTCACCGCCCGGGTGCGGCGGATCAGCAGCCGGTACCGGAGCGATCGGGTTGTTGGAGGAACCCGACGCGCCGTACAGGTTATCCAGGGTGGGGGCGCGGAAGCCCTTGCCCCAGGTGGCCCGGAACAGCAGCGAATCAAGCGGACGGAATTCCAGCGAAACACGCGGCGAGAACTTGGAGCCGACATCGTTGTAGCTGTCGTAGCGGCCGGCCAGGGTCAGGCTGAGGGTTTCCAGGATCGGCACCAGGGACTCGAAGTAGACACCGTAGGAAGCACGCTCACCGCCGGAGTTGGAACCGGCCGAGCCGAACACGTTGCCGGCCACGCTCTGCGCGTCCAGTTCGAAGGTCAGGCGGTCATCGCGGTATTCGAAACCGGTGACGAAGCCGACCGGGCGGCCGCCCAGCTCGAACAGGTCGAAGCCGATGTTGCCGTCCACGGCCACGGTGCGCTGCTCGGTGTAGGCCAGCACGGTATGGCCGACCAACGGAGCAGCGGCGGCGACGCTGGGATGGTTCGGATCAAACGGGTTGTACTCACCCGAGTCCAGCAGCGCCTGCAGGGTGCTGCCGATACCGTAGTTGTAGTTGATGCTGTTCAGGGTGGCGCGGCCGTGGCTGAAGGCCAGCTCCCAGTCGGCACCGCCAAACAGATCGCTGATGCCGGCAACACCGGCGACCACGTCCCGGTACTGGGTCTTGCGGACCGAGTCGCGGGTGCCCAGCGGCGTGAAGCGGTAGTACAGCGTGCCAGCTTCGCCGGCGAAGTTGTACGGGTTGTCGGCGGCGATGGTCGGGAAAGTGTCGACCGGCGCGGCGGCGTAGATGCCCAGGCTGTTGGTGTTGGACTGGATGGAGCGGAAGAAGAAGTCCAGGTTGTCGGTGAGCTGGTAGTTGCCCTTGACGAACAGGGAATCACGCTGCAGCGAGGACTCATTGGCCGAGGTCTGGCCATGGTCGAAACCACAGTAGCCATCGGGGCGCATCACGCTGTTCTCGAACGACTCACAGTTCGCCGGCGAGACGATACCAACACCCGGAATGAACAGATTGGCCACCGAGTTGAAGGCGCTCAGGCCAGACGGATACCAGAAGTTCTCGGGCACCGGATCACGCAGGATCGCCGCGTTCATCATCATTTCGCGGGTGGCGTGGTCCAGCGACAGGGTGATGTTGCCGCGGTCGGAAGACGCACCGGTGACGATGTAGGCGGTCTGCTCGTCCGGACGGCCGTCACGGGTCGGGCTGGCGTAGCCGACACCGACGGCCAGGCCTTCGTAGTCACGGCGGGTGATGATGTTGATGACGCCGCCGATGGCGTCGGAACCGTAAACGGCCGCGGCACCTTCACGCAGGATCTCGATGCGCTCGACAGCGGCCATCGGGATGATGTTCATGTCGACCGAGGCGCCGCCGGTGGAACCGGAGGTGGTCATGCGACGACCATCCAGCAGCACCAGGGTGTAGGCCGAACCCAGGCCACGCAGGCTGACGGAAGCGAACGAACCGGTGTTGGAACCGGACGATTCACGGAAGGAACCGGCCGAGTTGTACACGTTGTTGCGCAGGAAGTCGGCAACGGACAGCTCGCCGCTGACGTCGATGTCGGCACGCTCGACGACGGTGATCGGGCTCGGGCCTTCAACGTCGGCACGCTTGATGCGCGAGCCGGTCACTTCGATGCGCTCCAGGGTGCGCTCTTCGGAATCCTGGGCGACTGCGGTACCGGCGATGCCGACCACGCCAACGGCGCTTACGGTCAAGCCGGCGCAGATCGCCTTGTAAAGCTCTTTGCTTGTAAGTCTCATTAGACACTCTCCAACGTCATGGGTTGACTTCGGGACTAAGGATGCCCGTCCATGGGCGAGCCGAAACGGCCGCAGAAACCATGGCGGGCCGAGTCTAACAAGATTTTTACAAGCCGGGCAATCTTTTTTGCCCCGGTTCAGGAAGGCGCGGCGCGCCGCCCCGACCGGCCGCCGGCAACGCCAGCGTGGCCGGGCCGGGCAGGCATGGCCTGGCCGGGGATCGCGGCACACAGGGCAGCAAGGGTGGCGGCATCGCCCGGCGGTTGGACAGGCTTGCGACATACCTTATATAGGTGGTCAACCCGGCGTGCTCGATGATTCGCCGGCCCTGGGCAGACAAGACCGCCATCAAGACCGCAGACAATGGCGCCGACAACGGGCCAGGCGGCCGGCCAGGCGATTGTGGCGAGGCGATCAGCATGGGTGGCGCAGGCACCGGATACCGGCGCAGCCGAACCGGCCCTTGACGTGCCTGGCGGCCGGCACCATGGGGGCGGTTTGATGCCCGGATCAAGGCTGGCGATGCCCCAGAGCCACGACGATGGAACGTGGCCTAGGCTACGCTTTCACACTTCCTAGACGTAATTGACCGTATAGACAACGACTTGCGTCGCCATGGCGCTGCCCGGGTGCAGTTAAGCATAAGTTAAACGGCGTGCGATTCCGGATGAAATCGCCGCTTTCCTGGGATACACTGGCCGCGCTGTTCATTGCCCCCTGCTGGGCGCCAGCAACAATTACTCAAATAGGAGACTCCGATGAAACGTAACCATCTGATGGCGACCCTCGCCCTGGGCCTGGTAGCGGCCACGGGCGTGGCGCAGGCCAGCAATGGCTGGTACATCGAACCGCGTGTGGGAGGGGTGCTCTTCGACTCCGGCCGCAACCTCGATGACACCCTGCACGCTGCGCTGGGCCTGGGCTGGTACCTGACCCCGAACACCGCCCTGGACCTTGAGTTCAGCCACAGCGACGCCGAGTACGACCACTTCTCCAACCTGGAGATGGAAATGTACGGCTTCGGCATCGGCCTGCGCCACGAGTTCGGCGAAGGCAACTTCCGCCCGCACATTGGCTACGGCCTGGGCTGGCTGCGCGACAAATATCCCAGCTACATGGCCGACGGCAAGCAGAACGAAGCCTTCGCCAAGGTTGGCGTGGGCGCGAGCTGGTGGCTGAGCGACAACACCGCCATCACCGGCGATGTTGCCTACCGCTACAGCTTCCAGGGCAACGGCGTGGAATCGGTGCCGGCCGCTGACGGCCGCCCGGTGGCCATCATCGACGACAAGTTCGGCGATTTCGTTGCCACCGTCGGTCTGCGTTACGTCTTCGGTCGCAGCCAGCCGGCTCCGGTCGAGCCGCCGCCGCCGCCGCCCCCGCCGCCGCCGGCCGAGCCGCATTGCTCGGAGCTGGACAGCGATGGTGATGGCGTCAACGATTGCGATGACCGCTGCCCGAACACGCCGGCCGGCACCGTGGTTGGCCCGGATGGCTGCGAGATCCAGGTTGCGGTTGACCTGCGTGGCGTCGAGTTCGACTTCGACCGCTCCACCCTGCGTCCGGAATCGCGCCAGACGCTGGACGAGGCCACCGAAGTGCTGCGTCAGTATCCGGACATCCGCGTTGAAGTGGCTGGCCATACCGACAGCATCGGTACCGAGGAGTACAACCAGGGCCTGTCCGAGCGCCGCGCCGCTGCGGTGTACGAGTACCTGGTCAACAACGGCATCGACTCCAACCGCCTGAGCTCGCGTGGCTACGGTGAACTGCAGCCGATCGCCGAGAACTCGTCCCGCGAAGGCCGCCAGCGCAACCGTCGCGTTGAGCTTGTGGTGCAGTAATGCGGTAGCGGTTCTTTGAAGGAACCTGGAAAAGCCCGGCACCCGCCGGGCTTTTTCTTTGTCTGCGGCAAGAGCGCGCCGAGCCCGGCCATGGCCTGCGCGCAGGTGCCTTGATGCCGGCGATGGCCGGTATGGCGCCGGTTCTGCGTTTCCATCAGAGGGTGCGCGGGCCGGGTTTCCGGAGCACACCCGGCAGGTAATCGCCGTCACCGTGGCCCGTTCCAGCCGGCGCGCCGACGGTGGCGATCCCTCACCGCTGTTGCGTGACAGGCAAGGCTGGCCATGGCAAATCCGCTGCGCTGCTTGATTCCGATCCTGGCGATGTTGCTGTTGGCCATCGTGCTGTTGGCCTGTACGGGCGGGCATGAGGCCGAGCCGGGCACCGCCGCTGCGCCGGCCGCCGGCGCGCGGCAACTGGTCACGCCCCTGCCGGGCAACGTGCTGCCGCCATTTCCCTACCACCTGGCCGCCGATGTGGAACTGGCCGCGGGCATGATCAGGCGGCGCCGGATTCATCTGGATGTGCCTGGCCTGGAACTGGACAGTGCCGTGCAGCAACTGGCCGGGCAATGGCGCGATGCCGGCCTGGATGGCAGCGATATCCAGGAAGGCAACGGCCGGATCACCGCCGAGCTGTGGCTGCCCGGGGACAACGGCGCGCGCGGCCTGATGGCGCCTTCCTATGGCGGCCTGTATGTGCTGCTGGTCGGTCTGATCGATGATGACTCCGGCCAGCCTCAGTTGCAGATCACGGTGCACTCGCCATAGGCAATCCCGCAAGCATCGTGCTGGTGCGCCGGTTCCACATCGGCGGGGATGACGGCTGAGTGTGTGCTGGCAGACGCGATCAGGAGCGCGGCCGATTGAAGCGATGCCCTCTCGCGCTGTCTTCACGGGCGCACCTTCACGCTGTCAGGCATCAGTTTCCGCCCACCAACAAATGAGGCACCGGCATGCATCCCACAGACCAAAACACCCGAGTGGTTCGACCCGCAGTCGCCGCGGCGCCCGTTACCGGATCCGAGCAGAGCGCGGTGTCATGGGCCGCGGTGTTCGCAGGGGCCGCGGCGGCAGCGGCTTTGTCCCTGGCGCTGCTGCTTCTTGGCGCCGGGCTGGGGCTGTCCATGGTTTCACCGTGGTCGTTCGAGGGCGTCAGCGCCGAAACCTTCGGCTGGTCGACTATCGCCTGGATCACGTTCATTTCGTTCGCGGCCTCCGCCCTGGGCGGCTACCTGACCGGGCGCCTGCGCACCCGCTGGCTGGGCGTGCACACAGACGAAACCTATTTCCGCGATACCGCCCATGGCTTCCTGGCGTGGGCGGTGTCGATCTTGCTGACCGCCGCGCTGCTGACTTCGGCGATCGGCGCGATCCTGGGTACGGGCATGAAGGTCGCCGGTTCGGTGGCCGGTGCCGCGGCCGGTACCGCCGGCAGTCTGGCTACCGCCGGCGCCGGCGCTGTGGCCTCCGAGCAGGACGACGGCCAGCTTCAGTACTGGGTGGATACCCTGCTGCGGCGGATGCAGGGCACATCACCGGCGTCACAGCAGGCCGCGCCACAGCGGGCTGCGCCGCCGATGTCCGATACCGGCGATGAGCCGGGCATGGCCACGGGCGTGGCTTCAGCGCCAGCCTTCACAACCCGTGGCGGCGCGCAGACCGATAGCCGCAGTGCGGACGACTCTGCCGGCCTGGGCGCCGAGATCGCCCGCATCCTCAGCTACAGCCTGCGTAGCGATGCGCTTGATCCGGACGACAGCCAGTACATCGCCCAGCGCGTCGCCGAGCGCACCGGCCTGAGCCAGGCCGAGGCCCAGCAGCGCATCACCGAGGTTGAAGCCCGGATGCGCACCGCCCTGGACGACGCCGAAACCGCCGCCCGCGAAACCGCCGATGAAGCCCGGAAGGCATCCGCCTACGCGGCCCTGTGGCTGTTCATCACGCTGCTGATCGGCGCCTTTACCGCCAGCCTGATGGCCACCTTCGGCGGCCGCCAGCGCGACCTGTAACCGATCCCCACCACCTCACTAACGGAGGCTTGCCATGCGCTACCTGCTGCTTTGGATACTCGGCATTCCCATCCCGCTGCTGATCCTGTTTGCTGTCCTGACATGATCTGACAGTTGGCCAAGGATGCAGTAACGACAAGGATCCCCCGACCGGCTGGTTGGGGGATTTTTTTTGATCGCCGCTGCGACCAGAGGGTGGTGATTCGTTGCCGCGCAGATTTCCCCGTCGCATCGTGTTGGCGAAGGAATTTTCTCCGGCTTGGCGACTGAGGCGGGGCCTGTTGATCGGCGTTGACGAACGGCGAAGGCTCGCCGGCCGAAGCTGGTTTGGATCAACGGCGGATTGCGTATTCCGTGTTCAACGGCCGCCGCTGACACTGCCCGGCCCGCACAGACCGGCAGCGCCTTGGGCACACCATCACTTTCCCGTGTTCAGTGATCCGGTTCGGGCAAGCCAGCCGAGCCGCCAATCACGAGCCGCCGCGATTGAGCCGCGCTTTCAGGTCGGCAAAGGGATTGGATGTCGCCGGCGCCTGCGCATCCTCGGCGGTCAAGGCGCTGCCGCCGGTGTAATCCAGTTGCCGTGAGTGCTCGTTGTCGTGGCAATACACGCACAACAGCTCCCAGTTGCTGCCATCGGCCGGGTTGTCGTCGTGGTTGTGATTGCGGTGATGCACCGTCAGCTCCTGCAGGTTCGCTCGGGTGAACTCGCGCGCGCAGCGACCGCAAATCCACGGATACATCTTCAGGGCGCGATCGCGATAACCATGGCCGCGCTGTTCGGCGCTGCGCCGGGCTTCGGCAACGATGCGGTCGAGTCGGTTGTCGTCTGGAGTGGCCATGGCGGCCAGTGTATCCGCAGTGCCGGCGCCGGCAAGCGTCATCGGCAATCGCCATGGTCCGGAGCGGCCGCCGCTACAATTGCGCGTCCCCACCGCTGGCGCGCTCATGGCACCCAACTCGAAGATCTACAAGGCCGAACTGCAGGTCACCGACATGGACCGGCAGTATTACGCCAGCCATAACCTGACCCTGGCGCAGCATCCGTCAGAAACCGCGGCGCGGCTGATGGTGCGGCTGATCGCATTCGCCTTGTACGCCGACCAGCGCCTGGAGTTCGGCCGCGGCCTGAGCGACACCGACCAGGCCGACCTGTGGCAGCGCGACTACACCGGCGAAATCGAACGCTGGATCGATCTGGGCCAACCCGACGAAAGCCGTATCCGCAAGGCCTGCGCCCGCGCCCGCCAGGTGGTGGTGGTGAACTACAGCGGCAACGCCGCCGCGATCTGGTGGCAAAAAACCGCGCCGACACTATCGCGGCTGAAGAACCTCACCGTGATCGACTTCGCGCCCGATGACATCGAAGCCGCCACCGCCTTGCTCGAACGCGGCATGCGCCTGACCGCGATGATCCAGGATGGCGAGCTGCAACTGATGAGCGACCGCCTCAACGTCGCGATGACGCCGCAGGTGCGGATGGGTTGAGGTGGCGGTGCCGGGGGTTTCTGCGAGCCGTTCATCAGGCGGCGCCTGCCGGTCGAAACGTTGAACGTTGCTGTCGAACGTTGCTGACGAACCCGGCAAGGCACCGGCTTGCTGGCTGCGGTCAGCGCGGGTCTTCGTCGTTGTTGGTCTTGTCGCGCATGGCCAGCCGCTCCGGCGCCAGCGCGCCGCTGCGCCAGGCCAGATCGATTATCTCTTCGAAGAAAGCGATCTTCGCTTCCGTACTCAGCCCCGCCCAAACCCGCAACTGCTCGCGCTCAAGGGTTTCAGGGCTGAAATCCTGCGCGGCCGACATCACGGGTTCCTCGTCGGCCGGGCAGCCAGGAGCTGTCGCAGCTTGTCGATGTCGTCAAGATCCCGCGGCCGTGCCGAGCGTTGCTTCATCTGGACCGATGATGTCGGCAGCCGCGGCCAGCTAACCAGCTAACGGGCGGCAGTCGCCAGCTTCTTGAGGATTTCCGGAGTCTCGAACCGGGATGGGCACAGCCTGTGCAGGGGCCTGAGGTTCATGGAATGGAGAGCTCAATTGGACAGGACATGCATGGATATCGCCGCCGCTTGATGCACAGGCCAGTGAGGTCGACAACCGGTTGCGGCCATTGAGTCCACTGCCAACGAGCCGGTGTTCAGGACCCGCTGCCCTGCAGCAACTTCACCACGCTGGAGAAATCCAGGTGACCGTTGCCGGCGGCGCTGTTGAGGGCGTAGAGGTTGCGCGCCAGTTCGCCCAGCGGGATGGCGGTGCCGGCGGCCATGGCGGCTTCGGCGGCCAGGCCCAGATCCTTGAGCATGAGATCGTTGCCGAAACCGCCGGTGTAGCCGCGTGCGGCCGGGGCGTTTTCGAGCACGCCGGGCCAGGGGTTGCAGACTTCGGTGGCCCAGCTGCGGCTGGTGCTGACCGCCATCATCTGCGACAGGGTGGCAGCATCCAGGCCATTGGCCACGCCCAGGGCGATGGCTTCGCCGGTGGCGGCCATGATCACGCCCAGGGCCATGTTGTTGCACAGCTTGGCGACCTGGCCGGCGCCGGCCGGGCCCATGTGGAAGATGTTCTTGCCCATCGCTTCCAGCAGCGGCCGGGCGCGGCCCAGGGCGACGTCGCTGCCGCCGACGATGAAGGTGAGCGTGCCGGCGCTGGCACCGGCGACGCCGCCGGAGACCGGCGCATCGATCATTTCCAGGCCGCGCGCCGCCGCGCCGTGCGCGACCTTGCGTGCCGAGGCCGGGGCGATGGTGCTGCAGTCGATGACCAGGGCGCCGTCGGCGATGGCGCCGAGCAGGCCGTCCTCGCCCAGGTACAGGCCTTCGACGTGGCGGCTGGCCGGCAGCATGGAGAGGACGGTGGCGGCACCGGCTACGGCATCGGCGGCCGACGCGGCGGTGCCGACACCGGCGGCGCTGGCGGCGGCGAGGGCGTCGGCGGACAGATCAAAGGCGTGCACGTCGTGGCCGGCCTTGGCCAGGTTGGCAGCCATGGGGCCGCCCATGTTGCCCAGTCCGATGAAGGCGATGCGGCTCATGGCTGTTCTCCGTAGTGGTCGAATCAGGGGGTGAAATCAGGATCGGTAGTGTGCAGCGCCAGTGGCAGTGGCCGTCAGTGGCTGCCCAGTTCGGCCAGCGGATGGCGGTCGCGTGACCAGGCCGGTGCTTCCAGGAAGCGGGCGGCGAAGGCGGCATCGGCCTCTTCGAGGGTAGGCGGCTGCCAGTTGGGTTTGCGATCCTTGTCGATCAGCAGGGCGCGGATGCCTTCGGCGAAATCGCCATGGGCGGCGCAATGCAGGGCGACGATGTATTCCATGCGGAAGGTGTCGGCCAGGCTCATGCCGGCGGCGCGCTGCTGCAGGTCAAAGCCCAGACGCGCCGAGCCGGGCGAACCGGCGGCCAGGGTCTGTTGCGCCCGGGCCAGCCAGGTGTCGTCGCCGGCATCGATCGCCTGGATGGCGGCAACCACGTCTTCCAGGCGTTCCTGGGCGCAGATTTCGGCGATCAACCCGGCGTGCTGTTGCAGCGGCCCGGCCGGTGCCGGCTGGGCGAAGCCGGCGAGCAAGGTGTCGAGCAGGCCGTGATTTTCCAACGCCTGGTCGCTCCAGTCCCGGGCCAGCAGGGCGGCCAGCACCTCGTCGCGGCTGGCTTCAGGCAGATGGCTATCGGCCAGGCCGGCATGGATGGCATCACCGGCCGACAGCGGCGCGCCGGTCAGGGCCAGGAACACGCCGGCCCGGTCGGGCACCCGGTTCAGCAGCCAGCTGCCGCCGACATCGGGGAACAGGCCGACGCTGATTTCCGGAAAGGCCAGCCTTGAGCGCTCGCTGACGATGCGGTGGCTGGCACCGGCCATCAGGCCGATGCCGCCGCCCATGACGATGCCGTGGCCCCAGCACAGGATCGGCTTGTCATAGGTGTGGATGCGGTGATCCACGCGATACTCGACCTTGAAGAATTCGGCCGCGTAGCTGTTGTCCTGGATGCGGTTGCTGCCCGATTTGCGCCAGTCGAGCATGCCCTGGTACAGCGAATGCAGGTCGCCACCGGCGCAGAAGGCCTTTTCGCCGGCACCTTGCAGCACCACCATGGCGATGTCCGGATCGCCGGCCCACTGGCCGAGCTGGGCATCGAGCAGCTTGGCCATCGACAACGACAGGGCGTTGAGCGTCGACGGCGTGTTCAGGGTGATGATGCCCACGCGCCGGCCGTTGCTGCCGGCCGTGCGGGTGTCGAACAGCACCGGCATGTCGGCGGGGCTGGTCATCGGTTGGTCCACTGCGGGGCACGCTTTTCCAGGAAGGCGCTGACGCCCTCGGCCTGGTCGGCGCTGTCGAACAGGTCGACGAACAGTTCGCGCTCGGTCATCAAGCCGGCGGCGTGGCTCTGGCTGCGCGTGGTCTGCACCAGTTGCTTGCAGGCGGCCACGGCGATCGGGCTTTGTTTGCCGGCCCGGGCGGCCCACGCCTTTGCCTTGGCCAGGGCTTCACCCTTGCCGACCACTTCCTCGACCACGCCGATGCGCAGGGCGGTGGCGGCGTCGATGCGCTCACCCAGCAGGATCATGCGCTTGGCCCAGCCTTCGCCGGCCAGGCGGGTGAGGTTCTGGGTGCCGCCGGCGCAGGGCAGCAGGCCGACGCTGGCTTCGGGCAGGGCCATCTGCGCCTGCTCCTCGGCGATGCGCAGATCGCAGGCCAGGGCACATTCCAGGCCGCCGCCCATGGCGTAGCCGTTGATCGCGGCGATCGACACGCCACGGAAGCCGCTGAGGGTTTCGAAGGCCTCGCCGAAGCGGCGCGCGGCCTCGCGTGCCTGCGCCTTGTCGCCATCGGCGAATTGCTTCAGGTCGGCGCCGGCGGAAAAGAATTTCTCGCCTTCGCCGGTGATCACCAGCGCCCAGATATCGCGGTCGGCATTCAGTGCCAGGACCAGGTCACGCAGGTCGGCCAGGCTGTGCACCGTCCAGGTGTTGGCCGGCGGGTTGGCCAGGGTGACGACGGCGGTGTGGCCGTCGATCTGCAGTTTCAGGCCGGTCCAGTCACGGCTGCGGTAGTCGCTCATCGCAATTCCTCATCGGTATTGATCAAGTGGCGCGCAATGATCACGCGCATGATTTCGTTGCTGCCTTCCAGGATCTGGTGCACGCGGGCATCGCGCAGCAGGCGTTCGACCGGATACTCCCGGATGTAACCGTAGCCGCCATGGAGCTGCAGCGCCTCGTTGCAGACCTGGAAGCCGGCGTCGGTGGCGAAGCGCTTGGCCATGGCGCACCAGACGGTGGCATCGGCGCTGCCGGCATCGAGTTTGCGTGCCGCGGTGTGCACCATCTGGCGCGCGGCGACCAGTTGCGTGGCCATGTCGGCAAGCCGGAACTGCAGTGCCTGGAACTGGCTCAGCGCCTGGCCGAACTGCTTGCGCTCGCGCATGTAGCCGCGGGCGGCATCGAGCGCGCCCTGCCCCGCGCCCAGGGAACAGGCAGCGATATTGATGCGGCCGCCGTCCAGGCCCTTCATGGCGATCTTGAAGCCCTCGCCCTCGTTGCCGAGCAGATGGTCGGCGGGCACGTGCACGCCGTCGAAGGTGATGGTGCGCGTGGGCTGGCTGTTCCAGCCCATCTTCTCTTCCTTCTTGCCGTAGCTGATGCCGGGCAGGTCGGCCGGCACCGCGAAGGCGCTGATGCCGCGCGGACCTTCACCGCCGGTGCGTGCCATCACCACCAGCAGATCGGTGGCGCCGGCGCCAGAGATGAAGGCCTTGCTGCCTTCCAGCACATAGTGGTCGCCATCGCGAACGGCGCGGGTCTTGAGCGAAGCGGCATCGGAGCCAGAGCCCGGTTCGGTCAGGCAGTACGAGCCCAGGCGCTCGCCTACCGCCATTTCCGGCACCCAGGCCTGGCGCACGGCGTCGGTGGCCCAGCTCGCCAGCATCCAGGTGACCATGTTGTGGATGCTCAGGTAGGCGGCAGTGGACGGGTCGGCGGCGGCCAGTTCTTCGAAGATGAGCGCGGCATCAAGCCGGCTCAGGCCGATGCCGCCGGCCTCTTCGGGAGTATAGATGCCGCAAAAGCCCAGCTCGCCAGCCTTGGCGATCGCCTCGGTGGGGAAGGTGCACTGGGCATCCCAGTGCGCGGCGTGTGGCGCCAGTTCGGCGGCGGCGAAATCGCGCGCCGCCGAACGGAACGCGGCCTGCTCCTCGCTCAGCGCGGTGACATCGTCGATGGCGCCGCTCATTTCAGGCTGATGGTGGTGTTGACGCCGTGGCCGAGCGTGGAATCGTCGAACCAGCGCGCGGTGACGGTCTTGGTCTGGGTGTAGAACAGCACCACCTGCTTGCCGTACGGGCCCAGGTCACCGAGCTTGGAGGCGCGCGAGCCGGTGAACGAGAACAGCGGCACCGGCACCGGAATCGGCAGGTTGATGCCGACCTGGCCGACATCGATCTCTTCCTGGAAGTGGCGTGCGGCGGCGCCGGACTGGGTGAAGATCGCGGTGCCATTGCCATTGGCGTTGGCATTGATGATTTCGATCGCTTCATCCAGCGTGTCGGCGCTGAGGATCACCAGCACCGGGCCGAAGATCTCCTCGTCGTAGATGCGCATGCCGGGCTTGACGCCGGAAAAGATGGTCGGGCCGACGAAGTTGCCCTGCTCGTAGCCGGGCACCTGGGGGTTGCGGCCGTCCAGTTCCAGGGTCGCGCCCTGTTCGACACCGGAGGCGATCAGGGCTTCGATGCGCTCGCGCGCGGCGCAGGAGATCACCGGCCCGACATCGGTGCCGTCCTCGACGCCGGCATTGACCGTGAGGGTCCTGGCCTTGGTCACCAGGTCGGGAATCCAGTCGCCGGCCTCGGCCACCAGCACCACCGTGGAGGCGGCCATGCAGCGCTGGCCGGCGGCTCCGAAGGCGGCGCCGACCATGGCGTTGAGGGTCTGTTCCTTGTTGGCGTCGGGCAGGATCACGGCATGGTTCTTGGCGCCCATCATGCACTGCACGCGCTTGCCGGCCTGGCTGGCGCGGTTGTAGACGTGGGTGCCGACCGGGGTCGAGCCGACGAAGGACACGGCCTTGATGTCGGGGTGGTCGCAGATGCCGTTGACCACGTCCGGGCCGCCGTGGACGACGTTGAGCACGCCCTTGGGAATACCGGCTTCCAGCGCCAGTTCGACCAGGCGCATGGTGACCATCGGATCCTGCTCGGAAGGCTTGAGCACGAAGGTGTTGCCGGTGGCGATGGCCATCGGGAACATCCACAGCGGAATCATCGCCGGGAAGTTGAACGGAGTGATGCCGGCGCACACGCCCAGCGGCTGCAGCAGGGTGTAGGTGTCGACGCCGGTGGCGACATTGTTGGCCAGCTCGCCCAACTGCAGGTTGCCAATCGCGGCGGCATGCTCGACCACTTCCAGGCCGCGGAAGACATCGCCTTCGGCATCGGGCAGGGTCTTGCCCTGCTCGGCGGTGAGGATCGCGGCCAGCTCCTTCATGTTGGCGCGGATCAGTTCCTGGTACTTGAGGAAGATGCGCGCGCGGGTACCGATCGGGGTCTTGCGCCAGGTCTTGAACGCTTCGCTGGCGGCGGCGACCGCGGCATCGACCTCATCGGCGGTGGCGAACGGCACCCGCGCCAGCACCTGCTGGTTGGCCGGATTGATGACATCGCGCCACTGCGATGTTTTCGACTGCACGAACTCGCCGTTGATCAGCAGCGGGATGGATGGAACGGATGCGGTGTTCAAGGCGCTGGCCTCCGATAAGGATGCGATGGAACCGGTTCGCCACAAGATGACAGGCCGCGACAGGGTGCCGGCGGCAAAGCTGCGAACGGACAGGCCATTTTCTGCCAACGGCGCCGGGGTCACAAGTTCGGGCAGGGGGCGGTGGCGGGATTGGGCTGCTGGCAGTGCGCGCGGTGGCTGCGGTCCATCGCCGCGGCGGTGTCGCGGGCACACCGGCACCGGCGCCTGGCAAGCCTCATCTGGCGCGTTTCCGGTGCGCATTGCGATAGGACAAGAAGTGGTCGCACCTGCGCCACCTTCGTCCTTCGCCATCGACCGGAGTTGTTCATGCACGCATTGTTCCGTTTCGCCGCCCTCGCCGCTTTCGGCCTGGCCGCCCTTGCCAGCAGCGGGCCGGTGGCCGCGGCCACTTATTCGGTCGGGATCGCTGGCGGCTGCAGTCACATTTCCCTGGCCGAGGCCCTGGCCGCGGCCCAGGCCAATCCGGATGGTCCGCACCTGATCAAGGAGCGCAACCAGGAGATCCTGGTCGGCGGCGTAACCATCACCAATCCGGCCGCCGACATCACCCTGGAAGGTGGCTACGCCAACTGCTCGGACAGCGCACCGGTCAGCAATGGCCGCCTGGTCATTCTCCAGATGAACCCGGGCCGGGTGATGACCCTGATTGGCGCTTCAGCCGGAATGCCGCGCCGGACCATCACCTTCAAGCGCGTGACCATCACCGGTGGCGATGCCGGCAGTGAGGATGGCGGCGGCATCCTGGTGGGCAGCGCCCTGGAGTTGCGCCTGTCCGATGGCGCGGTGGTCACCGGCAATACCGCCCGCGATGGCGGCGGTGTCGCGCTGGCTTCGCTGACACCTTATACCGACAGCAAAGCGCGCCTGGTGCTGGAAGGCAATGCCCTGATCGAGAGAAACAAGGCGACCCGGCATGGCGGCGGTATCCATGCTTTCTGGGGTGCCGAGATCGTGCTCAATCACGGCGAGATCGGCCGCAACCAGGGCATGGCCGGTGGCGGCGGCATCTTCCTGGATGGTGAGGACACCGCTCTGGAAATCAGTACTGGCGGCAACCAGATGGTCAGGCTCAGGACCAACTACACCGCTGATGAAAGCACACCGTTCTCGTCAACCAGCGGACACGGCGGTGCCATCTACAGCCGCCGGGCACGGATTGTGGCCAACACCGTTGGCAACCCCGGCACGCTGCGAATCTGGATCGACAACAACAATGCCAATCATGGTGGTGCGATCTACGTCGATGGCCACAGCGACGGCAGCTTCACCTCCGTGCAGTTGCGTGGCAGCCGTATCGCCAACAACTATGCGCGTGGTCGCGGCGGCGCCTTCTATTCGCGCAACTCCGTGGATTGGGTGGTCAGCCATGACAACATCGGCCGCTGTGAGCACCGGATCCCGATCATGGTCTGGTACATGCCCTGCTCCTACGTGCTGAGCAATGTCGCCGGCAATGAAACCACGCCCAACACGGCCGGCGGTGGCGTGTTCTATCTGCAGCACAACCCCGGTGCGCCGCGCGCCATTGCCCGCGTGCGCCGGACCCTGTTCGAGAACAACCGCGACCACAACGGCCTGGCCGCCATCGTTGCCGCCGAGGGTGCCAACGAGTACTTCATCGAGCGCAGCGTGTTCAAGGACAACGCCGCCACCGGCAATGCCGGCAGCGCCAATCCGGCGGCCTTGCTGCACACCGCCACGGCAGATAGCTGGCTGCTCTACAGCACGGTGATGGCCAATGATGTCCAGCGCCTGTTCGTGTTCGGTGGCAGCAAGCTGACCACCCGCGGCAGCATCTTCTGGAACCCGGGCCGGTTGATCTGGAACCGGCCGCACGCGGTGATGGACCACGGCGATTGCCTGATCAGTCACACCGCTACCAATATTCCTGCCGGCATCTCCCTGGCCGATCCGCTGCTGGATGAGGATGGCCGGCCGCGCAAGGGCTCGCTGGCCTGGGATCATTGCGATGGCTCGGTCACCGCCGATGCCGAAGGCCGGCTGCCCTACGACATCCCGGGTGTCGACGATCACTGGGGCTACAACGACCTGGGCGCCTACGAGCAGAGCGACATCATCTACACCCACGGCATGGGGCCCTATCCCGGCAACTGAGCACCGGGCCGGCGGAGCCAGCGTGCGGCCCCCAGGAAATCACGGCCGGTGGCGCTGTCCTGCCGCCTTCAGCGCAGAAAGGCGACCAGGGCGGCGCTGAAGGCGTCGGCCGATTCGATATTGACGATGTGCCGGCCGGGCAGCGACAGGTGCCGGCCATCGGCCACGCCCTGGGCAATCGCTTCCAGATCGGCCGGCGTGCAGACCGGATCGTCATCGCCGGATATGGCCAGCAGCGGATTGGCGATGCGCGCCAGATCGGCGCGCAGGTCGGCGCCGGCCAGAACCTCGCAGCAGCCGCAATAGCCTTCCACCGAGGTGGCGACGAAGCGGGCCAGGATGTCCTCGACGATTTCCGGTCGGGCGCCGATGAAGGCCGGCGTGAACCAGCGCTGGGCGGTGACCTGCGCCAGTGGCGCCAGGCCCTCGGCGCGCACCTGGGCGCTGCGTGCCTGCCAGCTTTCGGCGCTGCCGATCCTGGCGTCGGTGGCGCAGACCACGAGCTTGCCCAGGCGCTCGCCGGAATGGATGCCCAGCCACTGCCCGACCAGGCCGCCGATCGACAGGCCGCAAAAATGTGTGCGCTGGATGCCCAGATGATCGAGCAGGGCGAGCACGTCGCCGCCCAGATCGGCCAGCGTGTACGGTGCCGGCGGCGCGCTGGACTGGCCGTGGCCGCGGCGGTCGTAGCGCAGCACGCGGAAATCGGCCGACAGGGCATCGGCCTGGGCATCCCACATGCTCAGATCGGTACCCAGCGAATTGCACAGGGTCAGCCAGGGACGATCACTGTCGCGGTCGCCGTCGATGCGGTAATGCAGGCGGTGGCTGGCAAGTTCGAGCAGGGCCATGGCTCAGACCCGCTCCACGGCCAGCGCCAGGCCCATGCCGACGCCGACACACAGCGTCGCCAGGCCGCGGCGTCCGCCGGTGGCTTGCAACTGGTGGGTCAGGGTCAGCGCCAGGCGGGCGCCGCTCATGCCCAGCGGATGGCCCAGGGCGATGGCGCCGCCGTTGGCGTTGACGTGGCCGGCATCGTCGGGCAATCCCAGGCCGCGCAGCACGGCCAATGACTGGCTGGCGAAGGCTTCGTTGAGCTCGATGGCATCGAAGTCCTCGATCGTCAGGCCCAGCCGCGCCAGCAGTTTTTGCGTCGCCGGCACCGGGCCGATGCCCATCACCCGCGGTTCGACGCCGGCGGCGGCCATGCCCAGGATGCGCGCACGCGGGTGCAGGCCATGGCGCTTGATCGCGTCCTCACCGGCGATGACCAGGGCGGCGGCGCCATCGTTGATGCCCGAGGCATTGCCGGCGGTGATCGAGCCGCCGGGGAACAGCGGCTTCAGGCCGGCCAGCGCCTGCGCCGTGGTCGACGGCCGGGGATGCTCGTCACGGTCGACCTGGGTGGTCTCGCCGCGGCGGCCGGCGGGCACGGTCACCGGCATGATCTCCTCGGCGAAGAAGCCACGTTCCTGCGCGGCGGCAGCGCGCTGCTGGCTGCGCAGGGCGAAGGCGTCCTGGTCCTCGCGGCTGATGCCGTGGTCGGCGGCGACGTTCTGGCCGGTCTGCGGCATCGATTCGGTGCCAAAGATCGCGTCCAGGGCCGGATTGACGAAGCGCCAGCCCATGGTCGTGTCTTCCAGTTGCTGGCCGCGGCCCCAGGCGCTGGCGGACTTGCCGATGACCAGGGGCGATCGGGTCATCGACTCGACACCACCGGCGATGGCCAGGTCGATCTCGCCGGTGGCGATGGCCCGCGCCGCCTGGCCGACCGCTTCCAGACCGGAGGCGCACAGGCGGTTCAAGGTCACGCCGGGGACCGAGGTGGGCAGGCCGGCCAGCAGCAGGCTCATGCGCGCGACGTTGCGATTGTCCTCGCCGGCCTGGTTGGCGCAGCCGTAGAACACTTCCTCGATCGCGGCCGGGTCCAGCTCCGGGTTGCGCTCAAGCAGGGCGCGCATCGGCAGTGCACCCAGATCGTCGGCGCGCACTGCCGAAAGGATGCCGCCGTAGCGGCCGATCGGCGTGCGTACCGCGTCGCAGATGTAGGCGTCTTTCATGGCTGCAGTCCTTTGGAAAAGGTGTCGGGATGTTTGCCTGGCCGGCCTGGCCAAGAATGCGCCGGCCGGCGTGGTGTCTGCGTATTGGTGTCGTGTCCTGCCGCTGCGGCACAAGCAGCGGCCGGCGCTCAGGCCATGGTCAATGGCAAACCGGTGAGCTGGCGAACCTGTTCCAGGCTCACGCCCTCGACCAGCTCGATCACCGTCGCGCCGTCGGCGCCGGCAGCAAACACGCCGACATCGGTGTAGACCCGCGATACGCAGCGCAGGCCGGTGAGCGGATAGGTACATTCGGGCACCAGCTTGCTCTGGCCCTGGCGGGTGAGCAGTTCCATCAGCACGAATACCTGCTTGGCGCCGATGGCCAGGTCCATGGCGCCGCCGACCGCCGGGATGGCATCGGGCGCGCCGGTGCTCCAGTTGGCCAGATCGCCGTGCTGGGAAACCTGGAAGGCGCCGAGCACGCAGATGTCCAGATGGCCGCCGCGCATCATCGCGAACGAGTCGGCGTGGTGGAAGTAGGCGCCGCCGGTGAGCAGGGTCACCGGCTGCTTGCCGGCATTGATCAGGTCGGGATCTTCCTGGCCAGGCGCCGGTGCCGGGCCCATGCCGAGCAGGCCGTTCTCGCTTTGCAGGAAGATTTCCTTGTCGGCGGGCAGGTGGTTGGCGACCTGGGTCGGCAGGCCGATGCCCAGGTTGACGTAGGCGCCCTCGGGAATATCGCGGGCCACGCGCGCGGCCATCTGCTCACGGCTGAGGCGGTTCATTGGTCTTCTCCTTGGGCGGCAGCGGCAGTGGTACGCGCGGCGCCATCCGGCCCGCAGCCGCCGATGGCGACAACGCGCTGGACGAAGATGCCCGGCGTCACCACCGCTTCGGGATCCAGCCCGCCCAGCGGCACCAGCTCACCGACCTGGGCGATGGTGCAGCGCGCGGCCATGGCCATCAGCGGGCCGAAGTTGCGCGCTGCCTTGCGGTACACCAGGTTGCCCCAGCGATCGCCGCGGTGCGCCTTGATCAGGGCGAAGTCGGCGTGGATCGGGTATTCCAGCACGTAGTGCCGGCCGTTGATTTCCCGCGTTTCCTTGCCTTGCGCCAACTGCGTGCCATAGCCGGTGGGCGTGAAGATCGCGCCCAGGCCGCTGCCGGCGGCGTGGATGCGCGCCGCCAGATTGCCCTGCGGCACCAGTTCCAGCTCGATCTCGCTGGCCTGGTAGGCGGCATCGAAATGCCAGGAATCGCTCTGCCGCGGGAACGAGCAGACCACCTTGCGCACCCGCTTGTTGGCGATCAGCGCGGCCAGGCCGGTGTCGCCATTGCCGGCGTTGTTATTGATGATGGTCAGCTCGCGCGCGCCGTGGTCGATGAGGGCCTGGATCAACTCATCGGGCATGCCGGCGGTGCCGAAGCCACCGATCATCACGGTGGCGCCATCGGTGATGTCGGCGACGGCCGTGGCGCAACTGGATTGCGATTTGTCGATCATCTCAAGCCCTCCCTTGGTTTTTTGGCTCAACCGTTGGCTCGACGGCGCTGGGCCACGACCTGGTTGTCGACGCCATCGACCAGTGCCGTCAGACGGAAATCGAATTCGATTTCGCCGAACGGACCGTCCATGTCATGGGCCTTGATGCTGGCCTGGTCGCTGCGCTCGGTCACCTGGCAGATCAGGCCGTCGCGGGTGGCGTGGGCGAAGTCGTCGTTGACCAGCGGATCGTGCGCCAGGTTGATCTGCGTGGTCAGCTTGCGGTGGCCGGGCGCGCTGATGAAGAAGTGGATATGCGCCGGGCGCTGGCCGTGGCGGCCCAGGGCTGTCAGCAACTGCTCGGTCGGGCTGCCCGGCGGCACGCCGTAACCGGCCGGGACGATGCTGCGGAAGCGGTAGCGGCCCTGGTCGTCGGCAATGATGGTGCGGCGCATGTTGAACGGTTTCTGCTCGCCGGTGGGATCAAAATGCGAGTAGAAGCCACGCGTGTCGCAGTGCCAGACCTCGACCTGGGCACCCGCAACCGGCTTGCCATCGGCGCCGACCACGGTGCCGTGCATGACCAGCGGCTGGCCGTCCGGATCGCTGCCATCGTCCAGGCGGGCAAAGCCCTGCTCGACCGGCGCGCCGGAAACATACAGCGGGCCTTCGATGGTGCGCGGCGTGGGATTGTCGATACCCAGCTGGGCGTCGATGGCATCCAGGCGCAGGTCCAGGAAATGGTCCAGGCCCAGGCCGGGCGAGATCAGGCCGGCCTGGCCGGCGGCGCCCAGATCGTTGAGCCAGGCAATGGCCGCCCAGTATTCGTCCGGCGTGATGTCCAGCTCGTCGATGGTGCGGAACAGGTCGGACAGGACCCGATGGATGATCTTCTTGACCCGGGGGCTGCCCTGTTCATTGTCCAGGCCACTGACCTGCTCCAGGAATTCCCGGACTTGCCGGCTGTCATGGATCTTCACGCTCATGATGCTGCTCTCCTGCATTCGTTGCGGTTGCATGGTTTGCTGCTTCCAGGACGGCCACATCGGCGCACCTGGTTGATCGGGGTGGCGGTCGCCCAGTGACGGGCCGCCGGGAATGATGGCTGGCTGTCAGCGATCGTCCTCGCGCACCGAGGACGGGTGCCGGCACAGCGGCGTCACCGCCAGTTGCATGTACGGGAACAACGGCAGGCCGGTCAGCAACTGGTGCAGCTCCTCGACGCTGTCGACATCGAACACGCTGTAGTTGGCGTACTCGCCGGCGATGCGCCAGATGTGGCGCCACTTGCCGCTGCGCTGCAGATCCTGGGAATAGGCCTTCTCGCGCGCCTTGAGCTCATCGGTCTGGGCGGCGGGCAGGTCATCGGGAATGCGGACATCCATCCGGACGTGGAAAAGCATGGTCAGGCCTCCTTGGCCATCGCGGCCGGGTCAGCGGCCGGGTCGTTGTTTGTGCTGGTTGCGGCGACCGGCGCCAGGGCAACGCTGTGCCGGCTGCGGTCGCGGCGGAAGAACTGCACGCGCTCCTCGTCCAGCTCGATGCCCAGGCCGGGGCCGGCCGGCACGGTGAGCTGGAAATCGCTGTAGTCCAGCGGCGTGGCCAGGACTTCCTCGGTCAGCAGCAGCGGCCCGAACAGCTCGGTGCCCCACTGCAGCTTGGCGAAGGTGGCAAACACCTGGGCCGAGGCGATGGTGCCGACCGCGCCTTCCAGCATGGTGCCGCCGTACAGTTCGATGCCGGCGGCATCGGCGATCGCGGCCACGCGCTGGGCGGCATGCAGGCCGCCGGATTGTTCGATCTTGACTGCGAAGACATCGGCGCCGTTGACCTTGGCGATGGCAAAGGCCGATTCGGGACCGTGCAGGGATTCATCGGCCATCAGCGCCACCGGGAAGCGGCGCACCAGACGCGACAACGCCGCCGCCGAAGCCACCGGTTGCTCGACCAGCTCGCAGCCGGCATCGGCCAGCGCGGCCATGCCGCGTGCGGCCTGCAGCTCGCTCCAGGCCATGTTGACGTCCACGCGCACCGCGCCGCGATCACCCAGCGCGCGCTTGATCGCGGCCACGTGGGCAATGTCCTCATCCAGCGGCTTCGCGCCGATCTTGAGCTTGAACACGCTGTGCCGGCGCAGCGCCAGCATCTTTTCGGCCTCGTCGATGTCGCGCGCGGTGTCGCCCGAGGCCAGGGTCCAGGCCACCGGCAGGCGCTCGCGGCGGCGGCCGCCGAGCAACTCCGACACCGGCAGGCCGGTGCGTTTGCCCTGGGCATCGAGCAACGCCGTTTCCACCGCGCTGCGGGCAAAGCGGTTGTCCTTGATCGCGCTGTCGATGCGCGCCATCAGCGCCTGCGGCCGGCTGGCATCGGCGCCAACCAGCAAGGGTGCGAAATAGGTATCGACGGCCAGCTTCATGCCTTCCGGGCTTTCGCCGCCATAGGCCAGGCCACCGATGGTGGTGCCCTCGCCGATGCCGGTGATGCCGTCGGAACTGTGGATGCGCACCAGCATCAGGGTCTGGCCGTTCATGGTCGCCACCGACAGCCGGTGCGGACGGATGGTGGGCAGGTCCAGGAGCAGGGTTTCGACCCGTTCGATGACGGGGGCGTGGGGGGGCGCGTTGCCGGAGAGTGTATTCATGACAGCCCTGTTATCGCCCCTGGCGGCGCGCGAGTCCAAGACTATTTCCGCCTTGCTTCATACCCAAAAGGTATGATTGGCCCGCAACTGCTTATTACTCGCCATTGTTGCGCCGCATCATCCGGCCAGGGTATTGAACCATGGATCTGCGCCAGCTCCGCTATTTCGTTGCCGTTGCCGGCACCCGCAACTTCACCCGCGCGGCGGAAAAGCTGCATATCGCCCAGCCTCCGCTGAGCCGGCAGATCCGCCTGCTCGAAGAGGAACTGGGCGTGACCCTGTTGCTGCGCAATACCCGGCCGCTGCGGCTCACCGACGCCGGCCGGCTGTTCCACGAACAGGCGCTGCAGATCCTGGGCCGGGTCGAACAGATGAAGGCCGCGACCCGGCGCGTGGGCAAGCAGGAGCGCAGCATCCTGTCGATCGGCTTCGTCGCCTCGACCCTGTACAGCGGCCTGCCGGCGCTGGTGCGCAAGCTGCGCCAGCGCGCGCCCGAGCTGGATATCCAGTTGCTGGAAATGATGTCGCTGCAGCAGATCGAAGCGCTCAAGGCCGGCCGCATCGACGTCGGCTTTGGCCGGGTGCGCAGCAATGATCCGGCCGTGGAGCGCACCGTGCTGCGCGAGGAGCGGCTGGTGCTGGCGGTGGCCCCGGGCTCGCCGCTGGCCGCCAGCACCGGCCCGGTCGCGATCCCGGAACTGGCCGGCCACGACCTGATCGTCTACCCCAAGGAACCCCGGCCCTCGTTCGCCGACCAGGTATTGAGCCTGCTCGACGACCACGGCGTGCGCCCGGCCAGCGTGCAGGAAGTGCGCGAGCTGCAGGTCGCCCTGGGCCTGACCGCGGCCGAGGCCGGCATCTGCATCATTCCGTTTGCCGCCAGCCAGCAGCGTCTGGACCTGCACTACCGCCTGCTCGGCGACCAGCGCGCAACCTCGCCGATCATCCTCAGCCACCGGGTCAACGACGACTCGCGCTACATCGGCCTGGTGCGCGAGCTGATCGGGGAAATCCACGATGAGGGTGCGCCCTGGCTGCCGGGGCAGGGGTCGGAGGCTGGGTCGGAGCCTGGCTCGGCCGCCGCCGGAGGCAGCGCCGGTGATGGTTCGGATGCCGGGCCAGACCAGGCGTTGGCAGAGGATTGACGAATTGCAAGGGTGCCGGCGGCCATCGCTGTGGCCGTCGCGCATCGGCTGTTGATCATCGAACACCGCCTGGGGCCGGTGCCGCATCCGGCCGCTGACCGACGACTCTGGCGGCCTTCAAAGCAGGCCCCGGCATCCACTGAATCAGGGCGACAGCCGGCACGCGCCGCGTGCCGCGACAATCGGTCGCATTCCGGCGAGCGCCCGGCAATGGTCCACTGGTGGCCCCTGATCCATTGCCCGACCGACCCGGCTTTGTTGCCACCCGCGATGACCATTTATCCCGTCAATTACCCCGCCATCAGCCGCACGCAAACCCGCGTCGGCGCGCAGCCGGCAGCCCGGCCAGTCCTGCCATCGACGACCATCACCGGCGCCATTGCCGATGCCGGCGCCGGCCGATCACCCAGATGCAATTCACTGAGCCAAACGCCGACAACGGTGCTGACCCTGGCCTTGGCCCTGGCGCTCGCTGGCCTGGCGGCATCGGCCCTGGCCGACGCCAACCCGTCCGAGGCCGCTGACCCCTGGCTGGAGGTGATCGTGGTCACCGGTGCCGCGCCAGTCTCGGCACAGTCGTTCGAGCTCGATCCGAAACTGCCGCGACAGCCGATCCCGGCCAGCGACGGCGCCGATTACCTGAAGACCATTCCCGGCTTCAATGCCATCCGCAGCGGCGGCAGCAATGGCGATCCGGTGCTGCGCGGCCTGTCCGGCTCGCGCCTGAACCTGCAGGTCGGCGACGGTGCCCTGGTCGGCGCCTGCCCGGCACGCATGGACAACGCCCTGTCCTACGTCTCGCCGCAGACCTGGGACCGGGTGACCGTGGTCAAGGGCCCGCAGACCGTGCTCTGGGGCCCGGTCGGCATCACCGGCACGGTGCGCTTCGAGCGCGACCCGCCGCGCTTTGCCGAACCGGGCTGGCAACTGGAAGGCAGCCTGGTCGGAGGCAGCCGCGACCGCTTCGACCAGGTCATCGACGCTGCTGCCGGCACTGCCCGCGGTTACGCCCGGCTGAGCGGCAACCACGGCGAAGCCGCCGATTACCGCGATGGCAACGGCGACCTGGTGCCCTCGCGCTGGCGCAAGTGGAACACCGACCTCGCCTTGGGCTGGACCCCGGATGCCAATACCGTGATCGAGCTCAGTGTCGGCAACGGCGACGGTGAAGCCCGCTACGCCGGCCGCGGCATGGACGGCTCGCAGTTCAAACGCAATAGCACCGGCCTGCGCCTGCAGCGCGTCAACCCGGGCTCGACCCTGGCGGAAATCGAAGCCGCCCTGTTCCAGCACCATGTAGATCACGTGATGGATAACTACAGCCTGCGTCGGCCCGACCCGCACGGACCGATGCCGATGGCCATGGTCCATGCCGTCGACCAGCGCAGTACCGGTGGCCGCGCCGCCCTGACCTGGTCCTGGCCGCAGCTGGAACTGGTCACCGGCATCGACCAGCAGGACAGCCGCCACCGCGACCGCGGCGGGGCCGGCATCGACGCCCACCTGGGCCAGCCGTGGACGCCGGACGCCCTGTTCAGCCAGTACGGCGCGTTCGCCGAAGCCAGCCTGGAAGGCGACGGCCCGGGTCGCTGGGTCGCCGGCGGCCGCCTCGATCGGGTCCGGGTGCGCGATCTGCGCAGCGGCAGCGGACACATGCCGCACGCCAGCAGCGGCCAGCGCCGGGCCGAAAGCCTGACCTCCGGTTTTCTGCGCTACGAGCACACGCCTCAGCAGCGGCCGCTGGGCTTCAACATCGGCGTCGGCCATGCCGCGCGCATGCCCGACTATTGGGAGCTGTTTTCCGCCAACCAAGGTCCGGACGGCAGCGTCAACGCCTTCCTGGGCCTGCGCCCGGAACGCAGCACCCAGTTGGACATGGGCCTGACCTGGCAGCGCGGCAATGTCGAGGCCTGGGTTTCGGCCTACGCCGGCCGCATCGACAACTTCATCCTGTTCGATTACCGGCAGCACGGGCACGACGATGATCACGGCGGCGGCGGTGATCACGGCCATGGCCATTCCGGGCACGACGGGCACGATGAACATGACGACGTCGGTGATGATCACGACCACGGTCACGGCCATGGCACCGCCACCCAGGCGCGCAACGTGAATGCCCGGGTCGCCGGCGCTGAACTGGGTGTGGAATGGCGGCTGCTGCCATCACTCAAACTCACCGGCTCGCTCGCCCATGCCCGCGGCAGCAACCGCGACGACCACCAGCCGCTGCCGCAGATCGCGCCGCTGGAAGCACGCCTGGCCGTGGAATGGCAGCGTGGCGACTTCAGCGCCGGCGGCCTGCTGCGTGCGGTCGACAGCCAGACCCGCAGCGCGCCCGGCTTCGGCAACGTGGTCGGCCAGGACCTGGGCGACAGCAGCGGCTTTGCCGTGTTGTCGGCCAATGCCGCCTGGCGCATCAACGGCAACTGGCGCGCCGCCGCCGGCATCGACAACCTGTTCGACCGGGCCTACGCCGAACACCTGAACCTGTCCGGCAACTCGGCCTTCGGCTACCCGGCCGAGCCGGTACGGATCAATGAACCCGGGCGCAGCGTCTGGCTGAGCCTGGACTTCAGCTACTGATCAACGCGTGCGCCGGATGGGCGCGATCCCGGTCGTCGGCACCTGGCCGACACCGCCACGCCGGTCGACATGACTGCCCGGCTGGGGCATGGTCGGATCCGGCCAGGATGGCAGCGGGTCGATCCCGCACTGCAGCCGTGCCCCGACACACGGCTGGCCATCAGCCCTATCGATGCCACCCAAACCGGAGGAACCCCTGCATGAACCATGCCTTGTACCCACTCAAGCCCATGATCCTGACCCTGACCGCGGCCCTGGCCCTGGCCGCCTGTGGCGGCGGCACTGACAGCGACAGCGCCCGGTCGGCCAGCGCCGGCGCCAGCAACGCCGGCAGTTCCGGCAGCGCCAGTACCGTGGATTGCGCCGCGGGTGATCCGGCCAGTGCCGATGATCCCTGCCTGATCAACCGCATCGACCAGCTGCAGGCGCTGGATCCATCCGGCCATTACGCCCTGGCTGCCGACATCGATGCCAGCGGCACGCTGGACTGGAACGACGGCGCCGGCTTCCAGCCGCTGGCGTCATTTTCGGGCAGCCTGGACGGGCGCGGCTTCACCATTGCCGGGTTGCTCATCAACCGGCCCGACGACAGCAATGTCGGCCTGTTTTCCGGATTCGCCGAAGGTGCCAGCGTCCGCGAACTGCGCTTCAGCAATGCCCGGATCACCGGCGACCGCTTCGTCGGCACCCTGGCCGGCAACGTCCGCGCCGGCCAGATCCACCATGTCCATGTCGACGGTTCGGTGATGGCCGGAGAATGGGCCGGCGGCCTGGTCGGTGCGCTGCACGATGGCGCCCTGGTCAGCCACTGCTCGTCACGCGGCCAGGTGCAGGCCGATGGCGCGCGCGTGGGTGGCCTGGTCGGCCAGAACGACGGCACCATCAGCCACTCGTTCAGCCTGGCCGCGGTACGCGGGCGGACCTCGGTCGGTGGTCTGGTCGGCCGCGGTGGCGGCCGCATCGATCACGCCTACAGCCTGGTCGACACCGCCGACAATCCCGATCACCGCGTCGAGGGCGCCCACAGCGGCTCCCAGGTCGGCGGCCTGGTCGGAGAGATCGAGGCCAGCGCCCGGATCAGCCATGCCTGGACCGTCAGCCACGCCGGCACCGACAGCCAGCGGCGCTACGCCGGTCACCGCCTGGTCGGCAAGGACTGGGGCACTGGCGAGGGCATCGACGCTTCCTGGTGGGGCGGCAACCAGTCGATCCGGCCCGGCTCCGACGCCAGCGCCCGGCGCCTGGATGCCATGCAGCAGGCGACCACCTACGAAGGCTGGGATTTTGCCGATACCTGGCGGATCGACGAAGGCAACGGCTACCCGGACCTGATCGCCAATCCGCGCTGACGCCGGAAAGCTCAATCCACGCCGCCACCCGGCTGTGGCGCTGACAGCCGGCGCTGCGGCCGGCTCCCGGGCCATGCCTCTGGTCAGCGGCAGGCCGGGCCGACACCGGCCGGCCTGCGGACCGTATGGCGTTGGCCACCGGGGCAGCCGGGAGGTTTTGCGCCAACGATGACGATAACGATTCGACAGCATTCCTGTCCGGCACCGATCGCGCTCCGGCCCGATGGCCGCTGCGGCCGGACCGGCAGCATCAGCCAGGCCCCAAAGTAGCGCCATGGATCATCGTATCGACCATTCCTTCCTGGCCCTGCTGGCGCGCCTGCGCTGGGTGACGGTGACGGCGCAGGTGCTGACCATCGCCCTGGTCACCGGGCCGCTGGCGGTGCCGCTGGATACCACGCCGCTGTGGCCGGCGGTGGCGTTGCTGGCGACGTTCGCGGCCTTTGCCAGCTGGCGGCTGCGGCACGGCCGGCAGCGCCCGCGCGAGGCGGTCTGGCATCTGGCCGTGGACATCATCGTGCTGTCCTGGCTGATCGCCTGGTCGGGCGGCCTGACCAATCCGTTCGGGTCTTTGTTCCTGCTGCCGATCGCCCTGGCGGCACTGGCCCTGCCCAACCGCCAGGTAATCGCCGTCGCCGTCCTGGCCTTGGTCGGGTATGCAGTGTCGGCCTGGATTGGCAAGCCGCTGCCATATCCGCACCACGACACTGGCCTGTTCGACCTGCACCTGACCGGCATGGCGGTGAATTTTCTGGTTACTGCCGCCGTGCTGATGGCGTTCTTTGCCCGCATGCGCCAGATCCAGCGCGAGCAGGAACAGGAAATCAGCCAGCTGCGCGAGCGCTTCACCCGCAACGAAGGGATTCTGGCGTTGGCCACCCATGCCGCTTCGGTGGCCCATGAATTAAACACGCCGCTGGCGACCTTGACCCTGCTGCTGGACGAGCGCATCGACAACGATCCGGGCGCAGCCGACGAGGGCCTGCGCACCATGCGGCAACTGCTGGATGTGTGTCGCGACCGGGTCCGCAGCCTGTCGGCCTCGGCCGACCCGGCCAGTCATCAGCCGGTGCCACTGGCCTCGGTAATTGCCGGCTGGCGCCTGTTGCGCCCGGGCGTTGAGCTGGCCGTGCAGCGCCTGCCCGAACCCCGCCTGGCGGTGGCGCCGGGCGTGGCGCACCTGTTGCGCGCCCTGCTCGACAACGCCGCCGAGGCCAGCGCGCGCCGCGACAGCGACAAGGTCGAACTGGCCCTATGGCTGGATGGCGGCCTGCTGTGGGGCCGGATCCGCGACCACGGCCCCGGTTTCGCGCCAGAGCGCGCCTTCCTGCCCGGCCTGTTTGAAAGCCAGCGGCCCGATGGCCTGGGCCTAGGTCTGACCCTGTCCCACGCCACCGTCGAGCAGCTCGGTGGCCGCTTGCGCCTGCTTGCCAACGAGCCGGGCAGCGCCGGTGCCTGTGTCGAGCTGTGCCTGCCGGCCCCGGCCTTCGGCAAGCTGCCGGACTCGGCGGCGACCGGCTGATGCTGGGCCTTATCGTTGATGACGATGCCCTGTTCGCCCGCACCCTGGCGCGCAGCCTGGGCCGGCAGGGCATCGACACGCTGACCGCGGCGAGCATCGACCAGGCCCTGGCCCTGGCGCACACGCAGCGGCCGGATTTCGCCCTGGTCGACCTGAACCTGGTCAACGAATCCGGCCTGGCCCTGATCGCGCCCTTGCGCCAATGCCGGCCCGACATGCGCATCGTGCTGCTGACCGGCTATGCCAGCGTCGCCACCGCCGTGGCCGCGATCAAGCGCGGCGCCGATGATTATCTGGCCAAGCCGGCGCGGATCGGCGCCATCCTGCATGCGCTGGGGATGGGCGCCGCCGATCCGCATGACGGGCACGCGACTTGGGATGACTTGGTCGCCGGAGCCGGTGGCGATGCGGCCAATGGCGCCGCTGTCGGGCCGCGAGCCCCGGATCCGCCAGCACCGGCCTGTGACGGCATGACGCCGCTACAGCGCATCGAGTGGGAACATATCCAGCAGGCCTTGCAGGAAACCGACGGCAACATCTCGGCCGCCGCGCGCCTGCTGGGCATGCACCGGCGCAGCCTGCAACGCAAACTGGCCAAGCGTCCGGGGCCGGAACGGCCGCCGCCGAAAGATGCCGACGCGGACACGACCTGATGACGCCAGACTTCTGCCAATGCGGGCCGCACGCCATCCAGCCCTGGCACCATCCGGATCGTCCCAGACTGGTTGTCCGTGATTGGCAGGCAGTTGTGCGCCCGAGCGGCGACCTCGTCTGTAGAACTAGCGCAGCTCCCGCCTTGTAGTGGCATTTTTGCACTGCGTGCATCAATGCAGTCAATGAGTTACGTGATTAGCTGCGGAACTTGGGTGGACTGAACCTGTCCTGGCGGCATTGGCGATCGATCGTGTGACATGAGCGGATCGTTGCCTGCGGTGGCCGATGAAGACCACATCGCCATGCATCGGCGGGCCGGACGTCGGCCGTTCAATCCTGGGTATCAGCACAAGCTGTTGCCGAGGCAGCGCCTCCATCGGCAACAACGCCGCGAACGGGTGCCCGCCGGCTATTCCACCGTGACCGATTTGGCCAGGTTACGCGGCTGGTCGACGTCGGTGCCGCGCAATACGGCGACGTGGTAGGCAAGCAGTTGCAGCGGGATGGTGAACACGATCGGGGCGATGAAGTCGCTGCCGGCGCTGATGTGCAGGACCTGGCCGCGGGTGCCGTTGAGGCTGACCGGGGCGTCGCGGTCGGCGAAGACGAACAGTTCGCCGCCGCGCGCGCGCACTTCTTCCAGGTTGCTCTTGAGCTTTTCCAGCAACTGGTTGTTGGGCGCCACGGCGATTACCGGCATGGCTTCGTCGACCAGGGCCAGGGGGCCGTGCTTGAGCTCGCCGGCGGGATAGCCCTCGGCGTGGATGTAGGAGATTTCCTTGAGCTTGAGCGCGCCTTCCAGGGCGATCGGGTAGTGGCTGCCGCGGCCCAGGAACAGGGCGTGGTCCTTGTTGACGAAGTGCTCGGCCAGGGCGGCGATGTCGTCCTCAAGGGCCAGCACATCGGCGACCACGCGCGGCAGGCTGGCCAGATCGTTGACCAGTTCGGCATAGCGCTGCGGATCCAGGCCGTTGACCCGGGCCAGCTCCAGCACCAGCAGCGCCAGGGCGGTGAGCTGGGTGGTGAAAGCCTTGGTCGAGGCGACGCCGATCTCGGGGCCGGCGCGAGTCATCAGCACCAGGTCGGACTCGCGCACCAGGCTGGATTCGGGCACGTTGCAGACGGCGAAGGCGGCGAGCTGGCCGCGGTCGCGGCTCTGGCGCAGGGCGGCCAGGGTGTCGGCGGTTTCACCGGATTGGGAGATCGCCACGAACAGGGTGTCGGGCGGCATCACCGTGTCGCGGTAGCGGTACTCGCTGGCGACCTCGACCGCGCAGGGGATGCCGGCCAGCGCTTCCAGCCAGTAACGGGCCACCAGGCCGGCGTGGTAGCTGGTGCCGCAGGCGACGATCTGCACGAATTTGACCTGGCTGAGCAGGCGCTGGGTATCGGTGCCGAAGATGTTGGGCAGGATGCGGTCGGCAACCAGGCGCGATTCCAGGGTTTCGGCGATGGCGCGCGGCTGCTCGTGGATTTCCTTGAGCATGTAGTGGCGATAGTCGCCGCGCTCGACGGCATCGGCGGTGAGCTCGCTGAGCTTGACCGGGCGCTCGACCGGCGCACCGTCGGCGCCGAACACCTGGACCTGGTCGCGGTTGATCTCGGCGACATCGCCTTCCTCCAGGAAGATGAAGCGGCGCGTGCTGCGGATCAGCGCCTGGACATCGGAGGCCAGGAAGTTCTCACCTTCGCCCAGGCCGACCACCAGCGGGCTGCCCTGCCGAGCGCCGACGACACGGCCGGGATCACGGCTGCTGACCACGGCGATGGCATAGGCGCCACGCAGCCGTTGCAGGGCGGCGAGCACGGCGTCGCGCAGATCCAGGTTGCCGCGCAGGCCGGCGTGGACCAGGTGGGCGATGACTTCCGAATCGGTGTCCGAATCGAACTGGAAACCGGCGGCCCTGAGTTCCTCGCGCAGCTCGTCGTGGTTTTCGATGATGCCGTTGTGGACCACGGCGACGACATCGCCGGAGGTGTGCGGATGGGCATTGGTAGTGTTGGGCACGCCATGCGTGGCCCAGCGGGTGTGGGCGATGCCGGTGTGGCCGCTGAGCGGCTCGCGTGCCAGCAGCGCTTCCAATTCGCGCACCTTGCCGGCGGTGCGCGCGCGGCGCAGGCTCGCGCCGTCCTCGATCAGCACGCCGGCCGAATCGTAGCCGCGGTATTCCAGCGCCCGCAGGCCCTCGACCAACAGGGGGACAACATCGCGCTGGGCGCAGGCGGCAACGATTCCACACATGGTCGAAAACTCCGGTCGGTCGATGGCACGGGTTGGCGGTTGGTTGGGGATTATTGCCGATGATTCGCGGCGCGCGCGCCGCCTCGATGCGTCCATGCAATGGCGGTTCATGGCGGCCGCTGAGCGCTGCCGCGCCAGCCCGAAGGCAGGCGGCGACGAAACATCTGGTGAAACTTCCCCGCTGGCGATTATAGGCGCTTGACTTGCCACTCCCGCTCGCCCGCCGGAAGGTGAGGGCGAGCGGGCCTGGGCATCCGGTTTCGGCGTAGCGGCTTGCCGGCAAACCTTCCTGCTGCCACGCGAGTGCGCCCCCAGCCGCCCTGCGGGCACCTTCCCCGGAGGGAGAAGGAAAAGCAATCGCACTGCCGGCAATCGGGACCAACGAGCTGCGGCGAAAAAGCCGCTCTCCTTCTGGGAGGGACTATGGCGCCGGGTGGGCTGGTCGCCAGTCTGTGAGCGGCGGGCCGGTACTGGCGACGGCATCGGCACTTGCGGCGCAGGCCTGGTCGAACCAGGGGCCGGCGCTGGCGAGGAACCAGAGCATGGCGGTGAGGACGGCGCCGAGGGCCAGGCGCAGGTGCAGCGGGCCGGGACGTGCCGGGCTCGATACGGGTTCTGCTGCCGTTACGGTTTTCGCTGCGTGGCCGCTGGCGTTGGCGCCGCTGCCGGCATCGCGGCCGTGGTCACGCGCACGATGCCGGCCGGCCAGGGCATGGCCAGCAAACAGGCATAGCAGCGGCAACAGCGGCAGCAGGAAACGGGTTTTGACGTGCAGGACGGCAAACAGCGCCATCTGATAGCCGGCGAAGGCGGCCAGCAGCCACAGCCAGGGCGCGCGCCATTGCCGCCACAGGGCCAGCCCGAATGCGGCCAGGCCGAGCAGGGCCAGGTGCCAGCCGCGCGCGATCAGGTCGATGGCGCCGACCAGATGCGGTGAGGCCAGGCGATAGGTCGACAGGTAGCCGCGGCAGGGCTCGCCGGGCAACTGCGCGACCAGGCTGTTGCGGGCATCGAACAGGCGGAAATACTGCTTGCCCAACTGGCCAGCCACGGTCGCGGCCAGGCCCTGCTGTTCGACCAGAGCCGCAGCCTGCTGGCGGGCGAAGGCGACGCGCTGGTCGTGCGTTTCGCCGCTGGCCAGGTAGGCGGAAAAACGGTGGCCAGTTTCATCGAACACGAAGTCGCCACGCCAGCGGTCGGCCAGGCCGGTCCATAAATTGAACCAGGAGGAATCGGCGATCATCGGCCGGCCGGTTTCCTGCCAGCCGCGCACCAGGGCCGGCGCGCAGACCAGGATCGCCGCCAGGGCGAACACGGCCAGGCGCAGCCCGCTGGCCGGCCATTGCGGTCGCCAGTCGGCCAAACCGGCAAGCCAGGCACGCCAGGACTGATGATGGTCTGGCGCGGCTGTCGCCGCCGCCACGTCATCGACGGCATCCGGATCAACCTCCGCGCGAATGGCGGCCACACCCTCACGCCGATGCCAGGAAACCAGCGCCAGCAGCAACAACGGCCAGAAGGCGGTGAGCAGGCTCTTGGCCAGCAGGCACAGGCCCAGGGCGAGGCCGGCGCCGGCGACCCAGCCCAGGCTGTCCAGGCCCGGTTGCCGGTGCCGGCCGTCGCCATGGCGCCAGAGCCGGACCAGGCACAGGGCCAGCAGCAGGCTGGCCGCCAGATGGATGATTTCCGGCCACAGCCAGGTGGCAAAGGCGATGGTGAGCGGATTGACCGCCAGCAGGATGCCGGCCCAGGTGGCGGCGCGGCGGTGGCCGGTGAGCAGGGTCACGATGCGCGCCAGCATCACGCCACTGGCCGCAAGCAGGCCGAGCTGGACCAGTTGCACGGCCAGCAGGTGCGGGCCGGCAATCGTGTAGACAGCGGCCATGAACAGGCCTTGCAGCGGCGGCCAGACCAGGTGGCGATCGAACCAGTCGCCGCCGGCCAGGATCGCCAGAGCGGTCTGCTGGTAGTTCTGCTCGTCGCCGGCCAGGCGTTTGCTTTCCGGCCACCAGTACAGGGCCAGCAAGGCCAGGCACAGCAGCAGCCAGACCAGCGCCGCGGCAGCGACCAGACGGCGCTGCGACGGATCCGGCGCCGCCTGCCCGCCTTGCCTTGTTGCCTGCGCTGTCGCCATTGTTGTTGTCCTGAACGATCCGGTACGCACCAGCCCAAATCCCGGCCGAACCGGCGCGCCAGCATGCCATGGATGCGAGAATCACCGCCCCCGATTTGCCGGCCACGCCCTGCTCCATGCCCAGACGCCAACGCATCCGCCACGAACTGCGCGACACCGTGATCCTGGCCCTGCCGCTGATCATCGGCCAGTTGTGCGCGATCGGCCTGAACGTGGTCGAGATCCTGCTGGCCGGTGCCAATGGCGGCCAAACCCTGGCGGCGGTCGGCCTGGGCGCGGCGATCTGGTCGGTGGTGATCCTGGGCGCGCTCGGGCTGATGCTGGCGGTGCCGCCGTCGGTGGCGCAGCTTGTCGGCGCCGGCCGCCAGCACGAGATCGCGCCGCTGTTCCGCCAGGCACTGTGGCTGGCTCTGGCTGCCGGGGTGCTGATGGCGCTGCTGGTGCAGGCCACGCCGTGGCTGCTGATGCGCGCCGGCAGTGACCCGGCGATCATTCCGGAAACCGTGTCCTTCCTGGCGCCGCTGGCTTTCGGCGCGCCGGCACAGTTTTTGTTCTTTTTCGCCCGTGGCCTGAGCGATGGCTTGGGTCTGACCCGGCCGACGATGTGGTTCAGCGCCCTGGGCGTGGTGGTGCTGGCGCCGCTGGGGCATGTGCTGATGACCGGCGCCTTCGGCCTGCCGGCGATGGGCGCCTTCGGCCTGGGCCTGGCCTATGTCATCACCCTGTGGCTGCAGGCCGGCGCGCTGCTGCTGTACCTGGCCAGGCACCGCAACTACCGGCATCTGGGGCTGTTCGAACGTTTCGATCCGCCGCGCTGGCGGCCGATCGCCGGCCTGCTCGCCATCGCCCTGCCGATGGGTTTTGCCATCTGGATGGAAGGCGGCTTGTTCGTGGCCACGGCAATATTGATGAGCCAGCTCGGGCCGGTGGCGATGGCCGCGCACCCGATCGCGTTGAACGTGGCCTCGGTGGCGTTCATGGTGCCGATGGGCATCGCCCTGGCTATCACGGTGCGCGTTGGCCACGCGGTCGGCCGCGACGATGTCTCCGGCGTGCGCCATGCCGGTTTCGTCGGCATCGGCCTGGTGCTGGTCACCCAGTGCATCTCGGCCACGGTGCTAGCGCTGGCCTCCAATCCGCTGGCCTCGATCTATACCGACAACGCGCTGGTGCTGGCGACGGCGGTGCAGTTGCTGGTGTTCGCCGCCATCTTCCAGCTTTCCGACGGCATCCAGGTGGCCAGCAATGCCGCCCTGCGCGGGCTCAAGGACACCCGCATCCCGGCGCTGATGGCGGCGTTCTCGTACTGGGGCGTGGGCATGACCACCGGCTGGTGGCTGACCTTCCGCGCCGGCATGGGGCCGGCCGGGCTGTGGCTGGGCCTGATCGCCGGGCTGTCGGTGGCCTCGCTGCTGCTGTTCGGCCGCTTTGCCGTGCTGGCGCGCAATGCCAGCTGGAAACGGCTGGATCACCGGGCCAGCGTCTGACCGGCCACCGGCCAACCGTGACTTCCTGCGCTTGGCAGGCCGGAAGCGGCCAGCCTATGCTGCGCCTGAATCCCTCATTTTCTGCAAGGTCTGTCTGCGCCCATGTCGAACGTTAAGCGTCCCGGTCCGGTCCGTCGCACCCTGGTGGCGTCCTGGCGCGTGCTGGATTTCAGCCGCCGTTTCATTCTTACCATCGCGTTTTTGCTCCTGGTGGCCGTGTTGCTGGCGGCGATGTTCAGGGCCGGGCCGCAGGTCGGCTCGCGCACTGCCCTGGTAATCGAGCCGGTCGGCGTGATCGTCGAGGAATACACGATGTCGCCGCTGGACCGGATGTTTGCCCAGTTGATCGGCGACGATGTGCCCGAGGTGCAGCTTCGCGATCTGATACGGGCCCTGGATGCCGCGGCCGATGACCAGCGCATCGAGCGGGTGGTGCTGCGCCTGCACCGGCTGATCGGCGGCGGAGTCGCCGGCCTGCGCGATATCGGCGCCGCGATCGAGCGGGTCAAGGCCAGCGGCAAGGAGGTCATCGCCTACGGTGACGCCTTCACCCAGGACGGCTATTACCTGGCTTCGCGCGCCAATCAGGTCTATATGGACCCGATGGGCATGGTGCTGCTGGAAGGCTTCGGCCGCTACCGGCTGTACTACGCCGAGGCCCTGGCCAAGCTCGGGGTGGAAGCGCACCTGTTCCGGGTCGGCGAATTCAAGTCCGCCGGCGAACCCTACATCCGCAACGATGCCTCGGCCGAAGCCCGCGAAGCCGACCTGTACTGGATTGGCGATCTGTGGCGGCAGTACCTGGCCGACATCGGCGCCGCCCGCCAGGTGACGCCCGAATCACTGCAAACGATGGTCCAGGAGCTGCCGGCGCTACTGGCAGCCGCCGGCGGCGACCTGCCGGCGCTGGCGCAGCAGGCCGGTCTGGTAGACCGTCTGCTGAGCTGGCCGGAAGTGGAGCGCGAACTGATCCAGGCCGGGGTCGCCGACGAGGACGGCCACTCCTTCCGCCAGGTCGACATGGGCACCTGGCTGACGGTGCTCGAGCGCGAGCGCAAGCCGGCAACGGCGCCGGTGGCCATTGTCGTTGCCCAGGGCGCCATTGTTTCGGGCGATCCGGGGCTGGGCGTGATCGGCGGCGATGCCATCTCCGGCCTGCTGCGCCAGGCGCGCGAGAACGACGACATCAAGGCGGTGGTGCTGCGCATCGATTCGCCCGGCGGCCAGGCGTTCCCGTCCGAACAGATCCGGCGCGAGATCAGCCTGCTGCGTGAGGCCGGCAAGCCGGTGGTCGCATCGATGGGCGATGTTGCCGCCTCGGGTGGCTACTGGATCGCCATGCAGGCCGATCAGATCATTGCCGACCCGGCCACGATCACCGGCTCGATCGGCGTCTTCGGCCTGTGGCTGACCGCCAGCGAAGGCCTGGCCAAGCTGGGCCTGAACAGCGACGGCGTCGGCACCACCTGGGTGCCGGCGGCGTTCGATCCGACCCAGGAATACGACCCGCGCATGGGCCAGGTGATCCAGGGCATCGTCGACGACGCCTACCGGCAATTCATCGACCTGGTCGCCAGCGCACGTGGCGTCAGCGCCGAGGCCATCGACGAGGTCGCCCGCGGCCGGGTCTGGAGCGGCGGCCAGGCGCTGGAGCGCGGCCTGGTCGACGAGCTGGGTGGCCTGGTCGAGGCCATCGCCAAGGCCCGCAGCCTGGCCGGACTGGATGCCGATGCCGGCTTTACCTGGATCGAGCGCGAACTGTCGTCGATGGACCGGTTCCTGGCCGGCATGGGCGAATCGGCCCTGGTCCACGGCATGCACAGCCACGGTCTGCTCTTGCCGGCCTCGTGGTTGCCGACCCAGGCCCGCGACGATCTGCGCCAGATGCGCGAGCTGTTGCGCCAGCGCAATGCCCGTGGCTGGGGCATCTATGCCGACTGCCAGTGCGGACTGTACTTAAGGCCATGACCCCGGCCGCCGCGCCCGCACCTGAGCTGGCAACTGCCGGCACCGGCGCTGGCCGGCGGCAGCCATGAGCGCCAGCGCGCGCTGGCGACTGGACGGGCAGATGGCGCTGGTCACCGGCGCCAGCCGCGGCATCGGCCTGGCCTGTGCCCGGGAACTGGCCGGGCTGGGCGCGCAACTGCTGCTGGTCGCCCGCGACGGCGACCGCCTGGAGGCGACCGCCGGCGAGCTGGCCGAGGAATTCCCCGACAGTGCGCCGCGGGTGTTCGCCGCCGACCTGGCCGATGCCGAACAGCGCCTGGATGTGATGGACTGGCTGCGCGATCTGGGCGCCCAGCCGCATGTGCTGATCAACAATGTCGGCGACAACATCAGCCGGCCGGCGCTGGCTTACGACGCCAGCCAACTGGACTGGCTGATCCGCACCAATGTCCTGTCGGCCTGGGAGCTGAGCCGGCTGTGCCAGCCGCTGCTGCGCGAGCACGGCGTGGCCAGCATCGTCAATATCGCCTCGGTCTCGGGCCTGGTGCATGTCCGCACCGGCGCGCCCTACGGCCTGACCAAGGCGGCGCTGATCCAGATGACCCGCAACCTGGCCTGCGAATGGGCCGGCGATGGCATCCGCGTCAACGCCGTGGCGCCCTGGTACATCCGCACCGCCCGCACCAGCGGGCCGCTGTCGCAGCCGGCCTATTACGACGAGGTGCTCGAGCAGACACCGCTGCGCCGCATCGGCGAGCCGGAGGAAGTGGCCGCGGCCGTCGCCTTCCTGTGCCTGCCGGCGGCCAGCTACATCACCGGCCAGTGCCTGGCCGTGGATGGCGGCTTCACCAGCCATGGCTTCTGAGCTGACCGGCCACTGACATGCGCACCAAGACCGACATCGTCCGCGACTGGCTGCCGCGCTACACCGGCACCGAGCTGGACGGCTTCGGCCGCTATGTGCTGCTGACCAATTTCAGCCATTACGTGGAGTGGTTCGCCGCCAGCCACCAGGTCCAGGTCGCCGGCCGCGACAAGGCCATGCCCAACGCCCACGCCGACGGCCTGTCGATCATCAACTTCGGCATGGGCAGCGCCAACGCCGCCACGGTCATGGACCTGCTCTCGGCGGTGGCGCCCAAGGCGGTGCTGTTCCTGGGCAAATGCGGCGGCCTGCAGCGCAAGAACCGGCTCGGCGACCTGATCCTGCCGATTGCCGCGATCCGCGGCGACGGCACCAGCAACGATTATTTCCCGCCGGAAGTGCCGGCGCTGCCGGCCTTTACCCTGCAGCGGGCGGTGTCCTCGACCATCCGCGATGCCGGCCATGATTACTGGACCGGCACCGTCTACACCACCAACCGCCGTGTGTGGGAACACGACGACGCGTTCAAGGCCTACCTGCGCAAGATCCGCTGCATGGCGATCGACATGGAAACGGCGACGCTGTTCAGCACCGGCTTTGCCAACAAGATCCCCACCGGCGCCCTGCTGCTGGTCTCCGACCAGCCGATGGAACCGGAAGGGGTGAAGACCCAGGCCAGCGACCAGCAGGTGACCAGCCGCTTCGTCGGCAGCCATATCCAGATCGGCTGCGCGGCGCTGAAGGAAATCCGCGAGGAAGGCCGCGCGGTGCGCCATTTGCGCTTCTGAGCCGCGGCCATTCAGCGGCGGGAATGTCTGTTGCTGGCCGTGGGTGCAGCGCCCGCGCAGCCCAGGACCGGACAACCGGCAGGCATGGGAAACATGCGATGGCGCTATCATTTCCGATTGACCCGGGCATGCCGCCGGGTGTCACCGGCCCCCGGCCGCATCTTCTGGAGGAGACCCAATGAAGCCCGTGTATACCCTGCTGCCGGCCCTGCTGCTGGCCCTGTTGCTGGCCGCGCTGCTGGCCGCCTGCGGCCGCGACCCGTCCGGCCCGCCGGCGCCGCTGGCCTTCGCGCCCGCCGATACCGCCTATGTCTTCGGCAACCTGGAACCCGCCCCGGACGAAGTGGTGGAACTGTGGCGCGAACTGCTGGCGCCGCTGGACAGCGCCTTCCGCCAGACCCTGGCCCAACTGCGCCAGACGCGCGGCCCCGGCACTGATGGCGATGACGCACAGGCACGCATGTGGTCGATGCTGGAGCTGGTCGAGGACAAGCTCAGCATTGAGGGCTGGGAGAACATCGGCATCCACGCCGATGCCCTGTGGGCGCTGTACGGCATCGACCTGATGCCGGTGCTGCGCGTGGAAGTGGCGCAGCCGGACCGCCTGCGCGCCTTCATCGCCGAGCTGGAGCAACGCTATGGCCAGCCGTTCCCGGTGGCCAGCCTGAGTGACCAGGAGTACTGGCGCTTCACCATGCCGGACAAGGAAGCGGCCGGCGCCATCGTCATGGCGATCATTGACCGGCATCTGGTGCTGACCGCCGATCTTTCCGGCACCGATTTTGCCAGTGCCGATTTGGCCAGCGCCGACCGGGCCAGCGCCGATGTCGCCGACACTGACGCCGGCCTGGCGCGCTTGCTGGGCCTGGATGCGCCCGGCCAGTCGGTACTGGACAGCGGCGAGCTGGTGGCGGTCAACGATCAATACGGCTTCAGCCCGTATGGCACCGTCGTGCTCGACCTGCGCCGGACCATGGCCCAGTTGCTCGGGGACGAGAGCCGGGAAACCTGGTTCAGCCAGTTGCTGGCCAGCAAGGACACCCCCCTGAGTGCCGATTGCCGGCGCGAATACCAGGGGCTGGTGGAAAAGACGCCGCGCCTGGTTTCCGGTTACACACGGCTGGATCGCCGGCATCAGGAGTCGGCAGGCATCCTGGAAATGGATCCGCAACTGCGCCAGTCGATGGCCGGGCTGGCGTCGACGGTTCCTGGCCTGGGCCAGTCCCGGACCGGCATGGAAGTGGGTGTCGGACTGAATCTGGAGCGGCTGGGCAGTTTCCTGCAGGCCCAGGCCAGCGCCATCAAGCAATCCCCGTTCACCTGTGAGCACCTGCAGGGGCTCAATACCGCGGCCGATTCGATGGGCACCGCCACCGCCGGGCTGTACGGCGCCTCCGGCCTGTTCAGCGGCCTGCGCATCCATCTGCAGCGCCTGACCCTGGATGCCACCGGCGCGCCCGACCAGGTCGAGGGCAGCCTGATCCTGGCCAGCCCCAGCCCGGCCGCCCTGATCGGCATGGCCCAGGGCTTCATGCCCCAGTTGACACAGCTTGACCTGACCCCCGGCGGCGAGCCGGTAGCGCTGAATCTGGACGGCATCCCGGGCGGCGAAGCCATGCCGCAAGGCTGGGCGGCCCTGGGCGAATCGGCGCTGGGTCTGGCCGTGGGCGCCGACAGCCGGCAGACCCTGGTGCGCGACCTGGCTGCCGACGGGCTGGAGCCTGCGCCCCTGTTCTACATGGGTTATGAGGGCGCGTTCTATGCCGGCCTGATGAAGCAGATGCGCATGCAGGAACAGCGTGAGGACGCGCCGGTGGACGAGCATGCCGACGAAGCAGGCGCTGCCATCGCCGCCCGCGCCGGCCAGAACAGGAAGGAGTTCGAGATGCTCATGGCGCCCTTGCTGGTTGCCCTGGACGAGCTCTATACCGCCTTCAGCTACGTCGCCGTGGAACTGGTGGTGACCGAACGCGGCCTGGAAGTGCGCCAGAGCATGGCCGTGGACTGAACACCCCGGACAACCATTGCCCGACGCTGTTGCGGGCATTGCGCTGTTGTGGGCACTGCCGGGAACCCGCCGTGATCTTCGCGGCGGGTTTCTTGCATTCAGGCCCGGCTACAACGGCCGCAGGCGGCGCAGGCGCCGGTAGATCACCGGCCGGCAGGCCAGCGCGAACAGGCTGCCGGCCAGGAAACCGGCGGCATGAGCGACCCAGGCGACGGCGCCGAAGGTCGGATTGAGATAGGCCAGCAGCACCTGCAGCAGGATCCAGAAGCCGATCAGCCACAGCGCCGGAATGCGCACGAATTCCAGGAACACACCCAGCGGAATCACCAGCCCCAGGTGCGAGCGCGGGAACAAGGTCAGGTAGGCGCCGACGATCGCCGATACCGCGCCGCTGGCGCCGACGATGACACTGAGCTGGTCAGGCATGGTCGCTGCGGCGGCCAGGTTGGCCAGGGCGCCGCCGACCAGGAACAAGGCCAGGAACAGGCCGCTGCCCAGGCGCTGCTCGGCGGCCAGGCCAAAGATCAGCAGGAACAGCAGGTTGCCGATCAGGTGCAGCAGGTCGACGTGGATCAGCAGCGCGGTCAGGGTCGCCAGCGGCCGCAGTTCGGCGAAATAGTCCGCCCAGCCGGCGCCTGGATCGAACAGCCGTGCCGGCATCAGGCCCCAGCGGCTGACCGTGCGCAGGAAGCGGTCCGGCTCCTGGCTGGCCAGCCAGATGAAGGCGAACACCACCAGTACCAGCAACAGCGGCGTGGCCCAGCGCAGTTCCCGGGATGGTCGGTGGTCAACCTGTACGAACATGGCGCCAGCCTGACCGGGCCGGTGCCGCCTTGCAAGCCGGACCGGCGCAGCCAGCAATCGGGCAGACCGGGGCTGGCACCAAGCCCGGACAACTTGCCGGGCGCCGGCGGCCATGCACAGCCGGCGACCGCTTCAAATGCTCCCGATTGCGCCGCTCAGGGCCGTGAAGGCAGCAGGAACCGGGTGCCCTGGTACTCCATCGCGACACCGTCCGGGCGGATCGCCAGGATCCGCAGGCCGTTGTCCAGTTCGTCGCCATCGCCGGCGCGGGCGCCGTTGAGCAGCACCATGCGCCGGGCCGGATCATCGCTGTACAGATGCATGGTGAGGTTCATCGCCGGCAGGGCACTGCGGGTAGCGAAGGGCAGCTCGTTGATCAGGGGCATGGATTCGTTGCGAATCGAAGCCTGCTCCGCGGCGGGCGCGGCGTCGCTGCTGATCACCCGGGCTGGCGGCGGTGTTGGGGCGGGCGCGGGCACCGGGACGGGCGCAACAAACCGGGGCGCATCACCAGCGGCCCGAGCACCCGATGTTTGCGGCGCTGCCGGTGCCGTGCCGGGATCCAGTGCGCCGCCGGGTTCGGCATCCGCCGGCGTCGCGACCAGCCCGGCTTCTTCGGCGGCCATGATCGCGATCGCCATCTCCTCGATCATGTCGTCGGTGATCTCGTCGGGATCCTCGCCCAGTGCTTCGGCAAGCATCCGGATCTCCTGCTCGGCGCGCGCCGCCTGCTCGGCAGTGACCGGCCGGCTGGCAGCGGCATCGCCGGCCAGTTCAGCCCGGGTGATCTCGCCCCGGCGCAACTGCGCCAACTGCCGCAGACGGTCCATCTGCGTGCCCTGGTCGGTCTCGGCACGGGCCTGTGCCTGCGCCCGCAGGCGGCGCACGGCGTCGGGTATGCGGTCGGTGCCGGCAAGATCCAGGTTGCCGGGTGATTCGGTGGTCCGGCTGGGCTGGCCGTAGGCACTGTCAGGATCAGTCTCGACCGCGTCTGCTGCCGGCGCACCCGGATCGCCGCTGCTGGCAGCTTCAAGGCCAGCCCGGGTGGCCGCCGTCCGCGCCGAGCCGGCTGGCTCAGGTTTCGGGCTGAACATGCCAAACATCCAGGCCAGCGCCAGTGCCACCAGCACCGCCAGAACCAGCCACCACCAGCGCCGGCGGCGGGGCGGCGGTTGCCGGCCGAACTGCATGGGCGAGTTCCAGCCCGGCGGCTGGGCGCGCTGGCGCTCGGCTTCGGATTTGTTCAGGGCATCGAGGATGGAGGACATGGCGGCATTGTATCGGCAGGGTTGGCAGGGGGCGGCAGCTACCGGGAGGACGCTGCCGCTTCGGGTTCAGGCCCGGCCGGTGCCTGCGCCGGCTGCGCTGGCGGGGCCAGACGGGGCCCGGAATCCAGATAGGCGGCCAGCGCCCACCAGGTCTCGGGGCCGACCACGCCATCGGCACTGAGGCCGTGGTGCTGTTGCAGGCGGCGGATGCGATCAGGACCATTGGACAACGGCGGCAGCGATCGGTTCGCCTCGAACCGGGCCAGGGCCTCGCCGGTCCAGGCCGGCAGCGGTGGATGGCCGATGGTGGCGACCGCACCTGGCAGCTGCATCAGCGCCAGGTACTCGCCCGGCCAGGCATTTTCCAGCAGCGCCCGCGGCAGGGACACCGGCGCGCCATCGCCGATGACCCGGGCCTGATCGCGATCCAGACCGGCCAGGGCCAGCGGCCGGATGCGTTCGCCCACCGGGATCAGCAGCAGCACCGGCCGGTCCAGGGCGGCGAGCTGCCCCAGGGTGCCGCGGCTGCGCAGGCAGTACAGGCCGCCGCCGAGGCGGAATGGGCAATCGGCCAGGTCGTGGGCATCCAGCGCCGGATCGGCCTGCCACAGATCGAGCAGGGCGTCGGCGGCGTGGGCATCGGCAACCGGAGTGCGCCACAGCCGGGCCAATGCCGGGGCGGGTGATTGGATTGCCAAGCCTGTTCCGGGTGCCGGGCCGGCAGCGGCGGCCGGGACCGTGCCGTCAACGGCCGCTGCCGTGACGAGCTCGGCGTCCAGAACGCGATCGGTGCCGGCAACGCCCCCGGGATCGCCTTCCGGCGCCGGCGCTGACCACCACGGGGCCAGCGCTGCCAGGGCGATCACCGCCAGCAAGGCCAGGGCCGCGACGGCGACCGGCCAGCGCATCCTGGCTGCGCCGGCCGACCTGGCCAGCGTTGCCTGGGCCAGAACCTCATTGGCGGCCCGGGTGACCACCGCCGCCGGCAGCCGCTCCAGGTCGGCGCCATAGCCGATCAGCAGGGCCCGTTCGGCGATGACATTGATCAGCCGCGGCACGCCGCCGGAATGCCGGTGCAGGGCGGCCAGTGCGCCGGGCTCGAATGGTGATCTGGCCAGGCCGGCGACGGCCAGGCGGTGGCGGACATAGGCCGCGGTCTCCTCGCTCGACAACGGGGTCAGGTGGTAGCGGGCGGTGATGCGTTGCGCGAGCTGGCGCAGGTCCGGCCGGGCCAGTACGGTGCGCAGTTCCGGCTGCCCGAGCAGGACGATCTGCAGCAGCTTCTGGCTCGCCGTCTCCAGGTTGGTCAACAGCCGTACCTGCTCCAGGCTGGCCACCGGCAGCTCCTGCGCCTCGTCCAGCATCAGCACCACCCGGCGGCCGTCGGCGTGGGCCTGGAGCAGGAAGCGGTTCAGGGCATCGACCAGGGCCTTGCCGCGCCCGCGCGCCGGCCGCGGTCCGGCATCGATATCGATGCCCAGCTCTTCGCACAGCGCTTCCAGCAGCTCAATCGGCTCCAGGCGCGGATTCAGGATCAGCGCGACCTGGGTGTTGTCCGGCAACTGCGCCAGCAACAGCCGGCTGAGCGTGGTCTTGCCGGTGCCGACCTCGCCGGTCAACTGCACGAAGCCGCCGCCACCGCCCTGGCTGATGCCGTAGACCAGATGCGCCAGGGCGTCGCGATGGCGATCGGACAGGAACACGAACCGCGGATCGGGCGTGATCGAGAACGGGCTTTCGGCCAGGCCGTAATGCTTCAGGTACATGGCGTGCAGCTTATCCGGATGGCGGCCGCGATCGCACGCGGTGGTGCCCGCCCGCATCGGCCTGTCAGCGGCCGTTGATGCCGGCATTGATGTCCGGATCCGGCCAGTGTTCGCGCCCGGCCCGGTGCTAGCCTTCGGCCATGAGCTGCACAGGACCCCGGCCAGAAACCGCCATAGTGCCCGAGCCGGCGCTGTGCGAGCGCGCCCGGCTGAGCCGCGATGCCCGCTTCGACGGCCTGTTCTTCACCGCCGTGCGCAGCACCGGCATCTATTGCCGGCCGGTCTGTCCGGCGCCGGCGCCCAAGCCGGGAAATGTCAGCTACCTGGCCAGCGCGGCCGCGGCCGAGGCTGCCGGTTACCGGCCCTGCCTGCGCTGCCGGCCGGAACTGTCACCGGGCCAGGGCGGCTGGCGCCGCGGTGAATCGCTGCTTGCACGAGCGCTGGCACTGATCGAGGACGGCGCCCTGGCGCAGGCACCGCTGGCGGTGCTGGCGCAGCGGCTGGCGGTGGGCGAGCGCCATCTGCGACGCCTGTTCCAGCAGCAACTGGGCGTGTCACCCGGCGCCGTGCATGGCACCCGACGCCGGCTGTTCGCCAAGCAACTGCTGACCGAAACCCGGCTGCCGGTGACCGAGGTCGCCCTGGCCGCCGGCTTCAGCAGTCTGCGCCGGTTCAATGACGATTTCCGGCAGGCCTATGGCATGAGCCCGAGCCAGTTGCGCCGTCACGGTGCTGACAGCGACAGCGCGGCGCCCGGCAGTCAGGCGCTGACCTTGCGCCTGGCTTACCGGCCACCGTTCGATTTCGACGCCAGCCTGGAATTTCTGCGCCAGCGCGCCCTGGCCGGCATCGAACGCGTCAGCGATGGCGTCTATGAGCGGGCCATCGGCACGGCGCAGGCGCCGGCCAACCTTCGTGTCAGTGCCTGGCCAGGTGGCGAACCGGCGCTGGCGTTGCATCTGCAGGGCGTGCCGGCAAGCCAACTTCAGGCCACGGTGCGACGGGTCCGGCGCATGTTCGATCTGGATGCCGAACCGGAGCGGATCGCGGCGGCCTTGTCGGCCGATCCAGTCTTGCGGCCACTGCTGCGGCAGCGACCAGGCCTGCGCCTGGTCAGCGGCTGGGATGGTTTCGAGATCGCCATCCGGGCGGTAATCGGCCAGCAGATATCGGTGGCCGCGGCGCGGACCGTGACCGGCCGCCTGCTCGCGCGCCACGGCGTGTCCTTGCCTCCACACGCGCCGGGCGGATTCAGACATCTGTTTCCCGACGCCGCCACCCTGGCCGGCGCCGGGCTGTCCGGGCTGGGTTTGACCGGGCGCCGGATCGCCACTGTGCAGGCCATGGCCACGGCCCTGGCCGACGGCCGGCTGGCGCTGAGCGCTGACGCCGGGCTGGAACGTTTCATCGCCGACTGGACCGCGCTGCCCGGCATCGGCGACTGGACCGCCAACTACATCGCCCTGCGCGCGCTCGGCCATCCTGATGCCTTCCCGGCCGGTGATCTGGTGTTGCGCCGGCAACTGGCCGGCGGCGGCGCCACGCTGCCCGAAGCCGACGCCCGACAGCGCGCCGAAGCCTGGCGGCCGTGGCGCGGCTATGCCGTCCTCCACCTGTGGCGGCAGGCCGCCACCAGCGCAACAGGAACCACGTCATGACCATCTTCCATACCCGTATCGACAGCCCGGTCGGGCCGCTGAGCCTGGCGGCCAGCGCCCAGGGCCTGCACGCGATCGAGTTCGAGCACAGCCGGCATCCGGTGCGCCGCGATCAGCGCTGGCAGGAAGGCAGCCACCCGCTGCTGGCCCGGGCAGCGGTGCAACTGGCCGAATATTTTGCCGGCCAACGGCAACAGTTCGACTTGCCGCTGGCGCCGGCCGGCACGGCATTCCAGCAACAGGTCTGGCAGGCGCTGCCGGATATCGGCTACGGCCTGACGATCAGCTACGGCGAAGTGGCCCGGCGCATCGGCCGGCCGAGCGCGGTGCGCGCCGCGGCGGCGGCGATCGGTCGCAATCCGCTGTCGATCATCGTGCCCTGCCACCGCGTGGTCGGTGCCAATGGCGCCCTGACCGGCTTTGGTGGCGGCCTGCCGTTGAAGCGTTTCCTGCTGGCACTGGAGGCCGGCACCGGCCCGGACTGAGCGGGATGGCGGCCGCCGGCAACCTGGAACCAGCGCCGGGTGGCCGCCGGCTCAGTCAGTGCCGTCCTGCTTGCCGGCGTGATCGCGCACCCAGTCGGCGAAGGCGTCCATCCAGTCCTGCAGGAACTGGCGGCTGTTCGGGCCGATGCCGCCGTCCTCGTCGAACAGGGCATCGGTGGCATGGATGAAGGCTTCGGGCTGGCCCAGGGTCGGCACATCCAGATAGGCCAGGATGTTGCGCAGGTGCTGCTGCGCCATGGCCGTGCCGATGGCGCCGATGGAGGCGCCGATGACCCCGGCCGGCTTGCCGGTGAAGGCGCTCTGGCCATACGGGCGCGAGGCGTGGTCGATGGCGTTCTTGAGCACGCCGGGCACCGAGCGGTTGTACTCGGGGGTGACGAACAGCAGGCCGTCGGCGGCACGGATCTGGTCCTTGATCCGCTTCACCGGCGGCGCCTGGTTGTCATCGTCATCCTGGTTGTACAGCGGCAGGTCGTCGACGCAGACCGGATCGAAGGCGAAGTCCTCAGGCGCCAGCCGGGTCAGCGCCAGCGCCAGTTTCTTGTTCCATGACTCTTTGCGGAAACTGCCCACGAACAGGGCGATGGTGTACTGGCTCATGACGGTGCTCCGGGATCAGGACGGGTAGTCCGGCCGACGCTAGCGCGAGCGGTGGCAAGATCGCGTCATGGTTGCTGGCCTTCGTCCGGGACAGTGGCATCGCGCGTAGGCGTGGTCTGGTCCGGTTGCAGCGCACGCAGGATGCGCTGGCCGGCGCGGCCGTCGGCCGGCTCGATGCCCAGGCGCTGCTGTTCGGCGACGATCGCGCGTCGGCTGCGGTCGCCGATCAGGCTGTCGACCTCGCCGATGTCATGGCCCAGCGCCAGCAGGTGGTGCTGCAATTGCCGGCGCTGCTGCCGCGACAGGCCCGGATCGTCGGTCGGCCAGGGCCGCGCCGGCAGCACCGGACCGCCGCGCAGTTGTTCGGCAAGGAAGACGATCGCCAGGGCGTAGCTCTCGGCAGCGTTGTAGGAGAACACCGCGTCGTAATTGGCCAGCACCAAAAAAGCAGGTCCATCGCGGCCGGCCGGCACGATCACCGCCGCCCGGGTGGCGCCGTCCAGGCCGGCGCCGGTCAGGGCCGCGCCATCGGGCAGGCGTACGCCGCGCTGGCTCCAGGTGGCGACCGTGGCCTTGTTGCGGCGCCCGGCCTGGCCGAGGTTGAAGCCGTCGGGCAGGCGTACTTCCCGGCCCCAGGAACGGCCCGGACGCCAGCCGGACTGGCGCAGGTAGTTGGCCGTGGAGGCCAGGGCATCGGCAATGCTGCCGACCAGGTCGCGGCGGCCGTCGCCGTCGAAATCCACCGCCACGCGCCGGTAGGTGCTGGGCATGAACTGAGTCTGGCCGAAGGCGCCGGCCCAGGAGCCGCCCAGTTGCGGATCGGTCAGGTCGCCGTCCTGGAGCAGGCGCAGGAAGGCGAACAGCTCGCCGCGGAAGAACGCCTGGCGGCGGCCATCGCAGGCCAGCGTGGCCAGCGAACGCAGCACCTGACGCCGGCCGGTGATGCGGCCGTAATCGCTTTCCACGCCCCAGACCGCAACCACGGTGGCGGCATCGACGCCATGGGCGGCTTCGATCCGCGCCAACAAATCCGCATGCTCGGCCAGCATCGCGCGGCCATCGGCGACCCGCTCGGCATCGACCAGGGCGGCCAGATAGTCCCAGACCGGGGTGGTGAACTCGGGCTGGGCATCGAGCAGCACCAGCACCTCCGGGTCCGGTTCCAGGCCGTCGGTGAAGCGCCGGAAGCTGTCGCCATCAACGCCGGCGGCCCGGGCCGGTGACGACAGCGATTGCAGGCAGGCGCGGAATGCCGGAGCCGCCGGCGCCAAGGTCGACGCCGACGCCGTGCCTGTCCTGGCCGGGCTCGAGGCCGGATCAGCGTGGGCGGCCAGGCCGGGCAGGATGGCCAGGACGGCGAACAACATGACGGCGCGGACGATCATCGGGAATTCCTGATATCTGGACAGGCAGGTCGGGTGTCGGCAGGCGCGGGGCGCGGCCAGCGGCCAGGCGGGCAACGGCGTGCGCTGATCTGGACGGCAGCTCGCCGGCCGGCACGCAGGCTAGGGCATCGGCACGGCCACGGCCAGCAGGCGAGGCTGGCCGGCAGCGGAGCGCCGACCGGGGCTGCCGACACCGGCAACAGTTGTCGCTGGCGGCTGCCTTGGCCATGATGCCGGACATGGACCTTGCCGATGTCAACGCCACAGGCCCGTCCCGCCGGCAGACCGGGAACCTGCTCGGCCCTTGCGATCCGCCGCCGTTCCGTTGCCTGGAAGGCGCTGATCAGCGCGCCCTGCTGCTTTGCGACCACGCCGCCCGCCATGTCCCTGCGGCGCTGGCGGGCCTGGGCCTGCCGGCGGCCGAGTTCGAGCGCCATATCGCCAGCGACCTGCATGCCGACGAACTCACTGTGCTGCTGGCCAACCAACTGCGGCTGCCGGCGATCTTCCATGGCTACTCGCGCCTGGTGGTGGACGCGAACCGCTTCCTGGACGACCCGACCCTGTGCCCGGCGCACAGCGATGGCACCGTGGTGCCGGGCAATGTCGGCCTGAAGGCGCAGCCGCGCCAGCAGCGCTGGCAGCAGCTTCACCAGCCCTATCACCGCGCCATCGCCAGTTGGCTCGACCAGCGCGCGGCGGCCGGCGCATTCCCGGCCCTGATCGCCATCCACACCTTTACCGCCGGTCTGCGCGATGGCGGCGAACGACCCTGGCAGATCGGCGTGCTGTGGAACCGCGACGGCCGCATGGCGCTGCCGTTCATGGCCGGGATGCGCGAGCAGGGCCTGACCGTGGGCGACAACGAGCCGTATTCGGGTCGCGACGGTTTCGGCTACACCATGGCGGTGCACGCCGAAGCGCGTGGCTTGCCGCACCTGCTGATTGAAGTGCGCCAGGATCTGCTGGCGACACCGGCGCAGCGCCAGGAGTGGGCGACACGGCTGGCGCGTGCGATCACGCCGCTGCTCGACAACGCTGCCCTGTTGCGACCCTGGCAGGAAGCCGACGCGGGCGGACAGACGCCTGCCGGGACCGGAGACGCCAGCCACTGACCACGAGTGCGGCTCGATCAGGCCGTGACTGCAAGCCCAGCTTAAGGAGGAGAGCATGGACACCGGCAGCCCCCAGTTCAGCGTCGGCATCGAAGAGGAATACCTGCTGGTCGAGCGCGACAGCCGCGACCTGTGCAGTCGGCCCAAGGAGGCGATGATCGAGCAGATGCAGCGGCGCGTGCGGCCCGAACAGGTCAGCCCGGAACTGTTGCGCTGCCAGGTCGAGGTCGGCACCCGGCCGATGACCAGCTTCCGCGAACTGCGCAAGGACCTGGCCAATCTGCGCCGGCTGGTGATCGAGACCACGGCCGAATACGGCCTGGCACCGATCGCCGCCTCGACCCATCCGTTCGCCGACTGGAGCCCGCTGCCGCACACCGACAAGGAGCGCTACAGCCGCCTGACCCTGGACCACGGCCAGGTCGCCCGGCGGATGCTGATCTGCGGCCAGCATGTCCATGTCGGCATCGCCGACGATGGCCTGCGCATCGACCTGATGAACCAGGCGCGTTACTTCCTGCCGCACCTGCTGTGCCTGTCGACCTCGTCGCCGTTCTGGCGCGGCAAGGCGACCGGCCTGAAGAGCTATCGCCTGGCGGTGTTCGACGAAATGCCGCGCACCGGCCTGCCCGAGACCTTCCACGGCTGGGGCGACTACACGCGCCACGTGCAGGTGCTGATCGATGCCGGCGTGATCGAGGACGGCAGCAAGCTGTGGTGGGATATCCGCCCGTCCTGGCGTTACCCGACGCTGGAGATGCGGGTCTGCGATACCGCCACCCGCCTGGATGACGCGATCACCCTGGCGGCGCTGTACACCTGCCTGCTGCGCTTTTTGTGGCGGATGAAACGGCGCAACATGACCTGGCGCCGCTACGCGGTGATGCTGATCGCCGAGAACCGCTGGCGCGCCCAGCGCTATGGCATCGAAGGACCGCTGATCGATTTCGGGCGCAGCTCGCTGGTGCCCTACGCTCAGCTTCTGGACGAGTTCCTGGACATGATCGCCGACGATGCCGTGGCCCTGGATTGCGTGCGCGAGGTCGAGGCCGCGCGCGGCATCCTGCATCGCGGGACCAGTGCTGACCGGCAGCTCCAGGTCCACGCCGAAGCGCTGGAACGCGGCCTGGATACCGATAGCGCCATGCATGCGGTGGTCGACTGGCTGATCGAGGAAACGGCAACCGGGGTGTGACGGCGACCGCCGGGAAATTTCCGGCAATCACCGGCAGATCAGACTCGGGATCGCCTGATCCAGGCGGATCAGGCGCTTGCCGGCTGCTCCGCGTCGCCATCGGCCGGGCATCAAGCGCCGCCGCCGGCCACGGATGCAAACGCCGGGCCATCACCCTCGTCGACAGGAATGTCGGCGACCGCGTGCAGCAACAGATCGACGGCGGCCAGGCCGTCGCGTTCCAGATCGAAGGTGGCCGGATCGAGCAGATGCATGCGCACCGAGCCGGCAATGATCACATGCAGGCTGCGCCCGCACTGCTCGGGCGAATGGCCATCGCGCATCTGGCCCAGGGCCTGGGCGCGGCGGAATGCGGCGACGATGCGCGCCTGGGTTTCGCGCATGCCCGAGGTGCGCAGGCGGCTGATGGCATCGTCGTTGACCGCGACCTCGCTGCGCAGCTCGATCACTTCCACCGCGCTGCGCACGCGCTGATCGTGCACCAGGTCGGCGAAGGATTGGCACAGCATCCGGCGCAGGTCGCGCAATGGCGTGGTGCCGTCGGCGCGCGAGACCCGGTCCAGGCCATGGAAGAACGGCACGCTGACGCGGTTGATCACCGCTTCGAGCACTTCATCCTTGTTCTTGAAATGCCAGTAGACGGCGCCGCGGGTGACGCCGGCACGGGTGGCGATGGCCTCCAGGCTGGTCCGGAACAGACCCTGCTCGCGGAAGCAGTCCTCGGCGGCATCGAGCAGGCCTTCCCGGGTGGCTTCGGCTTCGCGCCGGGTGCGGCGGGCCATCAGCGCTCCGGTGCCAGGGGCGCGGCGGGAAGGTCTGGAATGGCGTTCAGGAACCGTTGTCCTGAAAAATCCTTTTGCCGGCAATAACTTGCCGGTCGCGGCACCTGACCGGGCCGGAATTCCCTGCAGCGATGCTGGTTTGACAAACATACATACATGGCTGTATGTTACGCCATCTCAGCCCTCCGGTCCAGTCCGCGCCAGCGCCACAATTCACTGAATGCAACGCTGTTGCGCGCAATGCTGGACCGCCTGCTGCCCATTCCCGCTTTCCGTACAAAGGACTCGCCATGCCCACGTCCGCCTGCCGTCGTGCCCAGGCCCTGCCGGCCATTATTCTTGCCGCTCTCGCGCTGCTCCTGACCGCGTGCGGCGATGGCGCCGAGCCCGTGGTCCAGGGCCCGCCCGCGGTCACCGTCGCCACCCTGAGCAGCCAGCAGGTGACCTTGACCCGCGAGCTGCCCGGCCGTGTCCAGCCCTGGCTGGTGGCCGAAGTGCGGCCGCAGGTCAGCGGCCTGATCGCCGAACGCCTGTTCACCGAGGGCAGCGAAGTCGAAGCCGGGCAGCCGCTGTACCAGGTCGACGATGCCACCTACCGCGCTGCCGCCAACAACGCCCGCGCCCAGCTTCGCCGGGCCGAGGCCGGCGCCGAAGCCGCGCGCCTGCATGCCGAACGCATCGACGAGCTGGTGCGCATCGATGCCGTCAGCCAGCAGGACCAGGACAATGCCGTCTCCGGCCTGCGCGTGGCCCAAGCCGATGTCGGCGCCGCCCGCGCGGCGCTGGATGCCGCCAATGTCACCCTCGGCCATGCCCTTATCCGCTCGCCGATCAGTGGCCGCATCGGCCGCTCCTCGGTAACCGCGGGGGCGCTGGTCACGGCCAGCCAGCCGCAGGCGCTGGCCACCGTGCAGCAACTGGATCCGGTCTATGTCGACCTGACCCAGTCGGCCACCGAACTGCTCGACCTGCGCCGGGAGCTGGCCGAAGGCCGCCTGGAAAGCAGCACCGAGCTGCCGGTGACGATCCTGCTCGATGACGGCACGCCGTTCCCGCAGCAGGGCACGCTGGCGTTCTCGGAAGTCAGCGTCGACCCGGCCACCGGCAGCTTCGGCCTGCGCGTGGTGGTCGACAATCCCGAGCACATCCTGATGCCGGGCATGTACGTACGCGCCGTGGTCGGCAGTGGCGTGCGCCAGGACGCGATCCTGGTACCGCAGCGCGGCGTCACCCGCGATCCCAAGGGCGATACCAGCGTGATGCTGGTCAACGATGAGGGCGTGATCGAGCACCGGCCGGTGGTGGTCTCGCGCACCGTCGGCGATCAGTGGCTGGTCGAGGACGGCCTGGCCGTGGGCGAGCGCGTGGTGGTCGAGGGGCTGCAGAAGATCCAGCCCGGCATCGCCGTGGACGCCAGCGAATTCCAGGGCCGGCAGGCAGCGCAGCCGGCACCCGCGGCGCCACCGATCCCGGTCACCGCGCCGCCGCAGTCAGAAGCAGACAATGATGCTGCCGATCCGGCCGCGTCGACGCCGGCGGCTGCCGACGCCCCCGCAGCCGGCGATCCCGGCGCGCAGTCCTGATCGGAGATCCCCATGGCACGTTTCTTTATTGATCGGCCCATCTTCGCGTGGGTCATCGCGATCATCATCATGCTCGCCGGGGCGCTGTCGATCGCCAACCTGCCGGTATCGATGTACCCGACCGTGGCGCCACCGGCGGTCGAGATCCGCGCCCTGTATCCGGGTGCCTCGGCGCAAGTGGTGAGCGACTCGGTGACCCAGGTCATCGAGCAGAACATGAAGGGCCTGGACGGGCTGATGTACTTCAGCTCGCAAGCCTCGTCCAACGGCATCGCCACCATCACCCTCACCTTCGAAACCGGCACCGACCCGGACATCGCCCAAGTGCAGGTGCAGAACAAGCTGCAACTGGCGATGCCGCTGCTGCCCCAGGACGTGCAGCGCCAGGGCGTGAACGTGGCCAAGTCGACGTCGGGCTTCCTGCAGGTAATCGGCTTCGTCTCCGAAGACGGCAGCATGGACCGGGTCGACATCGCCGACTACGTCAACGCCACCCTGGTCGACCCGCTCAGCCGGGTGCCCGGGGTCGGCAACATCCAGGTGTTCGGCGGCAAGTACGCGATGCGCATCTGGCTGGATCCCAACAAGCTGCACACCTACCGGCTGGCGGTGCCCGAAATCGTCGCCGCGATCCAGGGCCAGAACGCGCAGGTCGCGATCGGTGCCCTGGGCGGCGCGCCGGCGATCGACGGCCAGCAGATCAATGCCACCATCAATGCCCAGGACCGGCTGCAGACGCCCGAGCAGTTCCGCGACATCGTCGTGCGCGCCGACCCGGACGGCTCGGTGCTGCGCCTGGGCGATGTCGCCCGGGTCGAGATGGGCACCGAGATGTACGAGTTCGACACCCGCTTCAACCGCCAGCAGGCGACCGGCGTGGCGATCTCCATGGCCACCGGTGCCAATGCCCTGGACACCGCCGCCGGCGTCCAGGCCGCGCTGGATGAGCTGGTGCCGTATTTCCCGCCGGGCATGAAGGCAGTGATCCCGTTCGACACCACGCCATTCGTGCGGGTGTCGATCAAGAGCGTGATCATGACCCTGATCGAGGCGATCGTGCTGGTGTTCCTGGTGATGTACCTGTTCCTGCAGAACTTCCGCGCCACGCTGATCCCGACAATCGCGGTGCCGGTGGTGCTGCTGGGCACCTTCGGCGTGCTCGCCGCGCTGGGTTTTTCGGTCAACATGCTGACCATGTTCGGCATGGTGCTGGCCATCGGCCTGCTGGTTGACGATGCCATCGTGGTGGTGGAAAACGTCGAACGGATCATGTCCGAGGAAGGCCTGTCGCCGCTGGAGGCGGCACGCAAGTCCATGGACCAGATCACCGGCGCCCTGGTCGGCATCGGCGTGGTGCTGTCGGCGGTATTCGTGCCGATGGCGTTCATGGGCGGCTCCACCGGCGTCATCTACCAGCAGTTCTCGGTGACCATCGTCACCGCCATGGCGCTGTCGGTGCTGGTCGCCATCGTGCTCACTCCGGCGCTGTGCGCGACCATGCTCAAGCCGCTGGACAAGGGCGAACACCATGACAGCGGCACCGGACGCATGGCGCGCTTTTTCGGCTGGTTCAACCGCGGCTTCGACAACACCAGCGGCAAGTACCGCCGCGGTGTGCGCGGCCTGCTCGCGCGCCCGGGCCGCTCGATGGCGATCTTCGCCGCAATGGTGGTGGTCATGGGCCTGCTGTTCGTGCGCCTGCCCAGTTCGTTCCTGCCCGACGAGGACCAGGGCGTGCTGATGACCATGATCCAGCTTCCGGTCGGCGCCACCCAGGAACGCACCATCGAGGCGATCAAGGAACTGGAGAACCACTTCCTGGAGAATGAACCCGACGCGGTCGAATCGGTGATGGCGGTGCAGGGCTTCAGCTTCGCCGGCATGGGCCAGAACAACGGCATGGCCTTCGTCAAGCTCAAGGACTGGTCCGAGCGCGGTGACGACTCGCTCAGCGCGGCAGCAGTAGCACAGCGCGGCATGGCGGCGATGAGCCAGGTCAAGGACGCGATGATCTTCGTGTTCGCACCGCCGGCAATGCCCGAGCTGGGCGTGGCCGCCGGTTATTCGTTCTTCCTGCAGGACAACGCCAGCATCGGCCACGAGGCACTGCTGGCAGCGCGCAACCAGCTTCTGGGCATGGCCGGGCAGAGCGAATCGCTGGTCAACGTGCGCCCCAACGGCCAGGAAGACACGCCGCAGTTGCGCGTCAACGTGGATGTGGCCCGGGCGGCGGCGTTGTCGCTGCCGCAGGCGGCGATCAACCAGACCCTGGCCGCGGCCTGGGGCGGCCAGTACATCGACGATTTCATCGACCGCGGCCGGGTCAAGCGGGTCTACGTGCAGGCCGATGCGCCGTTCCGGATGACGCCGGAAGATTTCAACCTGTGGTCGGTGAAGAATTCACTGGGCGAAATGGTGCCGTTCTCGGCCTTCGCCACGACCTCCTGGGAATACGGTTCGCCGCGCCTGGAACGCTACAACGGCGTGCCGGCGATGGAGATCCAGGGCGAGGCCGCGCCGGGCGTTTCCACCGGTGATGCCATGTCCGAAATCGAGCGCATGGTGGCGCAGTTGCCCGAAGGCGTCGGCATCGAATGGACCGGCTTGTCCTACCAGGAGCGCGAGGCCGGCGCGCAGACGCCGCTGCTGTACACGATGTCGCTGCTGATCGTGTTCCTCAGCCTGGCGGCGCTGTATGAAAGCTGGAAGGTACCGACGGCGGTGCTGCTGGCGGCGCCGATCGGCATCCTCGGCGCGGTGCTGGCGGCGACCGCGTTCGGCCTGGACCGCGACGTCTACTTCCAGGTGGCGATGCTGACCACGGTCGGCTTGGTGAGCAAGAACGCGATCCTGATCGTGGAATTCGCCAAGCAGAACCTGGAAGCCGGCATGGAGGTGATCGAGGCCACCATGCAGGCGGTGCGCGACCGGCTGCGGCCGATCATCATGACTTCGCTGGCCTTCGGCCTGGGCGTGACGCCGCTGGCGCTGTCGACCGGTGCCGGCTCGGGTGCGCAGAACGCGATCGGCACCAGCGTGCTGGGCGGCATGATCGTCGGCACCCTGATCGGCGTGTTCTTCATCCCGCTGTTCTTCGTGGTGGTGCAAAGGGTGTTCAGCCGGCGTCCGGCGCCGGTGGTGGCCGGCCCGGCGGCCAGCCTGGACAATCGCGACACCCTTGCTACGCGTACAACAGGAGACGAGCGCCATGTCTGAGCGCAACCCGGCAACCCTGGCCCTGCTGCTGGCCGCCCTGGTGGCGTTCACCGGCTGCGCGACGATGGCGCCGGCCCTGCCCCAGGCGCAGGCGCAGATCCCGGCCACCTGGCCGTTGCCCGAAAGTACCGGCGAAACCAACACTGACGCGGCGCAACTGCCGGTGGCCGACATCGGTTGGCGCGATTTCTTTGCTGATCCGCGCCTGGCCGATGTCATCGCCCTGGCCCTGGAACACAATCGCGACCTGCGCGTGGCCGCGCTCAATGTCGAGCGGGTCCAGGCCCAGTACCGTATCCAGCGCTCGCAGCGCTTGCCCTCGATCGGTGCCGAACTGCTGCTGGAGCGCAGCGGCGGCGACGCGCCGGTGACCGAGGTCTACCAGGCCGGTGTCGGTGTCGCCGCGTTCGAGCTGGATCTGTTCGGCCGCGTGCGCAGCCTCAGCGAAGCGGCGCTGGAACGCTACCTGGCCACTGACGAGGCCCAGCGTGCAACCCAGTTGTCGCTGCTGGCCCAGGTCGCCGGCACCTGGCTGGCGCTGGCCGCCGACCAGGAATTGCTGCGCCTGTCCGAGGCGGTGATGAGCGCCTATGGCCAGACCCTGGAACTGGGCCAGCGTCGCTATGAAGCCGGTGCCACCTCGGCGCTGGAGCTGGAGCAGATCCGCACCCAGGTGGCGACGGCACGCGCCGATGTCGCCCGCCTGCGCGGCCAGGTCGGGCAGGGGCGCAATGCCCTGAACCTGCTGGTCGGCCTGCCGGTGCCCGCCGGCCTGCTGCCCGACGACCTGGTCGAACCGGTGACCCGGGTGGCTGGATTCAGCGCTGCCGACGATGCCGCCGCCGCGGGCTTCACGGCGCTGGCCGCGGTCCCTGAAGGCCTGGATTCGCAGTTGCTGCTGCGGCGCCCGGATGTGCGCGCCGCCGAGCACCGCTTGCGCGCCGCCAATGCCGACATCGGCGCCGCCCGCGCGGCGTTCTTCCCGTCGATCAGCCTGACCGGCTCGGTCGGCTCGGTCAGCGATGAGCTGTCCGGCCTGTTCGACAGCGGCACCCGCTACTGGGCCTTCATCCCGCGCCTGAACATCCCGATCTTCCAGGGTGGCCGGCTGCGCGCTTCCCTGGGCATGGCCCAGGCCGACCGCGACATCGCCCTGGCCCAGTACGAGCAGGCGATCCAGGCCGGCTTCCGCGATGTCGCCGATGCCCTGGCCCTGGGCGAGTCACTGGCCGAGCAGTTGCAGGCGCGCGAGGATCTGGTCGCCGCCGCCGGCCGCGCCGAAACCCTGGCCCAGGCGCGCCACGATGCCGGCCTGGACAGTTTCCTGGTGCTGCTGGATGTGCAGCGCACGCTCTACGCCGCGCAGCAGGCCCTGGTCGCCACGCGCATGTCCGAGCAGGCCAACCGGGTGACCCTGTACCGGGCGCTGGGCGGTGGCTGGCTGGAAGACAGCGCGCTCCCACTGCCGGCTGCGGCTGCCGCCGACAACGACAGCGACTGAAGCCCGAACCGGCCCGTTGATCGCGACGCTGCGCTCGGCGGGCCATCGTCATAGCCGCGCCTGGCGGCCGCCGCGCACCAGCCCCGCAGCGGTGCCGTGTCACCATACGCACCCGCCACCACCGTCCCTGGATCTTCGCCATGCCCTTTGCCAGTGTCCCCGAGCTGCTCGACGAGCTGCGTGCCGGCCGCATGATCGTGGTCATGGATGACGAGGACCGGGAGAACGAAGGCGACCTGATCATGGCCGCGCAGTCGGTGCGCGCCGAGGACATCAACTTCATGGCGCGCAATGCGCGCGGCCTGATCTGCCTGGCCCTGACCCGCGAGCACTGCCAGCGCCTGCAACTGCCGCTGATGGTGCGCGACAACCGCAGCCGGCACAGCACCAAGTTCACCGTCTCGATCGAAGCCGCCCAGGGCGTCAGCACGGGTATCTCCGCCCACGACCGCGCCCATACCGTGCGCACCGCGGTGGCCGCCGACGCCGGCGCCGGTGACCTGGTCCAGCCCGGCCATATCTTCCCGCTGATGGCCGAGGACGGCGGCGTGCTGGTGCGCGCCGGCCACACCGAGGCCGGGGTCGACTACATGCGCCTGGCCGGCCTGGATCCGTCGGCTGTGATCGTCGAGGTGATGAACGACGACGGCACCATGGCCCGGCGCCCGGATCTGGAACGCTTCGCCCGCCACCACGGCCTCAAGCTGGGCACCATCGCCGATCTGATCCGGCACCGGATGCAGCACGAAACCAGTATCGAACGGGTGTTCGAGCGCGAGGTCGATACCGCCCATGGCTCCTTCCGGCTGATCGCCTACCGCGACCGGATCGAGGACCGCATCCACTACGCCCTGATCCGCGGCGTACCTGACCCGGCCAGTCCGGTGCTGGTGCGCGTGCACGTGCACAACCCGCTCGCCGACCTTCTGCAATTGCGCGATGACGGCGGCAGCATTTCCCTGCATCAGGCCCTGGCCCGGATCGCCGCCGAGGACAGCGGCGCGGTACTGATCCTGTCGGTTCACGACCAGGCCGATGCCCTGGCCAGCTTCGGCGGCGGCGACGGCGAGCGCGATGGCGGCGCCGTGCCCGAACACGTCCAGCAGTGGCGCCGCACCGGCCTGGGCGCGCAGATTCTGGCCGATCTGGGCCTGACCCGGCTGCGCCTGCTCGGCACCCAGCGCCGGCACCCGGCTTTGGCTGGTTTTGGCATCGAGGTGGTAGACTTCGCCGCGCCCTGAGGGCGTGCCAAGGCGCCTGCAGGCAAGGCCGTCGCGCTGGCCGCGCAGAGCTTGGCGGACCGGCGTTTCGACCTGATCGCTTCGGGTCTTGTCCGGGCTCGCCCGGCAGGGTCGCCACCGCCATCGCCGCCCCCGGCCGAACGATCTGCAGCGCCCACCCTGAAGCCTGATCCGAGGCGCCCGAGCCGCTACCTGGCCATGCCGGCCAGGCGCCTGGCGCCAGTCACCGCGCCGACACCGGTTGGTTCCGGTCGCGATGTCGCCATCTTGTCCGTCATCCCCTTTCCCAATCCTGTCGAGTCGCCATGTCCAGCCGTCCGCAATCACCGCCGCCCGGCGCCTTCGCCATCGTCCATTCGCGCTACAACGACGAAGTCGTCAACGCCCTGGTCAAGGGCGCCCGCCAGATCCTGGGCCAGCACGGCGTGCAGCCGGGCGACATCCATGTGGTCGAAGTTCCCGGTGCCTGGGAACTGCCGCTGGCCGCGGCCTATCTGGCCGATGACGAGGAAGTGGTGGCGGTGATTGCCCTGGGCTGCGTCGTGCGCGGCGACACCCGCCACTTCGAGCATGTCGCCGACGAATGCGCGCGCGGCCTGATGACCGTGCAACTGGAGTCGGGGATTCCGGTGGCCAACGGTGTGCTGGCAGTCGAGCGCTACGAGGACGCCCAGCGCCGCGCCGGTGGCGAGCTGGGCAACAAGGGCGAGGAAGCCGCCCTGGCTGCCCTGGCCATGGCCCGGCTGGCCGCCAGCGTGTCATGAGCGCAGCTCCGCTCAGCCGTGAACAGCGCAGCTTGCGCACCCGCGCCCGACGCCGGGCGCTGCAGGCGGTCTATGCCTGGCAGCTCAGCGGCTACTCGATGACCCGGATCCAGGAGCAGTTCGCGCATGAACAGGAAGCGGAAACCGCCGACCTGGACTATTTCCAGGCGCTGATCTTCGGCGTCGAAGCCGACCTGGCCGAGCTCGACAAGCTGCTGCGACCGCTGCTCGACCGAGAGATCGAACAAGTCGACCCGATCGAGCGCTCGGTGCTGCGCATGGCCGCCTGGGAGCTGTCCCGGCGCCTGGATACTCCGGGCCGGGTGGTGCTCAACGAAGCACTGGAACTGGCCAAGCGCTTTGGCTCCAACCAGGGCCATACCTTCGTCAACGGCATCCTGGATCCGCTGGCGCGGCAGTTGCGCGGCAGCGAGCTGACCACGCCCGGCTGACCCCGTGTCGCAGTCCGAGTTCGCCCTGATCGACCGCCTGCGCCAACGCCTGGGCGCCATCGCGCCGGGGCAACTGGAGCTGGGCATGGGCGATGATGCCGCCCTCTGGCGGCCAAGCGCAGGCATGGATCAGGTCGCCTGCTGCGACACCATGATCGCCGGCCGGCATTTCCTGCCCGACGCCGATCCGGCCGACATTGCCTTCAAGGCGCTGGCGGTGAACCTCAGCGATCTGGCCGCCATGGGCGCGACAGCGCGCGCTGCCCTGCTTGCCCTGTGCCTGCCGCAAGCCCCTTCGGCGCAGTGGCTGGATCGCTTCTGTGCCGGCTGGTCGGCTCTGGCCCAGACCCATGACCTGGCCCTGGCCGGCGGCGACACCACGCGCGGGCCAGTGCTGGCGCTGACCGTGACCTGCTTCGGCGAGGTGCCGCACGGCCGCGCCCTGCGCCGCGATGGCGCCCGTGCCGGCGATGGTCTTTACGTTTCCGGCACGCTTGGCGATGCCGCCGCCGGCCTGGCCATCCAGCGCGGCGAGTTGGCGCTCATCGGGCCGGCGAGTCAGGCCTTGCTCGACCGGCTGCAGCGGCCGACGCCACGCCTGGCCCTGGGCCTGGCGCTGCGCGAGCTGGCCAGCAGCGCCATTGATGTGTCCGATGGCCTGGTCGCCGACCTGGGTCATGTCCTGGCCGCCAGCGGCGTCGGCGCCGTGGTTCACCTCGACGCCCTGCCACGCTCACCCGCCCTGCAGGCCGCACACGCCGCCCAGGACCTGTCGGCACAAGGCTTGCTCGATTGCCAACTCCATGGCGGCGACGATTACGAGCTGTGTTTCACCGTGCCGCCAGCGCGCGAGCCGGCTCTGTTGGCACTCGCGCAGGCGCAGGCACTGGCCATCACCCGCATCGGCGAGATCAGCGACGGCAACGGTCTGCGTCTGATCGACCGCCAGGGCCGCGAACAGGCAGCGGCCAACCGTGGCTGGGATCATTTCCGCGCATGAGCATTCCGACGCAACCCCGGATCGAGCCGCGCACCCTGCTGCGCCATCCCGCCGGCTGGCTCGCCCTGGGCCTGGGCAGCGGCCTGGCACCGCTGGCGCCGGGAACGGTCGCTTCGGCGCTGGCGGTATTGCTGTGGATCGGATTTTTGGCCTTGGCCGCCCCGGCCTGGCCACTGCAGGCAGCGGTATTTGCGCTGGCCCTGGCGCCGTGCATCGTCGCTTCCGGCTGGGCGGCGCGGCGTCTGGGGCGCAAGGATCCCGGCTGCATTGTCGCCGACGAATTCGCCGGGCAGTGGCTGGTGCTGCTGCTGACACCGCCGGCCTGGCCGTGGTGGCTGGCCGCCTTCGTCCTGTTCCGCATCTTCGACATCGGCAAGCCCTGGCCGATGCGTCGCCTGGAACGCCTGCCCGGTGGCCTGGGCATCGTCGCCGATGATCTGGCGGCCGGCGTCTACGCGGCGGCGCTGATCGTGCTGGCGGCCTGGCTCTGGCCACCGGCGCTGTCATTGCCCTGACCCCGCCGGCGGCGACAATGGCCGCTTGTTCCCCGCATTGCCGGAGCCTTGCCGATGAGCGCACCCAACCCAACCCTGCCGCGGCGCCTGTTGCCTGCCCTTGCCGCCAGCCTCGCGGCGCTGCTGCTGGCCGCCTGTGCCGGCCCGGCAAGCCATGATCCGGACCACGCCCAGGCTGGCGAAGGCCGCGCCACATTGACCGTGCTTGCCACCAGCGACCTGCACGGCCATGTCCTGGGTTACGACTATTACCGCCTGCGCGACGACCCTGCCATTGGCCTGGACCGGGTCGCGACCCTGATCGCGCAGGCGCGCGAGCGCGATCGCCACAGCCTGCTGGTCGATGTCGGCGACACCATCCAGGGCAGCGCCCTGTCGGACTGGCAGGCGCGCGTGCAGCCGCCGGCCTGCGACCGCACCCTGGCCATCTACGAGGCGATGTCGTCCCTGGGTTTCGACGCCGCCACCCTGGGCAACCACGAATTCAACTACGGCCTGCCGTTCCTGCAGCGGGTCACCGGCCTGCCTTACGACGACAGCGCAAGCACCTGCCGCGGCCCGGATTTCCCGATTGTGGTCTCCAACCTGAGCAACATCGACGGCCAGCCGCTGTATCCGCGGCACCTGCTGCTGGAGCGCACCCTGCCGGTGGTTGCCGCCGACGGCCGGTCGCAGCCGACGGCCATCCGCATCGGCATCGTCGGCTTCGTGCCGCCCAGGATCATGGATTGGGATCGCGGCCACCTGGAGGGCCGGGTGGCCGTCGACGGCGTGCTGGAATCGGCGCGGGAGCAGGTGGCGAACTTGCGCCGGCAGGGCGCCGATATCGTGCTGGCCCTGGTCCATGGCGGCATCGATGCCCGGCCGTACACGGCGCAGTCGGAGAACGCCGCCTGGCACCTGGCCGCCACCGGCCAGGTCGATGCCATGGTCATGGCGCACCAGCACCAGCGCTTCCCGGATCCGGACAACCCGCGCCGCGCCTTCGCCGATGTCGACGGCGTCGACCACGAGCGCGGCCGGGTGCATGGCATCCCGGCGGTGATGGCCAGCTACTGGGGCAAGGGCCTGGGCGTGATCGAACTGTCACTGGTGCACCGCCAGGGGCAATGGCAGGTGGACGCCGCCGGCAGCCGCAGCCAGGTGCAGACCATCGATGCCGCTGCCGATGCCGATGGCCGCAGCGGTCCGGTCGATCCGGACCCGGCGCTGCAGGCACTGGTGCAGGCCGAACACCAGGCCACCCTGGCCCATGTCAGCCAGCCACTGGCCAGCAGCGACTTCACCCTGGCCAGCCACTTCGCCGATGTCGGCGAGGTCAGTGCGCTGCAAGTAGTGAACATGGCCCAGGCCGACTTCATCAGCACGCATGTGCAGCAGCATCTGCCGCAATACCGCGACTTGCCGGTGCTGTCGGCGGCGGCGCCGTTCCGCACCGGTTTCGCCGGTCCGGACGACTACACCCGGGTGCCGGCCGGGACCCTGGCGGTGCGCCATGCCGCCGACCTGTACCTGTATCCCAACACCCTGGTGGCCGTGCTTATCGACGGCGCCGGCCTGAAAATCTGGCTGGAACAGGCGGCCCGCCGCTTCAACCAGATCGACCCCGCCCTGACGAGCCCGCAGGATCTGGTCAACAGCCGCTTCCCGGGCTACAACTTCGATGTCATCCACGGCATCCAGTACGCCATCGACCTGAGCCGGCCGGTTGGCGAACGCATCGTGTCTGTGACCTTCCAGGGCCAACCGGTGACCGCCGAGCAGCGTTTCATCGTCGCCACCAACAACTATCGCGCCGCCAGCGGCCGCGCCTTCGGGCTGGATGAGTCGGCGCTGATCGTCGATACCCGGCTGGAGAGCCGGCAGGTGCTGGCCGACTGGCTGCGTGGCGAACAGAAGCTGACCCGCAGCCGCCATGGCACCGATCTGCCCTGGCAGTTTGCGCCGCTGCCCCTGGCCGGCCAACTGGTGTTCGACACCGGCGCCGATCTGGAACCACCCGCTGCCGGCGGCCTGCCGTCGACCCACCGACTGCGTCGCCTGGATGATGCCCAGGCGGGTCGGGCCCGTTACGCCCTGGACCTGGGCGGCGCCGACTGAACGCGACCGGCCGCGGGCCTGCGTGACCGGTGCCGGCCGCCGGCACGATTGCAGGGGCGAGTGCTATTGCGCCACTGGCGGGCGCCGGCTCGCCGAGCCGGTGCCTTGCATTCCGCCCCGGCGGGCTGCGGACGCGGCTCAGGGTTGGCCGCGGTGCAGGTGCGGGTTCCGGACCCGGTTCCGCGATATCCTTGCCGGCCCCGGTACCGCGAGGAGCGGATAGATGACCACCGTGTTGATCTGGATCCTGATTGCCCTGGTCGTGTTCGCCGTGTTCAAGGGCGTGCGCATCGTGCCGCAGGGTTTTGAATACACCGTCGAGCGCTTCGGCAAGTACGTCTACACCATGCAGCCGGGCCTGGGCCTGCTGCTGCCGGTGGTCTACGACGTCGGCCGCAAGATCAACATGATGGAACAGGTGTTGGACATCCCATCCCAGGACGTGATCACCCGGGACAATGCCGTGGTCAAGGTTGATGCGGTGTGCTTCCTTCAGGTGCTCGATGCCGCCAGTGCCGCCTACGAGGTCGCCAACCTGGAGCAGGCCTTGACCGCTCTGGTGCAGACCAATATCCGTACCGTGATCGGCTCGATGGATCTGGACGAGTCGCTCTCGCACCGCGAGCAGATCAACGCCCAGTTGCTCGGAGTGGTCGACCACGCCACCAGCCCCTGGGGGGTCAAGGTCACGCGCATCGAGATCCGTGATATCCAGCCGCCGCGCGACCTGGTCGATTCCATGGCCCGGCAGATGAAGGCCGAGCGTGACCGCCGTGCCGTGATCCTGGAGGCCGAGGGCCAGCGGCAATCGGAGATCCTGCGCGCCGAGGGCGAGAAGCAGGCCGCCGTGCTCGAGGCCGAGGGCCGCAAGGAAGCCGCCTTCCGTGACGCCGAGGCGCGCGAACGCGCGGCCGAGGCCGAAGCCACGGCCACGCGCATGGTTTCCGAGGCCATCGCCGGCGGCAATACCCAGGCGATCAATTACTTCATCGCCCAGAAGTATGTCGAGGCGCTGCAGGCCTTCGCCCATTCACCGCAGCAGAAGACGCTGATCCTGCCGACCGAGACCAGCGCCGTGCTCGGCAGCCTGGCCGGGGTCGCCGAGCTGTTCGGCAACCGTGACGACACGCCTCCGCCGGCCGCACCGCCGCAGCCACCGCGGCGCGGCTTCGAGATCGGCTGACCGCGCGCCGCCGTGTAGGAGTCCCCTGCCATGCCTGCCATCTACTGGTTGATCCTCGGTCTGATCCTGATCGTGCTGGAGCTGTTCAGCCCCGGCGCCTACTTGCTCTGGCTTGGCCTGGCCGCCCTGGCCACGGCGCTGCTGGCCTGGCTGGCACCGGAGCTGGAACTGCTCTGGCAGACGATCGCCTTCGGCCTGCTCGCCGTGGCCTGGATCCTGGGCTATCGCCATTGGCGCCGACGCTTCCCGGCCATCGAAGCCTCCGACCGGCCGCTGCTCAACCAGCGCGCCGCCCGGCTGGTCGGCCAGGTCCACGTGCTGGCCGAACCGCTGGTCGATGGCCGCGGCCGTTTGCAGGTGGGTGACACCTACTGGCGTCTGGCCGGCCCGGACATCGCGGCCGGCCAGCGGGTACGCATCGTCGCCACCGAAGGCATGGTGCTGCAGGTCGAACCCCTGGCCTGATCAACACGGCTGGCGCCAGCCCGACCCCGATCAAGGCGGCGAACCGGCCGCTGGCGGCGTCTTTGCCCCGGGCACGGACCGCCTGGCGACACGCCGCCGCCAGGCGCGCCAGCGTCGATTCGGCCGCGCGGGGTGGAAACATGGATTATGATCTCGCCCCGGGGGCAGTAAACTTCCACAGCGCAACCGGGCCAGATCTGCCTGCAACGGGAGGACGTCGATGCCTGCAAGCTCCACGCACAATGCCATCTCGCGCCAGTGGGAGCTGCTCAAGCTGCTGCCCTCGCGCGGTTTGGGCAGCACCACCGCCAGCCTGGTCGAGCGTCTGTCCGGCCTGGGTTACCGGGTCGATGTCCGCACCGTGCAGCGCGACCTGGTGCACCTGTCGACGATGTTCCCGATCTGTGCCGAGGAATCGTCCAAGCCCTACCTGTGGCGCTGGATGGAGGGCAAGGAACTGTCCATTCCCGGCCTGGAGCTGGGCGAGGCGGTATCACTCAAGCTGCTGGAAACCTATCTGCAGCCGCTGCTGCCGGCATCCCTGCTGCGCGCGCTGGAACCGCGCTTCCGCCTGGCCGCCAGCAAGCTGGAACAACTGGAAGGCAATGCCTCGGCGCGCTGGCTGGAGCGCACCCATGTCGTCATGCCCAGCCTGGGCCTGTTGCCGCCGGTGGTCGACGAGGCGGTGCTCGAGCAGGTGCAGGAAGCCCTGCTCGGCGACCAGCAGTTGCTGCTGGACTACCGCAATCTCAGCGCCGACCAGCCGCGCCAGCTCCTGGTCCACCCGCTGGCCCTGATCCAGCGCGGCGCCGCCTTGTACCTGGTGGCGACCATTGGCGACTACCGTGATCCGCGCCTGCTCGCCGTGCACCGGATGAGCCAGGCGCAGAAGCTGGACGCGCCAGCACGGCGCCTGAAAGGCTTTTCCCTGCCCGAGTACCTGGCCAGCGGCGCGCTGGAGTTCGGTGATGGCGGCACGCCGGCGATCCGTCTGCGCGCCTGGGTCGATGCCAGCCTGGCGCGGATCCTGGAGGAAACCCCGCTCTCGGCCGACATGCACCTTGAGGCCAGCGGCAGCGGTTATGAACTCAGCGCCGGCGTCAACGACACCTGGCAACTGCGCTGGTGGTTGCTGTCACTGGCCGGCCAGATCGTGGTCCAGGAACCGGCCGAGCTGCGCGAACGCATCCGCCAGGGACATCGCCAGGCGCTGGTCGCCTATGACGCCGGCCAGGCAGCGGGCGAACGCTGACCGGCAGCCAGCCCGCGCCGGTCGCCGTGGCCAAGCGCTGTGCTCAGACGCGGTGCTCTGCTCAGGCGCTGTCCAGACCGGCCAGCCAATCGTCATCGGACTCCCGGTTGACCCCTTCGAACAGGAACGTGGACAGGTAGCGCTCGCCGGTGTCGGGCAGCATCGCCAGCATCTGGCTGCCGGCTGGTGCCTGCGCTGCCATCGCCAGCGCGGCGACGACGGTGGCGCCGGCGGAAATGCCCACGAAAATTCCTTCCTCGGCCGCCAGCCGGCGCGCCATGTCGCGCGCCTGGACATCGTCGACGGCAATAGTGTGATCGAAGATCGAGCGGTCCAGCACCTCGGGAATGAAGTCCGGGGTCCAGCCCTGGATGCGGTGCGACTGCCAATCGTTGCCGGCCAGCATCGCCGCGGTTTCGGGCTCGGCCACCACCAGTTGCAGCTCGGGCCGCGCCGCCTTGAGCACGCGGCCGGCGCCGCTGAGGGTGCCGCCGGTACCCCAGCCGGTAACGAAATAATCCAGCCGCCGGTTGGCGAAGGCGCGCAGGATCTCGGCACCGGTGGTGCTGGCGTGGTAGTCGGGATTGGCAGGATTTTGGAATTGCCGGGCCAGGAACCAGCCATGTTTGCGCGCCAGATCTTCGGCCCGGCGCACCATGCCGCTGCCGCGCTCGGCGGCCGGAGTCAAGATCACCCTGGCGCCATAGGCACGCATCAGCAGCCGGCGCTCGATCGAGAAGGTCTCGACCATGACCGCGACGAAGCGGTAGCCGCGGGCGGCGCAGACCATGGCCAGGGCGATGCCGGTATTGCCGCTGGTGGCTTCGATCACGGTGTCGCCGGGCTTGAGCAGGCCGCGACGTTCGGCATCCAGGATGATGCCCAGGGCCAGCCGGTCCTTGACCGAGGCGCCGGGATTGAACGATTCAACCTTGGCGTAGAGCCCGACGTGTGCCGGCCCGATACGGTTGAGGCGGACGACCGGCGTATTGCCGATGGTGGTGGTGATGTCCTCGTGGATCATGGCTCCGGCTCCGGTGGCGGTTGCGCCTGCACGATAGCAGGCGCAACCGGTGCCGTCGGTGCGGATCTGTGGCGATTACGTCTGCCCTGGACGGCTGCGGGCAGCGCAGCCGGCGAACGCTGCGCGCGGCGGACAAGCAACGCTCTGCACCACGGCCGGCGGTATGCCCGCCGACCGGCCTGCGGTCAGGACGGATCGGGCTCCGGCCAACCCCACGGCGCCGGGGGTGACGGCACCGGTTGGCTCAGATCGAAATCAACCTGGAAGCCGCGCTCGGTGCCGACCCGGTTGGCGGCATAGACGAAGCGCTGGCCAGGATGGATCTCGACCAGCCAAACGCTGCGCAGGCCGCTGCCGGCAATCACCCGGCGGGTGTGGTCGTCGGCCGGAAACATCTGGCTGTCGGCGCTGCCGGCATTGACCGTGCGGCCACCATAATCACTGACCGCCTCGGGCGTGCCGTCGGGCTGGCGATGGTCGTGCGCAAATGCGATGCCGTCGTCGTCGCGGCTGAAGATCCAGGTCCGCGAACGGTCGTCGTCAATGACCAGGGCGATGCGCACCTGATGACTATCGCAATGGCGCAGATGCATGCGCACCTCGCGGTCACGGAAGGTGGCATCGTCGGCCGGCGCGCGCACCAGTTGGCCGGCGAAGGCCTGGCCGCACAGGTTCTGCAAACTCGTCCACCAGGCCTGCTGGTGGCCGGCATCGGCGCTGTTCTGGTCAGCTTTTTCGGCGGCCAGCGGCAGGCTGACCAGCAGCGCCAGCATGGCCAGCAGGCCAGCGATCAGGGCTGGGCGGTATTGGTGCATGGCGGTGTCGTCCGTTGGCGCAAGGGGCCGCCAGCATCGCATACCGGCCCGATCTGGTCCGTCCAGGCGCCAGCCTCCAACACCTCAACCGGCAGCCGGTGATTCGGCCAGTGCCGGCCGGACCCGGCGCAGACGCAAGGCGTTGGCCAGGACGAAGACACTGGACAGCGCCATGGCGCCGGCAGCCAGCATCGGCGACAGCAGAATGCCCCATAGCGGATACAGCACGCCGGCGGCGACCGGGATCAGGGCGACGTTGTAGGCGAAGGCCCAGAACAGGTTCTGGCGGATGTTGCGGATCGTCGCCCGCGACAGCGCGATGGCGTTGGCGACGCCCTGCAGGTTGCCCGACATCAGCACCACGTCGGCGGTCTCGATGGCGATGTCGGTACCGCTGCCGATGGCGATGCCGACATCGGCCTCGGCCAGGGCCGGGGCATCGTTGATGCCATCGCCGACGAAAGCGACCACGCCATGGCGCTGGCGCAGCGCCTGCACGGTCTCGACCTTGCCGTCGGGCAGCACCTGCGCCACCACCTCGTCGATGCCCAACTGGCTGGCGATCGCCTGCGCGGTGCCGGCATTGTCGCCGGTGACCATGGCCACCTTCAGGCCCAGCCGGTGCAGGGCCTGGATGGCAGCGGGGGTCGTGGCCTTGACCGGATCGGCGACCGCGATGATCGCCGCCAGGCGGCCGTCGATGGCGGCATACAGGGGTGATTTTCCTTGCCGCGCCAGGCGCGCGGCGGTGTCGGCAAACGCGGCCACGTCCAGGCCCAGGCTGCGCATGAAGCGATCGGCGCCGACTTCCACGCGCTCATCGGCGACCTGGGCGCGAACGCCAAGGCCGGTCAAGGATTCGAACTGCGCGGCGTCGGCCATGGCCAGCTTGGCCTCGTCGGCGGCCTGCACGATGGCGCGGGCGATGGGATGCTCGGACTGGTTTTCCACCGCCGCCACCGCGGCCAGCACCCGGTCACGATCGAAGCCGTCGGTGACCTCCAGATCGGTCAGGCGCGGCTGGCCCTCGGTCAGGGTGCCGGTCTTGTCGACGGCGACCACGCGCGCCGCGCGCAACTGCTGCAATGCCGCGCCCTTGCGGAACAGCACGCCCATTTCGGCGCCGCGGCCGGTGCCGACCATGATCGAGGTCGGCGTCGCCAGGCCCATGGCACAGGGGCAGGCGATGATCAGCACCGCCACGGCATTGACCAGGGCGAAGGTCAGCGCCGGTTCGGGGCCGACCAGCAGCCAGACCAGGAAGGTCAGCGCCGCGACCGCCATCACCGCCGGCACGAACCACATTGTGACCTTGTCGACCAGGGCCTGGATCGGCAGCTTGCTGCCCTGGGCGGCCTGCACCATGGCGATGATCTGCGCCAGCACCGTGGCGCTGCCGACGGCGGTGGCGCGCAGCAGGAAGCTGCCGGTCTGGTTGATGGTGCCGCCGACCACGGCCGCGCCGATGGTTTTTTGCACCGGTACCGGCTCGCCGGAGATCATCGATTCGTCGACCCAGCTTTCGCCTTCGATGACCTCGCCATCGACCGGAACCCGCTCGCCCGGCCGCACCTGGACGACATCGCCAAGTACCACCTCGGCGACGTCGATGTCGACCAGGGCGCCGTCGCGACGGACCCGGGCGCTGCGCGGCTGCAGGCCGGCCAGATGCCGGATCGCCTGCGAGGTGCGACCCCGCGCGCGCGCCTCCAGATAACGCCCGAGCAGGATCAGGGTGACGATCACCGCGGCGGCCTCGTAATAGACATTGACCGTGCCCGCCGGCAACAGGGCGGGAGCGAACGTGGCCACCACCGAGTAGCCGTAGGCGGCCAGGGTGCCGACCGCGACCAGCGAGTTCATGTCCGGCGCCAGCCGTGCCAGGGCCGGGAAGCCGGCCTGGTAGAAGCGCCGCCCCGGGCCGAGCAGCAAGATCGTGGTGAGCAGGAACTGAAGCAACCAGCTGGCCTGGGTGCCGATCGTGGCCTCGATCCAGGCATGCATGCCCGGCACCAGGTGCGAACCCATCTCGATGACGAACACCGGCACGGTCAGCACGGCCGCCATGATGACGTCGCGACGCAGCCGGTCCTCGCCGAGCTGGCGCTCGGCATCGGCTGCCGCCAGCCCTTGTCCCGGCGCGAGGTCTTCGTCCACCGGCTGGCCGGTGTAGCCGCTGGCCTGCACTGCCGCCAACAATGCCTCGGGCGCGAACTGGCCGCTCACCGTCGCCCGCTCGGTGGCCAGGTTGACGGCGGCCTCCGCCACCCCCGGCACCGCCATCAAAGCCGCTTCGACCTGGCCGACGCAGGAGCCGCAATGCATGCCCTCGATGGCCAGTTGCACGGTCTGCGCCGGCACCGCATAGCCGGCCTTGGCCACGGCCGCGACCAGGCCCGGCATCAAGGCGGAGCGGTCGGCATCGGCTGCGGGTTCGACCCGGGCGTGGCCGGTGGCCAGGTTGACCGCCACGGCTTGCACGCCGGCGACCTTGCCCAGGGCCGCCTCGACCCGGCCGACGCAGGAGGCGCAGGTCATGCCCTGGATCGGCAAGTCCAGCGGTGCGACGTCGCTGGCGCGGCCGGTTGATGTATCGGCGTTGGTGGCATTCATGAACGATGTCCTTGTCGGTGGGCGGGCGCGGCTGGAGCCGTCCGGCGAAAGATCGACAGCGATTCGGCAACCGCATGTGCGGACAGTGGCCGACGGCGGCTGCGCTCCGGGCCTGGCAAAGTCCGGTGCCTGCCTCACATCTGGGCCCGCCGGCGCCAGCTTCCAAGCTCGGCTGCCCGGCCCGCTTGCCATGATCCGGCGTGGCGGCATGGCCAGGCATTGGCTTTGCCGCGACAATGCCGCAATGCCCGCGACCGGCTTACTGGCCCAGCTCGGCAACCAGGAAATCAACGAAACGGCGCACCCGCACCGGCATGTTGCGCGACTGCGGGAACAGCGCGTGCACGGCAATCGGCGGCGCTTGCCAGTCGGTCATCACCGGCACCAGCCGGCCGGCGGCGACGGCGGGCGCGCAGATGAATTCGGGCAGCACGACAAAGCCCATGCCGGCCTGGGCCATCAGCGCCAGGAAATCGCCGTTGTCGGCCATCAGCGGTCCGCGGGTGCGCACCCGCCGCACTTCCTCGCCACGCGAGAAGGCCAAAGTGATGCCACCCTGCAGGCCGCCGTAGTTCAGGAACGGCAAGCCGACCAGGTCTTCCGGCTCGGAAGGAGTTCCGTGACGCTGCAGGCAGGCCGGCGACGCCAGCAGGTGCCGGGGAGCGGGCATGATCTGGCGCGCGGCCAGCGAGGAATCCTTCAGGTCGGCAATGCGGATGCTGACATCAAAGCCGCCACTGACCGGATCGATGAGCTGGTCGCTGAGCCCGATGCGCAGTTCAACCTCGGGATTGTCCTGGTGGAAGCGCGGCAGCAACGGTGCCAGGACATGGGCGCCGAAGGAAATCGGCGCATTGATGCGCAGGGTGCCGCGGGCGCCGCCGGCACCGCGGACCTGCTCCTCGGCCTCTTCCAGCGCCGCCAGCAGTTCCTGGGCCGATTCGTAGTAGATAACCCCGGCATCGGTCAGATGCAGGCTGCGCGTGGTGCGCATCAGCAGTTGCACGCCGAGCATTTCCTCCAGCGCGCGGATCTGCTTGCTGACCTTCGAGCGCGGCACATCCAGCACCCGCGCGGCGGCGGCAAAGCCGTTGGCACGCACGGCCTCGACAAACATCCGCATCGCTTCAATCCGATCCATGTCACCGACCTCCTGATCGAGGGCCGACTATCCCGGATCGCGGCCGCCGATGCGAGACCCGGGGACGCTGGCCCGGCGGCACCGGCCCCGCCCCGACCCGGCCTGACATCGGTGACCCGTCATCAGTCATCGGCTAAGGTTCAAGGATGGAGGGGAACCACCCGTGCAAGCCACCTGCATCCACATCGCAAAGGGATCGACATGAGCAAGCCCAAAGACAACCAGCACTCCACCACCAGCTTCGGCGCCCCGGCCGTCAGCGACCGCAACAGCCTGAGCACCGGCCCGGACGGCCCGATTCTGCTGCACGATGTCCACTTCCTGGAGCAGATGGCGCACTTCAACCGCGAAAAGGTGGTCGAACGCCAGCCGCACGCCAAGGGCGGCGGCGCCTTCGGCGAACTGGAGGTGACCGAGGACATCTCCCGCTACACCCGCGCCGCGCTGTTCCAGCCGGGCACGAAAACCGACCTGCTGCTGCGCTTTTCAACCGTCGCCGGCGAGCAGGGCAGCCCGGACACCTGGCGCGATGTGCGCGGCTTCTCGCTGAAGTTCTATACCAGTGAAGGCAACTACGACCTGGTCGGCAACAACACGCCGATCTTCTTCGTCCGCGATCCGATGAAGTTCCCGCACTTCATCCGCAGCCAGAAGCGCCTGCCCGACTCGGGCCTGCGCGACAACCACATGCAGTGGGACTTCTGGACCAACAATCCCGAGAGCGCGCACCAGGTCACCTACCTGATGGGCGTGCGTGGCCTGCCGCGCACCTGGCGGCACATGAACGGCTACGGCTCGCACACCTATATGTGGATCAACGCCAGCGGCGAAAAGTTCTGGGTCAAGTACCACTTCCACACCGAGCAGGGCATGGCCTTCTTCAGCAATGCCGAAGCGGCGCAGATGGCCGGCATGGATGCCGATTTCCATCGCCGCGACCTGTTCGACGCCATCGCCCGCGGCGAACACCCGCGCTGGCGCATGTCGGTGCAGGTGATGCCCTTCGCCCAGGCCAGGGATTACCGGATCAACCCGTTCGACCTGACCAAGACCTGGCCGCGCGCGGACTTTCCGCTGATCCCGGTCGGCATGCTGACCCTGAACCGGAATCCGGAGAACTTCTTCGCCCAGATCGAACAGGCCGCGTTCTCGCCCGGCAACACCGTGCCCGGCATCGGCCTGTCGCCGGACAAGATGCTGCTCGGCCGCGCCTTCGCCTACAACGATGCCCAGCGCAACCGCATCGGCACCAACTTCAACCAGTTGCCGGTGAACCAGCCCAGGTGCCCGGTCAACACCTACATGATCGACGGCGAGATGAACTACCACCACACCGGCGATGCGCCGGTGTACGCGCCCAACAGCGGCGGCCGGCAATGGGCCGACCAGACCGGTCCGGTCGAGGATGGCTGGGAGGCCGATGGCGACATGGTGCGTTCGGCCTATACCCTGCGCACCGATGATGACGACTTCAGCCAGCCGGGCATCCTGGTGCGCGAGGTCTTCGACGATGCCCAGCGCGATGCCCTGGTCGAGACCGTCGCCGGCGGCCTGCTCGGCGGCGTGCGCAGCCCGGTGCTGGAGCGCGCCTTCGAGTACTGGAAGAACGTCGACGCCGACATCGGCCGCCGGATCGAGGAAAAGGTTCGTTCCGGCAGCGCGCCGGAGCCGGCCGCCGGTATGGGCGAGGCCTGATACCACGCCGGGGGAGTCTTGGCAGCCGGGTCCGGCCACGCGCCGGGCCCGGCTTTTTCGTGGCTCAGCGCCGCCGTTCCCGGGCGGATATCAGTCGGCGTTCGCCGGTGGCCGCGGCGGCGCTGCGGGCTGGCCGCGCAGGCGCATCGGCAACATCCGGCGCAGGGTGTCATCGCGCTGCACGAAGTGGTGATAGAGAGCGGCGCCGGTATGGGCGGCGACCAGGGCCACCAGCAGCCAGAAGCCCCAGAAATGGATCTGCCGGGCGATCTCGGCCAGGGCGGCATCGCGACCGGCGATCGCCGGCAGGTTGAACTGCTTGAACCATTGCAGCGGAAAGCCGGAGGCGGAATTGAACAGCCAGCCGCTGAGCGGCATGGCCAACAGCAAGGCATACAGGGCGACATGGGTAAGGTCGGCGATGCGCGCCTGCCAGGTCGGAGTGCCGGGCAATGCCGCCGGCGCGCCGGCGAACAGGCGCCAGACCAGGCGCACGGTCACCAGCGCCAGCAGGGTCAGGCCCAGCGACTTGTGCAGGGCTGAGGCATTGATCCGGGCGATGCCGATCGGCATCTCGACCATGGTCAGCCCAAGCCAGGCCAGCCAGACAATCAACACCACGATGGTCCAGTGCAAAATCTGGCTGAGCCAGCCCCAGCGGTGGGTGGAATTGCGCATCTGCATGATCGGGCTCTTCTTGTTGGCTTGGGGCCGGCACGGAATCCGGCCAGGGTGTAGCGTGGCGTTGCCGCTGGCCAACGGTCTGGACTGGCCCCGCGGCGGTTTAGGTGCCGCCAGCATCGGCCTGCAGTGTGCGGGCACCGGCGGCGGCCATAAAGGCTCATTCGCCGACATCATTGTTTCCGCAAACGGTGCTATCGGGCCATCGGCGTCGCCGATAGACTGGCTTCACTGTCGGGTGACTGGCCTTGTGCCATCACCTTTGCCATGCAATTCCATGAGGAGAAACATCATGATCGTGCGACATTCGCGTATCGCCCTGGCGGCCGCCATCACCCTGGGCCTGGCCGCCACCGCCGCCCAGGCCGAGCCGGTCACCTACACCATCGACCCGACCCACACCGACGTCATCGCGCAGTGGAACCACTTCGGCTATTCCAACCCGACCGCCCACTTCGGCCAGGTCCACGGCGAGATCACCTATGACCCGGACAATGTCGCCGACTCCAGCGTCGAAGTGGTGCTGCCGCTGTCGGGCATGAACTCGTATTCGGCCGATTTCGATGCCCACCTGCGCAACGAGGATTTCTTCGAGGTCGAAACCTGGCCGGAAGCCACGTTCAAAAGCACCTCGGTGGCCGCGGCCGGCGACGGCAAGCTCAAGGTCACCGGTGACCTGACGATCAAGGACATCACCCGCGAGGTGGTGCTGGATGTGACCGTGAACAAGATCGGACCGCACCCGATGAGCGGCCAGCCCACGGCCGGTTTCGACGCCAGCGCGCAGATCAAGCGCAGCGACTTCGGCCTGGGCCTGTTCGCGCCGCATGTCAGCGATGAAGTCAGCTTGCGCATCACCACCGAGGCCGGCGCCAAGTCGGTCGAAGCCGGCGACGCTGACGACGCCGACGCCGGGTCCGATGACTGATTGGCTCGCTGCACCATGATCGACAGCGCCGGCATCCGGGTCACCAGTCAATGCCGATGCCGGTGAACCCCGGGGCATGAGCGTTCCGGGGATGACCGGATGACGGCCGGCCCGGCCCGGCCCGAGCGCGATGGCGACTGGGATGTGATCGTCATCGGTGCCGGCGCCGCCGGGCTGATGTGCGCGATCAGCGCCGGTGCCCGCGGCCGCCGGGTGCTGGTGCTCGACCATGCCAACAAGATCGGCAAGAAGATCCTCATGTCCGGCGGCGGGCGCTGCAACTTCACCAACACCGGCACCACGCCGGCGCAATACCTGTCGGCCAATCCGCACTTTTGCAAGTCGGCCCTGGCCCGCTACACGCCGGCCGATTTCATTGACCTGGTCGACCGCCATCACATTGCCTGGCACGAGAAGGAGCTGGGCCAGTTGTTCTGCGATGGCTCATCGAAACAGATCGTGGCCATGCTGCTGGCCGAAGCCCACGCGGTGCAGGCGCAGGTGGAAACCCATTGCACGGTGCAGGCGATCGAAAAGCTCGACCATGGCTTCGCCCTGCAGAGCACGCGCTTTGGCCGTCTGCACTGCCAGTCGCTGGTGATCGCCAGCGGCGGCCTGTCGATCCCGACCATGGGCGCCACCGGCTTTGGCTATGACATCGCCCGCCAGTTCGGCCACAGCGTGCTGCCGACCCGGGCCGGCCTGGTGCCGCTGACGCTGTCGGGCAAACCGCTGGAGCGGATCCAGGATCTGGCCGGCGTCTCGCTGCCGATCCAGGCCAGTTGCGGCGATGCCGTGTTTCACAACTTCATGCTGATCACCCACCGCGGCCTCAGTGGCCCGGCGATCCTGCAGATTTCCTCGTTCTGGCAGCCCGGCGACGCGTTGCGCCTGGATCTGTTGCCCGACCGCGATGCCGGCACCTGGCTGCGGCACGAGCAGGCCACGCGCGGCAATGCCAGCCTGCGTACCGTGCTGGCCGAGATCATGCCGCGCCGGCTGGCGCAAAGGCTGTGCGAGGTCTGGCTGCCGGACCGGCCGCTGAAGCAGTACACGCCGGCGCAACTGGACCAGGTCGCCGAGGTTCTGCATGCCTGGCCGATTGTCGCCAGCGGCACCGAGGGCTGGCGCACCGCCGAGGTCACCCTGGGCGGCGTCGACACCGATGGCCTGTCCTCGCGCACGCTGATGTCGCGCACCGTGCCCGGCCTGTTCTTCATCGGCGAGGTGGTTGATGTCACCGGCTGGCTGGGCGGCTACAACTTCCAGTGGGCCTGGGCTTCCGGCCATGCTGCCGGCGAGGTCGCCTGAGCGCGGGAGTCGGGTCAGCGCGAACTGCAGGCCCGGTGCTCAGGCTGCCCGGCCGCCACCTTGCCGGCGCTTGAGATGGACCAGCAGCAGCGAGACCGCGGTCGGCGTGACGCCGGCGATACGCGCTGCCTGACCCACCGACTGCGGGCGCACCGCCTCCAGGCGCTGGCGGATCTCGTTGCCCAGGCCGGTGATGCTGCCGTAGTCGACATCTGCGGGAATGACCATGGCCTCGTGCTTGCGCGCCCGCTCGATCTCCTGGTCCTGGCGCTGGAGGTAGCCCGAGTACTTGGTCGCGATCTGCACCTGTTCGGCCACCAGCGGATCATCCGCGCCCGGGCCCAGGCTGGCGACCTGCATCAGGCCGGCATAGTCCACGCCGGGCCGGCGCAGCAGGTCCAGCATCGAGGTCTCGCGGCTGACGGCAATGTCCAGATCACGTTCGATCTCGGCCGCCAGGCAATTGCCCGGCGCCGCCCACAATGCACCCAGGCGGGAGGTCTCTGCGTCGATCGCCTCGCGCTTGGCAGCGAAGGCCTGCCAGCGCTTGTCATCGACCAGACCCAGTTCGCGGCCGATGCCGGTCAGGCGCAGGTCGGCATTGTCCTCGCGCAACTGCAGCCGGTACTCGGCGCGCGAGGTGAACATCCGGTACGGCTCGATGGTGCCGTTGCTGGTCAGATCATCGATCAGCACGCCGATGTAGGCCTGGTCGCGGCGCGGCGTCCACGGCGCCAGATCCTGCACCGCGCGCGCCGCATTCAGGCCGGCAACCAGGCCTTGCGCCGCGGCTTCCTCGTAACCGGTGGTGCCGTTGATCTGACCGGCGAAGTACAGCCCCTGCAGCGCCTGCGTTGCCAGCGATGGATGCAGGGCGCGCGGGTCGAAATAGTCGTATTCGATGGCATAGCCGGGCCGGGTGATGTGGGCGCGTTCGAAACCGGGAATCGAGTGCACCAGAGCCATCTGGACATCGAACGGCAACGAGGTGGAGATCCCGTTGGGATAGACCTCGTGCGTGTCCAGCCCTTCCGGCTCGACGAAGATCTGGTGGCTGTCGCGCTCGGCAAAGCGCACCACCTTGTCCTCGATTGACGGGCAGTAGCGCGGGCCGACGCTCTCGATGGCGCCGCTGTACATCGGCGAGCGGTCCAGGCCGGCGCGGATGATGTCGTGGCTGCGGGCGCGGGTATGGGTGATCCAGCAACTGACCTGGCGCGGATGATCGGCCGGCGAGCCGATGAAGGAAAACACCGGCCGCGGCTCGTCGCCGGGCTGCTCGGCCAGTTGCGAGTAATCGATGCTGCGGCCGTCGATGCGCGGCGGCGTGCCGGTCTTCAGGCGGCCGACCGGCAGCTCCAGCTCGCGCAGGCGCTGCGCCAGCGTCGTCGCCGGCTGCTCGCCGGCCCGTCCGCCACGGTAGTTGGCCTGGCCGATGTGGATTTTGCCGGCCAGGAAGGTGCCGACGGTGAGCACCACAGCCGGCGCGTGGAACTCCAGGCCCATCTGCGTGCGCACGCCGATCACCCGGTCGCCGGCCAGCAGCAGATCATCGACCGCCTGCTGGAAAAGCTGCAGGCCCGGCTGGTTTTCCAGCGCGCGCCGGATGAAGGCGCGGTACAGGCCGCGATCGGCCTGGCAACGGGTCGCGCGCACCGCCGGGCCCTTGCTGGCATTCAGGCGCCGCCACTGGATGCCGGCGGCATCGGCGGCGCGGGCCATGATCCCGCCCAGGGCGTCGATCTCGCGCACCAAGTGGCCCTTGCCGATGCCACCGATGGCCGGGTTGCAGCTCATCGCGCCGAGCGTATCCAGGCTGTGGCTGAGCAGCAGCGTGCGCGCGCCGGCACGCGCCGAGGCCAGCGCCGCTTCGGTACCGGCGTGGCCGCCACCGACCACGATCACATCGAAATTATGTTGCTGCCTGTCCATTGCCTTGAATGTCATTGCCAGCCGGCAAGTTTACGCGGCCGCGGCGAGCGGGGCCTGAATCGTGGCTTGGTGGCGCCGCTGGCAGTGAAGCGCCGAAGGCGTGACGGGTGCAGACGCTCAGTCGCCGGCCGCCTCGGGCTCGTAGCGGTAGCCGACGCCATAGACGCTGTGGATCAGCTCGCGTCCAGGCAGTGCGGTGTCGAGCTTGCGCCGCAGGTTCTTGATGTGGCTGTCGACGGCGCGGTCGGAGACATCGCGGTAATCGGTATAGATGCGGTCGAGCAGTTCGGCCCGGCTGTAGACCCGGCCGGGGCGTTCGCGCAGGGTGCGCAGCAGCTCGAACTCGACCCCGGTGAGGTTGACCGGGCGGCTGTTGATCTCGGCGCGGCGGGCTTCGGTATCCATGCGTACCGGATCGCCGCGGCTGACATCATCCGGGCTGGCGCTGGTGCGACGCAGGACGGCGCGGACCCGGGCAATGACCTCGCGCGGGCTGAACGGCTTGCAGATGTAATCGTCGGCGCCCAGGTCCAGGCCGAGCAGGCGATCGACCTCCTCGGTGCGCGCGGTGACCATGATCACCGGCACGCGGGAGACCTTGCGCAACTGCCGGCACACGGCAATGCCATCCATGCCCGGCAGGTTCAGATCGAGCAGGATCAGCGCCGGCTCATGTTCCTGAACCGCTTCCAGGGCCTCGTCACCGCGTTCGATGATGACCGGGAAAAAACCGGCGGCGTGCAGGTAGTCGGCCAGCAGGCGCGACAGCTTGGGTTCGTCCTCGACGATGAGGACAACGGGGCGGTCATCGATGTCGGTCATGACCCGATCATGCCTGATTCACGGCCGGTGTGGCTCACGGGTGGGCAACACCAGGGCCATGCGCAGCCCACCCAGGGCGGAGGCGCTGGCAACGATGCTGCCGCCGTGGGCTTCGGCAATGCGCTGGCAGATGGCCAGGCCCAGGCCGGATCCGCCCTTGGCCCGGGAACGGGCCGCGTCGGCGCGGGTGAACGGGTCGAACAGCGTCGGCAAGGCCTGCTCCGGAACGCCGGGCGGACTGTCGTCGACGGTCAGCTCGACGCGATCCTGATGCTGGCTCAGTTGCAGCTCCAGGCGGCCGTCCGGGTCGGTGTAGCGCAGACTGTTTTCCAGCAGGTTTTCCAGCAACTGGCGCAGGCGCCGGGCATCGCCCTGGACCAGTACCGGCTGTGGCGGCATATCGGCGACCACGGTCAGCGGGTGCTGGCGCAGACGGCCGGCATTGGCATCCAGGCAATCGCGCACCAGCTCGGCCAGGTCGACCGTTTCCATGCGGTAATCCAGGGCGCCGACATCGGCCAGGGCCAGTTCGCGCAATTCCTCGATCAGCGCACCCAGGTGCTGGGTTTCGGCATGCAGGGAGGCCACGGCATCGCGGTCGAACGGCCGGATGCCATCTTGCAGCGCTTCCAGTTCGCCCTTGAGCACGGCCAGCGGCGTGCGCAGTTCGTGCGCGGTATCGGCCATCCAGCGTTTGCGCGCGGCGTCGGCCTCGGCCAGGGAATGGGCGAGGAAATCGATGTCCCGCGCCAGCTCGCCGATCTCGTCCTTGCCGGAACGACCGACACGAGCGCTGAAGTCTCCGCCGGCCAGGCGCCGGGTGGCTTTGCCGATGCGCTCGATCGGCCGGGTCCAGGCCCGGGCCAGCACCGCGGCCGAGATCACCAGCATGATCGCCATCGCCAGCGAGGCCCAGAGCAGGCCCTGGCGCTGGTCGGCCAGGAAGGCTTCGGCGACGCGCGAGTTGACCTGGCTGACCTCGTGCATACCGACCCAGCCGACGGTCTGGCCGCCGACGGTGACCGCCCGGTGGCGGCCGGTATCAGCGTATTCGAAACGGCCGACAACGACCTCAAGCTCGGGCGTGAACACCACCAGGCGCGGCCACAGCGGTGACCAGGGATCACTTTGCCGGTGTCGGGTGGCACGCTGGCGCTGCTCCCACTCGGGGTCGACGCGATCTTCGGCCTCGTCGATGTCGCGGGCGCGGACCAGGATCGAGCGCCAGACGCTGTTGTCGTCGCGCAGGGTTTCCCAGTCGCCGTGCTCGATGTAGTGCTCGGTCAGGGACAGGGCGATCGGCGGCAGGCGCTCGGCATCGGCGGCGTTGACGAAATCGACAAAGCCCTGGCCCAGGCGCCAGTTCATCGTCACGGCCAACGCCGCCAGGGCGAGCGCGCCGGCGGTGGCCATGGAGATGAGCAGTTTGCCGTAGAGTTTCATCGGGTGATCAGGCTGCCTGGCAGGGAGTGGCTGCCGGCGCCCGGCCGTCGCTGAGGGACGGATCGCCGCCGGCTGCGGCACCGACGCCGAAGGCGACGGCGGGACGCGCCATTATCCAGCGCCGGCACCAACCCAGGTGGCAGGAACTGTGGAGCGCAGGCAAGGGTCGGCCGGCGGGCACCGGCGACTGCAGACGACGCGGCCAAGCCTGATCGGGTCCGGACGGCGACCCGTCTGCCGGTTCAGTTTCCCGGAACCGGCAAGGCAAGGATTACACCGGCGGCGTCCAGGTGTCCTTCTCGGTCGGCCGCAGCAGCCAGCGGCACAGGGCCGGCAGGAAGACGATGGCGGCGACCATGTTGACCACGAACATGAAGGTCAGCATCAGGCCCATGTCGGCCTGGAACTTCAGGTCCGAGAAGATCCAGGTGGCCACGCCGACCGCCAGGGTCAGGGCGGTATAGAAGATGGCGATGCCGGTGGTCTTCAGGGCGATGAAATACGATTCCGACAGGGTCCGGCCCTGATTCAGCGCCTCGCGCATGCGCGCGAAGATGTAGATCGCGTAGTCGACGCCGATGCCCACGCCCAGGGCGATCACGGTCAGCGTGTTGACCTTCATGCCGATGTCCAGCTCGACCATCAGCGAGTGGCCCAGCTCGGTGACCAGCAGCAGCGGCAGCACGATGCACAGGGCGGCACGGATGCTGCGGAAGCTGAGCAGACACATCAGGAACACGGCGGCGTAAAGCAAGTACAGCATGCGGTGCTCGACCGCGCGCACGGTGTCGTTGGTCGCCGCGAGCACGCCGATATTGCCGGTGGCCAGGCGCAGGTTGACCCGGTCGTCGTTGAATTCCTCGCCCTGGTCGAAGGCGGCCTGGTAGTCGGTGGCCAGGGTCTGGCGCAGGTTTTCGCCTTCGAACCAGGCGTTGTTGTCGCGCCGGAATTCGCGCACGGCGTCGATCACCCGGTCGATGGTTTCCGAGCGGTGATCAGCCAGGAAGGCGGTGATCGGAATCGCCGAACAGTCGCCGTTGAGCAGGCCCGAGTCGGTCTCGAAGCCCTGGGTGGCCAGGCGCAGGGTGTCGGAATCACGCGGCAGCACACGCCAGTGGATGGAGCCGTCGTTCCAACCCGAGTTGGCGATCTTGGCCGCCTGCGGCAGCGAGATCACCTGCTGCACGCCTTCGACATTGGCCAGGTGCCAGGCCAGCCGGTCGATGGTTTCCATCACCGGGTAGCTCATTGTGCAGGCATCGGGCCGGGCCTCGGCGATGACATTGAGGATGTCCACGCCCAGGGCGAACTTGGCGGTGATTGCGCGCGCATCCTGGTTGTAGCGGGCTTGCGGACGCAGCTCGGCGACGCCTTCCTCGGCATCGCCGACCATGACCTTGTCGCCGTGATTCTCGGCAAAGAACCACATGGTGACGCCGATCAGCACGACCACGGCGGCCAGTCCTGGCCGGCTGAGCCGGGACAGCGCCGCCCAGATGCGGTCGAAGCGGGTCAACTGGCGCAAGCGGTATTCGCGCTTGCGCTCCATGTTGCGCAGCCGGGTGTAGCTGAGCATCACCGGCAACAGCACCAGGTTGGTGATCAGGGTCAGGCCGACGCCGACAGTGGCGGTGATGGCGAGCTCGAAGATGATCCGGATCGGGATCAGCAAGATGGTGGCAAAGCCGATGCAGCCGGCGAGCAGGGCGACCGAGCCTGGAACCAGCAGGCGCCGGAACGCCAGGCGTGCAGCCTCGGCCGGTGGCTTGCCCACGCGCGAGCGCAACTCCTCGGCGGTGCCGTCCTCAAGGCCGCCGAAGAAGATCTCGCCGCGGAACCGGTTGATCATCTGTTCGCCGTGGCTGACGGCGATGGCGAAGATCAGGAACGGCGTCAGCATGTTCATCGGATCGATGCCAAAGCCCATCAGGCGCAGGGCACCGAGCATCCAGACCACGGCCACCAGCGAGGCCAGCACGGTCAGCGTGGCCAGTTTGATCGAGGTCGAATAGATGAACAGCAGCAGCCAGGTGAAGACGATGGTGACGGCGAAGAAGACGATCACCGAGCGCGCGCCCTCGGCAATGTCGCCGACCATCTTGGCGAAACCGATGATGTGGACGGTGTGGTTCTCGCCTTCGTACTTTTGCCGGATGGCCTCGAAGCTGGCGGCCACTTCCTGGTAGTCCAGGCGGGTGGCGCCGGAATCCTCGGGAATCAGGTCGGCCCAGACCATGGCCCCTGACCAGTCACGCGCGACCAGGCGGCCGAGGATGCCGGCCTTGACGATGTTGCTGCGCAAGGTGGCGAAGTCTTCGTCGGTGGCCTCGAAGCCGTCCAGGTTGGGCGTGAAGTCGTCGGGAATGACGTTGCCGCCGGCAAAGCCGTCCTCGACCACCTCGACGAAGCGGACATTGGGCGTGAACAGCGAGCGGGCGCGGGAGTCATCCACGGCCGGGATCGCCAGCACATCGGAGGTGATGTCCTCCAGGGTGGAAAAGAATTCCTGGTCGAACATGTCGCCGTCATTGGCGATCACCGCCAGCAGCACCCGGTTGGCGCCGCCGAACTCTTCCTCATAGTCCAGGAAGGTCTGCATGTACTCGTGCTGCAGCGGGATCTGCTTCTTGAAGCCGGCATCGACATGCAACTGGCTGGCGAACCAGCCCATGACCACGGTAATCAGGATGCAGATGCCCAGCACCACGGGCCGGTTGTTGAATACCGCCCGTTCGGCGAAGCGGGTGAACGGACCCGGGGCTTCCAGCGACTGGTTGTGGCTCATGGCCGTCCCTCCCACAGATCGATGCCGCGCTCGCCGGCGAGCAGGAACCTGCCATCGGCCAGGGCCACGATACCGGCCAGGGTCGGCGTCTCACCATTGCCGTCGACGAAGGTGCTGGCCGAGAAGGTATCGCTGCCGGCGGGCCGATGCAGAACCCGGCCCTGGCCACCGACCAGGATGATGTCGCCATTGGCGGTGACCAGGCCGTCGAACAGGGTCGCCTGGCTGGCACTGTCCAGCGGCCGCCAACTGTCGCCGCCATCGCTGCTTTCCAGGACCCGGCCGCGCAGGCCGAAGGCGAGCAGGGTGCCGTCGGCACCGGCCAGCAATCCATACATGGAACCGGCGTAGGGCAGAGCCAGTCGCAGCCAGCTCTGGCCGTCATCGTCGGAACGCCAGGCGCTGCCGCGCTCGCCGACCAGGAGCAGGCGGCCGTCATCGAGCCGGGCCAGGGCGTTCAGATGCGGATCGGCCTCATCGCCCAGCAGCAGGTCGTCGTCGCTGAACAAAAAGGCATCCGACCAGGCGTCGGCATCGTCATCAGTTTCGATGCCGGGGTCGGCCAGGTAGTCGCCCAAGCCGGCGGTATCCGGGCCAGCGTCGGCATTGGCCAGCGTGTCGACGGCAGCGCTGTCGGCATCCTCGCGCAGCACCATGTCCTGGTCCTGCCAGGTTTGGCCGCCGTCGTTGCTGAACAACATCAACGTGTAGGCGCCGACCGCGATCACGCGCTGCTCATCCAGGAAAAGGACATCCAGCAGGGGCGAACCATTGCTGGGCGAGCGCCGGTTGTCCTGCGAGTACGGTTCTTCGCGCACCCGCTGCCAATGCTCGCCGGCATCGTCCGAATGCAGGATCACGCCATCATGGCCAACCGCGACCAGAGTGTTGCCGGCGGCGGCCAGCGCAGTCAGGGTGGAACGGGTCGGCACCTGGATCTGGCGCCACTGGTTGCCCTGGTCGTCTGACACCAGGACATGGCCGCGTTCGCCGACGGCGACATGGCGGCGGCCGTCGGCCAGTGCGATGACATCAAGCAGCAGGGCGTCCGACGCGCGCGACAGCAGCTCACTGTCGCTGAACACCGGATCGGGCCATTGCCATGCCGGGGCCGCGGCCTGGGCCTGGGCCTGGGCGCGGCCAGGAGCTGGGTCAGGGTCAGGTGCTTGCGCTGCCAGCGGGCCGGCGGCGATGACGAGGGCCGCCGCCAGCAGGGTGGGCACGGCAAACGCCCGGGAAAAGGCAGTGGACATGGCGATCGGTCCCGTCAAGTCAACGCGTTCGGCATCAACGACGAGCCGGCGCGGTGGCGATGCGCCAGCGGCAGCCGGTCACGACGTGCGCGTCGTGACCGCTGCGGTGGCATGGAAGGCCTTTAGCGGACGCCGCGGGTACGCAGCGCCTGCGGCGAGAACTGGTCCAGGGAGAACTGGCGCGAGAAGTCAATGCTCTCGGCGTTGTCCACGCATTGGACCAGGTAGCGGCCGTTCTTCAGGTCGTGGTGGTTCTCCATCGAGGTCCAGAACAGCGGCTGGTCGTAGTACTGGATCGACGGGGCCTCGGAATAACGCCACAGATTGCCTTCACCGTCGTAGTGGTCGGTGAGCAGGATCTGCCAGCTATCCTCGTCGATGTAGTAGGTGCGACGGCTGTTGATGTGGCGCGCGCCCGGCTTCAGCGTGGCCTCGACGACCCAGACCCGGTGCAACTCGTAGCGCAGGTAGTCCGGATCCAGATGTCCGGGCTTGATCAGTTCCTGGGCCGTGGCGGCATGGGCCTTGTAGCTGTTGTAGGGCACGTAGATCTCGCGCTTGCCTGCCAGCTCCCAGTCGAAGCGGTCCAGGGCACCGTTGAGCATGTCGGTCATGTCGTTGGTGCGCAGGTTGTCGGCAGCGGTGCCCGGGTTGTCATAGGCGACATTGGGCGCACGGCGCACGCGGCGCTGGCCGGGGTTGTAGACCCAGGCCTGGCGAGGCGTGGTCTGCTGGTTGAGGGTTTCATGCACCAGCAGAAGCTGGCCGGCCAGGCGCGGCGGTGCATCGACCGACTGGAAGAAATACAGCAGGACGTTGTTGATGTCCTCGACGTTGCCGCCCTCCATCGAGTAGGGCACGTAGAACTCTTCGCGCAGCTTGGCCAGGTTGTAGCCGCCGCGGGCGGTGACCGGCGCCTGGTTGTTGTCGCGCGAGGCGGACTCGCCCTTGTACTTGAGCTTGTGGTTCCAGATCACCTCATAGCCGTTCTGCGGAATCGGGAACGGGATGCTCTCGGCGGCGTTGATCACGCCGTCGCCATCGGCCACCAGTTGCGCGGTGGTGGCATTGCGCCGGGCCATGTCGTACTGGCGCTGGGAGAAGGCGGCACTGCGCCGGGTCGGATAGATGTTCATCCGGAAGGTGTCGTAGCGGGCGAACATGGCGCGCTGGCCTTCGGACAGGTTGGCGGCGTAGTCGTTGACGTTGTCCGGGCCGATGGTGAACTGGACCTGGTCATCGGCAAACGGGTCAATATGGGCCTGGCCGGGCTGGAAGCCGGCCGGCGCCGTGCTGACACCGCCGTCCCAGTCGGGAATGGCGCCGCCGTTGCCGGCCCGCTCGGCGCCCATCGGCGTCAGGTCCTGGCCCAGACGTGCGGCCTCGGCTTCGGAAACGGCGGCGTGGCCGGGGGCGGCCACGAAGGCCGCGACCAGCGCGGCGGCCAGCAGATTGAGTCGGATACGCATCGTCGTGCTCCTGGAATATCAGAACGAGTAGCGGGCGGAGAGGCTGACGAAGTCGCGGTCGGCCAGCGAATTGAACATGCCGGCGCCGAAATAGCGCGAGTAGCTCATGTCCAGCGCCCACTGGTTGAGGTAGTTGGCTTCCATGCCCACGGTATAGGACTTGCGATCCTTGATGAAGTTCGCGCCCGGTCCCGGGGTGATGCCGTTGACATCGTGGCTGAAGGCCACGCGCGGCGAGAGCGTAAAGGCGCTGCCGAAGGCATTGCTGTAGTCGGCGCGGAAAGCCAGCCGGTAGCCCCACGAGAAGCGGTTGGGGAAGCCGCCTTCCTGGGTGATCGGGTTGCGCAGATGGCCGCCGCTGACATCGGGTCCGCCGCCGGTATCGGTGCCGTCGCCGTTGTAGCGCAGCACGTCCTGGCCGGGCAGGTCGGCGACATTGGTGGCGCCCACTTCCAGCACCGAGGCGATCTGGTCCGAACCCAGAATATTGCCCGGCCCGAACACCTTGGTCAGGGTGAACTGACCCTGCCAGACCTCATGCCGGCCCCAGCCACGGATGTACTCGCCCGGGGCGAAGTTGCCCAACTGGCTGTGGAAGCGCAGGCCCGGTTCGGGGATCAGCGCATTGAGCGGGCTCAGGCCGGCGAACAGCAGCTCGACATCGTCGTACTGGTAGGGCTGGCCGTCCTTGAAACTGAGCTCGCCCTGGAACGCCAGGCCCCAGGGCAGGGTGGTGTTGGCGCTGATGCCGATCAGGTCGATATCCTCGGGATATTCGACGATGACCCGGCCCGAGCTGGGTGCGCTGCTGGTCACCGACTGGCCCGACAGCAGCGGCAGGCGGCTGTGGTAGCGCAGGTAGAACAGGCCGAACTCGGTATCGCCCAGATGCGGCGCGAAGTAGCGCAGGGCAACGCCGTACTGGCCGCTGTCGGACGGGCGCCGGTCTTCGGCGCGCGGCAGGGCCGCCGAGCAGCCGGCGGCGACATGGGTCGGGCTCAGATCGGTGCGGTCGCTGAGCAGGTAGCCCGACGGGCCACTGTGGCAGACCTGCCAGAACAGATCCGGATTGATCACCGGCTGCGGCACGGTACCGAAGTTGAGCATCGCGTAACGGCCGCCGGCCGGCGCGAAGTCGTTGGTGGCGAAGTAGCTGCCGACCGGCTCCGGATCGGTCTGCATGAACTTGAACATGTACAGCGCTTCCAGCGCCAGGTTGTCGGTGAGGTTGAACGAGGCCCAGAGCATCGGCACCGGCAGGAAGGCTTCCTTCAGTTCCGAGCCGGCCACGCGCAAGGCCGAGACATCGACCGGATTGATCTGGTTGATGCCGCCCTGGATGAAGGTGCTTTCGCCCCAACTGACCACTTGGGCGCCCAGGCGGGTGGCGCCGCTGATGCCGTCGGCCTGGCCGAAGTTCCAGAACACGAAGGCGTCGAGCAGGCGCGCCCGGCTGCCGACCCGGTCCAGCGCGTCGGCGGCCATGTCGTCACGGTCCTCGTACTCGAAGTCGTAGAACGCCGAGCCGCGCAGGAAGGCGCCGAAGTTGCGCCAGTTCAGCGACAGCTCGCTGGTCATCTTGACCGTGTTGGAAACGATGTCGCCCTTTTCCCACTTCAGGTTGGCATCGTCGCCATTGACCGACCAGCGGCCGGGGGCGGCGCGCTGCTCGGCATTGCTCATGAACATGACATCGGGGTTGAGGTTGGCCTTGCCGATCTGGTCGTCACCGGGGTCCTTGGCGCGCCAGGACACGCCATAGCTGACCGTGGTGTCGAGCGAACCGGTCCATTCGCCATTGCTGAAGTCCAGGGCCTGGACACCGGCGGCGGAAGCCGCAAGCGCCAGCGCGATGGCCATACTCAGATTCTTGCGCGTGGTCATGACTGCTCCGCCTCTCATTCAATGACACTGGTGTCGGAAACCAGCACGGCGGTGCCGTGGCTGGCGACAAAACTGGCAATCTGGCGCTGCATCTCCTGGGTGACCGCTGGCGCGATGCTGGGGTCAAGCAGGGAGCCATGACCGCCCTGGCTGAAGCGCACGGCGGCATGGACGCCAGCCGGGTCCTGCACGGTCTGGTCGATCACCTCCAGGCCAAAGACGCGGATCAGCGCCTCGGTACCCGACAGCGGCGCCCCGGCAACCGAATTGGGCACCACGGCATCGCCGGCCACCTGATGCAGCAGGACGGCGTTGTTGGCGGAAATGAAGCCGTAGTTGACCGGATCACCGGCATCGATGGCGGTCTGCGCCACGGCCATGAAGGTGTCATACAGCGGTGTGCCCGCCTGAACCCCGGAGGCGGCCAGGCCGGCCCGGATGCGCGGACCAAAGGTCTGCGAGCCATCGAGCATCCGGGCGATGCCGCCGCCGGGCACCGACAGCGCGGCGACGTTGACGTGTTCGGACATGGCCACGAATGGCGCGCCGACGATGCCGCCCAGGGACATGCCGACCAGGCTCAGGCGCGAGCCGTCCAGATCGCCGACGCCATCGCCGTTGAAGTCGAACAGCGGCGCGGTCGCCGCCAGCGACATCAGATCCACTTCGGCCTGCCGGATGTTGTCGCGCGAGCTCAACAGGCTGCCCAGGTTGATGAAATGGGTGCCGGAGGGATCGGCCTGGCCATCCGGGCAGATCGGGCCGGCGGCACAGCCGCCCAGCTCGTTGTCGACCAGGTCGACATCGAAGGTGCGCTCGACGGCGCCGAGCGGGAAGTTGCCGATATGCAGCGGATGGCCCGGCGGCAGACCGTGCAGTGGCAGGTCGATGGCAACCATGGCGATGCCCTGGCTGGCCAGGGTGCCGGCCAGGGCCAGGCCCTGGCTGCGATTGCCGGTGATGCCGTGCTGGAACAGGGTGGTCGGCCAGCCGGCGGCCGGACGGGCGCGCTGGGAATTGGCATTGGGCAAGGTCGCCAGCACCGGCACCCGTTGCACCGACTTCAGCCGCGGCAGCGGGTTGGCATAGGTCAGGTGGGTGGAGGTCGGATCCAGCGGCAGGGCATCAAACGGCGGCACGTAGGCGCCGGGCTCGGCCTGCCAGAAGCCGGTCAGCACCGCGGTCGGGTTTTCGGCGTTGGGCGCATCCAGGTAATAGGGCAGGTCGATGAAGCCGATGAACACGTCGGCGATCGGCGGCAGCGCCGGGTTGAGGTCGGCCAGGGTCATGCCGGTTGGCACCAGGGCATGGCTGCGCGGCTCGATCGTGGTCGCGACCATGCCGGTGACGACGCTGATGCTCTGCGTGGTGGCGACCCAGGTCAGGACGATGTCGTCGCGGGCAATGCCCTGCGAGGCGGCGGCCATCTCCTGGCTGTTGACCAGTTGGCGCAGGCCTTCAAGGCTCGGGCAGGCGGTTTCCGGCAGCAGCGGATCCAGGCGCTGGTCGCCATTGCACAGCGGCGTGGTGCGCTTGGCCAGGAAGTAGGTCTGGTCCGGCGTGGCATTGTTGCCGCGGGCATCGGTGATGCCATCGGTGACCACCGCCATGTAGCTGGTGATCTGGTTCAACGGCCGGGTCGGGACGATGGCGATGGTGCGGCCAGTGGTGTCGCTGGGCGCCTGGGCGACCACATATTCCTGCGGCGACAGCTCGCGCACGACGCCGGTGACACCGCCACCCGGGCCGGTCAGGTTGACCTCGAACACGCGCACCGTCTGGCCGGCGCGCACGGTATCGGCCCTGGGCGGCGCCGACAGCTCGAAGCGCCAGGGGGCGACGGTGCTGAAGCCGTCCAGGGCGTTGAGCACCACCTGCGGATCGCCGTAGTTGGTCGGATCGGCGACCGGGATGTTCAAGGTCAGGTCGGTGGTGCCCTGCAACAGCAGGTTGACCGGGAATGGCAGCACGCCGGCGCTGGGATCAAAGCGCGGCGTGATGACGCCGGTAACCGGGCTGCCATCGTCGTTGGTCGGTGGCGGTGGCGGCGGGTTGTTGACCTGCGGGCTGTTGCCGCTGCCGCCGCAAGCGGCCAGCGTCAGGCAAAGCAGGACGGCGGCTGATGACTGGATGAGGCGCATACGGAACTCCCTGGCGCAGGTGTGGACTTGCAATGAATTGTGTTCAATACGGTGCCGTATCATGGCAGCGCCTGAACGGCTTGGCAACGAGCGGTGAAGGCAAAAAAGCACGACTGATCAGCATGTTGCGTCGCACCATGGATGCACCGGCTCAAGTCGGCGGGAAATCCCCGGCAACTGGCTGGAAGCCCGCGGCAACAAAGCCCAGCAACCGTTGCGCCGGGCCGCCGTCGAATTGAAGATCCTGCGCCATGCGCTCGATGATCGCCGCCCGGGCGCCGTCGAGCAGGCGCAGACGCCTGGCTGCCGACAAGGCCAGGCGGGATGCGCTGGCCGGCAGGGTGATTACCCGGCAATCGGGCGCGGCCACCGCCACCAGCCGGCGCACCATCTCCAGATAGGTCAGGATCTGGCCGCCAGGCAGGTCCAGGCAATGACCGTTGGCCGCCGGCTGGCGCCAGGCCAGGATCATCGCGCGGGCGACCTCGGTGTTGCGGATCGGCTGGCGGCAGCCGGTGGCGAAACCGGGCACCGCCAGCCAGCGCCGACGCCGGGCCATGGCCGCGATAAGTGTGAGATTGCGATCCCGACCCTCGCCCCAGACCAGGGTCGGACGCAGGATTGTCCAGGCGATCCCATGCCTTCGGCAGTGCGCGATGATGCGCTGTTCGGCGTGCTGCAGGGTTCGCGCCAGCACCCGTTCGCCCGCCTCCGGGGAATCCTGCTTGGTCGCCACGCTGGTCGATCCGATCGCGACCAGGCGGCGCAGGGCGGGTGCGCCATCACGCTCCAGCCAGGCCGCCAGGGCATCGAGCGGGCCGGCGCTGAGCACGGTTGCGCAGGCCGGCCAACCGGCCGCAGCCGCTTGCGGGTTGGCATAGAGATCGAAATCCGGACCCAGCCGCCAGGTCGCCAGCCCGGCCAATTCAGGCGCTGGCTGCGCGGACCGGCTGGCGGCATGGATGTGGACCCCGGCCGTGTGCAGTTGGCGCAGCAGCGCTGCGCCGATCAGGCCGCTGGCGCCCAGAACCAGGACGCCATCGCGATCGGCCTGGACGAGCGGGCTGGCGAGCGGAGGTTTGTTCATGCCTTGGCAGTTTCGGTCAGGGTCAATAGTCGCAGCACGGTTCTGGGCGATGCCCTCGGCCACGGCAGGATTGACGGGAAATCAGCGTTTGGCCGGCAGAACGCTCCGGCCATCGTGCCATCACAGTCATCGCCATCAGCCTCGGCGACGCGGGTGGCCGCAATCGTGGCGAGCGGTCACAATAGGATGATCGCACCGACAGCCGGCCAGCAGGACCTCTCATGCCACAGATCAAGGAAGCCACCGTCCCCGATATCGGCGGATTCGAGGATGTGCCCGTCATCGAGTTGCTGGTTGCCGTTGGCGACACGGTCAAGGCCGACCAGGGCCTGGTGACCCTGGAATCGGACAAGGCGACGATGGAAGTGCCGGCACCGTTCGCCGGCGTCATCAAGGAATTGAAGGTGGCTGTCGGTGATGGCATCGGCGAAGGCAGCGTCGTCGCCATGATCGAGGTCGCGGACGAGGACGGCGGCCCGGACGGTGACCAGGACGCTGGCAAGAAGGGCGACGACGCCAAGTCCGCCACTGAGGCCAAGGCCGATACGCCGCCGGCCGACGCCGGCAAAGCGGACGCTGCTGACACCGGCGCCGGCAGCGACAAGGACGACGACGACAAGGACCGCGGTGGCAAGGCCAAGGCCGATGCCAAGGACGATGCCGACAGCGCCGCCGCCAGCAACGACAAGGCCCAGACTCAAGGCCCGACAAGCTCACCCCCGGTCAGTTTCGATGCCGACCAGGTGGCGCCGGCCAAGGTGCCCTATGCCTCACCGGCGGTGCGCGCCTTTGCCCGCGAGCTGGGCGTGGACCTGGCCCAGGTCAAGGGCAGCGCCCGCGGCGGCCGGATCAGCCGCGAGGATGTCTCCGGCTTCGTCAAATCGGCGCTGGCCGGTGACGGTGCCGGCGCAGCGACGGCCCGCGCCGGTGGCGGCCTGGACCTGCTGCCCTGGCCGAAGGTGGATTTCAGCAAGTTTGGTGAGATCGAGTCAAAGCCGCTGTCGCGGATCAAGAAAATCTCCGGCGCCAACCTGGCGCGCAACTGGGCGATGATCCCGCACGTCACCCAGTTCGACGAGGCCGACATCACCGGCCTGGAAGCGCTGCGCGTGCAATTGAACAAGGAACACGCCAAGGCCGGGATCAAACTCACCCTGCTCGCCTTCCTGATGAAGGCGGTGGTGGCGGGCCTGAAGAAATTCCCCGAATTCAACGCCTCGCTGGATGCCGACGGCGAGGCCCTGGTGCTGAAGAAGTATTTCCATATCGGTTTCGCCGCCGACACGCCCAATGGCCTGGTGGTGCCGGTGATCCGCGATGTTGATCGCAAGGGCATCATCGAACTGGCCGAGGAAACTTCGGAGCTGGCGGCCAAGGCCCGCGACGGCAAGCTCGGTCCGGCGCAGATGTCCGGCGGCTGCTTCTCGATCAGCTCGCTGGGCGGCATCGGCGGCACCGCGTTCACGCCGATCATCAACGCGCCGGAAGTCGCCATTCTGGGCGTTTCACGCTCGGCAATGAAGCCGGTCTGGAACGGCGACAAGTTCAAGCCGCGGCTGATGCTGCCGATGTCGCTCAGCTACGACCACCGCGTCATCGACGGTGCCGCCGCCGCCCGCTTCAGCGCCTGGCTGGCGCAGGTGCTGGCCGACATGCGCCGGGTGCTGCTGTAACCGGCGGCGCCCGCTTTTCCCCCACCCGACCACGGCCCAGCGCTCATGACCATTGAAATCAAGGTGCCGGACATCGGCGACTTCCAGGACGTTCCCGTCATCGAGGTGCTGGTGCAGCCCGGCGATGTCGTCACCAAGGATCAGGGTCTGCTGACTCTGGAATCGGACAAGGCGACGCTGGAAGTACCGGCCCCGGCCGCGGGCACGATCCGCGAAATCAAGGTCAAGGTTGGCGACAGCCTCAGCGAAGGCGATGTCGTCGCCGTGCTGGACGCCGGTGACGAAGCCGGTGATGAGGCCGGTGGCAAGTCCCAGGCCAACGCCGGCAACGGCGGCGGCAAGGCCGCGCCCGCCAAGGCCGGTGCCAGCGACGACAACAACGACGGCAACAACGACGACCAACCCGCCGATGACGGAGGCAAGCCGGCACCTGCCGCTGCCGGGTCCAGCGGCCGCAAGGCCGACATCGAGTGCCGCCTGCTGGTCCTTGGTGGCGGCCCGGGCGGCTACACCGCCGCCTTCCGCGCCGCCGACCTGGGTGTGGATACGGTGCTGGTCGAGCGCTACGACACCCTGGGCGGGGTCTGCCTCAATGTCGGCTGCATCCCGTCCAAGGCCCTGCTGCACGCGGCCAAGGTCATCGACGAAGCCGGGCATGCCGCCGACCTGGGCATCAGCTTCGGCAAGCCGAAGATCGAGCTGGATGCGCTGCGCAGCAACAAGGACAAGGTCGTCGGCCAGCTCACCAAGGGCCTGGCCGGCATGGCCAAGCAGCGCAAGGTACGCACCGTCACCGGCGTCGGTCGCTTCATTTCGGCCAACGAGCTGGAGGTCGAGGGCGCCGAGGACACGCAATTGCTGCGTTTCGAGCACGCGATCATCGCGGTCGGCTCGCAGGCGGTGAAGCTGCCCGGCCTGCCCTGGGATGATCCGCGCCTGATGGATTCCACCGACGCGCTTGAACTGGCCGATGTTCCCAAGCGCTTGCTGGTCATCGGCGGCGGCATCATCGGCCTGGAAATGGCCTGCGTCTACGACGCGCTGGGCAGCGAGGTGACCGTGGTTGAACTGGCAGACCAGCTGATTCCCGGCGCCGATGCCGATCTGGTGCGGCCGCTGGCCCAGCGCATCGGCAAACGCTATGGCGGCGGCATCCACCTGAAGACCAAGGTCACCGGCATCGAAGCGCAGAAGAAGGGCCTGAAGGCCAGCTTCGAAGGCGACAAGGCGCCCGATGCCCAGCTCTACGACCGCATCCTGGTCGCGGTCGGCCGGCGCCCGAACGGCGACAGCATCGGCGCCGACCAGGCCGGCGTGCAGGTCACAGAACGCGGCTTCATCCCGGTTGACCGGCAGATGCGCACCAATGTGCCGCACATCTTCGCCATCGGCGATGTCGTCGGCCAGCCGATGCTGGCACACAAGGCCACGCACGAGGGCAAGCTGGCGGCCGAGGTGGTGGCTGGCGAAAAACGCGAATGGGTCGCCCGGGTGATTCCCTCGGTGGCCTATACCGATCCGGAAATCGCCTGGGTCGGGGTCACCGAGGCGGAAGCCAGGGCCAGGGGCCTGCAGGTCGGCGTCGGCAAGTTCCCCTGGGCCGCCTCCGGCCGGGCGATCGGCATCGGCCGCACCGAGGGCTTCACCAAGCTGCTGTTCGATGCGGCCAGCAACCGCGTCATCGGTGCCGGCATCGTCGGCGCCAATGCCGGCGAGCTGATCGCCGAAGCCGCGCTGGCGATCGAGATGGGCGCCGAGGCCGGCGACATCGCCCTGACCATCCATCCGCACCCGACCCTGTCCGAGTCGGTGGCGATGGCGGCCGAGGCCTACGAAGGCACGATCACCGACCTGTACCTGCCGAAGAAAAAGTAGACCGGCGCCGGCAGCGCCATGGCCCTCGGCGCGCGCCGGCGACCTGCGCGCGCCACGCCGGCAGGATGGCGGTGGCGCTGAGCGGCGCCACCGGCACCGGGAACGGCAACAGCGGATCAAGCCAGATCAATTCGGCAATCTCCGCCGCAGCCACCGGCGCGCCTGCCACCTGGCAGGCCCAGGCCTGGGCTTGGACCCGGCGACCGGGTTCGTTCACCGCCCAATGCTCGAACCGGCCCAGCCCGATCGCCGTGTCGGCGCGCAATTGCAGGCCCAGCTCCTCGAACAATTCCCGCGCCAGCGCCGCCAATGGCGCTTCGCCCGGCTCGGGCTTGCCGCCGGGCTGGATGAAGGTGTCCGAACCACGCTTGCGCACCAGCAGTACCTGGCCGGCGGGATTGGCGATCACCGCGACCACGATCCGGATCGGTGGCAGCGGCGAGCGCTCGCCGTCGTCAGCGACGTCGGCGAGGTCAACGGCCATGTGGCGCCGGCTCGAAGCCGTGATTCAGCAATGATCCATCGGGCATTTCGGGCATTTCAGCGCGCGCATCGCCGCTCACTTCGCCGGCCGCCGCCCGGCGCAATGCCGCCAGCGCCGCGGCGACCACCGGGTCGGCGTCCTCGTCCTCGGCGACCGGCTGCAGCCGACCCTGCTGGACATCGGCCACTGCGATGTCCGGCGCCACGCCCTGGCCCTGGATCACCCGGCCATCGGCGGCCAGGTAATGGGCGGTGGTGACCCGCGCGGCATGGGCCTCATCGAGCACGAAGACGTTCTGCACCGAGCCCTTGCCGAAGCTGCGCTCGCCCAGCAGCACGGCACGGCCATGGCTTTGCAGCGCCGAGGCGACGATCTCGGCCGCCGAGGCGGTCTCGCCATCGATCAGGATCGCCAGCGGCAGGTCGGTCCAGGCACCGCCGGGGCGGGCATCGTAATGACGCCGGGTGCCGGGCATCCGCCCGTGGATGCTGACGATGCGGCCGCGGTCCAGGAACAGCTCGGTGATCGCGACGGCGGCATCCAGGGCGCCACCGGGGTTGCCGCGCAGATCCAGGATCGCGCCTGCCAGACCAGCGCCGCCGGCCCGACGCAGGCGGGTCAGTTGCCGGTGCAGCTCGGCGGCGGTGTGCTGCTGGCACTGCTCGATGCCGATCAGGGCATAACCGGGAGCCAGCAATTGGCCGCGAACCGTACCCAGGCGGATCCGTGCGCGCACCAGGTCGATTTGCAGCGGCTCTTCATTGCGCAGCAGGCCCAGGCGGACGCGGCTGCCGGGCCGGCCGCGCAACTGGCGCAGGGCATGGGCAAGGTTGGCTTCGTCAACCTCGACCTCGTCGATGTGGGTGATGAAATCGCCCGGCTGCAAACCGGCGCGTTCGGCCGGCGAATCGGCCATCGCGCCGATCACCTGCAGGATGCCGGCACCGGAGATCACTTCCACCCCGAGCCCGTCATAGGCGCCCAGGGTGTCGTCGGTGAGCACTTCCAGGGCATCCAGGTCCAGGTAGCCGGTGTAGCGGTCCAGGCTGCCGAGCATGCCGCCGATCGCGGCCTCGATCAGCGCTTCATCCTCGACCGGCTCGACATAGGCGCCCTTGAGCACCCGGTAGACCTCGACGAAGCGCCGGATCGCATCCAGATCCGGGCCCAGGTCCTGGTCATCGGCAACCAGGCTGGCGGCGGCGTCAGCCACCTCGCTGACAGCCACCGGCTCGGCCAGCGCCGGCAACGGCCCGGACGCCATCACCGGCAGCAACAGGGCCAGCAACAGCGGCAGGCGGGCGGAAAAAGTCAGGGGCACCATGGCGGCGGCAGTGTACTCCGGCGCCGCATCACAACGGCCCCGGCCCGTGGCGCTATGGCGCGGCATCGGCCAATGATCGCCATTCAGTACCGGGTTTCGCGCAGCGACAGGCGCACCTGCTGGTGCCGGGCCTGGATCGATTGCGACGGCGGCTTGTCAAGCAGGCTGACCGCGACGATGGCCACGGTGGCGGCGATGAAGCCGGGCACCATCTCGTACAGGGCGAAGCCGGTGTGGCGCCAGGCCACGACCACCACCGCGCCGGTGATCATCCCGGCCAGGGCGCCGTTGCGGGTCATCCGCTGCCAGCTCACCGACAGGATCACCACCGGACCAAAGGCTGCGCCGAAGCCGGCCCAGGCATAGGCGACCAGTCCCAGCACCCGGCTGTCCGGATCGCGCGCCAGCCACAGCGCCAGCAGGGCCACCATCAGCACCATGGCCCGTCCGAACCAGACCAGCTCGCGATGGCCGGCGCGCGGGCGCACGAAACCACGATAAAAATCCTCGGTCAGGGCGCTGGAGCAGACCAGAAGCTGCGCCGACAGCGTGCTCATCACCGCCGCCAGGATCGCCGACAACAGGATGCCGGCAATCCAGGGATTGAACAGCAGGGTCGACAGTTCGATGAACACCCGCTCCGGATTGGCCGTCACCGGCGCGGCCACCTCGGGATTGACCGCGAACCAGGCAATGCCCAGGAAACCGGTCGCCAGCGAGCCAGCCAGGCACAGCGTCATCCAGGTCATGGCGATGCGCCGGGCGGCGGGAATGGTGTTGACCGTTTCGGCGGCCATGAACCGGGCCAGGATATGCGGCTGGCCGAAGTAGCCCAGGCCCCAGGCGATCGCCGAGACGACGGCGATGACGCCGCCGGTGCCGACCCACGACAGGCGGGACGGATCAACCTGCTCGATCAGGGCGACGCTGGCGCCGGGCCCGCCCAGCTCCATCAGCACGATCACCGGCACCAGCAGCAGGGCGAAGATCATCAAGGTGGCCTGGACGACATCGGTCCAGCTCACGGCCAGGAAGCCGCCGACGAAGGTGTAGATCACGGTCACCGCCGCGCCCCACCACAGCGCCTGGCCGTAGGGCATGCCGAACACGCTTTCGAACAGGCGGGCACCGGCCACCACCCCGGAGGCGCAGTAGATGGTGAAGAACACCAGGATCACTACTGCGGAAAAAATGCGCAGCAGCTTCTGGCTGTCCTCGAAGCGCTGGGTGAAGAAGTCGGGCAGGGTCAGGGCGTTGTTGGCGCGCTCGGTGTAGACCCGCAGCGGGCCGGCGACATGGCGCCAGTTCAGCCAGGCGCCCAGGACCAGACCGACCCCGATCCAGGCCTCGGACATGCCGGTCAGGTACATGGCACCGGGCAGGCCCATCAGCAGCCAGCCGCTCATGTCCGATGCGCCGGCGGCCAGGGCGGTGACATAGCTGCCCAGCGAGCGGCCGCCGAGAATGTAATCGTCGAAGGTAGTGGTTGAGCGCCAGGCCCAGAAGCCGAGGCCCACCATCAGCAGCAGGTAGGCGGAGAAGGTGATCAGCAACGGTGTATCGGCAGTCATGAAGGCTCCCTGGAAGAGGCAGCGACCGGCGGCGACCGGCCGCCTGGAGGCGGCGAGGAGCGGGCGCGGTATTGGCCACGGCCTGGGACGCGGATCGACCGCGTGAACCACCGGGCAAGGCAGCGCCGGGACCGGGCATCGGCCCGTACCTGCGATCCGCACCTGCAATGAGAACGGCCGCGAGCATAACGCGGATAGCCGCCGGCCCGCAGCGCCCCGGCAGGGGCGCTGCCGCAGGCGCTGCCGGGGCGCGCACCTGAGCGGCCGGCGCCGGTCGTCACTGTGTCCGCGACACGCCGGCAGTACCATGTCGGCCCGGTCATCAGCCCAAGGGCCGCTCACGACATGCCACACCGCACCTGGATCACCCGGGCCATCCGCATCATCGAGGCCGATTTCAACCGGTCCGCCGATACCCACCTGATTCCCTTTCCGCTGCCCGGCTATCCCGGCATCGATGTCTACTTCAAGGACGAGTCGGTGCACCCCACCGGCAGCCTCAAGCACCGGCTGGCGCGCTCACTGTTCCTGTATGCCCTGGTCAACGGCCACCTGCATGAGGCCAGCACGGTGATCGAGGCTTCCAGCGGCTCCACGGCCGTGTCCGAAGCCTATTTCGCGCGCCTGCTGGGCCTGCCGTTCATCGCCGTGATCCCGGTCGGCACCTCGCCGGAGAAGATCGCCGCGATCGAATTCCAGGGCGGCCGCTGCCACCTGGTCGACAGCGCCTGCGGCCTGCATGAGGCAGCCTGGGAACTGGCCCGCCAGGTCGACGGCTGGTTCATGGACCAGTTCCTGCACGCCGAGCGCGCCACCGACTGGCGCGCCAACAACAACATCGCCGAATCGATCTTCCGGCAGATGGGCCAGGAGCGGCATCCGGTGCCGACCTGGATCGTCTGCTCGGCCGGCACCGGTGGCACCAGCGCCACCCTGGGCCGGTATGTGCGCTACCAGCGCCATGACACGCGCATCCTCTGCGCTGACCCGGAGTTTTCGGTGTTCTTCGACCATTACCGCCACAGCCGCTCGGCGATGGCGTCGGCGACGCCGCCGGAGACACCGCCGCCGGCGTCGCGCATCGAGGGCATCGGCCGCTCGCAGCCGGAAGCCAGTTTCATCCCCGGCTGCATCGACGCCATGGTCAAGGTGCCCGATGCCCTGAGCCTTGCCGCGATGCGCCATGTCAGCCGGCAGCTCGGACGCCGCGTCGGTGGTTCCACCGGCACCAATTTCGTCGGCGTGCTGCATGCCGCGGCGAAGATGCGCCGGCAGCAGCAGCGCGGCGCCATCGTCACCATCCTGTGTGACAGCGGCGAGCGCTACGCGCACAGCTATTACCACCCGGCCTGGTACGCCAGCCAGGGCATCGATGTCGACGGCGCCGATGCCGCCATCCAGGCCGCGCTGGAAGGTTCCGCACTGGCCGGCGTGGAAGCCTGCGGCCGGATGCCGGGCAAGGGTCCAGCCACCACGACCGAGGCCGGGACCGGCGATGACCGCTGATCGGTCACCGGCAGAACCGGCGGCCGGGCACCGCCTGCCCGAACCCGATGCCGATGCCCTGGCCCACAGCCAGCACCTGGCCGCGCACATCAGCGAGCAGATCACCGCGCACGGGCCACTGCCTTTCGACCGGTTCATGGACCTGGCCCTGTATGCGCCGGGCCTGGGCTACTACAGCGCCGGCGCCCGCAAGTTCGGCGCCAGCGGCGACTTCATCACCGCGCCCGAACTCGGGCCGGCCTTCGCCCATGCCCTGGGCCACTGCCTGCAGCAGACGATGGCCGCGATCGCAGACTGGCACCTGCTGGAGGTCGGTGGCGGCAGCGGTGTGCTCGCCGCCGACCTGCTCACCGCCCTGGCGGCAAGAAATGTCCTGCCGGCGCGCTACCTGATCCTTGAAGTCAGTGCCGATCTGCGCCAGCGCCAGCGCCAGACGCTGTCCGAGCGCTGCCCGGAGTTGATCGACCGTGTGCACTGGCTGGATGCGCCACCGCAGCAGCCCTGGCAGGGCGCGCTGATCGCCAACGAGGTGGTCGATGCCCTGCCGGCGACCCGCTTCCAGCTCGACGAGGACGGCGTGTTCGAGGAAACCGTGACCATCGACCCGGACCGGCCGGATCGGTTCGTGCGCGGCCGCCGGCCGGCAGCGGAGGGACTGGCGGCGATGATCCAGGACCGTCTGGGCCCGTTGCTGGCCGACCTGCCACGCCCCTACGCCAGCGAACTGCACGGCCAGCTCGACCCCTGGCTCGCAGGGCTCACCCAGGGACTGCAGCGCGGCCTGGCCTTGTTCATCGACTACGGCTATCCACGCAGCGAGTACTACCTGCCCGAACGCCGCGACGGCACGTTGGTCTGCCACTACCGGCACCGCGCCCATGACGATCCGCTGATCCTGTCCGGCCTGCAGGACATCACCGCCTTCGTCGATTTCACCGCCCTGGCCGAGGCCGGCGAGCGCGCCGGGCTGGACCTGGCCGGCTACACCTCGCAGGTGCAGTTCCTGCTTGGCAACGACATCGAAGGCTACCTGGCCAGCCTGGACGCGTTGTCGTTTGCGCAGCGCCTGGCGGCCGTGCATCCGGTCAAAGCGCTGATGCTGCCCGGACAGATGGGCGAGCGCTTTCAGGTGATGGCCTTCAGCCGCGGGCTGGAAACCGCAGCCACCGGATTCGACCACGACCTGAGGCACCGGCTGTGAGCGCGAACGACGCCCCGGCGGCGGCCCAGACGGCCCGGCAACCGGTCCGGATCTGGCTGTGGCCGGTGCCCGGTGGCGACCCGGTGGCGCCGACCGGAAATGCCGCGACTGGCGATCGCCGTGCCCGCGTCCATGGCCACCGGCGCACCGTCGCCGGCCTGGTCAATCGGCAACTGGCCCAGGCCCTGCCCGGCGTGGATCTGACCGCCATGCGCCGCGGCGCCAATGGCAAGCCCTACCTGCCCGAACCGTATGGACACTGGGGTTTCAATCCCAGCGACAGCGGTGGCTGGCTGCTGCTGGGTCTGGTCGAGGGCGCGGATCTGGGTGTCGATCTGGAACTGCGCCGGCCGCGTGCCAGCGCCCTGGCCATCGCCCGGCGCCACTTCCCCGCTGCCGAAATCCACTGGCTGCAGCAGCAGGCCGATACCGACCACGCCTTCCTGCGCCTGTGGACGATGAAGGAGGCGCTGTACAAGGCCATCGGTCGCGGCCTGGGCTATGGCCTGGGCCGTTCCTGCTTCCAGCCCGATGCCGCCGGCCGCCTGCGCCTGGCCGGGCTTGACGGACCGGCGGCGCCGGCCGGCGCCTGGCACTGCGCGGAGCTGGACCTGGGCCCCGGCCATGTCGGTGCCGCGGTCTGCTCGGGCGCCGCCCGGCCGGTCGACATCCTCACGCCGGTCCGGCCCTGAAACCTGGGGCAGCGCTGCGGCCATGAATGCCTCCGACTCCTTGCGCCCGTACCGGCCGATGCTGTGGCTGGTGGCGACCGCGGTGTTCATGCAGATGCTCGACACCACCATCGTCAACACCGCCTTGCCGGCGATGGCGCGTGACCTGGGCCAGTCGCCGCTGCGCATGCAGGCGGTGGTGTTCGCCTATGCCCTGACCGTGGCGATGCTGATCCCGGCCTCGGGCTGGCTGTCGGACCGCTTCGGTACGCGCCGGGTGTTTTTCATAGCGGTGCTGGTGTTCACCGCCGGCTCGCTGGCCTGCGCCCTGGCACCCAGCTTCAACTGGCTGGTCGCCGGCCGCGTGGTGCAGGGCATCGGCGGTGCCATGCTGCTGCCGGTCGGCCGGCTGGCGGTGCTGCGCACGGTGCCACGGCGGGATTTCCTGGCGGCGATGACCTTCGTCACCGTGCCCGGGCTGATCGGCCCGCTGATCGGGCCGACCCTGGGCGGCTGGCTGGTCGATGTCGCCAGTTGGCCGTGGATTTTCCTGATCAACCTGCCGCTGGGCCTGGCCGGCGCCGTCGCCACCCTGCGCTGGATGCCCGACCTGCGCGTGGCCGTGGCCGGCTTCGACCTGGTCGGCTACCTGCTGCTGGCCTTCGCCATGCTCGCCATCTCGCTGTCGCTGGATGCCCTGTCCGGCCAGGGCTCCAATCGCGGCGGCTCCCTGGTGCTGCTGATCGGCGGCCTGGTGGCCCTGGCCAGCTACTGGCTGCACGCGGCGCGCTCGCCGGCGCCGCTGTTCCCGTTGTCGCTGTTCCGCGTGCGCACCTACGGCGTCGGCGTCATCGGCAACCTGTTCGCCCGCCTGGGCAGTGGCGGCATGCCCTACCTGATTCCGCTGCTGCTGCAGGTCGCCCTGGGTTATCCGGCCGCCCATGCCGGCATGATGATGATCCCGATCGCCGCCGCGGCGATGTTCTCCAAGCACATCGTGGTCCCCCTGGTACGCCGCTTCGGCTACCGCCAGGTGCTGGTGGTCAACACCGTGCTCACCGGCCTGGTCATGGCCAGCTTCGCGCTGATCGAGCCGGGCCGGCCGCTGGCCCTGCATGTGGCGCATTTCGCCCTGTTCGGCGCGGTCAACTCGGTGCAGTTCACGGCCATGAACACCCTCACCCTGCGCGATCTGGGCGGCGAGCAGGCCAGCGCCGGCAACAGCCTGCTGTCGATGGTGATGATGCTGGCGGTGAGCCTGGGCGTGGCGGCCGCCGGTGGCCTGCTGGCGGCGTTTTCCGGTGCCGCCGGTGGCGACGGCGACGCGGCACCGGTGCTCACCGCCTTCCGCTGGACCTTCCTGTGCGTGGGCACGGTGACCGCGATCTCGTCGGTGATCTTCGCCCAGATCGGCGACACCCGGCGCATCCCCGACCAGGTGGTGGAAGCCAGCGAGACCGGCTGAGCGCGGGCTATGACGATGTGCCGGCGGCGGCAAACCCAGACATGGCCGACACAGCCCGGGTACCGGCACGCCAAAGGCAATACCCGCTGCCGCTGCGGGCCGGTCATCCGGCCAGCGACGCCGCCATCGCATCGGCGCGTATTTCAGCGTTGACCCACTGCCATCGGTCGCGGCACCCGGCGGCTGCCTGGGCCGAACAGGTGCGGCAGTCCCGCCGCTACCGGCCGGCAACCGGCTTGCAGGCCACCAGGTCGATCAGGGCCGACATGCCGGCATGGCCGCTGCCTTCGTGGATGACGCTGTCGTGGCTTGCCAGGTGCAGGATGTCCAGGCCGGCAAAGGCCTGGCGCAGCATCGGCTCGGTATAGAGCTTGTCGCCATCGGGCGGGCCGCCGGTGCCGTAGTCCAGTTGTCCGGTGCGGTAGCCCTGCAGCAGGAGCAGGCCACCGGGCTTCAGCGCCCGCTGCATGCCGGCGAAGATCGCCTGGCGCAGGGCCGGGCCGGCGAACTGGATGAAGATCGCCGCGACCAGGTCGAATCTCTCCGGCGGCCAATGCCAGTGGGCCAGGTCGGCCTGCTCGATGCCGATCGCCACGCCCCGGCTGGCGGCCAGGGCCCTGGCCTTGGCCAGAGCCACCGCCGAGCCGTCCACGGACAGCACCTCCAGGCCCTGCTGTGCCAGCCAGACACCATTGCGGCCCTCGCCGTCGGCCACCGCCAGGGCGGTCATGCCCGGCCGCAACCGCGGCGCCTGGGCAGCCAGAAAGGCATTGGCGTCGGTTCCGAACAGGTAGCCGTCATCGGCGAAGCGCTGGTCCCAGCGGGCGATGCCGGCGGCGGTGTCGGTGCCGGTCATGCCGCGCCCTGGCTGGAGCCGGCAGTGGCGCCGGCAGTCGATCCGGGGGTCTGGCCGCCGCCCTGCGCAGTGCCGCAATAGATGCCGTACAGGGTCGCCATCACCTGCGCCGCCGGGCCGGGCAGCAGCGAATAGAACACCATTTGTGCCTCGCGCCGGGTGGTCACCAGGCCCTCCTCGCGCAAAACCGCCAGGTGCTGGGACAGGGCCGACTGGCTCAGGTCCAGCAACTGGTTGATCTCGCCGACCGAGCGCTCGCCGCCGGCCAGCAGGCACAGCACCTGCAGGCGGCGCTCGTTGGCCAGCGCCTTCAGCAACTGCGCCGCCTCGCCGGCATGTGCCTGCATGGCCGCCAGATCGAAGTCATCGGCCAGCGTGAGGGAATCCGGTTGCTTGCTCATCAACTTCCTTGGGCGTGTCCTGGTCCGTAGCGGGTGGGATGCGGTCACGAGCGAGGCCGCGAACGCCGGGCAACATATCAGTTGACTCTAATATGAGCAACCGCTAATTTAGCGATGCCGGATACCGGCGTCCAATCCACGCAAGGAGATTGCCCCATGAACCTCGACCGCGCCATCCTCGCCTTTGCCGGCGTGATGATCCTGGCCAGCCTGGCGCTGGCCCATGTCCTCTCACCGTGGTGGCTGCTGCTGACCGCCTTCGTCGGCCTGAACCTGCTGCAGGCCAGCGTCACCGGCTTTTGTCCAGCGGCGATGGTGTTGCGCAAGCTGGGCGTGCGCAGCGGCTGCGCCTTCCGGTAAGCCACGGCGATGACGCAGGCACAGGTCCGACGCGCCGACGTTGCCGGCATCGTGCTGCTGCTGGCGCTGTCACTGGCCGCCTGTGGCGGCGACGGTGCCGGCCCGCCGCGGCAGCCGGCCATCGGCGAACTGGCCACGATCATCGTCGCGACCGGCGCTGATGACGCTGGCCGCAACTGGCAGGGCGTGGTCGAAGCGGTGCAGCAGGCGACACTGTCGGCGCAGACCAGCGGCCGCGTCGCGCAAGTGCTTTACGACGTCAACGATCGGGTCAGCGCCGGCGAAGTGCTGCTGCGCCTGAGCGCGGTCGAGCAGCAGGCCACCGTCGATATGGCCGGCGCCCGGCTGCGGGCGGCGGAAGCGGCCGCCGTCGAGGCCGAGGCCAGCCTGCGCCGCTACCGGGAGCTGTCGCGGGCGCAGCATGTCTCGCAGGCCCAGCTCGACCAGATGCAGTCGGCCCGGGATGCCGCCGTGGCCGCCCGCGCCGCCGCTCGCGCCGAGCTGGCCAGCGCCCGCCAGCAGCTTGACTACACGACCCTGCGCGCACCCTATGACGGCATCGTCGCCAGCCGGGTAGTCGAGCCGGGCGAGAGCGTCGTCGTCGGGCAACTGCTGATGACGGTGTTTGCACCCGACGCGCTGCGCATCCAGGTCGCCATTCCGCAGGCCGATGCCGCGTCCCTACGCGCCGATGCCCGGGCGCGCGTCCATCTGGACGACGGCCGCAGCCTCGCTGCCGCCCACGTGGTGGTGTTCCCGGCCGCCGATCCGGCCAGCCATGCGCTGAAGGTGCGCGTGCAACTGCCGGCGCTGGATCCGGCGCCGACACCGGGTACCAGCCTGCGGGTCGGTTTCCCGGCCCTGCATGGGACGCCACATCCGCGCATCCCGGCCAGCGCCGTGATCCAGCGCGGCGAGCTCAGTGCCGTCTACGTCATGGCCGATGGCCGCCTGGCGCTGCGCCAGTTGCGCCTGGGCAGAATCTCCGCCGGCCAGGTCGACGTGATCGCCGGCCTTGCCCCGGGCGAGACCATCGCCGCCGACCCGGTGGCAGCGCGCCAGGCGCTGGTCGCCGCGCGCGGGGGCCACTGACATGGCCGCGCACGGCGCGCCGCGCCTGGGCATCTCCGGGCGCATCGCCGCCACCTTCCAGGCCAACCCGCTGACCCCGATCCTGGCCCTGCTCGGCCTGCTGCTGGGCGTGGTCGCGGTGATGATCACCCCGCAGGAGGAAGAGCCGCAGATCGACGTGACCATGGCCAACGTGATCGTGCCCTTCCCGGGCGCGGACGCGCGCCAGGTGGAGCAGATGCTGGCCTATCCGCTGGAGCAGGTGCTTTCGGAGATCGAAGACGTCAAGCACACCTATTCGGTCAGCCGCCCGGGCATGGTGGTGGCCACGGTCGAGTTCGAGGTCGGCGTGAAGCGCCAGCCGGCGCTGGTGCGGCTGTACGACAAGGTGTTTTCCAACCAGGACTGGCTGCCGCCGAACCTCGGCGTCGGCCAGCCCATCATCAAGCCCAAGGGCATCGACGACGTGCCGGTGATGGCACTGACCCTGTGGACCGACGATGCGCAGCGCGGCGCGCGCGAGCTGGCGGAAGTCGCGCACACGCTGGAAACCGAGCTCAAGCGTATCCCCGGCACCCGCGACGTGTTCACCATCGGCGCGCCCGAGCGCGCGCTGATGGTGGAACTGGACGCCACCCGCCTGGCCAGCCACGGCCTGACGGTGGAGGACCTCGTCGGTGCCCTGCAGGCCGCCAACCTCGCCCGCCAGGCCGGCGAGCGCGTCGGCGCCGACGGCGTGGTCCAGGTCACCTCCGGCAGTTTCCTCGCCGATCGCGACGACGTCGCCGGCCTGGTACTGGGCGTGGCCGGTGGCCAGCCGGTGCGGCTCGAAGACGTGGCCACGGTCACCGACGCCGCCGACGCGCCGTCCAGCTACGTCTGGCACGGCGCGCCCGCCGGCCGCACCGGTCCCGCAGACGGCGTCGCGCCCGCGGTCACCCTGGCCATCGCCAAGAAGCCCGGCAGCAACGCCTCGGACATCACCCGCAGCGCGCTGGAACGGGTCGAGGCCCTGCGCGGCCAAGTCATTCCCGAGGGCGTGGAACTCACCGTCACCCGCGACTACGGCCTGACCGCCAGCGACAAGGCGCGCACACTGATCACCAAGCTGGTCTTCGCCACCGGCTCGGTGGTGCTGCTGGTGCTGTTCGCGCTCGGCCGCCGCGAGGCGATCGTGATCGGCAGCGCGGTGGTGCTGACCCTGGCCACCACCCTGTTCGCCTCCTGGGCGATGGGCTTCACGCTCAACCGGGTCTCGCTGTTCGCGCTGATCTTCGCCATCGGCATCCTGGTGGACGACGCGATCGTGGTGGTGGAGAACATCCACCGGCACATGGCCGGCTCCAATGGAACGCGCGGTGGGAAAACGCTGCGCGAGGCGATCCCGCCGGCGGTGGACGAGGTCGGCGGCCCGACCATCCTGGCCACCTTCACGGTGATCGCGGCGCTGATGCCGATGGCCTTCGTCAGCGGGCTGATGGGGCCGTACATGCGGCCGATCCCGGTCAACGCCTCCGTCGGCATGCTGCTCTCGCTCATCATCGCCCTGGTGGTGACGCCGTGGCTGTCGCTGAAGCTGCTCAAGCGCCACGGCGGCGGGGATCCGGCGCTGGCCGGCGCGGACGGCGGTCATGCCGGGGGCGATGCCGGCCACGGCCACGCCGAAGGCAGCATGGCCGCGCGCCTGCACGCGCTGTTCGAGCGGGTGATGACGCCGTTCCTCGATCCTGCCCGCGGCGCCCGCCGCCGCCACCTGCTGTTCGGCTCCATGGCCGGACTGGTGGTGCTGGCGGCAAGCCTGGCGGTGTTCCAGCTCGTGGTGCTGAAGATGCTGCCGTTCGACAACAAGTCCGAACTGCAGGTGGTGGTGGACCTGCCCGAGGGACGCACCCTGGAGGACACCGCCGCGCTGCTGACGGACCTGTCCGCGGTGCTTGAACGGGTGCCGGAGGTGCGCGACTGGCAGGCCTACGCCGGCACCGCCGCGCCGATCAACTTCAATGGCCTGGTGCGCCAGTACGACCTGCGCGCCGGGGCCAACGTCGGCGACCTGCAGGTGAACCTGGTCGACCGCCGCGAGCGCAGCCGCAAGAGCCACGACATCGCCGTCGCCCTGCGCCCGGAACTGGCCGAAGCCGGGCGCCTGCACGGCGCCTCGGTGAAGGTGGTCGAGGTGCCGCCTGGCCCGCCCGTGCTCTCGCCGATCGTGGCCGAGGTCTACGGCCCGGACTACCAGCGCCAGCGCGAGATCGGGCTGGCGCTGGAGCAGCGCTTCCTGGCCACCGACGGCATCGTCGACGTGGACACCAGCGTCGAGGCCGATGCGGCGCGCGAGGTGCTGGTGATCGACCGCGAGCGCGCCGCGCGCCTGGGCGTGTCGCAGGCGGCCATCGCCGACACCATTGCCGCCGGGCTGTCGGGCCATGACGCCACGTTCGTGATCGACGGCAGCTCGAAGCACCCGCGCCCGGTCCGCCTGCGCCTGCCGGTCGCCGACCAGGCATCGCTGGACGGCGTGCTGGCGCTGCGCGTGCGCGGCGGCGACGGCCAGCTCGTGCCGCTGTCGGAGCTGGTCGGGGTTGAGCATGCCGGCTGGGACGGTGCCATCCACCACAAGGACCTGCTGCCCGTGGTCTACGTGATGGGCGATGAAAGCAGCCGCATCGACAGCCCGCTGTACGGCATGTTCAACCTGGTGGGCCAGGTGTCCGACAACTTGGTCGAAGGCCAGGCGCTCTCGCAGCACTACATCGCCCAGCCGGCCGACACCGCCGGCTTCGCCATCAAGTGGGACGGCGAATGGCAGATCACGTACGAGACCTTCCGCGACATGGGCATCGCCTACGCCGCCGGCCTGGTGCTGATCTACCTGCTGGTCGTGGCCTGGTTCCGCAACTACCTGGTGCCGCTGGTGATCATGGCGCCGATCCCGCTGACCGTAATCGGGGTCATGCCCGGCCACGCGCTGCTGGGCATGCAGTTCACCGCCACCAGCATGATCGGCATGATCGCGCTGGCCGGCATCATCGTGCGCAACTCGATCCTGCTGGTGGACTTCATCAACCACGAGCTCGCCCGCGGGCGTCCGCCTGCCCGGGCAATCATCGATGCCTGCGCGGTGCGCGCCCAGCCGATCGCGCTGACCGCGCTGGCGGCGATGGCCGGTGCCTTCTTCATCCTCGACGACCCGATCTTCAACGGCCTGGCGATCTCGCTGATCTTCGGCATCCTGGTTTCGACCGTGCTGACCCTGGTCGTGATTCCGCTGCTCTACTACGCGCTGCTCATGCGCGGCCATCGGCAAATGCCCGTGCCGTGATTCGGCAGGTGCCTGGACACCGCGGTGCTTGCCACCTGCCCGAGCGCTTCGAGGCTCGCTGCCTGACCGCGTATCGTTGATCGCATGAACTCGCTGGGTCCGTTTCCAATCACCGCCGTCGTCGTCGCACTCTCACTGCTGGCCGGATGGTTGCTGGTGCGTGTGTGGGCCAGGCGACTGCCGGAGTCACCGCACAGGATCGCCGGTGCGCGGTTTCTTGATGCGGCGCTGGTGGGACTGCTGGTCGCGCGCCTGGGCTTTGTTCTGCGCTGGTGGCCCGAGTACGCGGCCGCGCCGATGTCGATCATTGCCATCGGCGATGGCGGCTTCCTGTGGTGGGTCGGCCTGCCCGCTGCCGTGGCCTTCGCCTGCTGGCGCACCGCAGGCGCCCGGCCGCTGCGCAAACCAATCCTGGCCGGCATCGCCGCCGGCATGCTGGCCTGGCTGACGTTGACCGGCACCTTGGCCCTGCTGCAGCGCTCGGCGCCGCCGTTGCCGGATCTAAAACTGATCAAGCTCGACGGCAGCCCGATCAGGCTCGATGTCTATGCCGCACAGCCGATCGTGCTCAACCTGTGGGCCACCTGGTGCCCGCCGTGCCGGCGCGAGATGCCGGTGCTGGAAGACGCGCAGCAGCGCTATCCAGGCGTCGCCTTCGTGCTGGTCAACCAGGGCGAAGGCCGCGAGGAGATCCATGCCTTCCTGCAACAGCAGGGCCTGGCGCTGGATCACATTCTGCTCGACCGGCATTCGCAGACGATGCGCGACACCGGCGCGCGCGCCTTGCCCACCACCTTGTTCTTCGATGCCGGCGGCCGCCTGGTCGACAGCCACATGGGCGAACTCACCCGCGCCAGCCTGGCCAGCACCCTGCGCAAGCGCTTCGGCATTGCTGCCGAGGCGTCCTCAGCGGGCGCCGGCCAGTAGCCAGGCGCTCATTCCGACTCACTGCCTTCGTGGGCCACGTCAAAGCGCTCTGCCAGCGCGGCCAGGCGCCGGTCCAGCGTCCACAGGCGCGCGCGCGGCGTGAGCAGGGTGGAGGCCAGCAGGGCCACGTCGACCATGCCGCAGCCCTGGCCGTGGAGCTGCTCGCGTTCGATGAAGTCCAGCAGCTCGTCCTGGCTGGCCTGTACGGCCGGGCGCAGCCGGGCAAGGTCAGCCAGGGTACGGCGGCGCGGTGCCGGCGGAGTGCCGCAGGCCAGTTCGGCCAGCACCCAGGGATGGATCAGCACGGCATCCATGGCCAGCAGGCGCACCAGGCCGGGCTGGCCGCGGCGGAAGTGCTGCACCCAGACCGATCTGTCGACCAGCACCTTCATTCCCCGGGACGGCCCTCATGTACGCGCGGCTCGGCGCGGCGCGGCACATCGGCCATGTCCGGAACCGCGCCGCCCAGCGCGGCCAGGCGCTGGGCGGCGCGTACGCGGATGAAAGTCCGGATCGCTTCGCGGAACAGGTCGGCCTTGTCCATGTCCGGGTCGGCCAGGGCCAGCGCTGTCTCGTAGTCGCTGTCGTCGATGGTGACGGTGGTTCGCATGGTTTTGCTCTTGAATCAAGAATGATGCAAGAACGCATCATAACAGGCATCCGCATCCCTGCCGGGCGGCTGTCGCCGAAGAACGTTCACCGGCATGGGATTGCACGGGCAGCCCGATCGATATAACCTGCGTTATAACAGTTGAAATCCGGAGCCACCATGAAACTCAAGATCACCACCGTCGGCAATTCCGCCGGAATCATCCTGCCCAAGGAATTGCTTGCCCGCCTGCGCCTGCAGAAGGGCGACGAGCTGTTTGCGCTGGAAACGCCGGACGGAGTCAGGCTGACTGCCTTCGACCCGACCCTGGCCGAACAGATGAAGGTGGCCGAAAAGGTCATGCGCAACCGGCGCTCACTGCTCAACAAGCTCGCCCAGTAGGCGCAGGCCATGATCGTATGGATCGAAAAGCCGTTCGCCCTGGCCATCCACGATCGCCAACTCAGCGAGCATGGCGGCAGCGCTGGTGTGCGCGATGAAAGCCTGCTCGATTCGGCCCTGGCACGCCCGCAGCAGTTGCATGCCTATGGCGATCCGCCGCCGGACCTGGTCGACCTGGCCGCGAGCCTCGCCTACGGCCTGGCGCGCAACCACCCCTTCGTGGACGGCAACAAGCGCACCGCGGCGGTCGCCTGCGAAGTGTTCATCGAACTTAATGGTGGCCTTCTGCACGCCAGTGACCTGGAGCTGTATCCGGTGTACATCGCCCTGGCCGAAGGCAGCCTGCCCGAAGCCGAATTCGCGGCATGGCTGCGCCAGCGCATCCGGCGCGAGGCCGGCCGCGACGTGCACGAGCCGGAGGCCGGCTACGCCCGCGCCAGAGCCAACCCATCCCAGGAGCAACCATGAACACGACCCTTGCCCACGGCTGCCTCGCCGTCCTGACAGCCGCCCTGCTTGCAGCCTGCACCGGCAGCGCGCCTGCGCCCGGCGTGTCACACGACGGCGGCGCCTCCGCGGCAACGTCCGATACCTGGTTGCAGGGCACGGTGAACGAGCGCCTGGATACGATCGCCGACCAGTTGCGCGGCTTCGGCACGGCCATGGTGGAAGTCGACCACCGCTACCGCGAGCTGTACTTCGCCGGGCAGGACCGCAACTGGGACTACGCCGCCTACCAGATCGCAGAAATGGAGGAGGCGATCGAATACGGGCTGCAGCGGCGCCCGGCCCGTGCCGCCAGCGCGGCCATGCTGGAGCCTGCCCTGGATCAGGTGAAGGCCGGCGTCTCGGCGCAGGATGCCACTGCCTTCGAGCAGGCGTTCGCCACCCTTGCCGCAAGCTGCAACGCCTGCCATCTGGCCGAGGACGTGTCCTTCATCCGCGTTGCCACGCCGGCGCAGCGGGTCAGCTCGATCCGGTCCGATCCGGAATCCAACGCGCCGACGCCCTGAGCGCTCGGCGACGAAGCACGCAGGCACGCAGATCCCGCCGCCAGTACCGGCAGCTACCGGCCCGGCGGCGGCCCATCCGTCCCACCGCCGCCGCCAGCACCGCCACCGCCATCACGGCGCTCATCCGGACCCGGCGAGTGGCCACGCTGTTGCGCCACCGGCAGCCGCCAGCCACGCAGAATCGCCAGCGCGCGTAGGCTGAAGCAGAGCAGGGCACCGATGCCCATTGCCACGCCGGGCGGCCAGCCCAGGCGCATGCCGACCACCACGGTGGCGGCACCAAACAGGGCGGCGATGGCATAGAACTCGGCGCGCAGGATCACCGGCACCTGGGCCACCAGCAGATCGCGCAACACGCCGCCGCCGACGCCGGTAAGCATGCCCAGCAGGATCGACGGACCGACATCCATGCCATGAACCATGGCCTTGTTGGCGCCCAGGGCGGCGAACAGGGCCAGGCCGCCGGCATCGAACCATTGCACTGGATTGCGCAGGCGCTCGATGTCGCAGCTTCGGAAGAAGGTGACCAGGCCGGCCAGGCAGGCGGCGGCCAGGTAACGCCAGTCGACCAGGGCGGCGGGCACCAGGTTCATCAGCACATCGCGGATGATGCCGCCGGCGCTGCCGGCCGCGAATGACAGCACCAGCACGCCGAACAGATCCAGGCGATGACGCACGCCCAGAGTGGCGCCGCTGAGTGCGAACACGAAGGTGCCGACCAGGTCGAAGCTGAGGATCAACGGGTGCATGGCTCTCCACTCCCCTTGGCAAGGGTCGGCCAACGGCCGGGCGGTCAGCGCCGGCAGGGCTGCCGCCGGCCATGGTAGCCGGAGAGTCCGCACACGCAGATAGGCGCGCTGCCTGATCTGCATCAGCGCGGCTGCGGCAGCCATCGGCGAGGATGGCCGCGCCGGAATCAGCCGGCAGGCAACGAAAGGATTTCCCCATGCAGTTTGAACTGTCGTCCGGCAACCCCGACCCGGCCCGCCTGGCCATGGCCCTGCACCAGCTCGACCCGCAGGCGCAGATCACCCTGGATGCCGCCCAGGGCCACCTGGAAGTGTTCTCCACCGCCAGCCGCGACCAGATCGTCCATGCCCTGGAACAGATCGGTTGTCCGGCCCAAGCGCTGGATGAGGAAGTGCACGTCAGCGGTGGCAGCACCTGTTGCGGCGGCTGCAGCTGAGCCTGACCCGGGCAGCGCCCGGCCGTGCGGCAAAGCCGGTGCCGCGACGCCGGGCACGCCGCGACCGCGCCAGATCATTGACTGAACCGTGTCGCCCCGGGCCGGGCCGCCACTCCGCCCCGGTCCGACTTACCAGCCGCCCTGCTGCGGCGGCGGTTGCTGCGGCGGCGACGAAGGATAACCGGCGCCCTGCCAGCCCGACGCCGGCGGCTGCCCGCCCGGCTGCTGTTGGCTCATCGCCATCTGCTGCACCGCCTGCCAGGCCTCGATGCCGCCGCGGTACCAGTACACCTGCGTATAGCCCATGTTGATCGCCCGCAGCGCAGCGTTGTAGGACATCCAGCAGTAGGTGCTCTGGCAATAGAAGACCATCGGCAGCGCCTTGTTGCCCTGGCTGACCTGCTGCAGGTACTGGCCGAATTCCTGCTGGGTCTGATCCTGGAAATTGCCTGCCTGCGCGGCGCCAACCGCGTTCTGCGCCATCGGCAGGGTCGGGCCCGGGCCGAGCACGTGGAACACCAGCAGGCCGCCGCTTTGCATGCCCTGCTGGTACATGGCCAGCAGGCGGTCGGTGGTGATTACCTGGCCGCCGGGAATCGAGGTGGGCGTCGGTCCGTGCGTGTTCGCCTGCAACTCGCGCTGCGGCGGCACGCCGTAATCTTGCAGTTCCATGCGCGCGAACTGGGCCGCGGCATCGTTTCCTGGCCCGGGTTGCATTCCCGGCTGCATTCCCGGAGCCACGCCCGGAGCCATTCCTGGATTCATGCCCGGCTGCATGCCGGCTGCGGGTGCACCTGAGGGTGGCGGATAGTTGGCTGGTGGCTGCGACGCCCAGGGATCAGGCTGGCCCATGCCCGGCTGCCCGGGTGCAGGCGTCGTCGCTGGCGTCGGCGGCGGCATCGGTGTCGTCGGCAGGGCCGGCGCCTGGTTGAAGTCCTGCTGAGCATGGATACCGGCACTGGCGGCAAGCAGACCGCCGGCAAGTACGGCGGCAACGGCGGGACGAAAGACAAGGCTCATGACGGTCTCCTGGAAAGTTGCGGGCCGGGATGCTCTCCGGCGGCGGACGGGACGGCCCACCTGTCAGGACATGGCGTGGAAAACGGCCGGACTGGCTCATCGCCGCCTTGCCCGGCCTGCCGCGTCCGGCCATCACCCGCAGCCAGGTACCGGCCCGGTGAGCCATTCGGCGCCGTGATTGCGCATACAGAAAGGAACGGTCGCCAGCGGCCGGCCCATCCCTGCACAGGAACACCCCGCCATGAGCCAGCCCATCAACGCAACCGTGCCGGCAACGGCGGCTTCCGCATCCGGACTGGGCATTGTCCGGCGCGGGTCCCGATGGCTCCAGGCCGGCCTGCTGGCTGCCGGCCTGGCGACTGCCGGCGGCTGCCAGCAGGCCCACGACATGTCCGGACCGATCGGCGTTTCCGCACCGGCCCTGACCGAAACCGCCTTTCCCCTGGACAGCGGCCCGGCCGGCACCGTGACAGCCCCGGCAGGCAGCGGCCTGGGTGAGGCCGTGCAGGAGCATGCACGCGGCGTGTTCTTCGACTGGCGCCCGGTGCGCGCACAGGCGCAGCGCCTGGCGCAGGATTCCAGGCCCCACGCCAGCCAGTTGCAGCGCTTCGAGATTGTCGACAGCGCCGGCTTCGGGCAGGCGATGCCGGCCCTGCACATCAACCTGCCAGCGGGCTGGCGCAAGCAGGCCAAGGTCGAATGGGACAGCTCCGCCCTGTGCTTCTGGTACGGGCCGCAGGTCCATCTGGAGGCGACCTCGGCCGATGGCCTGCACGGCATCACGGTGCTGCCGACCATGGCCTGGCAGATCGCATCGATGCCGGTCGATCAGTTCGATCCCTGCCCGACCGCGCCGATGGCCACGGTCCGTGATTACCTGGACTACCTGGTCCTGCACACCCGGCCCGGCGCACAGATACTCAGCTACCGCGACCGGCCGGACCTGTCCCGGCCCAATGCGCAGTTCCCCCGTCACGCCGGCGAGGTGCTGCTTGCCTACACCCTGCAGGGTCACCCAATGCGTGAATCGCTGGTGGCGGCGATCACCCTGACCCGCCTGGCCCCGGGCGGCTATCTGGTCAATGCCGACCTGGCCATGGCGCTGCGAGCACCCGATGGCCTGCTCGATTTCGCCATCGCCGAGCAGGTACGCAGCTCCATGACCTACACCGAACAATGGCAGCAGCACTACATGCAATGGGTCCAGCGCCAGTCGCAGGAGGCCCAGCGTCTGGCGCAGACGGCGATCCAGGCCTGGCACGAACGGCGCATGAACCAGATCAACCTGGCCGGCATGACCGCACGCCACAACATCCGCATGGACACCATCGCCGAGATCGGCCGCATCAATACCGGCATCGTCAACAATCGCGCCGCCAGCAACGAGCGCAGCCACACCGCCTTCATCGATGCCATCCAGGAAGTGCAGCCCTGGCACGACCCGGCCAGCGGCCAGCAGGTCGAGCTGTCGATGCACTACCGGCATGCCTGGCAGTTGAACGACGGCCGGCAGTTCCTGACCAACGATCCGGATTTCGAGCCCGGCCGCGACTTGGGCATCGCCGGCCATCAGTTGCAGCCGATGCGCTGAAGCCGGTGGCGGTTTTGGCCGGGCCGGCGTGGGCCAGGTCGATACTGACGAGTTTCGGCGTCCGGTTTCAGCCGGCCGGCGCTTCGGCCTCGATACCGGCCAGGCACTGCGCCAGAAAGTCGATCATCACCCGCACCTTGGCCGGCGGCCGCCGGTCGGGCGGGTACAGGGCGTGGATGCCGCCCAGATCGATCACCGGCCGGTCCAGCGCCAGCGCCACCAGACGGCCACTGGCCAGAGCCTGGGCGACGATGAAGCGCGGCTGGTAGATGATGCCCTGGCCGCCCAGCGCCGCCGCCAGCAGGGCATCGCCGTTGTTGGCCAGCAGGTTGCCATTGACCGGCACCCGCAACTGGCCGTCGGCGCCGAACGCCCAGTGCCGCCGGTCCTGCATCGGCGACAGCGTGTAGCCCAGGCAGTTGTGCTGGACCAACTCGGCCACCCGTCGCGGCACGCCGCGCCGGTCGAGATAGTCCGGGGCGGCGCAGACGACCATGGTGCAATCGGCCAGGCGGCGTGCGCGCAAGGGCAGGTCATCCAGACGGCCCACGCGCACGGTCAGGTCCCAATGCCCGGCGACCGGATCCACCACGGCATCGCCCAGGCCCAGTTCCACGGTCACGTCCGGGTGACGGCGGCTGAACTCGGGCATCAGCGGCGCGATATGGCGCTGGCCGAAGGACAGCGGCACGCTCATGCGCAGCAGGCCGCTGGCCTTGACCCGCTGCGAGGCAGCGGCCGCCTCGGCTTCGTCGATCTCCGGCAGGATGCGCAGGCAGGCGTCCAGATAATCGGCGCCGACCCCGGTCAGGGTCAGGCCGCGGGTGCTGCGGTGGAACAGCTTCACGCCCAGCCGGGCCTCCAGCGCGTTGACATGCTTGGTCGCCATTGCCGGCGACATGTCCAGGTGCCGGGCCGCTGCCGACAGGCTGCCCTGGCTGGCGGCGCGCACGAACACGCGCATGCTGGTAATCCGGTCCATGGCGGGCAGCTTACTACTGTGGGTATGAACTGTTGACGCGAAATGCCCGATTCTGTTGCTCCTGGTTGCTGGCCATACTGGTGCCCATGGACAACCTCAGCCCAACTCCCGCACCCATCCCGGACAACGATCAGGGCAGCGACGGCAACCACGCACGAATGCCGACCCTGTTCATCCCGCACGGCGCCGGCCCGTGTTTCTTCATGGACTGGAATCCGGCCGACACCTGGCACGGCATGGCCGCCTTCCTGCGCGGCATCGCCGATATCCTGCCGGCGCGGCCGCGCGCCATCGTGCTGGTCTCCGGGCACTGGCTGGAGCAGGATTTCAGCCTCACCAGCCATCCGCGCCCGGAACTGATCTACGACTACCAGGGTTTTCCCGAGCACACCTACCAGCTTCGCTACCCGGCGCCGGGCGAACCGGAACTGGCTGCGCAAATCGCCGCCAGGCTCGACCAGGCCGGGCTGGCAGTCGCCATTGACGCGCAGCGCGGTTTCGACCACGGCATGTTCATCCCGCTCAAGCTGGCCTTCCCCAAGGCCGACATTCCGGTGATCCAGTTGTCGCTGCGCAGCGACCTGGACCCGGCCGCGCACATCGACGCCGGCCGCGCCCTGGCGCCGCTGCGCGAGAACGGCGTGCTGATCGTCGGCAGCGGCATGAGCTTCCACAACATGCGCGGCTACGGTGACCCGCGCTACACACCGCTGTCGGCAAGATTCGATGACTGGCTGACCGAGGCCGTGGCCAGCGAGCCGGCCCGACGCCAGGCACTGCTGCGCGACTGGGCCAGCGCGCCCAGCGCCCGCGACAGCCATCCGCCCGGACGCGAGGAGCACCTGCTGCCGCTGCTGGTCGCCGCCGGTGCGGGCGCGGATTCCCCGGGCGACAAGGTCTATTCGCAGGTCGTGATGAAGACCACCCTGTCCGCCTTCCGCTTCGGCTGATCACCGCCTGCCCAACGACACCGACACCCTTACCGAACCCGTTATCGCCCCAAGGAGATTCCCCATGAAGATCGATCTTTCCGGCAAATCCGCCGTGGTCACCGGCTCCACCGGCGGCATCGGCCTGGCCATCGCCACCGGCCTGGCCCAGGCCGGTGCCACCGTCACCATCGTCGGCCGCACGCAACAAGGTGTTGATGCCGCATTGGCTGAAATCGGCAGCGCCTCCGGCCGCGACGATGTCGGCGGCGTGGTCGCCGATGTCGGCACTGCCCAGGGCTGCGCCACGCTCACCGCCGCGCGCCCGGAGGCGGACATCTTCGTCAACAACCTGGGCATCTACGGCGCACGCGAATTCTTCGACATCGACGATGATCTGTGGGACCAGTTCTGGCAGGTCAACGTGATGACCGGCGTGCGTCTGGCGCGCCATTACGCCCGGGGCATGCGCGAGCGCGGCTGGGGCCGGATCCAGTTCGTGTCCAGCGAATCGGCACTCAATATTCCCACCGAGATGGTCCACTACGGCGTCAGCAAGGCCGCCGTGCAGGGCCTGTCGCGCGGGCTGGCCAAGGTGCTGGCCGGCACCGGTGTCACCGTCAACACGATCCTGCCCGGCCCCACCCGCACCGCCGGCTCGGTGCAGATGATGGCCGACCTGGCCGCCGAGCGCGGCGTGACTCCGGTCGAGATGGAAGGCCTGTTCCTGGCCGAGAACCGCCCGTCGAACCTGCTCGGCCATTTCGCCGAGCCGGAGGAAGTCGCCAACCTCAGCGTCTATGCGGCCTCGCCGCAGGCCAGTGCCACCACCGGATCGGCGCTGCGGGTTGACGGCGGCACCGTGGAAACGATCGCCTGAGATGCCTTCATGACGTTAGCTGGTAAAAGCCACCCCGCGTCGCCCGCCCTCATCCGGCGCTGCGCGCCACCTTTTCCCGGGGGGAGAAGGAATGGCCCGGCTGCCTGCAACCTGACTGCACCCTGCCTGCTCCAAGGAGAACACCATGAACAAACGCAAGCTTGGCCAGACCGGCCTGGAAATCGCCCCGCTGGTCTTCGGCGGCAATGTCTTTGGCTGGACTGCCGATGAAGCCACCTCGTTCAAGCTGCTGGATCGCTTCGTCGAGCGCGGCTTCAACGCCATCGACACCGCCGATGTCTATTCGGCCTGGGCGCCGGGCCTGTCCGGCGGCGAATCGGAAACGGTGATCGGCAACTGGCTGGCCAAACGCCGCCGCCGCGACGACATCGTGCTGATGACCAAGGTCGGCAAGTGGCAGCCGCGCAAGGGCCTGTCGGCGGCCAACATCCAGGCCGCGGTCGAGGCTTCACTCAAGCGCCTGCGCAGCGATCACATCGATATCTACTTCGCCCACGCCGACGATCAGGACGTGCCGCTGGAGGAAACCCTGGATGCCTTCGACAAGCTGGTCCAGGCCGGCAAGGTGCGCGCCATCGGCGCCTCCAACTACGACGCCGACCGCCTGGCCCAGGCGCTGCGGATCTCGGCCGACAAGGAACTGGCCAGCTACCAGGTGCTGCAGCCCGGCTACAACCTCTACGACCGCGGCTACGAGGACGCCCTGGCGCCGCTGGCGCAGCAGCATGAGCTGGGCGTGGTCGCCTACTTCGCCCTGGCCAGTGGTTTCCTCACCGGCAAGTACGAGTCGGTGGCAGACCTGACCGGCAGTGCCCGGGCCGGCTTCCTGGAAGGCTTCTTCGATGCCCGCGGCCTGGGCCTGCTGGAAACGCTGCGCCGGACCGCCAGCGAGCTGTCGGCCACGCCGGCCCAGGTGTCGCTGGCCTGGCTGATGAGCCGGCCCAACGTCACCCCGATCGCCAGTGCCACCAGCATCAAGCAACTGGACGAACTGCTCGCCGCCGCCGATCTGGAACTGCCGCCGGAAGCGCTGGACGCCCTGGACGAAGCCAGCCGCTGAGCGGCGCCGGCCTGACCGCCCGGCGCCCGGGACAGTGCGGCCACGGGTATCTTTGGCGGCAAGCCCGGTCCATGGCAGGGCCGGGCACCCCGGGGCGCGGGCAGGCGCCGCAGCGCCGGCCGGCACGGCACCGCCAACGCCCACTGCGACAAGGAGCAGGTCATGAAACCCGATACCCCCGAACGCTATGGAACCATCTCCCGCCTGCTGCACTGGGGCATGGCCGTTCTCGTGATCTGGCAGGTACTGAAGATCTTCGACCGCATCGATGACGGCGAGCACTGGGTCGGCCAGACCCTGGTGCCCTGGCATGTCTCGATCGGCACCCTGATCCTGCTGCTGGTGCTGATCCGCATCGGCTGGGCCCTGCGCAACCGCCGCCAGCGGCCGCCGGCACCGCAGCCGCCGCTGCTCGGCTTCGTCGCCCGCGCCGGCCATGTCCTGCTCTATGTCGCCCTGGTGGCGATGCCGGTGACCGGCATCAGCCTGCTGGTCGGCAACGGCTTTGGCCTGGAAGCCTTCGGCCTGCAGCTCATCCCTCGCGGCGAGGAGATTGCCTGGCTGGCGGCTCTGGGCAGCAACCTGCATGTGCCGCTGGCCTGGCTGCTGATCGTGCTGGTCGTCGGCCACCTGGGCGCTGCCCTGTGGCATCACTTCGTGCGCAGGGATGGCGTGCTGCGGCGCATGCTCTGAGCGGCCGGCAACAACCACCGGCCAGGGTTGTCATCGGCAGCCCTGGCCCAGGCGAATCCATCGTCAGGCCGCGGTGTCCGGCCCGGCCAACGGGCCGCACCTCAAAAGGTCACCGTGCGCAGCAGGCGCGTGCGTTCAGTCCACGGCCCGGCGGCCATGGTGTCCGCGGGCCGGGCCAGGGTCTGGCCGTCGGCAACCGCTGGCAGGCCGGGAATATTCGCGCGTAGCTGCAATTGCACCCTGGCGCCGGCCGGCACCGCGAAGTCCAGCATGGCGCCTTGCGCAGGCGCGGCGTACCAGACGATCTCCAGGCCCTGACTGGCGATGTCGTCAGGCGCCGGCTGGCCGTCGATGCGCAAGCCGGTCACCGGCAGGTCGGCGGGAAATCCGATCACGGTGGCCTGGCTGTGCACCGGGCTGGTGATGCGCAGGCGCAGATGGCGCAGGCCGGAAGCGGTGTCGGACTCGGCCACCAGCTCGGCGTCCGGTGCATCCTCGCGCAGGACCGGCGCCGGATGCAGCCAGGGATCGCCGCTTGACGCCGGCAGCGGTGGCGCCCAGTCGGGCAGGGGCGCGCGGCGCGGTGTCTGGCCCAGATGCTGGCGAATCCACGGGCCGGGCTCGGCATCGGTCGAGGCCCAGTAGGCCTGGCCGCGGCTGACATCGGCGACATACTCCAGCGTGTCCGCCTGCCGGCGTTGCTGGTCGAATCCGGTACTCGCCAGGGCAAACGCGAGGACGCCGACGCCGGCCAACAGCAGCGCGCCCGGCACCGCCCACGCCAGCAACCGGTGGCGCAGGATAAACGCCAGCGGCAGCAACAGCAGGCCCAAGGCCAGCACCAGCAAGGCGATAGCGACTGGTGCCGCCGACATGCCCATGGCCTCCTCCAGGCCGGCAATCATTGGCGCCAGCAAGGCGATGACCGGCCACGCCGACAGCGCCAACAAGGCAGCGGCAAGGGCCGGTCGCCGGTCCTGATCCAGCGCCAGCACGGCCAGCCCGACCAGCGCGAACAACAAGGGCCACAGGAAGATCCAGCTCGCGCCCGGCAGCCAGGCAGCGCTGGCCAGGGCAGCCAGCCACCACAGCAGCAACGGTGCCAGCGCCATCTCCGCCGGTCGCAAACGGCGCCGCAACCAGACCAGCGACGCGGCATGCACGGCGAAGGCGATCAGCGCCAGAGCGATCAACCAGCGCTGGCCGTGATAGGGCGAGCCATGGCGGAAGCCGGCCAGTTCCGGCAGCCAGGGAGCAATGCCGGCCCAGGCCAGCGCAACCAGCAGCGGCAAGCCGAGCAGGGCGGCGAGCAGGTGCACCAGGCCGAGGCTGGCGCCGCGCAGGCGCCAATGGCCGCGGCGATGCAGGCGCAGCAACAGGCCGGCCATCAGCGCCGTGGCCAGCAAGGCCAGCGGCAGCGCCCAGGTCAGCCGATAGTGGACCAGGCCCAGCCCGGGCGCGGCAAAGTAGATGCGTTCGGCTTGCGCCAGCGTCGACAGCTCCTGGTCACCGAAGGCACGCGTCAGCGCCAGCAACTGCTGACCATGATGTTGCAGGGTTCGCGGATCAGCCTGGTCCAGGTTGTCCAGCGCGGTGTGGTAGTGGCTCAGGGCCCGGATGTTGGCGAAATCCATGCCCAGGTGGCCGGCGTCGCGGAACACGCTCAGGTCGGTGTCGTTGGGCATCAGCCGGAAGATTTCGTTGGACAACGAATCGGCCAGGGCGCCGGGAACGGCGCGCGCCAGGGTCCGCACCATGCCGCCGTTGGCGCCGGCGGTGCGGAACATGTACACCGGCCCGGCATGGCCGCGCCCTTCGGCGTTGAGCACCACACCGGTGTCGGCCGCCCATGGATGGCCTTGGACCCAGGCACGGGCACCCAGCAAACCGACCTCCTCGGCATCGGTGATCAGGGCGATGACATCGTTGCGCAGCGCCGGGCCGGCGCGCAGCGCGCGCACCGTCTCCAGGATCGCGGCGACGCCATTGCCGGCATCGTTGACGCCGGGCGAGTGCGGCACCGAGTCGTAATGCGCCATCAGCACCACGGCCGGCCGGGACCGGCCATCGCCTTCGTCACCGCCAGCGCGCGAACGGCTGTCGCTGCCCGGCAGGCGGGCAACGATATTGGCCACCCGGGCCACGGTCAGCGTGGCGCCGCTGCCGTGCATCACGGTGGTGCGCTGCCGTTGCGGCTCAAGGCCCAGCTCGCGCAAGGCATCCAGCAGGAAGGCCTGGACCTGGGCGTGGGCAAGCGAACCGACCGGGCGCGGCCGGGCGGCGATCACCTCCAGGTGCGCGCGGGCCCGTTGCGCCGAGAACGCCATTGGCGGCGCCGTCGCGGCGACCACGGCCGGCGGCTGCAGAGACGGCGACAAACCACTCCACCAGACCGTGCAACCCACCAGCACCAGCAGCAGCGCAACCGCCGCCGACCGGCCACGGACTGGGGCACCGGCATCGACCTTGACCATCGCTTTTCCCCGTATCTCGCCAACAAACGGGGCCGAGTATGCGCCCGGCACTGCGCCAGCCTCCAGCGCCGTGACGCCGCCGCACCCTGTGCCCGGCACCGGGCCGGTATCATCGGCGCTGGCAATCTTTTTAATCACGATGGGCGCGCGCCATGGCCTACTGGCTGATGAAAACCGAACCCGACGGCTTCTCCATCGACGACCTGGCCGAGCGCGGCCGCGAGCCCTGGGATGGCGTGCGCAACTACCAGGCGCGCAACTTCATGCGCGATGCCATGCGCGTTGGCGATGAGGTGTTCATCTACCACTCCGCCTGCAAGGTGCCCGGCATCGCCGGCATCGGTCGCGTCGCCGGCGACAGTTATCCGGACCCGACCCAGTTCGACCCGGACAGCAAGTACCACGACGCCGCCAGCAAACCTGAGGAGCCGCGCTGGTGGCTGGTTGATATCGATTACGTGCGCACGCTCAGACGCCTGATCCCGCTGACCGAACTCAAGGCGATGCCGGCGATGGAAGATTCGCCCCTGGTCCGGCGCGGCAACCGCCTGTCGATCCTGCCGGTCACCGGGGGCCAGTGGCGCGCCGTGCTGGCCGCCGAAAAGAACAAGGTGGGCTCATGAGCGCGGCCGAAGACGGCAAGCGCGCCGCCGCCGAGCGGGCACTGGCACAGGTCGAGGACGGCACCGTGGTCGGCGTCGGCACCGGCTCCACGGTGCGCTATTTCATCGAAGGCCTGGCCCGGCGCCGGGACGACATCCAGGGCGCGGTGTCCAGCTCGCAGGCCAGCACCGAGTTGCTCGAACACCACGGTATCCCGGTGCTTGATCTCAACGCGGTCGGGCCGATCGGCCTGTACGTTGACGGCGCCGACGAATGCGATGGCCAGCGCCGCCTGATCAAGGGCGGCGGCGGCGCGCTGACCCGCGAGAAGATCATCGCCGCGGCCGCCGAGCGTTTCGTGTGCATCATCGATCCAGGCAAGCGGGTCGATGTCCTGGGCCGCTTCCCGCTGCCGGTGGAAGTGATCCCGATGGCGCGCAGCCACGTCGGCCGGCAGTTGCTGGCCATGGGCGGCCAGCCGGTCTGGCGCCAGGGCGTGGTCACCGACAACGGCAACTGGATCCTGGATGTGCACAACTGCCGCTTCCCGGATCCAGCCGACAGCGAAACGAAGATCAACCAGATCGCCGGCGTGGTCACGGTTGGACTGTTCGCCCTGCGCCCGGCCGACCAGGTGCTGATCGGCGCCGACGGCAGCCTGTGAGCCGCACCGGCCCGATGGCACGTTCCCGACCGGTGCCCTGAGGCCGTGTCTGCAGCCGTGATCCAGGCCAAGGCCCTGGGCTTGCGCTACCCCGGCGGCCGTGAAGCCCTGACCGGGCTGGATTTTTCCGTCGACCCCGGCGAGATGCTGTTCGTCACCGGCCGCTCCGGTGCCGGCAAGAGCACCCTGGTCAAACTGCTGGCCTGCCTGATCCTGCCATCGCGCGGCCAGCTCAGCGTTCTCGACCAGGAACCGGCGCGCTTGAAGCGCCGCCAGCGGCCGCTGCTGCGCCGCCGCATCGGCCTGGTATTCCAGGACCATCGCCTGCTGCCGACCCTGAGCGTGGCCGAGAACGTCGCCCTGCCGCTGCGCGTGATCGGCAGCACCGAGGCCGAGATCGGCAAGCGCGTGCGCGCCGCTCTGGACCTGGTCGGCCTGGCCGGCCGCGAACGCGCCCTGCCGGCGACGCTTTCCGGCGGCGAGCAGCAACGGGTCGGCATCGCCCGGGCCATGGTTCACCGGCCGCCGCTGCTGCTGGCCGACGAGCCGACCGGAAATCTGGACCCGCAACTGGCACTGGAGATCATGGCCGTGTTCGCGCGCCTCGGCAGCCACGGCACCACGGTGCTGATCGCCAGCCACGACCTGTTCATGATCCGGCAACTGCAAAAACGCGTGCTGGTGCTCGATGACGGCCGCCTGATCGACGACTTCCGCCCGGCCAGCGACGGCGACGAGGGCCTTGCCGACAATGCCGCGGCCGACCGGTCGGCACCCGTACATGTCCCGGACCCGGAGCCGTCGTCGTGAGCACGACCGACAACGGCTGGACCGCGGCCGGCAAGACCCGGCGCGCGCGTCCACCCCGGCCCTGGCAGCGCTGGCGCCGACGCCATCGCCAGGCCCTGGCCCATGCCGGCCGGCGCCTGCGCGAGCGGCCCGGCGCCCATGTCTTCGCCCTGGCGCTGCTGACCGTTGCCGTGCTCGCCGTATTTTTGCTGTGGCTGGGCCTGCACCAGTTCCAGCATCTGGGCCGGCCGCTGGACCAGGCACGCACCTTGAGCCTGTTCCTGGATCCGCAACTGGACGAAGCCGCCGCCGCGGTCCTCGCCGATGAACTGGCCGCCGACCCGCGCGTGGCCGTGGTCGAGGCGATCAGCCCCGAACAGGGCCTGGCCGAACTGAGCCTGATCCGCGCCGACCAGGGCGTGTTCGAAGCCCTGCCCGACAATCCCTTGCCCTGGGTGCTGGCCGTCGATCCGGTCGATCGCGGTGCCGCCACCGACCTGGCCGAAGCCTGGCGGCAGCGGCCGCAGGTCGAGTACCTGGCCGACGAAGGCGAGTGGCATGACCGCGCCGCCGCCGTGCTCGCCATCGCCCGCGCCGTAGCCCTGCTGATCGCCGGCCTGGTTGGTCTGGCGTCGTTGTTGCTGGTGGCCACGGCGGTGCGCACGATCCGCGTCGAGGGCCGCGAGGAACGCGCGCTGCAACGGGTGTTCGGCGCCACCGAGGCCGACCTGCGCCGTCCTTATCTGTATCTGGGCCTGCTCTACGGCCTGCTCGCCGGCCTGCTGGCGATGCTGTTGGCCGGCGCCCTCCTGCTCGCCCTGCAGCCGGCATTGGCTGGCCTTGCCGCAGCGTTCGACCTGTCCCTGTCCCGGCATGATCTGCCCTGGATGATGCTGCCGGCGATGCCGCTGCTGGCCGGCCTGGCGGCGGTCGCCGGCGCCTGGCTGGGCTGCCGCTTCGAGCCCGATCTGGAGGCCGCGCAATGAGCGCCAGCCAGACGACCGACGCATCAGCGGACGCCAACGCCAGCACCAACGCCGATGAAGCGGCCGCGCGAGTCGTGCTGCACGAAAGCTGGAAGTCGCGGCTTCTGGATGTCTTTGCCAGCCCGCAGATGCAGGCCCTGCGCCAGTTCCTGCGCGCCGAGCTGGCCGCCGGCAAGACCCTGTATCCGCCACCGGCGCAGATCTTCGCCGCCCTGGACAGCACGCCGTTCGACCAGGTCAAGGTAGTGATCCTGGGCCAGGACCCCTATCACGGCCCGGGCCAGGCGCACGGGCTGTGCTTCTCGGTACAGCCGGCCGTGCGCCCGCCGCCGTCGCTGGTCAACATCTTCAAGGAAATCGAGACCGACCTGGGCATCGCCCGACCCGGCCACGGCTGCCTGCTGCACTGGGCGCGCCAGGGCGTGCTGCTGCTCAACACCGTGCTGACCGTGGAGCGCGGCCATGCCGGCGCCCACCGCGGCAAGGGCTGGGAGGTGTTCACCGACGCGGTGATCGAGCGCCTCAACCGCGAGCGCGATGGGCTGGTGTTCATGCTCTGGGGCTCGCCGGCGCAGGCCAAGGGCCGCTTGCTGGATGCCGGCCGGCATCGGGTGCTGCGCGCGCGCCATCCCTCGCCACTGTCGGCCCACGCCGGCTTTTTTGGCTGCCGCCACTTCTCCCAGGCCAATGCCTGGCTGGAACAACACCGGCTGACTCCGATCGACTGGTCGCTGCCACCGTTGTCGTCCTGAACCGCCTGATCTGGAGCGCCGATGATGAAACGAGTCTGTGTCTACTGCGGTGCCCGCACCGGCCGCCGCGAGCGGAATGTCCAGGTGGCACGGGCCATGGGCCGGGAAATCGCCGGTCGCGGCCTGACCCTGGTCTTCGGCGGCGGTCATGTCGGCCTGATGGGCGCGCTCAGCGATGCCGCACTGGCCGCCGGCGGCGAAGTCATCGGCATCATTCCCGAGCAACTGGTCACCGCCGAGCTGGCGCACCGCGGCCTGACTCGCCTGGAAGTGGTGCAGTCGATGCACGAGCGCAAGGCGCGCATGGCCGAACTGGCCGATGCCTTCATTGCCCTGCCCGGCGGCTTCGGCACCCTGGACGAGACCTTCGAAATACTGACCTGGGCGCAACTGGGCCTGCATGGCAAACCCTGCGGCCTGCTGGAAGTCGATGGCTTCTACGCGCCGCTGCTGGCCTGGATCGACAGCGCCGTGCAGGCCGGTTTCGTGCCCGCCCACCACCGCGACATGCTGCTGGTGGACGAGGACTGCGCGCGCCTGCTCGACCGCCTGGCCCAGGCCGGACCGCCACCACCCGGACCCTGGCCGGACATCGGCGAGCAGGGCTGAGCAAGGCACGCCTGGCGAGCACCGCCGCGCCGCAACCCGAACCGCATAATCAAGGAAGCCGAAATGACCTCACCGCCACCAGTCCGGCCACGGCTGATGTTTACGCGCACCGTTGCCGCGCTGCTTGCCGCGCTGGCCGGAGTCGCCGGCGCGAATACCGGCCCGACTCCGGTTCCGGTTCCGGATCCACTCACCGGAAACCCGCACGCCGTCGTCGATGGCCCCGGCAACGATTACCAGGTGGCCGTGCTTGAACCCCGCGAAGATCCCGATCAGCGCATCGCTGTATTCGAGCGTCTGGGCGCCAATGACTTCGGCGGCCTGTGGCTGACCCGCTCCGACGATGGCGGCAAGAACTGGCACACGCCGACCCTGCTGCTCGGCACGGCCGCCAACGAGCGCCATCCCAGCCTGGTGCAGGCCGGACCGGAGAGCTTCCTGCTCGCCTGGCTCAGCAGCGCCGGCGGCTACCGCATCCACCTGGCCTAGGCCGGCGCCGACCTGGATTTCCAGTCGCTGGGTCCGGCCCTGCTGGGCTGGCCGTCGGCCGGCGAGATCAACCCGCAACTGCTGTTACTGCCGGACGGACGCCTGCTGCTCGCCTACCAGCGCATCAATGGCGGCGCCCACATCGCCGTCTCCGTCGATGACGGCGCGAGCTGGGACCAGGCACGCACGCAGATCAGCCCAGGCCTTGCGGCCCTGCCACGCCTGGTCCAGCGTCCAGATGACGGCTTGCTGCTGGCCATGTACCAGACCGGCAGCAACCCGGTGACGATCTGGTCACGCACCAGTACCGATCCGCTGGCCTGGAGCAGGCCGCCGCACGCGCTGGCCACCGGCTTCAACGACCACGATCCCTGGCCGGTGCTGATGGACGATGGCCGTTTCGCTGTGCTCTGGGCGCGGTTCGCCAGCGGCGCCTTCCAGATTCATTCGGCGCATTCGGACAGCGGCGCCCATTGGTCGACAGCCGTGGTGCACCACCCGCGGCCAGGCTTGGCCAATGTCCAACCGCATGTGCCTGACAGCCAAGGCCACGCCGGGCGCGTCGAGCTGTACTGGGGCGCCGCGCAATCGGCGGGCATGAGCAACTTTGACCTCTGGCGCCAGCCGGGCGCCGTGGTCGTCGAAGCCATCTTCAGCGACGGCTTCGACTTCGCCTTCAAAGGCCATTGAAAGCGCCAGCCGGGCCCAGTGGCTGACCCGGTCCGGTCACGGCAAAGCGGTATAGTTGGCCGTTTCCGCCGCTGCGGTGCAACACCGCGGTCAGGAACCTTTCAAGGAGTCCATGCATGAACCAGAGCCCATCCGCCATCGGCACCCCCGGCACGCCCTGGGGCGCGGCTGAAATCGCCACCTGGCGCGGCCAGCACGCGCGTGCGCTGCGCAGCTACCCCGATGAAGTGGTGACCGCCATCCAGGCCCTGGCCGACCGCTTCGAGGTGGTCGAGTACGGTGAGCTGGAGCATGCGCCCGACCGCTTCACCCTGTTCGCCCTGCGCAGCCGGGCCTGGCGCAATGACCTGCCGGTAATGCTGATCACCGGTGGCGTGCACGGCTACGAGACCAGCGGCGTGCAGGGCGCGTTGCAGTTTGCCCGCGACCATGGCGATGATTATCAGGGCCGCGCCAACCTGCTGATCGCGCCCTGCGTCAGCCCCTGGGGTTACGAGCGCCATCAGCGCTGGAATGCCGACGCCATCGACCCCAACCGCTCCTTCGGCGAGCCGCCGGCCTGCGCCGAAGCCGCCGCCCTGATGCGCCTGGTGGCGCCGTTGGCCAGCCAGGTGCTGATGCACATCGACCTGCACGAGACCACCGACACCGACGAGAGCGAGTTCCGGCCAGCCTTGGCGGCGCGCGATGGCACGCCGTTCGAGCCGGGCAGCATCCCCGATGGCTTCTACCTGGTCGACGACGCCGACAACCTGCAGCCGGCGTTCCAGGCGGCAATCATCGAGGCGGTGTCGGCAGTGACCCACATCGCGCCGGCCGACGAACACGGCCAGCTCATCGGCTCGGCCATGCTCGCACCCGGCGTCATCGCCTATCCGTGCCGGCCGCTGGGCCTGTGTGCCGGCATGACCAACGCCCGCTTCCGGACCACCACCGAGGTCTATCCCGACAGCCCGCGCACCACGCCGGAGCAGTGCAACCAGGCCCAGGTTGTCGCCGTGCGCGCCGCCATCGAGCACGCCCTGGCAAATCCGGCCAACGCATCGGCAAAACAGACCTGATCCCGGCCTCGCCTGATCTGTCCGAGGCCATCCTCCAGGTCGTTCGAACTGTTGGCCAGCCGGGTCATCCAGCGCCTTGGAGCACCATCAACCAAGCATGGATCCAACTGAACAGCGATGACCATGACCTGTTTATCGTGGCTACAACCCCGTCCTTGTCACCACAGGCCAGTCGTTGCTCCTTTCGTCTTCTCGTCAAAGAATCGACGAGCGATAGCGGGTGGCCTGCCGCTCCTCAGCGGCTCAGACCCGAGAACAGAACGACAGAACGGATGATGCACTACCCTCTACGGTGAAAGGAGGGATGGCCATGCCAAAGAACTGGGTTTCGTTGGTCGTGTCGATCGGGCTGGCTGCCATCGTTCCGGATGTCCGCGCGGGTGAACTGCCCGAGCTCTTCATCGCCATCGAGCCTGACCCCGAGCCTTCGCCGCCGGATGGCCGCTATCGGGAAACCTTCACGGTCGCGCTGAACATGGAGGCACTGAAAGAGCCGGCGCATCGCATCATGCTCAACCTGCCCGGCCGTGAGCAGGAGGTGGTCGAGCTCCAGCATTGGCAACCGCGACGCGGCTACATCCAGATCCTCGACCCCGAGGATCCGAGCGGGCAGAACACCATCACGATCCCCGACCCGAGCGCCAGGCCGGAGGATTTCTGGTGGCGCTGGTACGGAAAGTCGGCCCATTACACGGTCGCCCTCACCACCGTGGACGGCATCGTCGCCGGACGGATTTCGAGCGGCCTGCATCGCTACGCGGTGGAACCGTTCAAGGCGCCGAGCATCCAGCTTGGCCTGATCAACAGCGACTTCTGGCAGACCCATCCGAGCGACGGCGAGGGCGGCGAACGCGCCCGAGCGGACACCGCGCACCCGACCCAGGCCGGCCCGGCCGCTGCGGCGCTTTCGACCCGCGATCGGGGCTGGCCGGGCGACTGGGATCCGAGTTGTCCCGGATCGCCGCCGGACGGGCAGTACGTCATCGACGTACTTCTGTTCTACACGCAGGGCATACTTGATCGATACTTTGGCAATACGTCTTCCGTCCATGCCGGCTTGCAGTCAGCGCTGGACGACGCCAACCAGGCGCTGCGCAACGGCGGGATCCAGAACGTGACGTTCTCGCCGCGCGGACCGGAATTGCTTCCCAACCCGGGAATCGATTTTATCTACGACGAGGCACCTATCGTTCAGGCCTTGCATCGTCTCGCGGGCGTGGCAACGGCTCCGCCTCCAGTGTTCTATACGTTTCCGGGCAATGTCTACGTTGCGGCACGGCGGGACGCGATGTGGGCGGATATCGTCGCTCTCGCCCGTGATGACCTGTCTGGACAGCAGACATGCGGTTACTCGGTCGTCAATCGATGGGTGGCCAACAACGACTACCCAAGAGAGCCCGGCCCGGACTTCGAGAAGTTCGCCTACCTCGTCTTCGATCCGGGCTGCGGTGCCGACCGCCTGAACCTGGCGCACGAGCTGGGCCATCAGCTGGGCATGGAACACGATCCGGCGAACTACTGGGCGCCTGGCTCGCTTCCGTCCTGTCCCTGGTCGTTCGCGCACAAACGAAGCGCGGGCGACCCTCGTTTTCGTTTTCGAACCGTGACCGCCTACTGGCAGAACATTGGCCACCGGCCCGGTCCAGGAGACTGCGGCAGCGACAGCAACTGTCCACTGATCGACTCGTTCTCGACGCCGTTGCTGGAATGGGCGGGCGATCCGGCTTCGGGAGGACCGCCGCCGTTCGGCCTGCAACCGGTCGGTACCGTATCGGGCGCCTGGCCCATCGGCATCGCGAGCGCGAGCCATCCCAACCGGCCCGCCCATGGCGTGGACACCCTCCGCCGCATCGCCCCTTTCGCGCAGGACTATCGTGCCCGCCCCGAGCTCATTTTCGCCAATGGCTTCCAGTAGGCACCTTCTCGCGGTCGTGGCGTTCCTGCTCCTGGAGGCCGGAACGGCGGTCGCGCTGGACCCGCAGCCGCCGGAATTGGTGTCGGTGCGCTGGGATACGGGCGAGCCGTCCTTCGGCGTGTGTGCAGTGCCCCGCTTCGCGCGCAACAGCCGGTTCCTGGCCTTCGGCTGCCTGGCCGACCAGTTGGTTCCTGGCGACAGCAACAACCAGACGGACAGCTTCCTGCTGGATCGCCAGACCGGCACGATCGAGCGCGTCAGCGTTTCCAGCCAAGGCCAGCAGATGCACTACCCGAGTGCCGGCGGTTTCGCGTCGACGGATGGCGATCGGGTGGCATTCGTGGGGTTGGGGCCGCTGCACCCGGACTACGGTCCGCCGCCTCCGAACGACCTCGGCCCTTCCGCGGCCTACCTGCGGCATCGCTCTTCCGGTCAGACCGACCTGATCAGCCGGGCCGCAAACGGCCAGGCGCTGTTCGGGAGCGTCGCCCTGTGGGACGCACGGCCCGATCGCAACGAGATTCTGTTCACATTCCACGGCGATCCCCGGATCAGCGAGTATCAGGATCTCTTCGGTGTCGCCGGCCAGCTCTGGATCCGGGACTGGGTGACCGGCGAGTACGAGCTGATCTCGCGCACGCCTGACGGAGCGCTGTCCAATGGCGGCGGGGGACTCGCGAGTTTTTCCGAAACGGGCCAATACGTGGTGTTCACCAGCCGTGCCGATGATCTAGGACCGCCCGCTCAGTTGGGCGACACCAACGTGTACTGGCACGATCGTCTGACCGGGCAGACCGAGCGTTTGACCTATCCGTGGCAGGGCGGCGAGTTTCAGCAGAACCACAGCGTCTCGCCCACCCCACCCCGTGTCTCCCGTGACGGCCGCTTCGTTGCGTTCACCACCACCAGCGCCGAGATCCACCCGGACGTCGCCGTCCCCAGCGGAACGCACGTCTACCTGATCGACCGCCAGACCGGGCAGCTCGACCACCTGTCGGCCACGCCGCATCCGAGCTACAACACCAGCGTCGGGATGAGCGCGGACGCTCGCTATGTCGCCTGGGCGACGAGAAACTTCAGTTTCCTGGGGCCACCGGACCCGCCGGCGGACATGCGCGGCGTCTGGGTGCTGGACCGGCACACCGGCCAACGGGTCAACGTGGCCGCTCCGCTGGGTCCGTTGTACCTGGACAACGAAGTCAGCGTGGGCATGGCGCCGGACGGCTCGGCGGTCGCCTTCACCTGGCGCATTGCCGATCCCGACCGGCCGATCCTGTCCAATACGCAGCTCTACACGGCGCAACTGCGCGGACCAACGCCGCCGGTACCGGCGCCGGTGCCGGCCGTGTCCGCGTGGCTGCTGGCCCTGCTCGGCGTGTTCATCGTGCTGCTGGGTACGATCCGCTTGCCAAACCAGCGAACCTGCGTGCGATGATCGAATTTTTGCCTGGTCTCCTTCTCGCGGTCGTGCCGTTCCTGCTCGTGGACGCCGGAAACGGGCATGCGCGCCGTTTGTGCGCTGGCCATGGCCGGGACTGCCGCCGGCCGATGAGCGGCCAGATGGACCGCAACGAATGGCTGCGGCGCACGCGCGCACGCCGCCGTGCCCTGCAGGCCGTGTATGCATGGCGGCTCAGCGGCGGCGGCATGGCCCAGGTGCCACAGCCGTTCCCACACCAACAGACCGGGTGACAGCCTTGAGCCAGACCGACGACACCGCCCTGCCACCCTGCCCGGAGTGCAGCGCCACCTACACCTGGAAGGACGTCGGCCGCCTGGTATGTCCCGAATGCGGGCATGAGTGGTTGCCCGATGCCGGAGCCGGGACCCGCGACAGCGCTGCGGTGCCGTCCGGCGCTGACGATGCTCCGGTGGTGCGCGATGCGCACGGCAATGTCCTGGCCGATGGCGACACCGTCACTCTGATCAAGGATTTGAAAATCAAGGGTTCCAGTGCCGTGATCAAGGTCGGCACCCGGGTACGCGGCATCCGTTTGGTCCAGGGCGATCACGATATCGATTGCCGCATCGAAGGCATCGGCCCGATGCAGCTCAAGTCCGGGTTCGTCAAGAAGGCCTGAGCGGCGCTGCTGGCGCCACGCCCGCCGCTTCCCGGCCGGGCGGGCTTGCCGAACCAGCCAACGCCCCCAGATGGGATGTTGCAATGCAACGCCGCGCGCTCATGGCCGCCGCCTGCCGCGCCCAGAACAAGAACAACCGCAATGGAGATCCCATGTCACTGAAATTGAACGTGATCGTCGGCAGTACCCGCCCGGGCCGCCGTGGCCTGGCCGTGGCCCAGTGGCTGGCCGAACACGCCGCCAGCCTGGGTAGTTTCCAAGTCGAGCTGGTCGACCTGGCCGACTTCAATCTGCCGCTGCTCGATGAAGCCGCACACCCGGCAATGCAGCGCTACGAGCACGAGCACACCAAACGCTGGGCGGCCAGCGTCGCCGCTGCCGATGCCTATGTCTTCGTCACGCCCGAGTACAACTATTTCCCGCCGGCCAGCCTGGTCAACGCGCTGCAGGTGGTGATGGGCGAGTGGAACCGCAAGGTCGCCGGCGTGCTCAGCTATGGCGGCATCTCCGGCGGCCTGCGCGCGGCGCAGCAACTGCGCCTGTTGATCGCCTCGACCAATATGCACTCGCTGCCCCAGGTGGTGCCGGTACCGAACGTGCCCGCGCTGATCGACGACGCCGGCAAGTTCAATCCGGTCGCCGCGACCGTTGACGGCAGCACCGCCATGCTCAACGAACTGCACGCCTGGGCCGGCGCGCTCAAGACCCTGCGCAACCCATCCTGATCGCAGCAAGCCGGTGGCCTGGCCATCGGCCGCTGCCCGCCAAGCCGGTTCCTGAAACAATGCCCTGCCGCGGCAATCCGCCTGAATCCGATCGGATTGCCCGGCCCACCTTTTCCGACCAACGATGGATGATTCCCACGCCATGCCCGCCATGCTGCGCAGCCTTTTAATGACTTCCGCGATCGCCCTGGCCCTGACCGCCTGCGAGCGCGCCGACAACGAGACCACGATGTCCACCGACACCACGCCAAGCCAAGCCACTTCCCAGGACACGGCACCCGCCGCGGCCGATCCGTCCGGGCTCGCCGCCAATCCGTTGATGGTCGCCAGCGAGCTGCCGTTCCAGGCGCCGCCGTTCGACCGCATCGATGACGGCCACTACCAGCCCGCCATTGAGGAAGGCATGCGCCAGCACCTGGCCCAGGTGCGCGAAATCGCCGACAACGCCGAGCCACCGACCTTCGCCAACACCATCCAAGCCCTGGAGCGCAGCGGTGAACTGCTGACCCGCGCCGCCTCGGTGTTCTTCGCCATGACCTCGGCCAACACCAACCCCGAACTGCAGGCCGCCGAACAGGCGCTGGCGCCGAAGTTGGCCGAGCACTCCGACACCATCTATCTGGACGCGACGCTGTTCGGCCGGGTCAAGGCGCTGTACGACCAGCGCGAGCAACTGGACCTCACCGACGAGCAGCGCTTCGTGCTGGAGCGCAGCCATGAGCACTTCGTCCGCGCCGGCGCCCTGCTCGATGCCGACAGCCAGGCCGAGCTGCGCACGCTCAACAGCGAAGAATCCTCGCTGACCACGGCCTTCTCCAACAAGCTGCTGGCCGCGACCAAGGCCGCCGGCGTGCTGGTCGACGACGTCGCCAGGCTCGATGGCCTTGACCAGGCTGCCATCACCGCTGCCGCCGAAGCCGCCACCGCCGATGGCCATGACGGCCAGTGGCTGCTGGTGCTGCAGAACACCACGCAGCAGCCGGTGTTGGCCGCGCTCAGCGACCGCGAGCTGCGCCAGCAGGTGATGGCCGCCTCGCTGGAGCGTGCCCAGCAGGACGACGACAACGACACCCGCGCCACCATCCAGCGCCTGGCCGAACTGCGCGCCCGCAAGGCGCAGCTTCTTGGCCACGCCAACTACGCCGCCTGGAGCATCGCCGACCAGATGGCCGGCAGCCCGGACGTGGCCCTGAAGCTGCTCACCGACACCGTGCCTGCCGCCACCGCCCGCGCCCGTGCCGAGCTCGCCCGCATCCAGGCCGTGGTCGATGCCCAAGGTGGCGGTTTCCAGGCCGGCGCCGCCGACTGGGACCACTACGCCGAGCAGGTGCGCAAGGCCGAGTACGATCTGGACGAAGCGCAGATCCGCCCCTACTTCGAGCTTGACCGGGTGCTGCATGACGGCGTCTTTTACGCCGCCGAACTGCTCTACGGCATCACCGCCAGGGAACGCACCGACCTGCCCGTCTACCACCCCGACGTGCGCGTGTTCGACATCTTCGACGCCGACGGCAGCCAGTTGGCCCTGTTCTACCTGGACCCGTTCCAGCGCGAGAGCAAGATGGGCGGCGCCTGGATGGGCAACTTCGTCGAGCAGAACGGCCTCACCGGCACCCTCCCGGTGATCTACAACGTGGAGAACTACACCAAGCCCGCCGACGGCCAGCCGGCGCTGCTCAGCTTCGACGACACCACCACCTTGTTCCACGAATACGGCCACGCCCTGCACGGCATGTTCTCCAAGACCACCTATCCCAGCGTGGCCGGCACCAACGTGCCGCGCGACTTCGTCGAGTACCCGTCGCAGTTCAACGAGCACTGGGCGCTGCATCCGCAGGTGTTCGCCAACTACGCCCGCCATCACGAAACCGGCGAGCCGATGCCGCAGGAACTGGTCGACAAAATCGTCCGCGCGCGCACCTTCAACCAGGGCTACGCCACCACCGAATACCTGGCCGCCGCCCTGCTCGACATGGCCTGGCACACCCTGCCCGCCGATGACGCCAGCAAGGATGTGGAAGCCTTCGAACGCGAAGCCCTGGCCCGATACAACGTCGATTTGCCGGCCGTGCCGCCGCGCTACCGCAGCAATTACTTCAGCCACGTCTGGGGCGGCGGCTACGCGGCCGGCTACTACGCCTACTTCGCCGCCGAAGTGCTCGATCACGACACCTTCCAGTGGTTCGGCGAGAACGGCGGCCTGACCCGCGAGAACGGCCAGGTCTTCCGCGACAAGATCCTTGCCATCGGCCACTCGCGCGACCTGGCGCAGGCATACCGCGACTTCCGCGGCAAGGAGCCAAGCGTCGAGCCGCTGCTTCAGCATCGCGGGCTGAAGTAAGGCTCCGGGCCCGCGGGCATGGTGCCTGCGGGTTCCCGCCTTTTCACTTGTGCGCCCGGGTGTCGTCATCGCCGCACCCGGTTTTCCCCCGGCCTGTCCATCCCGGACATCGGCCAGCGCTATCCGTTTGCAGACCGGCCACGATTCAGCGCGCAAGCCATCGTTTGCAACCCCGAAAAGCAAGCAATCACTTGCATACCCGAAAGGCAACTGATAGCTTGCATATTTCCTGCTGTCTTCGTTGCCGCCCATGCCTGCCGCCGGTCCGTCCTATGTCATCCGCGTGCCGCACCAACTGGGGCCGCTGTTGCGCGCCCTGCGCCGCGACAAGGGCCTGACCCAGGCCGATGTCGCCGGGCAACTGGGCGTCACCCGGCAGGCCATCAGCGAGCTGGAAAACCGGCCGGAATCGGCCAGCTTCGAACGCCTGATGAAGCTGGCCACCGTGCTCGGCGTCGAGATCGCGCTGCAGCCCCGGGGCGCCTCGATGCCAGCCGACGCGCCGGAGTGGTAGCCGATGGCTGCGCTGCGGATCTGGATGAATGGCGAGGAGGTCGGTCTCTGGCAGCAGGAAGATCGCGGCGGCCGTCTCAGCTATGCGCCGCAGTGGCTGACATCGCCGGCGGCCCGGCCGCTGTCGCTGTTCCTGCCCCTGCTGCCGCCCGACAGCAGCCACCGCGGTGAGATGGTCGGCAACTATTTCGAGAACCTGCTGCCCGACAACAGCGAGATCCGCAACCGGATCCGCGACCGGTTCGGCCTGCATTCGGGCTCGGCATTCTCACTGTTGCAGGCGATCGGGCGCGACTGCGTCGGCGCAGTGCAGCTACTGCCCGAAGGTGCGGTACCCGATGACGTCCATGCGATCCGCTCAAGGCCATTGGATGATGCAAAGGTGGCCGAGCTGCTGCGGGCAGTGACCGCCCGGCCGGGGCCAGGCCACTTCGCCAGCGATGACGAGGCCTTCCGCATCTCGATCGCCGGCGCGCAGGAAAAGACCGGACTGCTGCGCCATCAGGGCAGGTGGTGCGTGCCATTGGGCAGCACGCCCAGCACGCATATTCTCAAGCTGCCGCTCGGTCTGGTCGGCAACATGCAGGCGGACATGGGCGATTCGGTCGAGAACGAATGGCTGTGCCTGCGGCTGGTGGCTGCGTTCGGACTGCCGGTGGCCGATGCGCAGATCGCGCAGTTCGACGGCCAGCGCGTGCTCGTGGTCGCGCGCTTCGATCGCCGTCTGGCGCCCGATGGCAGTTGGTGGATGCGCCTGCCACAGGAAGACATGTGCCAGGCCTTCGGGCTGCCACCATCACGACGCTACCAGAGCGATGGCGGCCCCGGCATCGAGCGCATCATGGATCTTCTGCGCGCATCGGAAGAACCCGGCGACCGGGCCACCTTCTTCAAGGCGCAGATCCTGTTCTGGATGCTGGCCGCCACCGATGGCCATGCCAAGAACTTCAGCTTCCACATCGGCACCGGTGGACGATTCCGCCTCACTCCGCTGTACGACGTGCTCTCGGTGTACCCGATCCTGGGCCGCGGGCCCCGGCAACTGGACCCGCATCGCGCCGAACTGGCCATGGCGGTGGCCGGAAAGAACCGGCACCGGCGGCTGCGCGACATCCGTCGCCGCCACTGGAATGCCACCGCCAGAACCTGTGGCGTGGCAGGCGGCGCCGAACCCTGGATCAGCGAACTGCTCGACCGCGTCGAGCCGGCAATTGCCAGCGTGGAAAGCCAGCTACCTGGGGATTTCCCGGCACCAATCGCGGCATCCATCCTCGCCGGCCTGCGCAATGCAGCAGCGCGCCTGGCGACGATGGATGCGGGGACCTGAGACGCGCGAGCAACCCCGTCGCGCACAACAACTGCAGATCGGCCGTAAGCGACTCTACGCGCCTATTCCACGCCGAGAAGAAACTTCAGGCCATGGCTGAAGCCGCGCGGTGCGACACTGAGGTGATCCTCGTCGGCGAGTACATCCAGCTTCAGGCGCAGCGACGGATAGTTTCGTGCCGCCAGGGTTGCGGCCATCGCGCGGGCGTCAGCCACCATGTCGTAGCGTTTGCCGAACGCGGGTGACTCGTACTCGCCAACGTACATGTAAACCGACGCCGGCAGATCGGAATGGGCGGCGGCGTAAGCGCGCTCGATGTCATCGATGACGTTGCTGTCGTACCAGAACGACGGGCTGCCGAGCACGTAGCCGGCGAACAGGTCCGGTTGGGTGAACAGGATCTGCGCGGCCAGCAGGCTGCCATAGGAATGTCCCAGCAGCAGCCGTCGGTTCTCGTCGCTGCGGTACCGCTCCGCCACGAACGCAATGACCTGGTCGCGCAGATAGTCGGCATAGGCAACGGCCTCGCCATGGAGGTCACCACCGGCAGGCTGGCCGTGGCGCGGCGTGGTCGGGGTGTAGTCGCGGCGGCGGCTGCGCATGGCGCTCTCGCCCAGCGAATAGGACAGGCCGACAACAATGAAGTCTTCGATCGCCGGGCCTTCCACGTTCAAGCGCCTGGCAATGCTCCGGACCACGGGAAAGGCGTACTCGGCATCGGTGACATAGAGCACGGGATAACGCCGCTCGGGGTGTTCGGCGTAAGCGGCAGGCACGGCGACGAACACCTGGTAGTCCCGCCCGGACACCGGATCCGGCACGTTCCAGACCTCGCTGTCGATGATCTCGTAGGGAAGACCCTGCCCGCGCTGGCCGGTGAGCGCGGATGCCGTGGGCGGCGGTGCGATCGCCTGCGTCGCGGCGCCCGTGGATTGATCATGGACCGACGTGGTCCCGGGGTCATCGGTATTTGCGCAGGCCACAAGGCCGAGCAACGCCGTGATCAGAACAAGCGGGATTTGCATCCGCCACCTGCCGCTGGCCCAGGCTTCCGCGCGAGCATCGTGCCGGGCCTGGCTGCCGCGTTGATGGCCGATCACTGGCGCGTTTCCAGCAGGCCCGGCTCGAACGACAGGCCGTGACCAATGTCGTCGATGCAGATGCGCGCCCTCGTTGCCAGACGCGTCCAGCGTTGCGGCCTCGACTCGTCTTCCGAGATATGGCCAAGCTGCGTCCACGCCCGGCCGGTGAGATAGTTCACGCTGGTCTGATTGATATCGCCCGAACCCCGGTGCACGTCCGTCTCGTCATAGCCCACCAGGCGCATGCATTCGCCCTCAAGGCGGAACGTGTAGGTCACATCGCGGCGGCTCCAGCCGCCGGCGCTGGTCCAACTGTGCAGGCCCAATGTCCAGGTGCGGTTGTGCCGGATCTGCACCGCCCCGGCCGCGTCCTCCCCCAGGTAATCCGCCATCACCGGCGACTGCGGCCGCGGAACCAGCGCATGGTCGGCCATCACCCGGCGCCAGCCACCGTCCGCCGTCGCGACCGCCGCCACCAGCATGCGGGGATTGGTATCGAAGCTGGCGGGGCCTGAAACCGGGTCGTCGATAAGGTTGGCCGGATCCTCCATGCGCAGGATCAGCAGCGCGTCGTCGCGCTGGTCACCATCCAGCCGGCCGCGCACCTGGTGCTCCAGCCGCCAACCCGGGGGCACGAAATCCACCGGCGTGCGCGCGTGTTCGGCGATCTCCGGGTAAGCCACCTCCGGCAGGTCAAAGGCGTGCGCTTGCGCTGCAAGGAACAAGCCGGGCAGGCAGAGCGACAGATGCAGGATCTTGCAGCGCATGGGATTCCCTTTTCGAAGGCGTGTGCTTGCGCGGCCCCGAGCGCAGTCCGCAGTCCGCGCTGGATTGTAATGTGCTGCTTGGGACGGCTTGTCGCACGCCAGCGATCGTGACACTGTCCGGACCCGATGGAACCGGGAAAACGGAGATCATCTTCTGGATACGGGCACGGACAGACATTCGCTGGCGGTGCTGGGCATCGCCGAGGTTGAAGAGCGCATTTACCGGCATCTGGTGGCGTGCAACGGCGTGACGCAACCGGAGCTGGCGACGGCGCTGGGCCTGGGCCGGCAAACCTGTGCGCGGGCATTGGACCGGTTGCAGCTCAGCGGCCTAGTCCGCCATTCCCCGGAAAGCCCGCGGCGCTTTTTCGCGGCGCCGCCGGATCTGGCCATCGAGGCCTTGATCCTGAAGCAGCAGGAGGCGATGCAGCGCGCCCGGGTCAGCGCCCGCAGCTTGCAAGAGGCGGCTGTCAGCGCACGCCAGGGCGGGGCGCCCGAGCAGATGGTGGAACTGATCGCCACCCGCGACGGCGAACGCCTGGTGTTCGAGCAGCTCTACCTGGGCGCGACCACCGAGGTGGTGACACTGATGCGGCTGCCGATGCGGGTCTCCAGGATGGAGCCGCCCTACGACGTCAGCCTGCAGCAGCACACGCGTGACCGAGGCGTGCGCTTCCGCACGCTCATCGACGGCGACTTCCTGGAGGCGCCCGGCGCAGTCGGCTACCTGCACGCGGAAATCGCCGCCGGGGTCGAGGCGCGCACGGTGCCGCACCTGCCGTTCAAGCTGGTGATGGCCGACCGGCGGGTGGCGATTATTCCGCTGAAGCTGGAGCAAAGCGACAGCCACATCCTGGTGGTGCGCTCATCGGCCCTGCTCGACGCGCTGTACGCGCTGTTCGAGATTCTCTGGCAGCGTGGCATGCCGGTCGGCACGCCGGCCGGGCGCAGCATGGCGGATGCGCCGGACCGGTTCGGGCTGGGTGCCGACGGCCAGGCATTGCTCGGCCTGATGACGCTGGGCATGAACGACAAGGCGATCGCCGCCGAGCTGTCGATCTCGCTGCGCACGCTGGAGCGGCGCGTGCAGATGCTGATGAAGACCTTGGGTGCGCGCACCCGCTTTCAGCTCGGCTACCTGATCGGTCGTCTGCCTGAAGATTGATGGCGGATTTCCGCCATGTCGGAAATCCGAAGCCAGAAGCCATTGTTACGTGATCGCCCTGCGTCGACACTCGGCAACGCAATGCATGGCCGGGGGGATGTGCGTGCGATCGCCGGACAACCACCGCGGCCCCGCCGCAGCGGCTGTCCCGGACATGCCCGGAAAGGGCAACGTCATCAAGCAATGGGATGGAACCGATGAGCAATTACACAGACAACCACGCAGCCACGCGGCGGCGATTGCAGGGGCGCAACCCCGCAATCGCCGGCCTGTGCCGGCTGCCCCTGGCACTGGTCGTGGCCGCAGCGGCCAACGGCGGCGCCTGGGCACAGCAGGGCAACCACCACTGGCCGGCTGCAGGCCAGGGCCTGGCAAGCGCGCCCTTGATCGAGCGCGGCGACGGCTCGTTGCAAGTCTTCGATGACCGCGACGCGCTGCTCGCGGCAGCCGCCGGAATCAACCTGGTGCACGAGGATTTTTCCCGCAGCTTGGTGCCCGCGTTCGGGCAGCGAGTCTGCTACCAGGCGGTAGGCCACCGCGCCAATGACCCCTGTTTCGCTCCCGGCGACCTGCAGCCGGGCTTTGGCGTGCGCAGCAGTCGCGGCAGCATTTTCGACGAGAACACGATCGACATCGACATCGTGGCTCTGGGCGAGGGCTTTCTTGGCATGCCTGACACGGTGATCGGCAACAACGTGACCGACTTGCCCTACAACCCCATGCGCATCGACTTCCAACCCGCCACGACTGTGGTCGGTATGGATGTCTATGACGGCATGCTCGGCGGGCCGGTGCAGGTCGACGCCTATGCCCTTGATGATTCCCTGATCGGTACCTTCACCGTGCAACCGGCCGACATCAACGTGGCCGCCTTCGCCGGCATGATTAGCGATGTTCCGATCCGCCGGGTCGATATCAACGCCCCGTCCGATGGCGGTGGCGAGCTGATCGGCCGCTTGCTGTTCGGTGGTGGCGTTGGCGAACTGGCGGCGGTCGATGGCGATGTCGACCTGGGCACGGTTGCCGTCGGCGCCACCGCTGGCGCGGCGCTGGAGCTGGCCAACCGCGGCCATCTGGCACTGGCCGATATCCAGCTGCACGCAGTGCCGGCGCCATTCGCGATCGCGGCCGATGGCTGCAGCGGTGCCGATCTGGCCGGGGGCGAGAGCTGCACCCTGGAGATTGCCTTTACCGGTGCCGGCGCGGGTGTGTATCTGGCGAGCTGGCAGCCCATTGGCAACGAGGGCCCGGCGATCGAGCTGCGCGCCGATGTCGTAGCACCACGGCTGCAGACCGCACCTGGCCATCTGGATTTTGGCGAGATTCCGGCCGGCACAGTTTCTTCGACCCAGTCGGTGACTGTCAGCAATGGCACCGGCGCGGCCATCGGCACCGGTCTGCCGGTGCTGGTGCCGGCCCCGTTCAGCCGCGCCGGAGGTGATTGCCCCGAAGCCGGCATCGAGCTGGCGCCGGGCGCCAGTTGCCTGTTGGAGATCGCATTCAGTCCCCAGACCGCTGGTGAATACGACAGCGATCTGACCTTGTACAACGCTGATGGCGACCCGGGTGGCATCAGCCTGGCCGGCCGCGGCGTATCGGGAGGTACCCCATGAACCGCATCTTGATCCTGAGCGCCAGCCTGGCAGCCGCCGTGGCCGCTGCGCTTCCAGCCGCAAGCCAGGCGGCCGGCATCACACCTTTGCAGCAGGCCGAGATCGAAGCCATGGCGGCGCAACGCGGCGCCAGCTTCGTCAGCGAAGACTTCGAACTGAGCATGACGCGCTTCCTGCCGCAGACCGAGTTCGCCTCGTGCACCGAGCCGGTCAGCAGCCGCTCCGATGATGCCTGTTTCGCACCCGGGGATATGGCTCCCGGCTTCTCCGTGCATTCCAGCCACGGCTACGGCGTCCTGTCCATGGGCCGCGACATCCTCGGCTTTCCATCGCTGACCATCGGCGCCTGGCCGTATCGCCTGAGTCCGTCATCGATCAACTACACCCGTATCGAGTTCGAGCGTGGCCCGACGGTGGTGGCAGCCGACGTGTTCGGTTTCCGTATCGCTGGCGGCAATGCCACCGGCGAGGTCGCACCGGTGACGGTCGAGGCCTTCGACCAGGCCGGCCTGTCGCTGGGCAGCTTCGTGGTGACGCCGCCGGCACACAACCTGCCGGCCTTCGCCGGCTTCAGCTCGCCGGTACCGCTGGGCGCAATCGAGTTCGGGCCGCGGGAAGAGGCGGTAGGCGTGCAGATCGACAACCTGCTGTTCGGCGGCATGGCGCAGGATCCGGTGCTGGCCAGCACCCGCCTGGCGTTCGGCGCGCAACCGGTGGGCGAGGTCGAGGTGCTGCCGGTGCAGGTAGACAATCCCGGCGATCAGCCCTGGCTGCTCGATGACCCGGTGCTGCACGGCACTGCCTTCAGCGTCGCCGAGGAGGATTGTTCGACGACTCCGCTGGCACCGCGTTCACAGTGCACGATCTGGCTGGCGTTCGAGCCGGGCTGGGTTGATACCTTTTTCGGTCGCCTGCAGGTAACCGGTGACTTCGGCGGCGCACCGCTGCAAGTCGAACTTCACGGCATCGGCAGCATGCAGGAGGCAACGCGATGACACGCACCAAGCACAACCACCGCCGGGGCACGCGCGCGGCACTGGCCCTGGCCCTGACCGCCGGCATGGCGCTGGCCGGCACCGTCGCCGCGGCCGGCCCGGCCAGCAGCGCCTGGCAGGACCGGGGGCAGGCCGGACCGGCGGGCGGCGAGGCGGTCCCGGCCGCGGCCCCGGCACCGCGCGACACCGGCAACCTGCAGATGTTCGCCACCCTGGCCGAGTTCCAGGACGCGACCGCAGGCTGGGACCTGGCGTTCGAGGATTTCTCCGCTCGCCCGGCCAATTCGGTCTCGCCCTGCTACGAACCGGTCAACAGCGACCTGGGCCAGCCGGGCACCAACTTCCTGGCTCCGGTCTGCTTCACTCCCGGGCAACTGGTGCCCGGCTTCAGCCTGCGCAGCAACCTGGGCACCGGCAGCCACGGTTACGGCACCATGGCTTTCACCCCGCCCACCGGCGGACTGACCTCAGTGGTCGTGGGCGCCATGTCGCCGGCATCCACAACCCTGGTCGACTTCCATGACGGGGCCGTGGCCGTGGCCATGGATGCATTCGACTGGCAGGCCGGTACGCCGCTGAGCTTTGAGGTTCTGGGCGAAGGTGGCCGCCCGCTGGGCAACTTCACCCTGTCCGGAACCGCGCCATCGCTGGGCGTGTTCGCCGGCTTCATCAGCCCCGAGCCGGTGTACCGGGTCGAGGTGCGCAGCCTGTCCGGTGCCAGCCAGATGATCAGCAACCTGCGCTTTGGTGGCCAACCCGGCGGATACAGCGTGAACTCGGAGGCACTGCACTTCGGCGCCACCGCGGTCGGCGACGCCGTCAGCGCCAGCGTGTTCCTGCAGCAGACCGGCAACTTGCCGGTGCAGTTGCCGGTGCTGCCGGCCGGGACCGCGCCGTTCTCGATCATCCAGGACGATTGCTCCGGCCAACTGCTGGCGGTCAGTGCCACCTGCCAGGTCAGCTACGGCTACACGCCCACACTGGCACAGGCCGACCGCTTGATCCTGCCCCTGCCGCTGGCCAATGGCACCCCCAGCGACACCAGTCTGCTGCTGACCGGCCGGGCCGTTGCGCCGCACCTGCATCTGGATGCCACGAGCATCGCGTTCGGCGATTTGCCGGTCGGCCAGCAGGCCACGGCCAGTGTCGTGCTGGCCAACCACGAGGCCGTGCCCTTGCAGGTGCATTCGATCAGTGCCGCCAGCGCGCCATTCGCCCTCCTTGCCGGCCCTGATGCATGCCCGCCAGCGCCGTTCGACCTGGATCCGGGGGAAGCCTGCGAGCTGACCTACCAGGTCACGCCGACCGGACCCGAGGCGCAGCGGGCACGAGTGCTGATCGACAGCAACGACCCCTCGTCGCCGCGCCGCCTGCTGCTCCAGGTCGGGATCCAGGACCGCATCTTCAGCCACGGCTTCGAAGCCCTGCCCTGATCCCCGGTCGTTCCTGAGGCCGCACCAGCCCCGGCCGACCGTGCGTCGCCGGGGCTTTTTCGTATCCGCAGCGCGCGCCTGCCGCCGACGGGCAGTCGCCTGCCTGGATAGGCCGCAGCGGGTTTGCCGCCATCGCGCGCACCATCTCCTGCTGGTGGCGGCGGCTGCCGGCGATCAAGGCCTGCAGCCGCCGCTGCCGCCGCAGCGCCAACCCCAGCGGCAATTGGCCGCTCACGCCGCGCAATACGCCGATCAGCGCCACGTGCCCGCCCACGGGCGCGGCCGGCGGGCGCAGTCGGCGCAAAGCCCCGCCCTCCTGGCGGCGCACGCGTCCTGCGCCCGGGCAGAGCCGGCAGGGCGATCAGACCTGCAGTGCACGCACCGCATCTTCCACCACGCCGTGGACAATCTGCCGCAGCAGCCAGGCCTCACCTGCATCCACCGGGCCGTCCGCGCCTTCGCTGCAGGCCTGGGCGAGCGCGTGGCCATGGCTGCGCACCGCTTCGATCATCTGCCCGGCCTCGCGCTGCGCTGCGCTTTCCGGCACGCCGATGGCCGCGGCAAACGCCACCACGTCATCCCGCCGCACGCTGCCGAAGGTGCGGGCGGTGCCCATGGGGATGACGAGCCCGGCATCCGCCCAGTCCGGCGCGCGGTACACGGCGGTGCTCAGGAGATCGTAGTGCGGTGCGAGATCCAGTCCGTGGCCGCCCGGGTCCGGCAGCAGGCTCAGGTTCTTCAGATGGGCGTCGCCGTTGCCGATCAGCAGGTTGAACAGCTGCCAGCGGAACAGCGCCAGCCTGGTGGCCGCGGGTCGGCGGCACAGCGCCACCAGTTCAACCAGGCGTGCTGCGGTGGCCTCCCGATACTTGAACACCGGGTCGAGCGACAGCGCCTGGCACGCATCAAGCGCATACAGGCGGCGGACGTCCAGCCCTTCTCCTTCCCGGTCGAAGCGCCGGACCAGAAACACGGGCTCGGGCACGCGGCGCAGGCTGACCTGCGGGACCGGGAGGCCGCAGGCCGCGGCCAGCCGCATGCAGAACCACTCGTTGGCCGCGCTGTGCGGGTAGAGATCGGTCCGCTCGTGGTCCGGCTTGAGGATATGCGTGGACGCGGCGGCGCCCACCGGCTCCCAGAGGCGGTCCTGGTGCAAAACGACCGGGAGCTTGTGCCGGGCGCCGGCCAGCGACATGCGCTTGGGCGACCTGGCCGCCAGCGGCGCACGGGGAAGGGCGCGGATACGCGCGGAGAGTTCTTCGTCAGGCAGCGGCTGGAGCCCCGGCCCAGGGAGGCCGCTGCCGCCCGGCAGCAGCACCAGGGCGCCCGCGGACTCGGGGCCGTAATGCTGGAGCAGCCCGAACGCATCCGCCGGATCCACGCCGGCTGACTGCGCCATCAGCTGCCGCGAGCCTTCCTCGGGCAGCAGGTTGTCGAAGAACCACTGCACCGGGCGCAGGCTGGCGCCGTCGATGATCTCGCCGTCGGCGCGGGGAAGGGCGGGCGACAGGTCAAAGCCCTGCGCCTGCCATTCCGGGGTGTAGCGGAACGCCCAGATGTTGCCCCGCTCGCGCAGCTGGCCCACCTTCCGGCGGTCGATCCAGACATCCAGGCTGCGCGGCGGCGGTGGCTCCGGAGCTTCCATCACCCGGACGCCCCGCCCACCGCCTTGCGCACCGCTTCCGCGGCTTCCGGCGGCACCTCCAGCTCCATCTGGATCCCCAACTCACGCAGCACCTGCATCACCCGGCCGAGGGCAACGCCTTCCTTGCCGCGCTCGATGTTCATCAGGGTGACGTGGCTGGAGCCGGTCATGGCCGCCAGATCGTCCTGGCGCAGGCCCTGTGTGCGACGCACTGCGCGCACAATCCGACCCAGTTCCTCGGGGCTTTTCACGGAACGGCGCATGGCCCGATGCCCATCTAAAGAAGAGTTTAGATTAGCGCTGAAGGAGCGGTTGGGCAACCATAATCTAAACAGATTCTTAGATTATCGGCTGGCGCCGAGCGGCGCACCAGAATTCTAATCAATTGTTTAGTTTCCAGCGGGCGCTCCACGAAAGGGTTCCGAGCTGCCCGGCGCCTCAGATATCCAGCACGATCTTGCCGAAGTGGCGGCCGCTCTCCTGGTGCCGGAACGCGGCCACGATGTCCTCGAGCGCGAAGTGGCTGTCGATCACCGGCCGCAGCCTGCTGGCCTCCAGCGCGCGCACCATCTCCTGCTGGTGGCAGCGGCTGCCGACGATCAGGGCCTGCAGTCGCAGCTGCCGCCCCAGCGCCAGCGCCACCTGCAACCGGGCCTCCACCCCGCTGAGCACGCCGATCAGCGCCACGTGCCCGCCCACGCGCGCGGCCAGCATCGACTGCGCCAGGGTGTCCGGCCCGCCGACGTCGAGCACGATGTCCACGCCGCGGCCATCGGTGAGGCGGCGCGCGGTCATGCCCCACTCCGGATCCTCGCGGTAGTTGATCAGCTCGTCCGCGCCCAGCGCGCGCAGCCGCTCCAGTTTGTCGTCGCTGGAGGACGTGGCGATCACCCGCGCCCCCGCCAGCTTCGCCAGCTGCAGCGCGAACACCGACACCCCGCCGGTGCCCTGCACCAGCACCACGTGGCCGGGCTTGAGCCCGCCATCGAAGAACAGCGCCCGCCACGCCGTCAGCCCGGCAGTGGTGAGCGTCGCCGCCTCGGCATGGCTCCAGCCGCGCGGGGCACGGGTGAACGCCGTGGCCGGCGCGGTCACCTGCTCGCGCGCGTAGCCGTCGATGCCGTCGCCCGGCACCCGGCCAAAGCCCTCCACCTGCGCCTCGCCATCAAGCCAGTCCGGGAAGAACGTGCTCACCACGTGGTCGCCGACAGCGAACTCCTCGGCGCCTTCGCCCACGGCGATCACCTCGCCGGCGCCATCCGACATCGGGATGCGCCGCTCCTGCGGCCCGGTGAGGCCCTTGACCACCATGTAGTCGTGGAAGTTGAGCGAGCTGGCGCGCAGGCGGACGGTGATTTCGCCGGGGGCGGGATCGGCGGGCTGGGAGGTTTCGACGGTGACGCTGTCGAAGCCGCCGCCGGCGGGGATGTAGATGGTCTTGATGGTCATCGTGGGGGACTCCTTTGAGGTGCGCAAAGCAGCATGCGCGCATGCACGTATTGTCGGTGAGAACCGGACGCCGCTGGCCGGAGCAGGCACAATGCAACAGCGCGTTCCGCGCGCAGCCGTTCGACAGGGGAGCAACGGCAGGGGATGAAACTGCTGCGTATCGCCATCGTTGGCTACGGCACCGCCGGGCAGGCCGCCGCCGTGCTGCTTGCGCGCGACGGACACGACGTCTCCGTGTTCGAACGCGTGCCCACGCCGGGGCCGGTGGGCGCCGGCTTCCTGCTCCAGCCCAGCGGCCTGCAGGTGCTGTGGCGCATGGGCCTGCTGCCGGCGGTGCTGAAGCACGGCGCGCGCGTCGACCGCCTGTTCGGCGACACGCCCTGCGGCCGTCCGGTGATGGACATGCGCTACGACGGCATGGACACGCGCCTGCATGGCGTGGGGCTGCAGCGCGGCGCCCTGTTCTCGATCCTCGACGCCGCGTGGACCGGCAGGCCCGAGCGCCTGCGCCCGGGCTGCGACGTCGTCGACGTGGACGCCGAACGGGGAATCCTGCGCGATGCCTGCGGCGCCAGCCACGGCCCGTTCGACCTGGTGGTGGTGGCCGACGGCGCCGCATCGAACCTCCGCAGTCTGGTGGCGCCGGCCAGCGTGGACCGGCCCTACCCCTGGGGCGCGCTGTGGTGCCTGCTGCCGGCGGGCGGCTGGCCGCACGCGGACGAGCTGCGCCAGCGCTACGTGGCCGCACGCAAGATGATTGGCCTGCTGCCGGTGGGCGGCCGCCCGGACGACCCCACCCGCCGGCTCATTCTTCTTCTGGAGCCTGCGCACGGACGCCTTCGCGCAGTGGGAAGCCAATGGCCTGGCCGCCTGGCTGGACGAGCTGCACCGGCTGTGGCCCGAGGCGTGCGACGTGTTCGCCCACCTCACCGACCCCGCCCAGCTGGCCCACGCCCGCTACCGCGACACCATCATGAAAACCTGGCACCGCGGCCGCGTGGTGCTGGTGGGCGACTGCGCGCACGCGATGAGTCCGCAGCTGGGCCAGGGCGTGAACATGGCGCTGCTGGATGCCGAAGCGCTGACTGCCACGCTGCGGGATGCCGCGTCGATGGAGACCGCGCTGCAGGCGTACCAGCGCGAGCGCCGCGCGCACGTGTGGATCTATCAGCTGTGGAGCCGCTGGCTGACGCCGGTGTTCCAGTCCGAGCGGGATGCTGTGGCGAAGATGCGCGACCTGGCGTTTCGGCCGATGGGGCGGATGCCGGGCGGTAGGGGGCAGATGTTGCGGGTTTTGACCGGGACGCAGCGTGGGCTGGTGGGGAGGCTGGGGTTGGAGGAGGAATTTGTTGATGCGCTGGGGAGCGCGGGCCCAGCGAACTGGAGCGCATCTTCCGCTGGCGCAGATGCAGTCGAAGCTGCGGATTGATCCGCGCCACTATTGTGAGGCGGGGCCGGCACCCGTCCGAAACGCGCCGGTCAGCCGGGAAACTCCCCGTCCACATAAAGCCAGCGCCCGCCTACGCACTCGAACCGGCTCACCTCATGCAGGCGGACGGCCCGCGCGCCACCGGCCTTGCAGCGGGCGACGAATTCGACCTCGGCGGTGCCGTCGCCATGGTCCACGTGGCGCTTCACGTCCAGACCCAGCCAGCGAAGGCCGGGGGTGTCGTCCAGTTCGAATGGATCGGGCCGGGTGAGCGGGTGCCACGTGTCCACCAGGTAGTCGCGCAGGCCGAGTGCGAAGGCGCTGTAGCGCGAGCGCATCAGTGCTTCGGCGGACACGGCAGGCGCGCCTTCATGCAGCGGGCGGCAGCAGGAGGCGTAGGTAGCGGAGGGGTTGCAGGGACAGGGTGTGGGCATGGTCTGACCGCAAATTGCTCGACGGCGCGCGGCTAGGGCAATGGTGGCAGGCCCAACTCCATCAGGAATGCGTTGTGCCGGACCCTGGCCTCGGTCACCTCTTTTTCGATCGTCACCAAATCGGCATGCACAGCGGCAAGATCGATCTCCTTCTCCGGCTCAGCGGTACTGACATAGCGCGAGATGTTGAGGTTGTAATCGTTGTCGATGATCTCCTGCATCGGCACGCGCCGGGCGTAGCGTTCGATCCCCTCTTCGGGACGCTGGCGGTAGGTATCGACGATCTTTGCGATGTGCGCATCGCTCAGGTGGTTCTGCCGCTTGCCCTTCACGAACTCCTCGGCGGCGTTGATGAACAGAACATCGTCCGGCTTCTTGCACTTCTTCAGCACCAGGATGCAGACCGGAATGCCGGTGGAATAGAACAGGTTGGCCGGCAGCCCGATCACCGTGTCAATGTGGCCGTCATCCAGCAGCTTGCGGCGGATGGCCGCCTCTTTTCCGCCGCGGAACAGCACGCCGTGCGGCAGGATGATCGCCATCACCCCGTCGTCCTTCAGGTAGTGAAGACCGTGGAGGAGGAAGGCAAAGTCGGCGGCACTCTTCGGCGCCACACCGTGGTTCTTGAATCGCGGATCCTGGCTGGTCGCGTCCTTCGGCTCCCAGCGGTAGCTGAAGGGCGGATTGGCCACGACGGCATCGAAGGCCGGCTTCTTCGCCGGGTTGGTCTCGCGCAGCCAGTCCCAGTCGTTGGCCAGGGAGTCGCCGTGGTGAATCTCGAACTCGGTGTCCTTCACCCCGTGCAGCAGCATGTTCATGCGCGCCAGGTTGTAGGTGGTGATGTTGGATTCCTGGCCGTAGATCCGTCCGATCTGCCCTCCCGCTCCCTTCATGCGGTGGCGCACATTGAGCAGCAGCGAGCCCGACCCGCAGGCGAAATCGAATACGCTGCCCAGCGACCTGCGTGGACCGGCGGACGGGTCCTGGCTGTCCAGCGTGACGATGGCCGAGAGGATGCTGGAGATGCACTGCGGCGTGTAGAACTCGCCCGCCTTCTTGCCGCTGCCGGCGGCGAACTGGCCGATCAAATATTCGTAGGCGTCGCCCAGCGTGTCGGTGTCGGTGGAGAACCCGGCCAGGCCTTCGGCGATCCGAGTGATGATGGTGGCGAGCTTGGCATTGCGTGCGGCGTAGTCCCGGCCCAGCTTGTCCGAGGCCAGGTTGATCTCGGAGAACAGCCCCTGGAAGTGGCTTTCGAAGGACTGCTCCTCGATGTACTTGAAGCCCCTCTGCAGCGTGTCGAGCAGATCGCCATCCTGCGTCCGCGCCAAGTGCACGATGTTCGCCCACAGGTACGGCGGCTCGATCACGTAATGCGCCTTGCGCCGCATCTGCTGCTCGAACTGCACAACGTCGCCGGGGTTGTCCGCATACCAGACCGACAGCGGCGTCCTGCCGCCATTGCCGATGGCATTCGGGTCCGGGTAGTCCGCACCCAGTTCGCGCTTCGCGGCCGCCTCGTAGTTGTCCGACAGATAGCGCAGGAACAGGAAGGACAGCATGTAGTCGCGGAAGTCGTCCGCGTTCATGCTGCCGCGCAGCTGGTCGGCAATGGCCCACAGGGTGTTGCCGAGTTGTTTCTGGTCGTTTTCGGTCATGGTTGATGCCCCGGTTCCCCACCCTCGCCAAACAGATCGATATACGCCTGATAGCGGAACAGCCGGTTGCGCCGGTAGCCCGTGGCCTCGACCAACACCCCGAGCTCCACCATCCGAGAGACCAGATTGTTCGCCGCGGTGTACGAGGTCGCGGTCAGCGCCTCGACATCGGCGACGGCGACGATCGGCCGCTGGTACAGGTGCTCCAGCACTTTGTGCCCATTGCCGGCGGCGCGGCCCAGGCCTTGCGTGACGCGGGCGCGGTGGTCTTCGCGCAGAGCGAGGATGCATCGCGCGGTGTCGGTGGCCTCCAGGCTCACGCTGGCGACGCCGCGCAGGAAGAATGCCAGCCAGCCTTCCCAGTCACCGGTGTCGCGTATCGCCTGAAGCCGCTCGTAGTACTCGGCGCGATGGCGCTTGAAGTAGTGCGACAGGTACAGCACCGGTTTGAGCAGGATCTCACGCTGGCAGAGCAGGAAGCTGATCAGGAGGCGGCCGACGCGACCATTGCCGTCGAGAAACGGGTGGATGGTCTCGAACTGGGCATGGGCCAGCCCGATCTGGATGAGCGCCGGGATATCGCTCTGGGTATGCAGGAAGGTTTCCAGCGCGCCGAGCGCTTCGGGCACTTCGTGCGGTGGTGGTGGTACGAAGGTCGCTTCGTTCAGGCTGCAACCGCCCGGGCCGATCCAGTTCTGTGTGCGGCGCAGGTCGCCCGGCGTCAGCTGCGCACCGCGCACGCCCTGCAGCAGGCGTTCGTGGATTTCACGGATCAGCCGCACCGAGACCGGGAGATCGGCCAGGCGCGCGAGCCCGTAGTTCATCGCGTTGACGTAGTTGACCACCTCGTCAACGTCGCGCGGCAGCCCGGGCGAAAGGATGTGCGCTTCCGCCGCCAGCAGGTCCTGCAGCGAACTTTGCGTGCCCTCGATCTGGCTCGACAGCACGGCCTCCTTGCGCACGTACATGAAGACGAACAGGTCGGGGTTGGGCAAGGTCTGGATCGAGCCATCGAGGCGACCCAGCGCGCGGTCGGCTTTCGAAAGCAGGCCCTGCAGCTCACCTTCGAGCCTGACTGGCGGCTGCGGCGGCAATGGCGCCGGGGAAAACGCGCGATAGCCGGTCGGCTGCGCAATGTAGCGTCCGGCACGATGGCGCAGCGGTCCGGCGACTTCGGGCGGCGTGCTCATGCGAGGCTGACGTGCATATGGCGGTGACCCCGGCCCATATTGAAGGCTGACAGCAATATAGGAGCGAGCCGGCTCCATATGCAAGGCAACCTCGCATCAACTTGCGAGCCAGCCCTCAGCGTCCCGTCCCCAGCGCCACGCGGCGAGCGCACGCGGTAGCCCACGGCAAGGATGGCGTCGAGGTTGTAGAGCGTGACCGGTCGGCGCACGTCGCGCCCGCCCTCGCGCTGAACCACCGAGGATTTCTCGGCGGTTCGTTCAGGTTCCAACTCCTTGTCGGAAAAGATATTTTTCAGGTGCAAGCTGATATTGTCGGTGGTGACGTCGAACAGCTCTGCCATCTCCGCCTGCGTCAGCCAGACCGTCTGGCCATAGGCGCGCAGCTGGATGCGGCTGGCGCCGTCCTCGGTGGTGTAGAGGATCAGGCCGCTCATGAAGGCAACGCACCCCCTCTCGGCACAAAAGCGACCACCAACCAACCTAACCCGTTGACGTTACTGTCCTTTTCTCTGAATGCTCTCTGCATTTCTCTAATTTCTCTCTGCATCCGGCTGTACCAATCGCCAGCAGGGAGCAGCGTCCGAGCCGGTATTGACGATTACGCTCTGCCGCCGGAGCCGCGTGAGCAGGTTGCTGATCTTGTTGTACTTCTGTCGCTCATCCAGAGCATCGCTGAGCTTGTCCATCAACAGCCGGTTGATCTCGGCACGATCCGCCTGCTTGAACTTGTCCAGGTAGTCCACCAGCAGCTTGGCGTAGAAGGCATCGTCCTGCGCTCGCGTGCGGATGTAGTCGACCTTGCTGGCGGTGGCCTCGGCCACCGACGCCGACACATGGAAATTCGGCTTGCGGCCTTCGATCAGCCCGCCGCGGCGCAGCCGTGCGGCCGCTTCATCCGGAATGGGCAGGTGTTTCTGCACGCGGTCCAGGGCCAGCACATCGGACAGGGGCAGGCCGGTCTTCTGGATCAGCAGGCGCGTATAGGCCGGATCAACCACACCGCCGTAGATCGTGAGCCGGACCGTGTCCGGCTGGGTCAGGTCGTAGTCCGGCAGCGGAAAATAGCGCCGCGCCTGTCCGGCGTAGATCGAATGGATGCCGTAGCCCATGGTGTCGATCATGTTCAGCTCGACCATCGCCTGCGCGAGCGCCGGATTGCGATAGCGGCGCGGGGTCTTGTCGCCGGAAACGTAGTCGTCCGGCTGCCCTTCGAAAAAACCGCCTTCGTTCTCGAACACCAGCCGCTCAGGCCACTCCGTCACCACCACGCGTCCATTGCGGGTGTAGTCCTGATGGGCGATGCAGTTGTGCAACCCCTCCAGCACGATCTTCTGGTCGTACTTGGACACCTCCACCGGCAGCAGCTCGTCCTGTGGCAGCAGACGCAGCTGGATGTTGCGGATGCGCTGGTACAGGTGGGTGGTGCTCAACAGGAAGGGCGGGCCGAAGTGCTCGTAGGCGCGCTCCTGGCCTTCGAGCTTCCAGCTCAGCTGGGCAGGGTGCGGCGACAGCCGATGTGCCGCCTCCGGCTTGCCGAGCAGCAACAGCGCGGCGCGGGTGATACGCCCCTCACGGGTCACGCGCGCCCGGTCCAGCAAGGCTGCGGGCGACCAGCCTTCCACTTCACCCGGCTGGAACCGGTTGGCGTACTTCTGCGCAAAGGATTCACGCGCCCGGCGCAACGCCACCGCATCCAGGTCGTCCAGCGTGGCGCCTTCCACCACCTGCGCGGTCCAGTCCTGCGCCTGGGTCTGCTGGCGGAGGCCATCGAGCTTGTCCAGCCCCAGCGAGGTCAGGCTTTCGCCGGCACGGGCGTAGTAGTGGCCTTTCCACGCAATCGGGATGCCCTGCGGTGCGGCCGGCACGTCGAACAGCAGCACACGGCCATCGGCATGCGGCAGCTCGTGGATATTGCGGAACGTGATGCGCGGCTCGGCGTTCTGGGCGATCTGCATCTTCAGCGACTGCAGGTGATCAGGCTGGCGGCGGTAATCCGTGCCGACGACGCTCCGCGTCTTGTCCTGCACGCCAAACACCAGCCATCCTCCGCCCGCACCGCGCAGGTTGGCTTCATTGGCCAAGGCGGAAAAGTAGCGGCCAATCTCGTCCGTGCTGTAGTCGTGCGCAGCCTGTTTGAACTCCACCACCTCGCTTTCCCACGCGGCCAGCAGGCGCGTCAGCAGCGCAGGCAGGTCGTCCGCCATCGCGCCTTGCGCCGTCATGTCGTCTCCGGGGCGGGGAACAGCTGCTGCATCAGGCCCTGCTTGTGGGTCTTGAGGGCGGCGAGGTGGTCGGCTTCGGCGCGGATGCGGGTGTCGAGGGAGGCGAGGCAGTCGGCGATCCGTTGTTGTTCCTCAAACCCAGGAACACACAATCCTGAATCCGTGGTCCATAGTCGCGCGCCGCTGCTGCATGCCTGATATGCGTTTTTTTGCGGGCCACGATGTGCGCTTCGCGGTATCTGGACGGCCCAAGGCACATCCAGAGGCATTTTCGAACA
>Ga0265293_10000125_pt1 | contig 180281 bp, 171 predicted proteins | sample Munlanlewell138R_FD_192505 | JGI IMG/M metagenome (GOLD analysis project Ga0265293, IMG submission 192505) | Leachate microbial communities from a municipal landfill in Southern Ontario, Canada - Leachate well 138R | ecosystem: Engineered > Solid waste > Landfill > Unclassified | place... | reverse complement strand
GCCGGCAGGTCACGTTAATGTCGGGGTTGTAGCCACCATTAGCGATCACGACCTCTACCGGCCACCTTCCTCCCCGAAGTTTCTTTCATCCTCGGGGGTGGCGGCAACCTCCATGACCGTTAATGTGAAAGAGCGCCGTCTTTCATGATCAGGGGTGGCCGCAAGCCATCCTCGTTAGGCCGGCGTTTGTGATCCTTTTCCTAGCGTGGTGCCGGCGTCGGCTTGCACCTGCTGTAAATAATGGGCGCTGCGCCACACATGCTGACCGGAGCGCTCCAGCCAACGCAAGGTATCCGCAATGCGCAAAGAATCCGCAACGCCGCGCTCACCTTGCCCGCCTTCCCGCAGGAGTGCGCCGCGCGCCTCTTCCTGAAAGCGCATTAAAAGATGCGCATCGTGTTCAATGCGCTCCAGCCAGCCGTCTGGCTCGCGGCCTCCCAGCCCGCCATCGGCCAGGCGCAACATTTCGTCGCTATAGGCCATGGCTCGCTGGCAGATCGGGTCGGCGCGCGCCACGGAAGCCAGCAGGGGCACCTGCAGCCGTCCCTGCAGACGCTGCAGGTGGTCCATCGCATGCATGAGGGCCAGCCGCTGCGGCAGCCAAGGCCCGGCGCTCGCCGGCGGGATGCGGGCAAAGAAAGCCTCGGCACGCTCCAGGGCCTGCATCGCTTCGTCGAATGCCAGCCTGTGCTCGGCATCTTGCTCGCCGGCGAGCAGCTGGCGTTGCATACGATACGTTTGCTGCGCGATCTCCACCAGCGCGCCGCCCGTGGCGCCCAGGGCCACCTCGGGCACTTCCAGCAAACTGTCGTCGAGATGGCTGGCCAGGTGTTGGCGTCGTTCGGGCAATAGACGCTCGATGAAACGCGCGAAGCCCGGCGCCCAGGGCAAAAACAGCACAACCCCGAAGCTGATGAACAAGGTATGGAACAGCGCCAGGCTCAACGCGCCGGGCTCCAGCCCCAGCTGTCCTTGCCCCCAATCGATCAGCGCCAGGAAACCCGGCAGCATGACCAAGGCGATCAGCCCCGTGGCCAGGTTGAACAGGATATGGGCCAGCGCCGTGCGCTTGGCGGGCGTCGTGCCGCCGATGGCGGCCAGCGCGCCGGTAAACGTGGTGCCGATGGCCGCGCCGATGACCAATGCCGCGGCCTGCTCGAAACTGACCGCTCCCGCGTGGAGCGCGGTGAGGGTAGTGGCTACCGCCGCGGTGGACGACTGCAAGAGGATGGTGAGCAACATACCGATCAGCATGACCAGCAAATGCGCCCACAAGCCGCCCACCGGCAGTGCCGCCAGATTGAACCATTCGGTCACACCCTGCATGCCTTCCTGCAACTGCCCCAGGCCGACGAACAGCGTACCGAAACCCGCGAGGGCCATGCCCAGCGCGCTCCAGCGGCCCCGTGCCAACAGGCGCATCAGCGCCCCGGCCCCGATCAGCGGCAAAGTGTAGAAGCCGAGGTTGATCTTGAGCCCCAGGCCGGCCACGATCCAGCCGGTGCCCGTGGTGCCCAGGCTGGCCCCCATGACCACGCCCACCGCCTGGCTGAAAGGAATCAGGCCCGCGCTGACGAAACCGATGAGCGTCAGCGTGGTGGCCGCCGACGACTGAATCAGCAAGGTCAGCGCGGTGCCCGACGCGAAAGCCTTGGCAGGCGTGCCCGTAAAGCGCATCAGCGCCCGCCGCAGCGACTCGCCCGCGAAGCTGGTCAGTCCCTGCGACAGCAACATCATGCCCAACAGGAACAGCCCTACGCCTCCCGCCAAGGGGAACACGATCTCCAACATTGTCCTCAGTCATCCTACACAAGGGCGGATTCAGCCCGGTTGCCGTCGCGCATTATCTCCAGACTCGCGATCTTATGCTGATTGAAGATGCCGGTTGATTCAAATCAACGCCAAAAGCCTCGCCAGGCGTTATGCTGCCCGCATGGTCCCCCCACTACGTTCAGCCGCCGCCCCTTCCCTCCCCGAAGCGGCGGCTGATCCCTATGCCGGCATCGATGCCAGCGCCGAACGCGAAGGCTTCGTCCGCGCGCTCCCCGACAACCGCCACGAAGCCTGGTTGGCGGTCGAAGGCATGGTTTGCGCCGCCTGCGGCCAAGCCGTCGAAGCCACGGTCGGGGCTTTGCCAGGGGTCGAATCCGTACGCGTCTCCCTCATGACGCAACGCGCCCGCGTACTGTGGCAGGGCGACGCCACCCGGCCGTCCGATCTGTTCCGGGCGGTGGCCCGCGCCGGTTATACCCCCTATCCGGCCGACGCCGTGGCCTTCGAGACCGCCCGCCGCCAGGCTTCGCGTCTGCTGCTCTGGCGCCTGCTGGTGGCCTGTGCCGCCATGATGCAGGTGATGATGTACGCGGCCCCCGAATACTTCACCGCGCCGGGCGAAATCGACCCCGACATCGTCCAGTTGCTGCGTTGGGCGCAATGGATGCTTACCCTTCCGGTCATGCTGTTCTGCGCCTGGCCCATTTTCCGCAACGCGGCGGGCAGCCTGCGGCGCGGGCGGATCGGCATGGACGTGCCGGCCGCGCTGGGCATCGGCCTGGCTTTCGTCGCCAGCTCCATCGCCACCTTCCAGGATCACGGCTACGTCTGGTTCGATTCGGTCACGATGTTCGTGTTCTTCCTGCTGCTGGCGCGCTGGCTCGAAGACCGCGCGCGGCGGCAGGCCACCCAGCGCCTGGAAGCCATGCGGCGCAGCTTGCCCGATACCGTGGCCAGGCGTACGCGCGCCCCGGGCGCCGACACCGATACGATCGAATGGGTGGTGCCCGACCGCCTGGCGCCCGGCGATTGCATCCAGGTAGAGGCCGGCATGGCCTTTCCCGTGGACGGCATCATTCTCGCCGGCCATACCCAGGCCGACGAAGCCCTGCTCACCGGCGAAAGCCGCCCGCTCGACAAACCCGCCGGCGCGGCGGTCCGCGCCGGCAGCCGCAACGTCTTGGCGCCCGTCGAAGTCCGCGTCGAGCGCGCGGCGGCCGACTCCACGCTGGGTCGCATCCGGCAATTGGTCGACGAAGCCGCGGCCAGCCGTCCCGACTGGATGCGCGTGGCCGACCGCTGGGCCAGCGTTTTCCTGAGCGGCGTCCTGGTGCTGGCGGCGCTCTCGTGGTTTGCCTGGCAATGGATCGATCCCGACCGGGCCTTGCCCGTCGCCATCGCCATCCTGATCGTCACCTGTCCCTGCGCGCTATCGCTGGCCACGCCTTCGGCCATGCTCGCCGCCACCGCCGCGCTTGCGCGACAAGGTATCTGGCTGCGCACACCAGCTTCACTCGAACGCCTGGCGCGCACCAACCGTGTCGTATTCGATAAAACCGGCACGCTCACCGCGGGCCAGCCCGCCTTGCGCGAGATCCGCCCTTGCAGCAGTCTGCCCCCCGAACAGGCCCTGGCCGTGGCCGCCGCCTTGGCCCAATGGTCGCGCCACCCGCTGTCCCGGGCGTTGGCGTCCGCCGCCAAAACCCCGCCCGCCGCCAGCAACGTCAGCGAAACCGCCGGCGGTGGCCTGGCCGGCACCGTGGACGACCAACCCTGGTGGCTGGGCAGCGATATTTACATATCACAACAAATCGGGTCGGAAGCGAGCAACGCCACGCAGGCCGATGAAGGCTGGCCGATGGCTTGCCTGGCCAACGCACGGCAACGTGTCGCCTACTTCCACTTTACCGACCCCGTGCGGCCCGATGCCGCCGCCACGGTGCAACGCTTTCATCGGCTGGGGCTGCGGCCCAGCCTGCTCTCGGGCGATGGCGACGCCGCCGTCGCCCGGCTGGCGGACGGCCTGCCGCTGGATCACACCCAGGCCCGCCTCAGCCCCGACGGCAAGCTCGAAGTCATCCGGCGCTGGCAAGCCCACGGAGATACCGTGGTCATGATCGGCGACGGCATCAACGACGGTCCGGCGCTGGCCGCGGCCGACGTCGCCGTGGCACTGGGCGACGGCACGCCATTGGCCCGGCAACAGGCCGATCTCGTCCTGGCTTCCGCCCGCCTGGCCGACCTCGCCACCGCCCACGACACCGCCCGCCAGGCGGTACGCGTCATGCGGCAAAACCTGGCCTGGGCCCTGGCCTACAACATCACCAGTGTTCCGCTGGCCATGGCCGGCCTGATGCCGCCCTGGGCGGCCGGCCTGGGCATGGCGCTCAGCTCGCTGCTGGTCATCGGCAATGGCCTCAGGCTGCTGCGTGGCTCGGCCAAAACCCCACAACCGACTTCGGCGGGTGCCGCCACACACGCCAGCGCCTGACACCATGGATATTCTCTACCTTCTGATTCCGCTGTCGGTATTGCTGGTGCTGGCCTTGGTCGCCGTCCTGGCCTGGGCTTTGCAGTCCGGCCAGTTCGACGACCTCGAACACCAAGGCGAGCTGATCTTCGAAGCCGACGAAGCCGAACGCCGCGCCGAAGCCCTGCGGGCCGAAGCCAGAGGCACCGAAGCCGATCCCGGCGCGACCGTTACGAAAGATCCGGGTTCCTCTTGACCTGTATCAACACCTTGCAGCGATGTTTCAGCCATAGTGCGGACTCATGCCTTGCGCGTCCACCCGATGTCTGGAGTCCATCCCATGAGTACCCCGACTGCACCGCCAGTCAACGCCATCTACCACGATAAAGTCGTCCGCCAATTTACCGTCATGTCCGTCGTCTGGGGCGTGATCGGCATGGCGGTAGGCGTCCTGGTGGCCGCCCAATTGGCTTATCCCGATCTCACCAACGGCATCTCATGGCTGTCTTATGGCCGGTTGCGCCCCTTGCATACCAATGGCGTGATCTTCGCCTTCGGTGTCACGGCCCTGATCGGCACCTCCTACTGGGTGGTGCAACGCACCTGCCACACACCCCTGTTCGCGCCCAAGCTCGCGGCGTTCACGTTCTGGGGCTGGCAACTGGCCATGGTGGCGGCGGTCATCACGCTGCCCATGGGGATCACGCAAAGCCGCGAATACGCCGAACTCGAATGGCCGATCGACATCCTCATCGCGCTGGTCTGGATCTCGTACGCCATCGTGTTCTTCGGCACCATCGCGCGCCGCACCGTCAGGCACATCTATGTTGCCAACTGGTTCTTCGGCGCCTTCATCATCGCCGTCACCCTGTTGCACGTTTTCAACAACCTCGCGATCCCGGCTGGCGGCTTCAAATCCTACTCGCTGTTCTCGGGCGTGCAGGATGCCATGCTGCAATGGTGGTACGGCCATAACGCGGTGGGCTTCGTGCTTACCACCGCCTTTCTGGGCATGATGTATTACTTCATCCCCAAGCAGGTCGAGCGCCCGATCTGGTCGTACCGGCTGTCCATCGTCCATTTCTGGGCCCTCATCTTCACCTACATGTGGGCCGGCCCCCACCATTTGCACTACACCGCCCTGCCCGACTGGACCCAATCGGTCGGCATGGTGTTCTCGCTCATCCTGCTGGCGCCGTCGTGGGGCGGCATGATCAACGGCCTGCTCACCGTCTCGGGCCAGTGGCACCGCCTCATTACCGATCCCATCCTGCGCTTCATGATCGTCGCCCTGTCGTTCTACGGCATGGCCACCTTCGAAGGCTCGATGATGTCCATTAAAACCGTCAACGCGCTGTCGCACTACACCGACTGGACCATCGGCCACGTGCACGCGGGCGCCCTGGGCTGGGTGGGCTTCATCACCATGGGCTCGCTGTACTGGCTGATCCCGCGCCTCTACGGCAAAACCCGCATGTACTCGCAAACCGCGATCGAGCTCCACTTCTGGGTCGCCACCCTGGGCATCGTGTTCTACGTGGCCTCGATGTGGATCGCCGGGGTGATGCAAGGCCTGATGTGGCGCGCGGTCGACGCCAACGGCACCCTTACCTACAGCTTCATCGAAGCGCTGGCCGCCACCTTCCCGTTCTATCTGGTGCGGCTCCTGGGAGGGGTTCTGTATCTCTCCGGCATGGTGATCATGGCCTGGAATATGTTCAAGACCATGCGCTTCGTCGATGCGGATCCCCAGGCGGCCAACACGCCGCCCATCGTACCGGTGCTGCGCCCGTCCGCCCACACCTGATCCGCAGGGGCCGGCGCCCGCCGCCGGCCCCAACCGTAGCAAGGATGCATCCATGGCTTTCCACGAAAAAATCGAAACCCGCAACTGGCTCATGATCGTCCTGGTCACGATCGTGGTCTCGATCGGCGGCATCGTCGAAATCGTGCCGCTGTTCTTCCAGCGCACCACCACTCAACCCGCACCGGGCGTCGAACCCTATGGCGTGCTCGAGCTCGCCGGGCGCGACGTCTACATCCGCGAAGGCTGCTACAACTGTCACTCGCAAATGATCCGCTCGCTGCGCTCCGAAACCCTGCGCTACGGGCCCTACTCGGTGGCGGGCGAGTTCGTCTACGACCACCCCTTCCAGTGGGGCAGCAAGCGCACCGGCCCCGATCTCGCCCGCGTGGGTGGCCGCTATAGCGACGAATGGCACCGTCAGCACCTGATCGCACCTCGTGAACTCGTCGTCCAGTCCAATATGCCCGCCTACCCCTGGCTGGAAAAAGCGCCGGTCGACCCCGCCAAAATGGTCCGGCACCTGCATGCCCTCAAGGCCATTGGCGTGCCGTACACCGACGAGCAAATCGAGGCGGCCCCAGAACTCGTAGAAGGCAAGACCGAGCTCGACGCCCTGGTCGCCTATTTGCAGGGCCTCGGGGTCACCCGTCACTGAGTCACCCTCTCTTTAAGGACGCACCATGTGGACCGACCTGAACTTCTGGCGCAGCCTCTCCACGGTACTGGCCTTCGTTTGTTTCATCGGCATCGTGGTGTGGGTATGGCGCAAGGGGCGCAACCGCGGCTTCAAGGATGCCGCCGAACTGCCCTTCGACGCCGAAGACACCCCTACCAGCAAGGAGCCCCGGGACTCCACCCAGGGAAAGCAACATGACTGAATTCACCAGCTCGTTCTGGAGCATCGCCATCACGGTGATCACGCTGGTCAGCATCATCGCATGCGGCTGGCTCGCCTGGTCGTATGGCCGCACCAACCAACAGCTCGAGCAAAAGGCCGAGAAAGGCGAAGACACCGGCCACGTCTGGGACGGCGACCTCGTCGAGCTCAACAATCCACTGCCCCGGTGGTGGCTTTGGATGTTCTACATCAGCGTCATCTTCTCGCTCGCTTATCTCGCACTCTATCCCGGCCTTGGCGCTTTCCAGGGCCTGTTGGGCTGGAGCCAGGAAAACCGCTACGCCGAAGAGCGCGCCCGGCTCACCGAGCGCACCGAAGCGGCGTTTGCCGAGTTCACCGGGCAAGAACCCGAACAACTGGCCAGCAACGCGCGGGCGCTATCCATCGGCCACCGCCTGTTCCTCAACAACTGTGCCCAGTGCCATGGCTCCGACGCCCGCGGCTCGCGCGGCTACCCCAACCTCACCAACGCCGCCTGGCTGTATGGCGGCACCGCCGAAGCACTGCGCACCAGCATCGCCAAGGGACGCCACGGCTTCATGCCGCCTCAGGCGGCGGCGGTGGGCGGCGCGGCCGAAATGCGGCAGGTGGCGGCCTACGTACGCTCGCTTTCCGGCGTTAGCACCGACGCCAGCGCCGCCACGCTCGGCAAGCCCATCTATCTTCGCGTCTGCGCCGCCTGCCATGGCGCCGAGGGCCAAGGCAATCAAGCCCTGGGCGCCCCCAGCCTGGCCGACCGCTACTGGCTTTACGGCGGCTCCCAGGCCGATATCATCCAGGCCATGGTCCATGGTCGCGAAGGCGTGATGCCCGCGCATGAAGAGCGCCTGTCGCCCCAGCAGATCGATCTGCTCGTCGCCTACGTGCTCAATCTCTCGGGCCAAAACCGCTAGTCTCCCCATGAAACGACGCACCATCCCGATCCAGCCCGAAGCCCTCGACGCGCCCGTCTACGCGCGGTCCGTCAAGGGCTGGTTCAACAGCTGGCGCTGGGTGATGGTGTGGTTCACCCAACTGTTGTTCTATGGCCTGCCCTGGATCACCTGGGAAGGGCGGCAAGCCATCCTGTTCGATCTCGGTACGCGGCGCTTCCACTTCTTCGCCGTTACCTTCACGCCGCACGATCTCATCTACCTGGCGCTGCTGCTGGTCATCAGCGCCCTATCGCTGTTTCTGTTCACCGCGGTAGCCGGCCGGCTCTGGTGCGGCTATACCTGTCCGCAAACGGTCTATACCAAGATCTTCAGCTGGGTCGAGCTGCGCATCGAGGGCGACCGCAGCGCGCGCCTGCGCCGCGACCGCGGGCCGCGCAATCTCGACTGGTGGCGGCACAAGCTCGCCAAGCATGCCGTATGGCTGGCGATCGGGCTCTGGACGGGCTTTACCTTCGTCGGCTACTTCACCCCCATCCGCGAGCTCGGCGACGCGGTCGTCAACGCCAGCCTCGGCCCCTGGGAGCTTTTCTGGGTGCTCTTCTATGGCCTCTGCACTTACGGCAACGCCGGCTGGCTGCGCGAGAACGTCTGTATCTACATGTGCCCCTACGCCCGCTTCCAGGGCGTGATGTTCGACCGCGACACCGTCACCATCACCTACGACACCGCCCGCGGCGAGCCCCGCGGATCGCGCTCGCGCCAGGCGGATCCCGCCGCTCTCGGCCTGGGCGATTGCATCGATTGCACCCTCTGCGTGCAGGTGTGCCCCACCGGCATCGATATCCGCGAAGGCCTGCAGTACGAGTGCATTGGCTGCGCCGCCTGTATCGACGCCTGCAACGACGTGATGGACCGCATGGACTACCCGCGCGGCCTGATCCGCTACGGCACCGAAAGCGGCCTGTCGCCGCGCCACACGGGCTGGCAACTGCTGCGCCGCGTGTTCCGTCCCCGCGTCCTGGTGTACACCGCCATTCTGTGGGCGCTCATCGCCGTCTTCGTGGCCGGCCTGTGGTCGCACGTACCCGTGCGCCTCGAAGCCGTGCGCGACCGCACCGTACTCATGCGCAACACCGACGAGGGCGGCGTCGAGAACCTCTACCAATTGCACCTGCTCAATACCGCCAACCGGCCCCTTACGCTGGAGCTGAGCGTCGCGGGCCTGCCGGGGCTGGAGCTTCCCGCCGATGAACGCCGCGTCGTCATCGACGCCCAGGACAACGCCGCCCTGGTGGTGCACGCCAGGCTGCCGGCCGAACACACGGTCGCGCCCGGCACCCATTCCATCGTCTTCGAAGCCACCAGCGTTGCCGATCCCGAGTTGCGCGTGCGCGCCGAGTCTTCTTTCATCCTGCGCCGCTGAGGCGCCGCGGACCCGCCATGAGCCTCTCCAACCCTCACACCGCCCCCCATCCCGCCGCCGGCCGGCCTTGGTGGCGCATCGGCTGGATGTGGCTGGTGGTGGGCATCCCGGCCCTCACGGTGGTGGCCGCCATCGCCACCATCACGCTGGCGGTAGTCACCGGCGACCCCTCGGTGCGCACTCCCGGCGATCATCCGCCCGTTCATCTGCGCCAGGCGAACGAGCAAGCCGCCCACTAAAGTGGCAAGCCTGGGGGCATTTTTTTATCGCAGCCGGGCGTGCCGGCGCGTGCGCTCAGGGTTGCAGTATGGCGCGGAGCGCTTCGGGATCCACGATACGCACGTGCCGCTGCTGGACTTCGATCAGCCCCTCATCGGCCAGCCGCGAAAATGTGCGGCTGACCGTCTCGAGCTTGAGCCCCAGAAAGCTGCCGATTTCTTCGCGCGTCATGCGCAACACGATCTCGCGGCTCGAAAAACCGCGCGCTTGCATGCGTTGTGTGAGGTTGAGCAAAAAGGCCGCCACCCGCTCTTCGGCGCGCATCCCGCCCAGCAGCAACATCACGCCATGCTCGCGAACGATCTCGCGGCTCATGAGACGATGGAAATGCCGCTGCAGCCCGGGTATTTGCTGGGCGAGTTCGGTGAGGTTGACGTACGGGATGACACAGACCTCGGCGTCTTCCAGCGCCAATGCATCGCAAGCATGCTCATTGGTGCCGATGCCATCGAGGCCGACGATTTCGCCCGCCATCTGAAACCCCGTGACCTGGTCGCGGCCGTCGAGCGACGTGACCCGGGTTTTGAACATGCCGGTGCGGATGGCATAGAGCGAGCTGAAAGGATCGCCGGTGCGGAACAGGGCTTCGCCCTTGCGCAGACTGCGCCGGAGCCGGACGAGTTGGTCGAGGCGCTCCAGTTCGTCGGTCGATAACCCGACCGGCAGGCAGAGCTCCCGAAGATTGCACTGCGAACAGGCGATGCGAGCCTCGCGCAGCAAGGGATCGTCTGTGGCGCAATCGCGCATTAAATAGCGACGATCAAGCGTCATGGCAACCGCCTCCTGGGGGCGTAAAACAATGAGACGATTAAAACATATCGGCGTGAGGAGCAAAATCGAGAGGTGCGCCCGGCTTCGCCGCCTTATTCACGAGAACGGAAAACACCAGGCCGATGCCCACGCCGCGGCACCCCGCGTGCCGTTGATCTGGGTCAACACCCTTTTGGCGGTTCCGCCGCACAGTTCGGGGTATGAACGCCACAGTTCCCGGTCAGGCGCCTTCCGCCTTCAGCTCTTTGGTGCATGCCAATCGCGAAGCCGCGTTGCCGCGCTCCGGCTTGTATCCCGCGCCGGAGCACTACAGCGAAGCTTATACCGCATTGCATCACCAGCATACACTCGCCGCCTGCCGCACGGGCGGCGCCCTGCGGCCGCTGGGGCTACTGGTCCAGGTGCCATTCTGCCGCTCATTGTGCCGGCATTGCAGCCGCGACACCCTCATTACGCACGAGCCACAGCGCCTCGACCGCTATCTCGGTACGCTGCGCCAAGAGCTGCAACTGGTGGCCGACATGCTCGCCGCCCCCACGCCCTTGCTGCAATTGCACCTGGGCGGGGGCACGCCCACCCTGCTCAAGCCACAACAGCTGGCGCCGCTGCTGGAACAAATCCACAGCACCTTCCCGCCGGCCTCCGAGCTCCGGCCCTCGATCGAAGTCGATCCCCGCCACGCCACGCCCGCCCGGCTCAAAGAGCTCGCACAACTGGGGTTTCGCACGCTGTACGTTACCTTGCCGGATATCGATGCGGTGGTTCAGGAGGCCCTCGACCGCCGCGTCGCCCGCCTGACGCCCGATCTCATCATCCATACGGCGCGCTTGTCGGGCTTCCAGGAAATCCGCATCGAAGTCCTGGCGGGGCTGCCGCACCAAACCCCGCACGGCTTGCAGCGCCTGTTGCGGCGCCTGGTCGACGCCGGCCCCGATGGCATCCGCCTGTCGTCGTACTGGCATCAGCCTCACCTCCATCCGGCGCAGCGCCTCATCGACCCCGCCACGCTGGCCGACGGCGACGCCTTGCTGCGCGCCGCGCGGCACCAACTGCTCCAGGCCGGCCTGCACCACCTCGGCCTCGATCGCTTCGTGCCATCCAGCTCAACGCTGCGGCGCGCCAGCCTTGAAGGCCGCCTGCGCCTCGATTGCCTCGATTACCAGGCCGGCCCTGAAGTCGACCGCATCGGGCTCGGGCTGGGCGCGATCAGCCGGGTCGGCCGCAGCCATGCCCAAAACACGCGCGATCTGCAAACCTATGCGGACTCCGTGGCCGGCCGGTTGCTACCGATACGGCGGGGCCACGTGATGAGCGCCGACGATCTCGCCCGGCACGCTATCATTCAGGGGTTGTTCTGCCAAGGCGAGGTCGACTTCCAGGCGTTGGCCGAAGACCACCTCCTCGACGTCACCACCCATTTCCGCCACGAATGGCGCGAACTGGAAGCCCTGGCCAAGCGCGGCTGGATCTGGCTCGAGGCCGACGGCTTCGGCGCCACCGCCAGTGGCCGCTTCGAACTCCCGCGCATAGCGGCGGTTTTCGACCGCTACGGGCGGTCTACCCGGCAATGGCTGCTGCAAGCCGAGAGCTCCTGAGCGTTACCGTATTCACCAGCGCATTATCGTCATGAATCTGGCTTTAGTTTCCACCGCCGCCGCCATCGGACTGGCGGGCGGCGTGCACTGCGTCGCCATGTGCGCCTCGCCCGCCGCACTGGTGGCGCCTGCGCGCGCCACCCTGCCGTTCCAGGCGGGCCGCCTGCTGGGCTACACCCTGCTCGGCATGGTTGCCGCTCTGGGCGCCGCCGGCTTCAGCCAGGTGGCCACGCATGCCGCTTGGGTACGGCCGCTGTGGCTGATGGCACACGTGGCAATTCTCCTGCTCGGCGGCTGGATGCTGATCACCGGTCGCCACCCGGCGTGGTTGCAGCAAGTGCTGCTCGACTCCGCGCGCGGCCTGCTGCAGCGCGTGCAACGCGCCGCCGGACTGGGCTGGGAGGTGGCGGCCGTGGGTGGCGGCACCGAGATCCATCTGTCATCCCGCATCGCACGCCAGCCTTCGCCATCCCGCGTGGCGATACGCGCGGGCCTGATCGGCATGGCCTGGGCGCTGCTACCCTGCGGCTTGTTGTATTCTGCGTTGATGCTCGCCTGGATGAGCGGCGATCCGGCCACCGGCGCAGCGGCCATGGCGGCATTCGCCGCGATCTCCGGCCTCCAGCTCTGGCTGGGGCAACGTGGCTTGCTGGCCCTTTTGCGCGCCGGCCGCGAAGCGCTGGCGATCCGTATCGCGGGCACGGTCACGCTGCTTGGCGCCGGCCTGCTGCTGGTCTGGGCCGCGGCCGGCCACAACCCCGAGGGCTTCTGCCTGCCCGGTTTCTAGTATCGTGGCGGACGGCAGCCCACCCACTTTCCTGGATTCATCCGTTTCATGTCGTCCGACCCTTCTCCTATCCACCACGAAGCCTACGCTGGCGGCGGCCGTTACCAGCTCCACCTGGCCGGCACGGAAGAATCCGCCATCCTCGAATACACCCAGGATCCCGATCATCCCACGCGAGTCGTGGCCAAGCATACGCGCGTCCCCGACGCCATGCGCGGGCGCGGCGTTGCCTTGCAGCTGGTGCAGCGCCTGGTGGCCGATGCCCGTGCCAATGGCTGGCGTGTGGAACCACGCTGCAGCTATGTGCGGGCGCAGGCCGAACGCCATCCCGAATGGGCCGACGTTTTCGCATGAACACCCCTGTCCCCCCGGGGGATCAAGGTGCTTGGGAGGGTCCGGCACTCCAGAACGACGCCCCGAGGTCTGTCGCAACGCGGCACCCCTCCCATGATCCGGACCTACGTGCCGGCGCACTAGAGGCTTTGTGCCTGTGCGATCCTTCGGCCAAGGTGCTCGCCACCCGCGCGCTCGATCCGCTGGCGGCCGCCGACCCGGCCTGGCGCGGCACCCCGGCCTCCGGCATTCCCGGCAGGCCCGACCGCCCGGTGCTGGTAGCGCCGGGCAAAGTCCCGCAACGCTCGATCCATACGCCCGCCGGCCGCGCCGCCCTGCTGCACGCGCTTGCCCATATCGAATTCAACGCCATCAATCTGGCGCTCGATGCCATTTGGCGGTTTGGCGACATGCCCGAGACCTTTTATCGCGATTGGCTGAAAGTAGCCCAGGAAGAAGCCTTACACTTCGAGCTGCTTGCGGCACACCTTCAAAGCCTGGGCTATCGGTATGGCGACTTCGACGCCCACGACGGCTTATGGGCCATGACCGAAAAAACCCAGGGCGACGTACTCGCCCGCATGGCGCTGGTGCCGCGCACCCTCGAAGCCCGCGGCCTCGACGCCGCCCCGCCGATCCGGGCCAAGCTGGCGCGGGCCGGCGACCACGACGCCGCGGCCATCCTCGACATCATCCTGCGCGATGAAGTCGGCCACGTCGCCATCGGCAATCATTGGTATGGCTGGCTGTGCGCGCAGCGAGGCTTCGAACCCGTTGCCACGTATGCCGAGCTGGCCCGGCGCTACCAGGCGCCGCGCCTGAAGGGTCCCTTCAACCTCGCAGCCCGCCGCACGGCTGGCTTCTCCGAGACCGAACTCCAGGCCCTGCAGGCGGAATGATGCGCGACATCGTGGTGCTGGTACGCAGCCGCCCGTTTTTCGGCGCGCAACTGGTCATGTTCCCCGCGCTCCACCAGCTCAAGCAGTGGTTGCCCGATCACCGCCTGCGCGTGGTGGCGCGCGATCCCCTGGGGCCAGTCTTCGAGGCCCTGCCCTGGGTCGACGAATTTCGCCTGGCGCGCAGCGCATTCGATGAATGGCGGGCCATCGGCCCCGATTGCGCCGTCCTGCTGGCCCTGCATCCCAGCAGCGAACGGCACGGCGCGCTGGCCGCCCTGCGTCTGCCACCCATCCGGCTGGGTTATCGCAACGGCCGCCTGACCGACCGCGTGTGGACCCACGCCATCGCCGCCGACACCACCACCTACCGCGCCCTGCACGGCCTGGAACTGCTGGCGGCGTGGCGGCCGCTTGACCCGCTGGCCAGCGCCGCCGCGTCGGTGCGGGCACTGGCCGCCGCCCTGCCGGCGCCGGAACAACCGGAGCCCGGCGGCATCGTGCTGATGCCCGGCGGCGGCGCCGGAGAATTCAAGAAATGGGGGCTGGAGAACTTCCTGGCGCTTGTGGCGCAACTGGAGCCGCACGGCGCCGCGGGCCAGTTGGTGCACGTGGTGCTGGGGCCGGCCGAAGCCGCCGAGGCGGCCGCGCTGGCGGCCACACCGCGGCCCGGGTTGCGCGTTTGGCGGCAGCCCTCGCTGGCGCGACTGGCGGCACTGGTGGTCGGCGCCCGGCTGGTGGTGGCCAACGACTGTGGACCCTCCCACCTGGGGCAGTGCTCGGGGGCGCCCTTCGTGGGGCTGTTCGACGAAACCAAGCCGGAGTGGTTCTGGTCGCGGCCCGGGGCGCGCTGCCTGACGCCGCCGCCCGGCACCGCCCTGCGCGACCTACCGGTGGCCACCGTGCTGGCCGCCTGCCGCGAGCTGCTGTAGCTGCCACGGCTGTAGCTGCCACGCCCGGCCGGCGGCGCTGGTGCGGCCAGCCCCGGGCCATCGGGCCATCGGGCCATCGGGCCATCGGGCCATCGGGCCATCGGGCCATCGGGCCATCGGGCCATCAGGCAACCGGAGCACCCGGGCCGCCGGAGTTCCCGAGCGGCCAGCGCGTTGACGCCTACCCAGGCCGATGCTGCGCAATGATATCGCGCAGCATGCTTTTGAGAATCTCGGTGCGCTCGCCGCCAAAGGGTTCGAACACCCGGGCCTCGTGCTCTTTCGCCTTGATCATCAAGGCGGCAACCATTTCCTGGCCCTGCGGCGTAATGCACACCAGATTGACGCGGCGATCGCCCGAATGCGTCACGCGCTCGACGTGACCCTTGAGAATCATGCGCTCCAGCAATCGGGTGACGGTGGGCTGTTTGGTTACGGAAATCAAGGCCAGGCCGCCAATGCTGATCGGCTTGCCGCCGGCCAGCGACGACATGACCCGCCATTCGCTGACCGACAGGCCGTGTTCCATCACCACCTGGTGGAACTCGTTGGAGACGAGCTGGCTGGCCTGGGCCAGCAGCGCGAGCAGGTAATCGTCGACAAAGGCGGCCCCGGACATCGGGGCTTCGGGCGGGCTGGCGGGATCGGCCATAAGCGTAGTGGGAGATGTCACAACACGTGTCCGGAAAGCAACAGCTAGATATTGTGACATCAACGCGCCACCCCTGCATGCCCGTCGCCTGGCAGAGGTAAACCCGGGATTTTGCCAAACCTATGGAAAACCATGATTTTGGATATATTATTATCCAAATAAGATTACACTGTTTGCAGATTGATGACTCATCACCATTACAGCGAGGTTTGACATGGCCGAAAGATCCTTTGTCAAAGAAGTCGAGAAGCTGCGCCTGGGTCAAGGCGAGGTATTCAACGGCGAGGGCATCCTGGCCGTGACCAAGGCATTGCTCGAATCCGGCGTTTCCTATGTGGCGGGCTACCAGGGGGCGCCGATTTCACACCTGATGGACGTCCTGGCCGATGCGCAGGACATCCTGTCCGAGTACGGCATCCGCTTCGAGAACAGCGCCAGCGAAGCTACCGCCGCCGCCACCCTGGCGGCGTCGGTCAACTATCCGCTGCGCGGCGCCGTCACGTTCAAGTCCACCGTGGGCACCAACGTCGCCTCCGACGCCCTGGCCAACCTGGCCTCGGGCGGCGTCACCGGCGGCGCCTTGGTGATCGTCGGCGAAGACTACGGCGAGGGCTCCTCCATCATGCAGGAGCGCAGCCACGCCTTCGCCATGAAGTCGCAGATGTGGCTGCTCGATCCGCGCCCCAACCTGCCCAGCATCGTCAAGGCGGTCAAGCAGGGCTTTGAACTCTCCGAGGCCAGCAACACCCCGGTGATGCTGCAATTGCGCATCCGCGCCTGTCACGTGCACGGCCAGTTCACGGCCGAAAGCAACCGCCGCCCCGAGTTCACGATCAAGGATGCGGTCGAGAACCCGCGCCGCGACATCGATCGCATCGTGCTGCCGCCAGCCAGCTTCCTGCACGAGCAGGAAAAAATCAACAAGCGCTGGCCCGCCGCCGTGCGCTACATCGAAGACAACCGCCTGAACGAGTTCTTCAACGAAGGCGCCGCCGACATCGGCATCATCGTCCAGGGCGGCTCGTACAACACCCTGATCCGCGCCCTCGAACGCCTGGGTCTGGCCGACGTCTACGGCAACAGCAAGATCCCGCTGTACGTGATGAACGTGGCCTATCCGGTGATCGACACCGAAGTGCTGCATTTCTGCAGCGACAAGCGCGCGGTGATCATGGTCGAAGAAGGCCAGCCCAACTTCCTCGAGCAGAACATCGGCAACATCCTGCGCCTGGCCGACTGTAAAACCACCCTGCACGGCAAAGACATCTTCCCGGTCGCCGGCGAATACGCCACCGCCGTGATGATGAAAGGCCTGCGCCAGTTCGCCGAGCGCTACGGCATGCTCGAACCCGTCGCGCCGGTGGCCAAAACCATCCCGATCGCACAGGCTCCCGCGCCCGCCGCACCGGATCCCGTCGCCGCGGTCGACACCGCCGATCTGAACGACGTCGTCCAGGGCCGCCCGCCCGGCTTCTGTACCGGCTGCCCCGAGCGCCCCATCTTCTCGGCGCTCAAGCTGGTGGAACGCGAGCTCGGCCCGCACCACGTCAGCGCCGATATCGGCTGCCACCTGTTCTCCATCCTGCCGCCCTTCAACCTGGGCAACACCACCATGGGCTATGGCCTGGGCGCGGCGGGAGCGGCGGCCTTCAACGTGCCCGACGGCCGGCGCGCCATCGCCGTGATGGGCGACGGCGGCTTCTGGCACAACGGACTGACCAGCGGCATCGCCAATGCGGTATTCAACCGCAGCAACAACCTCAACATCATCGTCGACAACAACTACACCGCGGCCACCGGCGGCCAGGACATCCTGTCCTCGCGCGCCGTCAACCGCTCGCGCGAGACCGGCAACGAGATCGAAACCGCGGTGCGCGGCGTCGGCGTGAAGTGGGTCCGCAAGGTGGAACGCACCTACGACGTCGCCGGCATGCGCAAGGTGCTCAAAGAAGCCCTCACCACCGATACCCAAGGGCCCAAGGTGCTGATCGCGCAAAGCGAGTGCATGCTGAACAAGCAGCGCCGCATCAAGCCGCAGCAACGCGCCGCGCTGGCCAAGGGCGAACGCGTGGTGCGCGAGCGCTTTGGCGTCGACCCCGATACCTGCACCGGCGACCATTCCTGCATCCGCCTGTCGGGCTGCCCCTCGCTGACGATCAAACCCAATCCCGATCCCCTGCGCGCCGACCCGGTGGCCAGCGTGATCGATAGCTGCGTGGGCTGCGGCCTGTGCGGCGAAGTCTCGCACGCCGCCGTGCTGTGCCCTTCGTTCTACCGGGCCAACATCGTCAGCAACCCCACCAAATGGGAAGTCACCCGCGAACGCATCCGCGGCAAGGTCATCGGCTGGCTGCAAGGCCGCGACTCCCGCCGCCGCGAACGCTACGCCTTTTAACTCCCATCGCTAACGACACAAGAGAATCGCAATGGCAGCCAATCCCATCAAGATCGCCATTCTCGCCATGGGCGGCGAAGGCGGCGGCGTTCTGGCCGACTGGATCGTCGACCTGGGCGAACATAACGGCTACTACGCCCAAACCACCTCGGTGCCCGGGGTGGCGCAGCGCACCGGCGCCACTATTTATTACGTCGAGCTCTATCCCCGGGCCACGGCCGAAGCCGACGGCCAGGAGCCCATCCTGGCCCTGATGCCAACCCCGGGCGACGTCGACGTCGTCCTCGCCTCCGAGCTGATGGAAGCCGGGCGGGCCGTGCAGCGCGGGCTGGTCACGCCCGACCGCACCACCCTGGTGGGCTCCACCCACCGCGTGCATTCCATCACCGAAAAAATGGCCATGGGCGACGGCCGGGTCGATAGCGAAAAACTGCTCGGCCGCTCGCGCCAGGCAGCCAAGCGCGCCATCTTCTTCGACATGGCGAGCACGGCCGAAGCCAACGGTAGCGTGATCAGCGCGGTGCTGTTCGGCGCCCTGGCCGCCACCGGCACCCTGCCCTTCAGCCGCGCGCAGTTCGAAGCCACCATCGAGCGCGGCGGCGTCGGCGTCAAGGCCAGTCTCAAGGCCTTTGGCGCCGCCTTCGGCAAGGCCGAGGCGGGCGGCGACCTCGCCGTGCCCGACGCCCGGCACAAAGTCCCCACCCCGCCTACGCCGCAGCCGCGCCACCGCAAAGTCGCCGAGCTGATCCAGCGCATCAATCTAGAGTTTCCGGCGGCGGCCCATCCCTATCTCATCGAAGGCGTCCGCCGCACGATCGATTATCAGGACCCGGCCTACGCCGCCCTCTACCTCGATCGCCTGGCGCAGGTCAAGAACTGGCCCGACACCGAGCAGCACGAACTGCTGTGCGAAACCGCGCGCCATCTGGCGTTGTGGATGGCGTACGAAGACACCATCCGCGTGGCCGACCTGAAGATCCGCGACACCCGGTTCGCCCGCGTGCGCGCCGAAGTACGCGCCCAACCCGATCAGCTCCTGTCGGTCAATGAGTACATGCACCCGCGTCTGGAGGAAATCGCCGAGACCATGCCCGCCGGTCTGGGGCGCTGGCTGCTCAAGCCCAATTGGGCCAATCGCATCGTGCGCCATTTCACGCAAAAGGGCCGCGTGATCACCACCAACTCCCTGCATGGGTATCTGCTGCTCTGGACCATGTCGCGCTTCCGGGCGATTCGTCGCAGCACCCTGCGCTTCAAGGTAGAAACCGATCGCATCGAAGGCTGGCTGCGACGCATCGAAACCGCCTCGCGCGCCAATCCGGCGCTGGCCATCGAGATCGCCCGCTGCCAACGCCTCGTCAAGGGCTATAGCGACACCCACGCCCGCGGCCTGGCCAACTACGAAACCCTGATGGCGGCGGTGGATCGCGCCGGCAACCATCTGGCCCCCGCCACGCTGGCCGACCTTTGCGCAGCCGCCCTGGCCGATGAGCATGGCAACAAACTCCGGGCGGGCCTGGCGCAGCACGCGCTGGCTTGATCCGGCTTGTCGCCCGGCGTAACGCGCGTTACGCTGGGCCTTGTGGTTAATTCATCCAACCTTCGTACGGAATCGCTCATGACTACGGCTTCTCTCGCCAGTTTCGCGACCGATCTCGCCAGCGGCAAGATCAAGATCGTCGACCTCACCCAAACCCTGTCGCCCGACTTCCCCGCGCTGCAACTGCCGCCCCAGTTCGGCCAAGTCTGGGCTTTCAAGCAAGAAACCATCTCGCAGTACGACGAAAACGGTCCGGCCTGGTACTGGAACAACTTCTCCTGTGGCGAACACACCGGCACGCACTTCGATGCGCCCATCCACTGGGTATCGGGCAAGGATTTTCCCAAGAACACCGTCGACACCATCCCGCCCGAGGTCTTCCTGGCCCCCGCCGTGGTGGTGGATGCCTCGGCCGAAGTCGCCGCCAACAACGACTGGATCCTCACGGTCGACTTCCTCAAGGCCTGGGAAGACAAACACGGCCGCATCCCCGAAGGCGCCTGGCTGCTGTTCCGCACCGACTGGTCCAAGCGCAAGATGCCGGAAGACTACGTCAACATGCGTGAAGACGGCCCGCACACTCCCGGTCCCGACGCCGCGGCGGTCAAGTTCCTGGCCGAAGAGCGCAAGGTGCTGGGCTTCGGCGTGGAAACCATCAACACCGACGCAGGCCAATCCTTCAGCTGGGAAACACCCTACCCCTGCCACACCCTGATGCACGGCGCCAACCGCTACGGCCTGCAATGCCTCACCAACCTGGATCAACTGCCCGCCACCGGCGCCATGGTGCTGGCGGCTCCGCTCAAGATCAAGAACGGCTCGGGCAGCCCGCTGCGCGTGCTGGCGTTGGTGCCGCAGGGCTGATCGGCCTGTCGTTCCGGGCTGGCTGGCGCTCGCGGGCGCCAGCCTTTCCTCAGGCGGCGCCCATGTCAAGGGCGCCGTTTTTCATGGGAGAGGGTGGGATGGTTCATGGCAAAGGCAGACGGCCCGAACAGCGCGAACAATTTCAGCGCTTCAAAGACCCTTCCCAGGCGCTCGAAAGCTTCAGGGGCGATCCCCAGTTCGCCATGACGCTCGGCAAGGGTTTGGCGGTGCTGCGGTGCTTCAGCGCCGAGTCGCCGACACTGGCCAACAAGGACATCGTCCAACAAACCGGCTTCGACAAAGCCACGGTTTCCCGCCTTACCTACACTCTGGTGAGCCTGGGCTACCTCGATGTCGATCGCCCCTCCCGGCACTATCGGCTGGGTTCGGCCGTCCTGGCCATGGGTTACCCGCTTTTGACCCACCTGCAACTGCGCCAAATGGCCAGGCCCTTCATGGCCGAACTTGATCGCGAGATCGGTGGCGCGGTCTGCCTGGGCGTGCGCGACCGCCTGAATATGACCTACGTTGAAGTGTGCAAGAGCCCGGACCGCTTCGAATCCCGCTCCGCGGATGTCGGGCTCTCGGTGCCGCTCCTGGGAACCGCCATCGGCCATGCCTACATCGCGGCCTGCGATGCCAAAACCCGGCAGGCGATTATCAACGAGCTGCGCATCAAGCTGCCGGAGCCCTGGGCGCAATATGGCGAAAAGCTGCTGGCGGACATTGCCTCGTTCCGGCAAGAAGGCTGTTGTATCTCGTACGCCAGCTTATCGTCCGAGGTCTGTGCGATTGCCATGCCTTTCAAGACGGTTCCGGGAGCCCCCTTGGCGGCGTTCAGTTGCGTACTGAACGCCAACCGCCACAGCGATCACAGCCTGCGGCAGGAGGTCTTACCCTTGCTGAGAAAGCTGATACTTCAATTGCGCTCCCTCTCGGGCTCGAACATCGCGCTATCCCATGAGGCACGTGCTGGCGCACGGTGAAGCACTCCGGCCTATCGGCCGGCGCAGGTCAGCCGGAAGCTACCGGCACGACCCGCATATCCGCCGCTGCCCGCAACAACGCGTCGGTCCGGGCTTGCAGCCCATTCATGTCCAGGGTTTCGACGATCTCGCTCACGATCAACTCGCCATCCAGCACGTCGATCACCGCCAGGTCGGTATAGATACGATCAACGACACCAAGCCCCGTCAGCGGATACGAACACCTCGATACGATCTTCGGTCGCCCGTCACGCGTCGTGTGGTCCATGATGGCATGGACCCGACGCGCGCCCACCACCAGATCCATGGCGCCGCCCACGGCCGGAAGCTCGCCCGGATCACCCGTCCACCAATTGGCAAGATCGCCCGCCGCCGATACCTGGAACGCTCCCAACAAGCAAAGATCCAGATGCCCACCTCGCATCATCGCGAACGACGTCATGTGGTCAAAGTAGCAACCGCCGGCCAGCAGGGTCACGGGCTTCTTGCCCGCGTTGATGAGATCCCAATCGATCTGTTCAGGTGCGGCTGGCTTGCCCATGCCAAGCAGGCCGTTCTCGCTTTGGAGAAGCACATCTTTATCCGGCGATAGATAAGCGGCCACCTGCTCCGGCAGGCCGATCCCCAGATTGACGCACCAGCCATCCTGAATATCTTCCGCCACACGCCGCGCCAACTCCTGGCGGCTGCGGCCACGGTCTTTGAACCCGCTCATGGATGTGTTCCTTGAATTCTAACCAGCCGCTGAACAAAAGCCCCGGGTGTTACCACATGCTCCGGATCGATTTGGCCCAACTTAACGGTTTCGTGAACCTGGGCAATCGTTACCTTGGCCGCCATGGCCATCACGGGGTTGAAATTGCGGGCTGCCTTCCGGTACACGAGATTACCCCAGCGGTCGGCCTGCCAGGCTTTGACCAGTGCGAAATCGCCGCGCAAAGGCATCTCCAGCAGATAGGGCTTCCCGTCGAGGATCCGCACTTCCTTGCCTTCCGCCAACAATGTGCCCACAGCCGTTGGGCAATAAAACCCGCCCAAACCGGCCGCCGCCGCCCTCAGGCGCTCGACGATGGTTCCCTGCGGAACCAGCTCCAGCTCAATCCGCCCGGCGCGATACCACTGAAAGAAAATATTGGGATCCGCCTTGGGATCCGCCGCCTTGGGATACGAGCAAATCATTTTTCGTACCCGGCCCGCGGCCACCAACGCCGCCAGGCCGTTAACCCCCGTCCCCGAGTTGTTATTCACGATCGTGAGTTCGCGGGCTCCTTGATCGATAAGCGCATGTACCAGCTCATAAGGAAGGCCGGCGCCGCCGAACCCGCCAACGAGCACCGTGGCGCCATCGTGGATATCCTCGAGTGCCGAGAATGCGTCCGGCCGGATTTTGTCGAGCATGGCTGCGCCCTTTTATTGCAGAGGAACAACCCCGACCTCGGCCATGAATCGGGGCCAGCGCCGGGCCTCTTCGCTCACGAACCGGGTGAAGTCTTCAAGGGAGCTGGGCTGTATCGACAAGCCCGTGCCACGAAAACGCTCGGCAAACGCGGGGTTCTCCAGCGCCTTCACCACGGCCTGGTTGAGGGTGGCCAGAATGGCGTCGGGCGTACCGCTCCGCACGGCGAGCCCCCACCACACGCCGATATCCACCGTCGGGTAGCCAGCCTCCGCCATGGTGGGCACATCCGGCAGGCCCGGGAGCCGCGTGTCGCTCGTCACGGCCAGCGCCCGAGCCCGCCCCCCCTGGATCTGTGGAATCGCCGTGGTACCGGCGTCAAAGATCATCGTCACACTTCCGCCCACCACATCGGCTAGCGCTTGTACGCTGCCCTTGTAAGGGACTCGCAAGAGATCGATGTTTGCCGCCTGGCCAAAAAGCTCCCCGGCCAGATGCAAACTACCGCCGTCGCCCAGGGATGCATACGTCAGCTCGCCCGGGCGCTCTTTCGCCAGCGCCACCAATTCGTCAACGGTCTGGACGGGAGTATTGGTGCCGACCGTCAGGATCAGCGGGGAAGCGAACAGATGGGAAACCGGGGCAAAGTCCTTGACGGGATCGTAGGAAAGCTCCCGGTATGCGCCCAGATTGGTCGCCAGGCTGGTCATCGAGGCCAGAAACAGCGTGTAGCCATCGGCCGGTGCGCGCAGAACCGTTTCGACACCAATGATCTGGTTGGCTCCGGGCTTGTTCTCGACCAGCACAGGCTGTTTGAACTGATCGCTCAGGTTCTGGGCCAAGGCCCGCGAAAAGGTATCCGCGATGCCGCCCGGCGGATAGGGGACGACGAGTTTTATCGGCTTGTCCGGATAACCATCGCCGGCATAGGCCGCCGATGCGACCAGCGCCCATCCAGCCATTGCAAGCATACCGCCCTGGAAAATGCTCTTCATATCGCCGCCTCCTGTTTTACCGCATTGATCGGTACAAACTATAGAGGCGGCCTATCACATCGAGGCGATATGTTTTGATAGTCGAAAGAACGGGGGGCTTGCTTCATAGCAATGCTCCCGTCCGGAACCCCGGTGCGCTGCCGTATCGAATTTGGCGATCGCGTCCTGGATCCGACGGAAGAAGGGTTCGACGTGGTGATTCGTTTCAGCGGTCTGTCCGATTCCGCCTTGATGGCTTGCCGGCTCGGCGCCATGGGAGAACTTGTGGCTTAGCGCCGCAGCCTCGGATCCAGCCAATCTCTCAGCGCGTCCCCCAGGAGGTTGAAGGCAAACACCGTGACGCCGATGGCAATGCCGGGAAAGATGATCAGCCACGGCGCATCCCGGTAGTATTGCGAGGCACCCGACAGCATCAGGCCCCAGGTGGCCTTGGGCTCGGTAATGCCCAGCCCGAGGAACGAGAGCGAAGCCTCCAGCAGAATGGCCTGGGCGATGTTCACCGTGAGCAGGATCAGGTAGATGGCCATCACGTTCGGCGCCATATGGCGGCAGATGATACGCAGATGGCTGAAGCCCGCCGCCCGCGCGGCGTCGATGTACGGCAGTTCCCGCAGGGTAAGCGCCGAGGAGCGGATTACTCGCACCACTTGCGGCACGATGGGTATGGCGATCGCCAGGATCACGTTCAAGTCCAGGCCCATCACCTGGCCGCGGCCCAGCAGCGAGACGATCACCATGGCCAGCACGATGCCGGGGAACACCAGCACGATATCGTTGACCCGTTGCACGTAGAGGTCGATCTTGCCACCGAAGTAGGCCGACGCAGTGCCGATCAACGCTCCCAGGGTGCAGCCCAGAAAGGCCGAGATCACGCCCACGGACAAGGCGGTGGTCCCGCCATACAGCAAGCGGCTGAACACGTCGCGCCCCATCTGATCAGTGCCCATGATGTGTGCCGCGCTGGGAGCTTGCAGCATGGCCATGAAGTCGACTTCCAGAGGATCGTAGGGCGCGATAAAACGCGCCAGCGCCACCACTACGACCAGCGTGGCCACCACCAGCAAGCCGACGGCGCCCAGCGGCTCATCGGCCATGAAGCGCAGCCAGGCCGGGCGCGGGCGGCGCTCGACACCCGCGGCCTTGGGCAGGAGAGACGCAGCCACGGCGTCAGTAGCGGATCCGGGGGTCGAGGGCAGCATAGAGAAGATCCACGATCAGGTTGACCACGATGAAGATGAATGCCATCAACATCACCACCGATTGAATGAGTACGTAGTCGCTGTTGTCGATCGCATCGATGAACAGCTTGCCGATGCCGTTGAGGTTGAACACCTGCTCGGTGACCACCAGCCCGCCAATCAGAAAGGCGAACTCCAGGCCGCTCAGGGTCACCACGGGCAGTAGCGCATTGCGCATGGCGTGCCGCACGATGATCAGGCGCTCGTATACGCCCTTGGCCCGCGCCGTGCGGATATAGTCCTCGTTCATCACCTCCATGATGGAGGAGCGCACCAGCCGCGCCACGACGGCTGCGTAGCGATAGCCCACGGCCAGGGCGGGCCAGATCAGTTGCGACAGATTGGCCCAGGGATCGGTGAAGAACGGCGTGTACGTCATGGGCGGCAGCCAGTCGAAGATATACAGCAGGAACAGGATGATGAGCATCCCGATCCAGAAGCTGGGCAAGGCCATGCCGCCGAGGGTGAGCAGCCGGATCAGATGATCGACCCAAGTATTGCGCAGTAGCGCCGAGAGCGTACCCAGTACGATGCCCAGCGCCAGGCCCACGATGGAGGCCAGGATCGCCAGTTCGATGGAAAGCATCAGGCGGCCGGCGATCTCTTCCGATACCGCGCGGCCCGTCCACATCGAGGTGCCGAAGTCGAACGTGACCAGGCCCACCATCCAGTTGAAATACTGCACCAATAGTGGCTGGTCCAGCCCCAGGCGCGCCCTTTCCTGGTCGATGGTGGCTTGGCTGACCATGCCGCCGTCGCCCAGCAGCTTGAGCTCCACGATGTCGCCCGGTACGACACGCAGCAAGAAGAAGATGACCGTCGCCACCACGAGCAGGGTGGGCAGCATCAAAAAGAGGCGTTTGCTCGTATAGGCCCACATTATTCCACCTCCAGTTTGATGCACGCAGCGTAGTGCCCGGGGCGCAACTCGCGCAGTGGAGGAACCTCGTTCCGGCAGGCTTCCGAGGCCATGGGACAACGGGTATGAAAAACACAACCCGAAGGGGGTGCCAATGGCGAGGGCAACTCGCCCTGCAGCAGGCCGGAGGGGCGCCGCCTTTCGGTTTCGGGATCGGGCACGGGGGCGGCCGCGAGCAAGGCGCGCGTATAGGGATGCGCCGGGCGGTCGTACAGATCGTCGCGAGTGGCAACCTCCATGATGCGGCCCAGGTACATCACCACCACGCGGTCGGCGATGTGCCTCACCACGGCCAGGTCGTGGGCAATGAAAAGATAGGTGAGGCCGAGCTCGCGCTGCAGGCGTTCGAGCAAGTTGATGACCTGTGCCTGAATCGAGACGTCCAGCGCCGATACGGCCTCGTCGCACACGATGAACGAAGGCTGCAGCGCCAAGGCGCGTGCGATGCCCACCCGTTGCCGCTGCCCGCCCGATAACTGATGCGGATAGCGCGTGGCCATGTAGCCGGGCAGCCCCACCTGTTCCAGCAATAGCTGAACACGAGCGCGGCAGGCGGAGCGATCGGCCTCCAGGCGATGCACGGCCAGCGGCTCGCCGATGATGTCGCCGATGGTCATGCGAGGATTCAACGAGCTCATGGGATCCTGGAAGATCACCTGCATCTGCCGGCGCAGTGCCTGCAGCTCGCCTCGATGCGCGCGGCGCACGTCTTGGCCGTTGAAGATGATCTCGCCCGCGGTGGCCTCGGCGAGGCGCAGGATGGTGCGCCCCACCGTCGTTTTGCCACAGCCGCTTTCGCCGACCAGGCCCACGGTTTCACCACGCCCGACGTCGAACGACACATCGTCGACGGCCCGCGCCACCGCGCCCCGGCGTCCCACGTCAAAATACTTGCTCAGATGACGGATCGACAGCAGCGGCTCCGGCGCGAGCTGCGCGCTCGCGGCCGGCAAGGCCCGAGGTGGAGCCACAATCGACAGCTCACCGGTTTCCAGGGCCGAGGCACGATGGCAACGCGACCACTGGCCCGGCACAGTCTCCATCAGGCCGGGCTCGGTATCGCAGAGGGGAATACGATAGGCGCAGCGCGGTGCAAAACGACAGCCGGATGGCAGCTCCAGCAAGTTGGGCGGCAGGCCATCGATGGTTTCCAGCCGCGAGGTGCGCGGCTGGTCGAGCCTCGGCACGGAGCGCAGCAAACCGATGGTGTAGGGATGGCGCGGCGCCGCGAAGACGCGGCTGGCGTCCCCCTGTTCAGTCACCCGGCCGGCGTACATGACGTTGATGCGATCAGCGTAGCGGGCCACGATCCCCAGGTTGTGGGTGATCAATACCAGGGCGATGTTGAGCCGGCGGGAAAGATCCTTCATTAACTCCAGGATCTGAGCCTGGATGGTCACGTCGAGCGCGGTGGTGGGTTCGTCGGCGATGATCAGCTTCGGATCGCAGGCCAGGCCGATCGCGATCATCACTCGCTGGCGCATGCCGCCCGAGAGCTCATGCGGATATTGCGCCAGTCGGCGGCGAGCATCGGTAATACCCACGAGCGAGAGCAACTCCGTGGCGCGCTTTTGAGCCGCCGCCTCGCTCATGCCCAAGTGGATGCGCAACGGCTCCATGATCTGCAGTCCGATGGTGAGCACCGGATTCAGGCTGGTCATGGGTTCCTGGAAGATCATCGAGATCTCGCGGCCGCGTACCTTGCGCATCTCGGCCTCCGGCAGCGCCAGCAGATCGCGCCCTTCGAAGCGCACGCGTCCGCCCACCACCTTGGCGGTGGTCTTGGGCAGCAGGCGCATGATCGCCAGTGACGACACCGATTTGCCGCAGCCGCTTTCGCCCACGATGGCCAGGGTTTCCCCCGGCCAGATGGTGTACGAGATGTCATCCACCGGACGTATGCGGCCACGCGAGGTCTCGAACTCGACCGCCAGATTCTCCACCTGCAACAAGGGAGCGGTGGCAGGCCAGACCACCGCCTCGGCGGCGGCCACCGAGGTGGTGGCCTGGCTATGGGACATGAAGTTCAGCATGGCCGTTTACGGCTTTTCCAGCCAGACATCGGTCAGATCCTGGTTGAGGTACTGGCTAGGCAACGCCTTCCAGCCTTTTACGTTCGAGCTGAGCACGACATTGCGCTCCCACCAGGCCAGGGGCACCGTCATGGCCTCGTTGATCAGGCGGGTTTCAAAGGCGCGGATGGCCGCTTCCCGCTCTTCAGGGGTAAGAGCCGCCTTTTGCTTGTCGTAAAGCGCATCGAGCTCTTCGTCGTGATAACGGCTGAAGTTGATTGGCGAACGATCATGCGAAATGTAGAGAGCCAGTTGATCATTGGGCTCGTCGGCCTCATAGCAGTTGGCATCGAGGCCCACCGTATAGTTGCCGGCCATGTAACTGGCTTTTTGCTGCGACACGGGCAAGGGCTCGGGCTCCACTTTCACCCCGATCTGACGCCATTGGTCAGTGAGGAAAATCACCAACGGCGTGAAGCTCTGCAAGTTGCGCGTGCTGAGCTTGAAACTCAGGTTGGACGCATTGGCGTCGGCCAACAATTGCTTGGCCTGTTCGCGAGATGCCTTCACGTCTTTGGAGAAACCTGGCAGTTTCTCCAGCTCTTGGGGATCGATGGCAAAAGGCCCGCCTGGCCGCAAGGCGCCGCCAACGTGTTTCACGTTGGTGATGCGTGACAAGGCTTGCGCTCCGCCCCACCTATCCACCGCAAGGTTCAGGGCCTGGCGCACCCGGGGATCATTGAATGGCGGCTTTTCATGATTGAAGAAGATGTCATGCTTGCATAGATAGGGTGAGCTCTGCACCTCGACGCGATCGCCCATGGCCGCTTTCAAGGGGCCGTACTGCGACGGATTCATGCTCACGAAGTAGGTGTGGATCTGGCCGCCCTGGATGCCGTTGGTCATCGCGGCGTCCTTCATGAACAAGATACGATACCCATCCAGGTAGGGCTTGTCGGGTTGGAAGTGGTCGTCGAAGCGCTCGGCGCGCCACATTGAACCCGGGGTGTAATCCACGAACTTGAAGGCTCCGGTGCCCAGTATATTGCGCTCGGGCCAGCGTGGATCCTGCTTCACTTTCTCGGCGGAGACCACGCAGTTCCAGGGCGAGGCAAAGGTCTGCAGCATGGCCGGGTTGGGTCGCGACAGATGAAACACCACGGTGTGCGCATCCGGAGTTTCGATGCGCTCGATATCCTGGTAGCGTGCTTGCCGCACCGATACGACGCCTTCGGGCGGTGACACGATACGCTCGAACGTGACCTTGATATCTTCGCTGGTGAGCGGTGAGCCGTCGTGGAACTTCACGCCCTTGCGCAGGTAAAACGTATAGGTTTTGAAGTCGTCGCTCACCTCCCAGGATTCGGCCAGATCGGGCTTGACGTCGGGATACGTTTCGGGATCGAAATTGATCAGGCCCGAATAGAGCGGGCGCACCGCGTGGAGCACGGCATAGGTGGTGGTCGCCTGGCAATCGAAGCTTGCAGGGTCGCTGTTCAGCGCGAATATCAACTCGCCACCGCGTTGCGGCGTGGCAGCTGCGGGCTGAGTCTGGGCGGTCGCGGCGCCCAGGCCCAGGCCGCCGGCGCACAACACCGCCCAGGTGATTTTGGCCAAATGCGGCCGACTACCGCCCGATGTGAAGCTCGGCATACTTATCTCCTCGTTGTGTCTGCTCTCTTGGCGGAGCTTAAGAGTGATGTGGCGCGCTGCGGCGCCGCGATTACGCGATCTCGGCTGGCACCGGCGCGACAAAGGGATACGGCAAGGGCTGCTTGTGGCGATAGGGGAAAGCGACGATGGCGGTGCCCGGCGTGGACTCCACGCCGTGCTCGTTCACAATGCCCATTTCCACGTCCACGAGGCCGAAGTCCGGTGCCTGGCGTTTGTTCGCCACACGGGCCCAGAGTGTAAGACGCTCGCCCACAATGTTCATGGCGCGAAACTGGAAGTTCATCTTCCATACCCAGCCGTCGGGTCGCGCCCAATCGGTCAGCAATTGCGCAATGAACTGCTGTTTAAAGGTGCCATTGATCAGCAGACCCTTCAGGCCCTCGTGCTCCACCGTATAAGGATGATCGAAATGGATGCGGTGCCAGTTTTCCATGGCCGCCGACCAGCGCACCAGATGTATCGTGCTGAGAGGACCTTTGGTAAGAGACGGCAAGTCGTCGCCGATCGCAAAATCATCGAAACAACGCGGTTTCGCGCTAGTCATTGCGGTCTCCAGATCAGGGTGGTGCGCACCCGCAGCAGCAGGTCGTTTCGTGGATTGCGAAAATCGCTCTCGGTGGTCACGAACACCATCCTTCCCTTGCGAGTGTCGCGTTCCACGATATTGGAATAGCGCGCTTGGCGGTTCACGTGCTCGCCATGGCGGGCATAGCCGAAAAAATCGACCTCGGAGCCGCCATTAAGCATGGCGTAGCCGCGGATGGGCTCGATATCTGGCAGCACCCGGCTGAAGTTAAGCCCGTCGTATCCGGGATTCTCGGCATTGAGCTGGATCGGATCCGGGCTGCCGAAGGTACGCCCGAACATAAAGGTGGGAAACAGCGGCGGCGCCACCGGCCCCCCGTAGGCCCGGTTGTCTTCGTTCGGCGTCCAGTACATCGGGTTCTCGTCCATCACCGCCTGACAGAAGCGCCGCACGATGCTGGCCTCCACGGGTAACTCGGAGCGCACGACTTCCGACTCCAGACCGATGTAAGAATTGAGCTCAAGCTTGGACACGCGCTTCTCCCATGCTGGCGCCGGCCTCAGGGGCAGGGCCGGCTACCGCTCGTTCATTCAACAAATGAATGATTTCGGCATCGGAATAACCGAGTTCCCGCAAAATTCCCGCGGTATGTTCTCCCATCATGGGCGCCGGCAGGCGCACTTCACCCGGATTCCTCGACAGTTTCACCGGCAGGCCCGCCATCCGGATTTCGCCCGCCAAGGGGTGGTCCACCGAGACAATCATGTCGCGAGCCAGCACTTGCTCATCGGCGGCCACTTTGTCGATGGTGTTCACCCGGGTACTGGGCACGCCTTCGGCCGCGAGCCGTTCGATCCATTCGCCGGCGGGGCGGGTCGCAAACACCTCGCCAAGCAATTGGATCAGCGTATCCACATGATCCACGCGCCCCTCGCGACTTTCGAACCGCGGATCGGTGATCCATTCCGATCGTCCTACCGCCCGGCACACACCGGCCCACATCGCATCGGTGAAGGCTGCGACCACGAACCAGTCGTCAGCGGCCTGGAAGGCACGATAGGCGGCCGACAGCTCCATGGCTGCACCCGTGCGCCCGGGCGCACGGCCGGTGGCGAAGAACTTGGTGAAGTGATACGAGAGCATGGCCACCTGCCCCTCGAGCAGCGAGGTATCGACGCGCTGGCCCTCACCGGTGCGATGGCGCGCCTCGAGCGCGAGCAGGATGCCGAAGGCGCCAAACATGCCTGCGCCGATATCCGCCACCGAGATTCCGGATTTGCAGGGGCCGCCATCCGGCTCGCCGGTAACGCTCATATTGCCGGCAAAAGCCTGCATGAAAATATCGTTGGCGCGATCGTGCTTACGAGGCCCGTCGGGGCCAAAGCCACTGATGCTGCAATAAATCAGGCGCCGGTTCTTTTTTCTCAGCGCTTCGTATCCCAATCCGAGTTTATCCAGCACGCCCACGCGGAAATTATCGACCACGACATCGGCGCTGGCCAAAAGGCGCTGGAGGGCCTCAGCTCCGTCAGGATGCTTCATGTCCACCACAAAACTGCGCTTATTGCGATTGGCGGCGGCAAAATAATATGAGACGCCGCCCGGAAAATCCGGTGCCCAATTTCTGCTGATATCCCCACCGTCCATGCGCTCGATCTTCACCACATCCGCGCCATAATCGGCCAGCATCATCGAGCAATAAGGACCAGCCATGGCCAATCCCAACTCAACCACCTTGATACCGGCGAGCGGTGCTACGCCATCGATATCCAAACTCATCACAAGCCCCCTCTTCTGAAACTTTGTTTCCTTCAATCCGAGCTGGGCGCTGGCCGCACCACATTTTCCACGGTGCCCACTTTCTCCACATGGCACCGGATCAAATCCCCGGCCTTCAAGAATTGACGCGGGTCCATGGCATAGCCAACCCCCGACGGCGTGCCAGTCGCAATGATGTCGCCCGGTTCCAGCGTGAGGCCGGCCGAAAGCGATTCGATGATCTGCGGGATCTTGAAAATCATCGAGCTCGTATTGGCGTCTTGCCGCAGTTCGTCGTTCACGTAGAGCTGTATGCGCAGATCATGCGGATCGACCACGCTGCTGGCATGCACGATGAAGGGGCCCATCGGGCAGCTGGTGTCCAAAGCCTTGCCTTTGAACCATTGATCGTGGCGACGCTGCAGGTCGCGAGCCGTGACGTCGTTCAACACCGTGTAACCAAACACGTGATCCATTGCGTTCGCCGCGGTGATATCGCGGCCGCCGCGCCCGATCACCACGGCCAGCTCCACTTCGTAGTCCAGGCGCCGAGTCACTTTTTCGTCAAGAACAATGGCTTCGTCCGGCCCGATCACCGACGTAGGGGGCTTGGTAAAGAATTGCGGATATTTAGGCAGCTCGGTATTCATGCCTCGTGAATCATTGTCTTCCTGAATGTGGTCGGCGTAATTGCGACCCAGGCAAAAAACGTTCTTGGCGGGACGAGGAATAGGAGCGATCAACCGACACTCTTTCTCCACCAACCTGGCATTGGCGAATGATCCCGGCTCTTTTTCCAGCGCCTGGGCCAACAAAAGAAATGTGGATTCGTTCTCGATGAGGTCTATCGTGCTCAAGCCACGAACACCTGCGATCCGCCCGAGCGGCTGCATGGCCGAATCACCCAGGGCCGTCATGAGCGCATTCGCATCGTAAAGCTCGTCGTTGAATATCAACACGGCCACCTGCTGGCGACCTTGAATTAAAGCAGTGCCAAGTTTCATAGGGTTTGTCTCCTTGGGCACCACTCTATCGGACCTCTTCCGACGTTTGATTATCTTTTCACATATGAGAAAATTATTTTATGAATATGAATTTATAGTAGAGCGACCAGACCTCCAGTCCGGGAGCTTTTCGCCGCCACCAGAGAGCTGTCGGTGCGGTCGAACGGGCGTCGTCGACCACGCGCCCAAGCGCCAGCCTCGTCGTTCACGGCGAAGTAAGCGAGGCCGAATCCACCGGAGCCGGTAACAATTGTCCAAAAGGGAGGCAGGGATGTCCCAGCCGCTAGTCAAATCCGCCCAGCGCGTGGTGGAAGTCTTCGAATTCTTCGCCGGGCGGCGTGCGCCCGCCAGTCTCAGTCAAGTGGCCGAAGCGCTCGGCTACCCTGTGTCCAGCACTTTTGCCCTGCTCAACACCTTGCGCGAACTCGGCTACCTGCACTATTTGCCGGCTGATCGCACCTTCGTTCCCACCGTCAGGGCCGCCCTTCTCGGCATCTGGGTGAACGACGCCCTCATGAGCGACGGCACCATCATGCGCTTAATGTACAAGCTACGCGACGAGACTGGTGAAACCACCGTGCTCGGCGTGCAAAGCGGACACCATGTCCAATACATCAACGTCGTGAAAGGCATGAATTACTCCAGCCATCGCAACGTAAACACCGGCGCCCTGCGCCCTCTCTTGCGATCCGGGGCGGGCCGCATCATCCTCACGCTCAAATCACCTCAAGAACTCCGTGCCCTCGTGGCACGGATCAACGCCGAGGAGCCGCCCTCGCATCATGCTTCGCTCAAAACCATCATGAAGGAGCTCGACGAGTGCCGGCGGCAGGGCTATGCCTACACGGAGGGGGCCGCCACACCCGGCTCCGGCATCATCGCCGTGCTACTTGCCGCGCCCGCCCATCAACCGCCCATGGTGCTGGGCCTCGGTGGCAAGATCACACGCCTGCGCGAAGAGCGAGAACACCTGCTCGCCGCGCTGCAACGGGTAGTGGTCGCGCACCGGGCACATATGGAAGCGCTGCCTGCGAGCTTTTACCAATCGGCGCAGGCCTGGCGGTAGGAGCCCGTACGGCGCGGCAGCTTCGCACCTCCTCCCTGGCGTTCGACCGAGGAGCGGCCTTGGGCTCCAGCCAAGACCGGCGCCGGACGCCTCCGTGCCGGCCCAACCGCGCTTGCACTCGAAGCCGTGATCAGCCTCCCACGGCAATCAGCGGCTCCACGCGATCCGGCCGTTCGTATTCATCCTGCCGCGGCAGCAAGGCCACCAGGTCGGACATCCGCTCCGACGCCAGCACCAAGTGCTCGCGCATCAGGTTGAAGGCGGCCTCACCGTCGCCGCGTACGACGGCGGCCACCAGGGCGTCGTGCTGGCGGTGCGCCAGCTCCTTGCCATCGCTCACCCGCATCAGATAGCAGCGATAAAAATGTACCCGCAACCGGAGATTGCGCGCCTTGTTGGCCAGGAAGCGATTGCGGCAGCCCTGGAAGATGGCCAGATGCAGCCGCCAGTTCAACTCGTTGAAGCGCCCGGTGTCCTGCTGCGCCACGGCCTCGGCGGCTTCTTCGTGGATCGCCTGCAGCGCCGAGCGCTCGGCCGGCATCATGCGCCGCGCCGCCAGCCGCGCGGCCTCGGCCTCGAGCACAGTCATGGTTTCCATGATTTCCAGTAGTTCGGTGAGATCGAGCGAGGCTACCCGGGCGCCCTGGCGCAACTGCAGCGACACCAGCCCCACCGTGGAGAGCTGCCGCAAGGCTTCGCGCACCGGCGTGCGCGAGACCTGGAAGCGTTCCGCCAGCGCACGCTCGTCCAGCCGGTCGCCGGGCAGCAGCCGGCCGGCCAGAATATCTTCCTCGAGGCCTCGGCGCAGGCGATCGCCGAGGCTCCCGCCGCGTTCTTCATCGAAAACTTCCAAAGACCTTGGTATACCAAGATCACCTTCGAATTCTGATGCTTTTTCCACTGCCATGATGACTTGTCAGAGACTTTGGTTCTATATAGAATTTGTTTGGTATACCAAAAAGGCTTTCCAGCCTCCCCGGTAGCCCCGGCATATCGGCGTCTTTCACGTCCAGAACAGAGCGAATGGGGCATCTCTGTGTATACCAGCTTTCGTCCGGGCCGCCTATGGCCCGCTCACCAGGAGTCAGCCGTCCCATGAAAATCACCCAAGTCCGGGCCATCCCCCTCAATATTCCCGTCGAATTCCGGGCCGGCAACATCCGGCGCGACACCTCGTTGTCGGCATGCCACGTGGAGATCGAAACCGACACCGGACTGGTCGGCTACGGTTTTACAGCCATCACCGAAGAAGAAATCATCGGCACCGCCATCAACGACGTGGCCGCGCCAGCGCTCATCGGCCAGGATCCTCTGTGCACCGAGGCTCTGTGGGACAAGCTCTACTGGCTGCTCTGCCCCCGCGGCCAAACCGGCTACGGCATGCACGCCATCGCGGCGATCGACGTCGCCCTGTGGGATCTCAAAGGCAAGGCCCTGGGCCAGCCCATCTGGAAGCTGCTGGGCGGCGCCCGGCCTCGCGTGCCTCTCTATGCCACCTTCGGCTTCGGCTTTCTCGACGAAGCCGCGCTGGCCGAGTCCGCCAAGGCCTGCCGCGAGCTGGGTTTCGATCACCTCAAAATGGTCGTGGGCCACAACGGCATGCAGCGCCGCGACGAGCCCCGCCCGCTGGGCGACGTGATCCGCGAAGATGCCCGCCGGGTGAAGATCGTGCGTGAAGCCGCCGGCGACGATGCCGGCCTGTACGTCGATGCCAACTGCAGCCTCGATGCTTACCATGCCGAGAAACTCGCCCGCAAGATCGTCGACTACGACATCGGTTTCTTTGAAGAGCCGATCAGCCAGAACAACGTGATGGCCATGGCCGACCTGCGCCGCCGCACCGGCATCGCCGTTGCCGCGGGCCAGAACGAGGGCCTGGCCTTCCGTTTCCGCGACATGCTGGTGCACGGCGCGGTCGACGTGGTGCAGCCCAACGTGGTCATCACCGGCGGCTACACCCAGGCCGCGCGCATCGCCGGCATGGCCGACGCCTTTGGCGCCGGGGTGGCCAACGGCGGCGCCTTCCCCCTGCACAACATGCACTTCAACGCCGGGCTCGCCAACGGCGGCCGCGTCGAATGGCACCTGGTGGCGGTCGAGATGATGCGCCAGATCTACCAAGGCTTTCCCGAGCCCGAGAACGGCTGGCTCACCCTGCCCACCACCCCCGGCCTGGGCTTCGAGCCCCGGCACGACGCCATCCGTGAACTGGCCCAACGGCCGACTTCCCGCGGTACGGGCAAAGGCTGACGCCGTTTGCCGTCTCGCTTTCCTTCATCCGATAACATCCAAGAGACAACCCCATGATCTTCAATCCCCGTTCTTTGGCCGCCGCCACGCTCGTCGCCACGGCCACGGCTTCCCTGGCCGCGCATGCCGCCGATTGGCCAGGCGAGCGTCCCGTTCGCCTGGTCGTCCCCGCCTCCGCCGGCGGCTCGCTCGACACCCTGGCCCGGCCGCTGGCGCAAGCCATGTCCGAACTTTCGGGCGGCAACTTCATCGTCGAAAACCGCGGGGGCGCGGCCGGCATGATTGGGGCCGACAACGTCGTCAAGTCGGCTCCCGACGGCTACAGCTTCCTCTTCGGCGCGGTGCATCACACCATTCTGCCCGTGGTGTACAAGGTGCCCTACGACACCGCCACCGACCTGCGCCCCATCGGTCTGTTCGCCACGGTGCCCAACGTCGTCCTGGTGCACAAGGATGCGCCTTACCAAACGCTCGAAGACCTGATCGCCTACGCCAAAGCCAACCCGGATAAGCTCAATTACGGCACCGGCGGCAAGGGCGGCCTGCACCACCTCACCACCGAGGCCTTCAAGAAAGCCACGGGCACCACCATGGAAGCCGTGCATTACAAGGGTAGCGGCCCAGCCATCAACGATTTGTTGGGCCAAAATATCCAGCTAATGTTCGAAACCATGCCCTCGGCCCTGGGCCAGATTCGCGGTGGCACCTTGCGCGCCCTCGCCGTCACCTCGCCCGAGCGCTCGTTTGCCCTGCCCGATGTGCCCACCCTCGCCGAGTCCGGCGTGCCCGATCTCGCCGTCACCACCTGGTACGGCTTCTTTGCTCCGGGCAAACTGCCAGACGACATCGCCGAGAAAATGAACGCGCTGATGACCGAAGCCCTCCAGACTGAAAAAATCCAGGCGCTCTGGAAGGACTACGGCGCCGTCACCGATGGTCAGGGCAGCGACGATTTCCCGGCCTTCGTGCGCAGCGAGCTCGATCGCTGGGCGGGCATCGCCAACGAAGTCGGCCTGTCGCCCGACAACTGATCCGCCGGGTTCGCTACCGCCCGGGTACTTTCTGGGCGGTAGCGGTCCGTCGCCAAGAGCAGCAGCACAGTACACCATAAAACCCACGAGAGGAGACTCTTCATGCTCTGCAAGTCCTGGTCCCTGACCACCCTGGCCGCTCTCACCCTGAGCGCGGCCCCCCTCCTGGCCCACGCCGCCGACTGGCCTGGCGATCGACCCGTTCGCGTCGTCGTGCCGGCCTCGGCCGGCGGCTCGGCCGACACCTTGGTCCGGCCGCTGGCCCAGGCCATGTCCGAAGTTTCGGGCGGCAACTTCATTGTCGAGAACCGCGGCGGCGCCGCCGGCATGATTGGTGCCGACAATGTCGCCAAGTCGGATCCCGATGGCTACAGCATGCTGGTGGGAGCGGTGCATCACGCCATCCTGCCCCTGGTCTATAAAACGCCGTACGACACCGCGACCGACCTTCGTCCGATCGCCCTGTTCTCCACGGTGCCAAACGTGGTGCTGGTGCACAAGGACGCTCCCTACCAAACGCTCGAGGAGCTGATCGCCTACGCCAAGGCCAATCCGGGCGAGCTCAACTACGGCACCGGCGGCAAGGGCACGCTGCACCACCTCACCACCGAAGCCTTCAAAAAGGCCACCGGCACCCAGATGGAAGCCGTGCACTACAAGGGCAGCGGCCCCGCCATCAACGACCTGCTCGGCCAGCAGATCCAGCTGATGTTCGAAACCATGCCTTCGGCGCTGGGCCAGATTCGCGGTGGCACCCTGCGCGCCCTCGCCGTCACTTCGCCCGAACGCTCGTTTGCCCTGCCCGATGTGCCCACCCTCGCCGAGTCGGGCGTGCCCGACCTCGCCGTGACCACCTGGTATGGCTTCTTTGCCCCGGGAAAGCTGCCGGACGACATCGCTCAAAAAATGCGCCAGATCACTCTCGACGCGCTCAAGACCGAAAAAATCCAGGCGCTCTGGAAAGATTACGGCGCCACGGCCGATGGCGAAGGCAGCGATGACTTCCCCGCCTTCGTGACTTCCGAGCTCGAGCGCTGGCAGGCGATTGCACAAGAAGCGGGCCTCTCGCCCGAGAGTTGAGTCCGAGCCCGGCGCCGCGCGGGCGGCAAGCCCAAAACTACGGCGTCATCGGCCACCTTGCCCAGACCTGACCGTCTTCGATACGACAATCGACGCACGTCAAAAACTGGCCCAGGCAAGGGCCCTCGATGCAGCGGCCTTCGTCGATCGTAAACCTGGCGCCGTGTCCGTGGCACACGATGGCACGGCGTGCCGAGTCGAGATAGGCGTGACGCCGCCACGGCAGCGGGGCTCCGGGCCAATGTGGGCATGAATTTCGATACGCATGCAGCGCCTGGCCTTGCCGGACGATGAAGAACTGGTCCCGGCCGGTACCCGCCGGATCGAATCCCCGCGCTTCGCCATCGGGCAGATCGCTCATCTGGCACAGCAGGAGCCAGTCGCCGCAACCCGCTTCGGCCTCCGGGCCAAAGCCATCCGGGCGCCAACCCTCGACGCCCTTGGCTTCCGGCGGCTCGGCCCCCTCGCGTCCATGGCTCGGCTGAGCCCGCCCTGGTCCGGGCGTGCGATCAGCCGCTGACGGCATCGTCTTCCGGCAAAGCCTCGGGCGCAGCCGGCGCCGGCGGCCCGCCCGGTGCCCAGGTGTCGCGGCGCTCGAACAGGAATAATTGCGAGTACTCCATCATGCCCGGCGCCACGCGCGGTTCCCAGTCGTCGTCGTGCTGATCCATATCGGCATCGAACTCGACGTGGCAGTTCATGGGGCTGTTGAAGTACCAGAACCAGTTGGAGCCAAACCGATGGCGGCCCGGCCCCCAGAAAGATTCGTAGCCTTTGGCGGCAAAGGCGTAGCCCGCCTCCAGCACTTCGCTGGGCCCGCCCATGTGAAAGGTGAAATGCTCGCAGCCCTGCATATGGGCCGGCGTGCGGATGAAGAACAGCGTGTGATGTTCCTGGGTACCGGCGGGTCGCAGGAATGGTCCCATCCCGGTGAAGCGATCGCTGACCCGGAAGCCCAGCCGCTGGACGTAAAAGGCCTCGGCCTTGTCGGTATCCGGCACGAAGTACACCACATGCGACAAGGAACGTGGCCGCGGCGGCGGCGCGTTGAAGTCGGTGGACACGGCCGTGACGTTGGCCGGGCGCTGCACGTGTCCGGGCGCGTTCACGGTTTCGGCGGGCAAATCCAGCGGCCGCCGCACGCTCACCTGGAAGCCCAGGGCGAAGCCGACGTCGTCCGTGGTTTCCAGCGAGCCATCGGGTAGTCGACGCACCTCCCGATCCCGCTCGAGTTCGGTTGCGATGGCCTGGAGCGTCGCCGCATCGGCGACGCCGTACACCGTTTTGCGCAAGCGGTTGGCGGTGGGCGGATCCCAGGGCGGCAGCCCCGGATCGGATCGATCGAGTATCTTCACGCCGGTGCCGTCCAGAGCGGTGAACAAACCGCCGCCCGCGGGCTCCAAGCCATAGTCAATCAGGAATCGGCAGCAGGCCTCGACGTCGTCGACACCGAACACCAGCACATCGGGTCCCAGGATATTCATGACACTCCCTCCTTATCTTTTATGTCGTGTACCAAACGATCCGGGCCGGCGGTCGGAGCGCCACCCATCTTCTGGCTGGTGATTCAAGCTCCCGCGACGGGGCTCTTGCCCGCCGGCCAGCGACTTGAGCTACCGTTGCCGTATTTCACACCAATACGATACGATGCGAATTATATTATCACGCGGTTCGACTCGGTACAATGGAAATCGCCAGATTGGCACGCACCCTGGGCCTGGGGCCGTCTTTCATCAGCATTGACCCCGTTTCAGCAAACCGCTAGTGTCCTGTCCCGGAAGTTCGTTGGCGAATGTTTGCAAGAAAACGATTGCCACCGAATACTTTCTTTAAGGGATCGCAGCCTAGGCGCGGAACGCAGCCGGGTTGAAACCCGGCGAGTATCCGCAACGACGGATGCGGGCGCTTAAAAAAGTATTCATCAACGAACTTCCGGGACAGGGCACTAGGGTTCAGCTCCAAATAGAGCCACGGCGGATACGATACTTGCGCCGCCAGTGCCAAGAATCACAGGAATCGAGACCGGTTATGGCCGAAACAACAACACTCAAAACGCCGCGGCGCGCCGTGGGCCGCCCGCGCAACGAAACCACACGGTTGCAGATCCTGGCGGCCACGCTAAGACTGCTCGAATCACAATCCGTGCAATCGGTCACCATCGAAGGCATCGCCCGCGAAGCCGGCGTCGGAAAAGCCACCATTTATCGCTGGTGGGAGTCCAAAGCCATGGTGGTGATCGACGCCTTCCTGGAACAGCACGTGGTCAAGGTACCGATGCCGGCCGACCTGCCGCCCGCCCTGGCCATCGCCCAGCATTTGCGCTCGCTGATTCATGAGTATTCCGGGTGGTCGGGCCGAATCGTGGCGCAGATCATTGCCGAGGGACAATCCGACCCCTCGGTTCTACGCGAATTCCGCGATCGCTTCCATGCCGGACGCCGCACCCTGGTGCGTGAAAGCCTGCTGGCATGGGCCAAGGCCTCGAACATCCCCGTGCCCGACAATGTCGAAGCCTTGAGCGAGCTGCTGTATTCGCCGATCTACATGCGGCTGCTGGTGGGACATGGCCCACTCAACGACGACTTCGCCCGGGAGCACATCAGTTACGTGTACCGGTTGCTGGGTGTGCCCACGCCCGATTGGGACAGCCTGGGGCCAGTGCCAACTCCGGCGCGCAAGCGCGCGCGGCGCAGCCGGCCGGCCAGCGCGGCGGACGCCGCTCCCTGAGTGCCGCGCCTCGCGCCAACGGTCCTGCGTTCGTTTGGCACGAAACGAGGAACTCCGGCAAGGGCCGGGAAGCGTTCGGTTTCGGTACCAGTGCTCTTACCGGCCTCGCCGCAAACAACGAGGCTGGCACTGAGGCGCGTGGTTAGAAGTTGACCTCGTTGCGGCCCTTGAGGCCCAGGAGTTCGCGCACTTCGTCGGGCTTGGCGATCTGCAGGCCCAACTCTTCCAGAATGCGGCGGATCTTGCGCACCTGCTCGGCATTGGTGGTGGCCAGTTGGCCACGCCCCAGGTACAGGCTGTCTTCCAGGCCCACGCGCACGTTGCCGCCCAGCAGGCTCGACATCGTCGCCAGCGGCATCTGGTGGCGCCCCGCGGCCAGCAACGACCAGTGATAATCTCCGCCGAACAGGCGGTCGGCCGTGCGCTTGTGGTGCAAGACGTCTTCGGGATCGGTGCCGATGCCGCCGCGCAGGCCGAACACCGATTGTACGAACAATGGTGGTTTTACCAGCCCGGCTTCCAGAAAATACTGCAAGGTGTACAGATGCCCGACGTCGTAGCACTCGAACTCGAATCGCGTGCCTCCGGCCTCGCCGATGTTGCGCAGGATCCACTCGATATCATCGTAGGTGTTGCGGAAGATCAAGCCGCGCGTGCCCTGCAGGAAGGGGCGTTCCCAGTCGTACTTCCATTGCCGGTCGCGCTGCGCCATCTCGGAGAGCACCAAGTTGAGCGAGCCCATGTTCAGCGAACACATCTCGGGCCGCAGCACGCGCCCCGCTTCCGCCCGCTCTTCGATCGCCATGTTCGGGCCGCCGCCGCCGGTCGAGATATTGATGACGGCGTCGGTGGCTTCCTTGATCGGCGACACGAACTCCCGGAAGATCGCGGGGTCGCCGGTGGGCTTGCCGTTGTCGGGATCGCGCGCATGAAGGTGGACGATGGCGGCTCCGGCCTCCGCCGCCTCGATCGACTGGGCCGCGATGTCGGCCGGCGTCAGCGGCAGGTATGGCGACATCGAGGGCGTATGGGCGCCGCCGGTCACGGCGCAGGTGATAATGACCTTGCTCACACGGGTTCTCCTTCAACGAGATCGAGTAATACGAAAGCCATCCGGCACGATTGTCCAGACCGGTTGGCCCAGCTATGGTTGGTGGCGCGCTGGATCAGCACATCACCCGCGCGCATCAGGGTTTCGTCTTTGTCCATCAAGGCCCAGATCTCGCCTTCGAGCACAAAAGCGTAATCCAGCGATTGGGTTTTATGAAACCAGAAGTGGCGCGCCTCGCCGGAGTCGTCGCGCACACCGTTCTCATCCAGGAAGCGCAGCAAACCCTCTTCGTCGTAGCTGCTGTCGGGCGGGAAGTCGACGATGCGCAGCAAAGACCCTCCCTTGGAATGAAAGCCGCAGCGATGACCGGCCGGCGCGGGCTCGGGCCCTGGTGCCCGCGCCTCGCCGGTGATCCAGAGCACCTGGGCCACCGGCAAGCCCGGCCGCGCCGTGTGATTCGGCGCCGGCCCATCCGACACGATGCAGGATCGCCCTTGTTCGTCTTCTCCGGTCACGATGCGTCGTACCGGGCGCACTCTAATGGGCGGTGTCACCGCATCCTGCTCATACGTCTCTTGCTTCATAAACATCTCTTTATATATTCCGATTCGTATCGTATTTAATAATGAAAAGTATTGTATAACTTGTCAACAACATCGCCATGCCATCGATGATGTGAGCCTAGAGGACTACAGCAGCAAGACTCAATAAGTGCCCGAGCCGGACGCCATATCACCTGGCTCTAGCAACTTAAACACCTTCGCATCGCCAGGAATGGCCGGAAGCGCTGAATTCCAATCCAACCAGGACGCACGAAGATCGGCGAGCACCTCGGGAAAACGATGGGCTAAATTCGCTCGCTCTCGAGGATCGACAGCAAGATCGAAAAGAAAGTCGTACCCGTCTTGATGCAAATACTTCCAGTCTTCCCGGATCAGGGCTCGTTGCGCGCGATGCTTCATTCTCCAACATAAGTCCCCGGGTCGCCGCCAACCCGCATCCTTGAAGAGAGGAGCCAAGCTCACGCCATCTAGCGGAAACCCACTATCATCACAAGAGGCTCCCGCAATCTCCAGAAGAGTGGCTGTCCAATCCATGGTCATACTAAGGCAGTCACTGACCTTGCCTCCTTCGATGCCTCGAGGCCAACGGGCAATCAGCGGTACGCGAATCCCACCCTCGAGAAGATCCATTTTTTCCCCATAAAGGGGCCAACTATTCGAGAACCGTTCTCCGCCATTATCGCTGGTAAAAACAATCAGTGTATTATCGTCAAAACCCTTGTTCTTTAACGCCTCCAGAACCCATCCCACACCTTCATCCATGTGATGGATCATCTTCTGATAGGTAGCGATAGACCCACCATCCGGATGCCAGCCGCGAGCTTTCGAGTTAACACTCTCGGCCTCATCGTCGCGACTCAACCATGGCCAATGAGGTGCACTATAATGGAGACTAATAAAAAACGGCCGCTCTCCCGACTCATTATTAATAAAATCAACTGCCTCTTGGCTCAAAAGATCCGTAATATAACCCTTCCTCTGAACCCGTTCGTCATTTAGCCATAGATCAGATCCGCCCTTTGGTCCTGTGTGGGCAAAATAGTCGATTCCGCCCCCATAGAATCCAAAAAATTCATCATACCCCGAGAGCAGCGGGCCAAAATGAGGTGGATAACCTAAATGCCATTTACCGATCAAGGCGGTTCGATATCCACTTTGCCGTAAAAGACTAGGCAAAGTCGGATGCTCCGGCGGCAAGCCTAAAATTTTGTCCCCGTATGCTGGCCCTAATGGTTCGTCCGCAGCGCCACGCAATCTATATTGCCATCTTCCGGTTAGCAAGGCAAATCTTGTCGGAGAGCAAACGGCTGAGTTTGCATAGCCACGCTTGAATTTTATTCCCTCCGCGGCCATGCGGTCGATATTTGGCGAAACATCGATACTCTGATTATAAGAGTCACGCGCGCCATAGCAGCCCAGGTCCGCATAGCCGAGATCATCAGCAAGGATAAATATGATGTTAGGCTTTTTCATTATCGTTACTCCACTTTTAACCCGACTTGCTGAACGACAACAGACCATTGATTCAAGAGGTTTTCAATAATTTCCTGCGTTTCTTCTTGTGTAGTCCACCTTGGCTTCATATCGGAGAACTCCATGGCATCCAGCACGGCCTCTTCCTTCAAAACCTCATATAGAGCAGCGCCAAAGCGATCCGTAATCTCCTTATCAACGCCCGTTGAGGTATAGAATCCGGTCCAGAAGGTTGCATCAAACCCGGGGAATCCTTGAGAATCAATAGTGGGCAATCCTTCGAGGCTCTCCAATGGCTCCGCTCCTGAACTTCCAAGCGCAACCATGCGCCCGGCCTTCACGTGCTCGACCACACTGGGCGACGCCAGAAAACCACAATCGACATGGCCACCCAATAAATCCTGAACCGCTGGCATGGGCCCGCGATATGGTACATGGGACATTTTTATTCCGGCGCGCGATGACAACATCTCGGTCACCAAATGACCTGGAGAACCGGCTCCGCTACTAGCGTAATATATTTCCCCTGGTCCTGCCTTCGCCTTTTCAATCAAACCTTCCAAAGATGTTACGTTCAGCGAAGGATTACACACTAGTACATTGACGAAGTTTCCATACATTGACACTGGTTGAATTGCGTTTATATCGAACCCCAGGCTTTCAAATATCAAGGGGTTGATGGTAAACAGGGAGTCCTGAGCCAACATCCAAGTGTAGCCATCTGGATTTGCCTTAGCCAAGTCGGCAGCTCCGATATTTCCTGAGGCTCCAGGCCTGTAATCAATGATCACCGGCTGGCCCAAGCGTTCTTGCAAGCCTTGCGAAATAGTTCTAATAGTACGCTCAGGGCCGCCCCCGGCAGGAAATGGCACAATCAGCTTTATCGGGCGGCCAGGCCAATTCTGAGGTGTTGCAGCCTGCGTATCTGCCATGCCAATCATTACGCTCATTAACGACCCAATCGCCACCAACGACAATACTTTCATTGAACGGTCTCCTCTAGGTTTTAGTGTGCTTTAGTAAGGCTGTCCCAGGAACTGGTAAGTCTTGAGCAACAGCTCCGCCGAACGCGGCGGATTGGGAACCGCCTCCTGCTCCCACAGGCAAAGCTGCAGCGAGGCGTCGTAGATCGTCTTGCACCGGTCAAAACGCCGCTCGCAGTAGCCTTCCAGGGCCTCGGCCATGCTTTCGGCGCCTTCCAGACATTGCGCCATTACCACGGCATCCTCGATGGCCATGCCGCCGCCGGACGTCATTTGCGGCGTGGGGGCGTGGGCAGCATCGCCCAGCAAGGCCACCCGGTGGCGATGCCATGGCCGGGGCACCAGCGTGATATCGAGGGGGCGAAACACCACCTGCTCCGGGCGCTCGACCCCGGCAAGCGCCTCTTGGATCGCGGGCGCGCGGAACTCGCTCAAGCGTTCGCGCAGCAAGGCGTCCATCGAGTCGGCGGGCAGGTGCATATGCTCGCTGCTATTCTCGAGATAGAAGATGTAGCAATCGTTGGGCGAAGTGGGGAAGGAGCCGACCACCCGCTTGCCGTCCGGCGTGCGATACAGGCAGAAGCCATCGATCTCCGCCGGCCGGCGGGCATTGAAGCGCCAGACGCTCTGCCCGGCGAACCTGGCCTCGCACTCTCGGCCGAACACCGCGGCCCGGGTCTTGGAGTAGGCGCCATCGGCGGCGATCACCAGATCGTATTCTTTTTTTGTGCCGTCATTTAACGTTGCAACCACTCGTTCCGGGGTATTGTCCAGTTGCGCCACCGAGGTTCCCCGGCGCAGTTTGGCGCCAGCGTCCGCCGCCGCGGTTTCCAGGACGCGGGCGAGATCCACCCGCCGGATCCCGCATGCCGGCGGAGCGGGACTGTTCATCACCGGCTCGCCCGCCGATGTGAACTGCCGGAAGACTTGAAACGGAAAGCCATATTCCAGGCAGGGCGCTTCCAGACCAATCGCGCGTAAAGCGCTCAAGGTATTGTGCAGCAGGCAGATGCCGGTGCCGGCCATGACCGGCTGCGGCTTGATCTCGATGCAGTCTACGTCGTGGCCTGCGCGGCTCAAGGTATAGGCGGCCGTCGCGCCGCCGATGCCGGCTCCCACGACCAGGATTCTTTGTCTCTTCATCGCTTCCTCTAGATGGCATGATGCCTTCGGTGCTTGGCCGGGATGTCCGTGGCGGCGGCGCCAGGCGTTGCGCCGCTCCGCGAGCCATGCCGCGGCCTGACAAATGTTCTTACATAAAGGGTTTTCGGGGCTCCGGCCACCAGGTGCCGCGCGTGCGTTTTGCGATGGTGTTGCGCAACACCCCCACGCCCGCCACGTCCAGTTCCACCACGTCGCCCTCGGCCAGGCTACGACCCAGTTCCAGCGCCGATCCGTTGCCCATGGTGCCGCTGCCGATCACATCGCCCGGCTGGATATGGTCGCCCAGCGACACATACGCAATCAGCTCGTCGATGCTCCAAAGCAGCTCCGAGGAATCGCCCTCGCCCCAGGTTTCACCGTTGACCCGTACCGACATCCGGATCGCGCCAAGGTCGTCGAACTCATCCACTGTGGTGATCCAGGGGCCGATGGCATAGGCGAAGTCCTTGCTCTTGGTGGGGCCCATGCCGATCGCAAACTCGTTGGCTTGCAGGTCGCGGGCGCTGAAATCATTGAAGATCGTGACGCCGAACAGGCACTCGCGAGCGTTCTCGGGCGAGATGTTGTGGGCGCGACGACCCATGACCCAGCCGAGTTCCAGCTCATAGTCCATCTTCTCGGCACGCTCGGGCCACGGCACTTCGGCATCGTGCCCCACGACCGTCCAGGGCGTTCCCTTGAAGTAACCCGGCACCTGCAGCAGCGCCGGCGCGGGCGTGAGGTTCATGCGCTCATGGAACTGCCGGATGTGCTTGACGAAGGTCAGGCCGTCGCGCACGATCGACGGATCGCAGGCGGCAGCCAGCTTCAGGCCTTCCAGAGACACCGAGGCGTCGTCGCCGCGCGCGGCGGCCGCCTCGTGGGCGGATTCCAGAAACAGATCGCCCAGCGCGATGGCGGCCGACATGCTTTCCGGAAACACCCCCGAGGCGTAACGCAAGGCAGCCTCGGGAGTGGCGCCCCGCCCCTGCAGCCGCAGCGCCTCGGCCCGGCGCAGATCAATCACCCGGTTCTGCTCGGGCAAAAACAGACCGATGCGATGAATGGGACCATCGGGGCCCACAACGGTAAAACGACCCAGCTTCATCGTTCTCTCCTTGGTTCGGGAAACGGAAAAGAGTTTTTTGCGAATATTAAATACTATACGTATCGTTATTAAAAATCACACCAAGGGATAACCCTCAGGATCGGTTCGCAAGCCGAAAACTAGGGAATTCCCTAGTATCTCGCCACCATCACTCCATTAGAATGCATTAATAAATAAACGATACGTTTCGATATTAAATCGTTTTATTTACTGCTGACAAACGAGCCTTCACCCAAGAACCTTCAATCGCGCGCCCACAGCGCCAAGAACCCACCCCGACGCGGCCAACCGCGTCCGGTTCTACTCCAATCCTCTCTTGCGCTCTCTCTCTCCGAAGCTCCCATCATGATTCTCGGCAAACGTACCAACGCAGTATTCGGCTCCTCGCCAGACCGCCTCCGCCGCGCTCTCGCCATCGCCGTGGCCAGTTCGGCTCTGGCCCTTGGCGCAAGCACCACCTATGCCCAAGAAGCCACGCGGCTGATCGTCCCCTTCCCACCGGGCGGCGGTACCGACACCATCGCCCGCTCGGTGGCGCAAACGCTGTCCGACGGGCTGGGGTATCCCGTGGTGGTCGACAACCGCGCCGGGGCGGGCGGCATCATTGGGGCCTCGGCGCTGCTGCAAGCGCCACCCGATGGCAAAACCCTGTTCCTCAGCTCCAACAGTGTGTTCACCATCAATCCCGCGGTCCGGCCCGATATGCCCTACGATCCCAACGCCAGCTTCCAGGGCCTGGCCATCCTGGGCACGGCGCCGCTTTGCCTGCTGGTTCGCTCCGACGCGCCTTGGGCCGACCTGGCCGCGCTTCTGACCACCGCCAAGCAAGAGCCCGGCAAGCTCACTTACGCTTCGTTCGGCCCGGGCAGCGTCGCGCACTTTGCCGGCGCCCTGCTGGCCGACGAAGCTGGGATCGAACTGCTGCATGTTCCCTACAAAGGCAGTGCACCCGCCATGCAAGACCTTCTGGGCGGGCGCGTGGACATGTCGTTCGATACCGTCACTGCGTCGCTGCCGCAGATCGCGGCGAATCGCGTCCGGTGCCTGGGCGTAACCTCCAACACCCGGTTCGAAGCGTTGCCGGACACGCCCACCCTCGATGCCGCCGGCGTGCCCGGCTATCACTTCACGACCTGGGTCGCGGTCGTAGCCAAAGCCGGTACTCCCGCAAACGTTCTTGGGCCACTGCAAGCCGCCCTGAAGAACGCCCTCGCCCAGCCGGCCCTGGCGAGCCGGCTCGCAAGCCTGGGTCTGGCCACCGCGGGCGCCAGCGAACTGAACTTCGAAGCCCTGCTGGCCGAGGAGATCCCGCGTTATCAGGATATTGCCTCGCGCGCCGCCATCCGCATCGACTGACTCGGCTTTGAAGAACTCCGGCCTCCCGGCCGGAGCTTCTTCGCCACCCTCTGGGGGGAGTCCTCGGGGCCGGGCGCGCCGCCAGCCCGACGGCCTTGCCCCAGGGTTTCCACCAATATTCGAGCTCTCCCTCATCAAATTACTATACGAACCGACTCGTTTTGTTTTGTGATAAGGAACTCGCTGTGCAATCCCTTCTCAAGGATCCCGAGCTGTTTCGCACCGCCGCGTATGTCAACGGCGCCTGGATTCCCTCGACGCCCCATGGCTGCTACGCCTTGCGCAATCCGGCCGACGACACCGTGCTGGCCGAGTTGCCCCGGTTTCGCGAAGCTGAAACCGCACAAGTGATCGAGGCGGCGCATCGCGCTTTCTTGCATTGGCGCCAAACCACGGCCAAGGTACGCTCCGGGATCCTGCGCCGCTGGTACGACTTGATCGTGCAGCACCGCGACGACCTTGCCACGCTGATCACGCTGGAAGAGGGCAAACCGCTGGCCGAAGCCAAGGGCGAGGTCGATTACGCCGCCTCGTTCGTGCAGTGGTTCTCGGAGGAAGCCAAGCGGGTTCGTGGCGACGTCATCCCGGCGCCCCGCGACTCGGCCCGAATTCTGGTGCTGAAGGAGCCGGTCGGCGTCTGCGCCGCCATCACGCCCTGGAATTTTCCCGCCGCCATGATTACCCGCAAGGCCGGCCCCGCCCTGGCCGCGGGCTGCAGCATGGTGGTCAAGCCCGCCAGCCAGACCCCGCTCACCGCCCTGGCGCTGGCCGAGCTCGGCGAACGCGCCGGCATTCCGGCCGGCGTCTTCAACGTGGTCACGGGCAACGATACCCGCGCCATCGGCGGCCAGCTCACCAGCCACCCGCTGGTGCGCAAGATCACCTTTACCGGCTCCACCGAAGTCGGCCGGGTCCTGCTCGCCCAGGCCGCCGGCACGATCAAGAAATGTTCCATGGAGCTCGGCGGCAACGCTCCCTTCATCGTCTTCGACGATGCCGACCTGGATGCGGCGGCGGAGGGCGTCGTGGCTGCCAAGTTCCGCAACACCGGCCAGGCCTGCATCAGCGCCAATCGGGTTCTGGTGCAGGCCGGCGTATACGACGCCTTTGCCGCCAAGCTCGTCGAGCGCGTGGCGCAACTCAAGATCGGCAACGGCCTGCAAGCCGGCGTGCAGTTGGGGCCGCTGATCGACGACGGCGCCGTGGCCAAGGTGGAAGAGCATATTGCCGATGCCGTTGGCAAGGGCGCCAGCGTGCTTTACGGCGGCAACCGTCATCCGCTGGACGGCCGTTTTTTTCAGCCCACGGTCCTGGCCGGCGTCACGCCCGACATGGCGGTGGCCACCGAAGAAACCTTCGGTCCGGTGGCGCCCCTGTTCTCGTTCGAGCGCGACGAAGAGGCGTTTGCGCTGGCCAATGCCACCGAGTATGGCCTGGCCGCCTATCTTTATAGCCGCGACGCCGCCAGGATCTGGCGTGCCTCGGCCGCCATCGAATCCGGCATGATCGGCATCAACTGCGGCCTGATCTCGAATGAAGTCGCGCCGTTCGGCGGCGTCAAGCAAAGCGGCCTCGGCCGCGAGGGCTCGCAGTACGGTATCGAAGAGTTCCTGGAGCTGAAATATCTCTGCTGGGATGGCCTGGCTCCTCCTTTTGCCTGACCTCGCCTCATCTCCGAACCTTTCCGGCCGCCTGCCATTCCTTTCGCCTTCCACGACCATGATCTCCGCTTCCGAATCCCCTGTCTTCGTTTCGGGCGCCGTCGCCCGCCAGGTGTTCGATTGGCGTGCCGCCATCGAAGCCTTGCGGACCACCTATGCCCAACCCGCCAGCGCGGGGACCACGCCGCCACGCTCGGTGGCCACCGTCGGCCAGGCCTGGCTGCGCACGCTGCCGGCCATGCCCGCCGGCTGCCGCTACTTCGGCGCCAAACTAATGGGCGCCGGCGATGCCGGCGTCAAGGCCGGCATCGAGTACGTGATCACCCTGTTCGATCGGACCAATGGCCGCATCGTGGCTTTCCTGGACGCCAATACGATCACCGCCTATCGCACGGCGGCCACTTCGGCACTGGCCCTGGATGCCTTGGCACCCACCGGCCCCGCACGCCTCGCCCTCCTGGGCAGCGGTCTTGAAGCCTCCAACCATGCGCGGGCCATTGCCGCCGTGCGCCCCTTGCGCGAAATCGTGATCTACAGCCCCACTCCCGAGCGGCGCGGCGCGCTGGCCACCACGCTGGCCCGGGAACTGGGCGTGCCGGCGCGCGCCGCCGACAGCGGCGAAACCGCCGTCGATGGCGCCGACCTGGTGGTGGCGGCGGCGCGCTCCTACGGCGAGCAACCCATCCTGTTCGCGCATTGGCTGGCCCCGCATGCCACCGTGGTTTCCATCGGCTCCACCATCCCGCAGCAACGCGAACTGGATGCCGGCGTCATCGAGCGCAGCAGCGTCATCGTCTGCGACGCCCTGGAAGAAGTCTTGCACGAAACCGGCGACATGATCGCCGCGCGGCGCGCCGGCATCGCCTTTCAAGAAAAAGCCTGCAGTCTGCACGACCTGATCGGCGGTGGCCGCCGCGAGCTGGCCGCACTGCCCGGCCTGCGCTTGTTCAAGTCGGTCGGTGGCGGCCTGCAGGACATCGTGGTGGCCGGGCAAATCCTCGACGCCGCCCTGGAGGCGGGCCTGGCCACCGCGCTGCCGATGGCCTTCGAAACCAAGCACTGAATCCAATCCAACTTATCCAAGGAGCCAACAGCATGGCCCGATATCTTCGAAGCGAAGCCCGTGCCTGGGCACGCGAGCACATGAACGGCGTGGCCAACGTCACCCTGCCCACCATGACGGGGGATTTCAAGAACCTCAACATCAAGGCCATCCAGCACGACGTGGAAACCGCCATCGGCCACGGCTTCGTCGGCACCCTGGCATGTTCCGAAGTCGCGATCACCCTGCCGCAGTACGCCGAGTTCTGCCGCGCCATGGCGGAACAGGCCGCCGGCCGCATGATGGTCATCCATCACGCCGTCTTCAATACCCTGGACGAGAACCTGGAGGCCGTGAAGCTGGCCGAGGAAGCCGGTGCTGATCTCGTGCTGCTCGGCTATCCGCCGTTCTTCCACCCCGGATCGCTCGACGAAGTCTACGACTACACCCGCGCCGTGTGCGACGCCACGAACCTGGGCGTCATCCTGTTTCCCGTCCCGGCCTGGGGCTTCTCGCGCCTGCATCCCGCCGACATGCCCATTTCGCTGCTGCGCCGCCTGGTGGACGACTGCCCCAACGTCGTGTCGATCAAGGCCGAAGGGGGAATGCCGCACATCATGGGCGCCATCGAGGTGCACCGCGAATTCCATGAAGAAGTCGTCATTTCCTCGCCCCTCGAGTACGAGTACGTGCCCCTGGCGCAGATCATTCCCATCCCCTTCTGCGGCACCAACTATTCCGCCTACTACGGCTCCTGGCTGCCCCGGGTACACCGCCTGATCCAGGCCGGCAACTACGACGAAGCCACGCAGCTGTGGTATCAGGTCGACCCCGCGCGCAAGGCGTTCGGCAGCCTGCCCATCGCCATGAGCGGCCTGATCAACCGTTCGATCTGGAAGTACCAGAGCTGGCTGCAGGGGTACAACGGCGGCCCGCTGCCGCAGCCCACGCCCCGCCTGCACGGCCGCGACATGGCGGCCTTGCGCCGGGGCCTCGAAGCCTCGGGCCTGTGGGTCACGCCCGACCCCGACGCGGCCTTCTTCGTCGGCCGCCATCCGGCCTGAATCGTCCCGGAGAGACTACCACCATGACCGACCATCGCCAATCCCGCAATGTCCGCCACGCCGGGCTGCGCCGGCGGCTCTGCGCCGCCCTGCTGGGCCTGCCTCTACTGGCCGGCGCGGCTGCCGCCACGGCGCAAAGCAAAAGCTACCCGAGCCGGCCAGTCCACCTGATCGTGCCGGTACCGCCCGGCGGGCCTTCCGACCTCGCCGCACGCGCTCTGGCCGACGGCATGGGCAAGGCCCTCGGTCAGCCACTGGTGCTCGAGAACCGTCCCGGCGCCTCGGGCATGCTGGGTACGTCGCAGGCGCTGAGAGCCGCCCCCGACGGCTATACGCTGTTTCTCTCCCTGCCGTCCGGACAAATCACCTCGCCCCTGCTGATGGAGTCGCCACCCTTCGATGGCGTGCGCGACTTTACGCCCATCGGTCAGTTCGTCCGCTTCACGTCGGTTCTGCTGGTCCACGAGTCCGTGCCCGTGTTGGATTTCGGTCAACTCGTGCAGTATGTACGACAACACCCGGGCGCCCTGAACTACGGTTCCACTGGCGTCGGCAGCAACCCCCATCTCACCACCGAGCTGGTCAAGCTGCAGACCGGCATGGACATCATGCATGTTCCGTACAAAGGCGGCGCCGCCATGGTTCAGGCCCTGGTGGCCAACGAAATCCAGGTTCTGTTCGGCGAAGTCAACACCGCGCTGCCCTGGATTCAGTCTGGCCAGGTGCGGCCGCTGGCGGTGCTGTCCGAAGCCAGGTCACCCCTGCTGCCCGACGTGCCGTCGCTGGTAGAGGCACGCGTGCTGGATGCCGCCGCCGATTTCTGGATGGGACTCGCCGGCCCTCCCGGCCTTCCGCAGGAGATCGTCGCGCGCCTGCATGAAGCCATGACCCAGGCCGTGCAGGGCCCCGAGATGCAGCGTTTCTTCGCCGCCACCGGCTCGGAGGCCGCTTTGGGTACGCCTGAAGCGCTCGCAGCCCTCTGGGCCGCCGAACACGATCGCGCCTCCGAAGTGATTCGGACCAAACAGATCAAGGCGGAGTAGTTTCGGCGACGTCGGGCGCCGCCCGAATGGCCACCGTCGGGCCGAGGTCGTTCATGATGCGGCTCCGCTCCGCCACGCCAACCTCGCGTCACGGAGCGCCACCGCCCTTTCCGCTTATCGCTGTTTGCCCCAGAACGGCTTCATGGCTGCCAGTTTGCGGAACTCCCGCGCCGCCATTTCGTGCTTGGGCTCCAGTCGCGCCGCCAGCCAGCCCACGCCAAACCAGGCCTGGGGCTCAGTCTCCGCCCTTTCGAGCAGCCAGTCCCTGGCGGTGACATCGTCGTTGATGTGGCCCAGGAGATCCTGCACCACCGCCAGCTGCTTGCGATACGGCTTGACGCGACGCGACGGCCAGAGCGACTCGGTAAAGTGCAGGTTGTATCGCACGCGCTTGGCCAGCTTGCGCAGTTCGTGGCGCTCGCTATCGTTCAAGCGGGGGAAGCGGCGGCCTTGCCGCACCATCTTTTTGTGCCATTTGCGCAGGCGGCGGGCCAGCGTGGGGGCAAGAGGCGGCGGGATCGCCGCGGGATCGGCGCCGGGATCGTCGGGGGAGACCGGCGGCGTGCCGGCTGGCAGGGCGGCCCAGGCCTGCATGTCGAGCAACCATTGGCGATAGTCGTCGCCGGCCAGCACTTCGGCGGCCGGCGCCGGCGCCTCCTCGGCGGCGGGCGACAGCGGCGGCATCCCCGCGCGCAGCAAGGCCGGCAGGATGTTTTGTTCGAATACATGCATGTCGCGGCCAGCGCCCAGGGCGCCAAACAGATGCCGGATGGTTTCGCGCCATGGCTCGGGCGGCAAGGTGGCCAGATCGCGGAACAAGCGCCAGGCCGAACGCAGGCGGCGAACGCCGATACGCCACTGATGCACGGCTTCCGCCAACACCTCGGCGGAAGGCGGCAGGCCATCGTTGCCGGTGATCAGGGCCCCATTGCGGCCGATCTGCTCCAGGCATTCCGTCGTGATGCGGCGCAGCGCCTGCTCGGCCGTGTCCGTAGGCTCCGACCGTATGCCGGCCTGGCGCCGCGGCAAGGCGTAGTGTCGCCAGGCCGACTGGCGGCGGCGCTCGGCCGCCTCGGTGTCTTCTTCGCCCTCCTCTTTGGCAGGGCCGTCCGGCTCGGTAGCCAGCCAGGCGTCGGCAAGCTTATCGCCGCGCTCGGCCTTGCTGCGCAGATCGAGGACCAGGCCATGGCTGCGCTGCCAACGGCCGGCCACCACGAATAGCGCTTCGGGACGGCCGCGGACGAGTTCCAGTTCAAGCTCGTGAAGCGCGACTTCGAGCCCCCCCGCCCGCACCACGCCGGTATCGCATGCCAGCTCGACGACACCGGCGCGCACCCGCACCTGGCGCGTTAGCCGCATGACGTCGGTTTCGTAGCGCACGATAAGCTCGCCCTCCAGCTTGGCGATCACGTCGGCCGCGGGCGTGTCGGCATACACGCCGAGATCGAGCTCCGGCCCCGGCCGGGGGTGATTGAGCTCCAGGCGGGAAAAGCCGTCATCTCCCGCCATCTTGAAGGTTTGCACCCAGCGCCGCCCTTCCTGGCGCAAACGCAAGGCGGCGCGCTGCCGCCCCAGCTGGCGGTCGGCGGTGTCGAAATACATCGCGCGCAGCCGCATGCGACGCGGCCCGCTTTGTTGCATCAATTGCTTGGCCACCGCCTGCCGGACAGTGGCGGGCAAATGCAATTTGAGTTCCTGCTCGAGCATGTTTGTTCCCCCACGACACAGCCAGCGCCAACGACGACTTATAGCAGACTGCCTTACCCCTCTTCATGACTTGGGATAAGACAAAAGGATTTTTTGCCATGATTCGATGCGCCGCGGCAGCCGCCAGCGGATGAAAACGGCCGACCGCCGCCCCGCGCCCGGCGTCATGGCGGCACACCCCGCCGCCGAGTGGTATCGTAGCCGCCATGATCGCCCCCGCATCGCCCAAGCCATCGCTGCGCCAACACAATAATCGCATGCCCCTGTCGCTCCAGATCGCTTCCTTGCTGCGGCACCGCTTGCAGCAAGGCGAATGGCGGGTAGGCGACCGCATGCCCACGCTCGATGCCTTCATGGTGGAGTACGAGGTCTCGCGCATCACCATGCGCATGGCGATGGCGGAACTGGAGCAGGAAGGCCTGATCGAGCGCGCCCGGGGCCGGGGCACCATCGTCATCGCCGACGTCACACAAGAGCGCTGGCTGATGCTGCCCAACCAATGGCCCGCCTTGGTGGCACACATCGAGCACCTGCATGCTCGGGTGGTTGAGCTGGAATCGGGCAGCCGCCAGCCGTCTCTCGATCCGAATGAAGGCGGCACGGCGGCGCGCTACTGGTGGGCGCGACGCATCAACTGGACGCGGCGGGCACCCTACAGCCTGCTCACCCTCTATCTCGAACGAGAAACCTACGATCGCCACCGCGCCATTTACCAGCGCACCGCCATCCTGCCCACGCTGGCGCAATACGAATCGAAACAGATCGCCTCGGCCCACCAAGTGCTCACCATCGCCTCGGCCACCGTGGAGGTGGCGCAGCATTTGCAGCTCAAAGTGGGCGACCCCACCGCCGAAGTCCGGCGCATCGTCCGCAACCATCACGGCGAAGTGATTTACCTCGCCGATGTCATTTATCCGGCCAAGCATCTGCGGCAGGAAACCCAGCTGTTGCCCGTCGCCGGCGGCGCTTGAAAGTGTCTCCCGCCACCAAGCGGACATCGGGTTGTCGCCCGTCGCGACAGCGTTAAGAACGTGCCTCGGGCGCCGTGCCGTCGCGATGGAAGGGCAGATCCTGGCGCGCCGTCTCGGCATAGGCGCGCACATGCCGGCGCTCCTGCTGCAGGAAATCATCCACCGCCTCGGCCAAGGCGGGCTCGGCCAACCAGTGGAATGAATGCGTGAGCACCGGCTCGAAACCGCGCGGGATTTTGTGCTCACCCTGCGCGCCGGGATCGAAGCGCCGCAGGCCGCGGCGCAGGCAATATTCGATGCCCTGGTAATAGCAGAGCTCGAAATGCAGCTGCGGATAATCCGCCAGCGCGCCCCAGTACCGGCCATATAGGGTGTCGTCCGATCTCAGGCAAAGGGCGGCAGCCACCGCCCGCCCTTCGTGCCAGGCGAGCATCAGCACCACCCGGTCGCCCAGCGACTCCGCCAGCCGACCGAAGAAGGTGGGCGTGAGATACCCCTCGTGGCCCGAGCGCTTGAGATACGTGAGGCGATAGCACTGGTCGAGCACCTCCCAGTGGCGGGGCTCGATCGCGGCGCCCTCCAGCGTTTCCACCCGGATCCCCTGCTCCGCCACCGCGCGCCGCTCGCGGCGCAAGGTCTTGCGGCGGCTGGCGCGGAAATGGGCGAGAAAACCCTCGAAATCTCCGTAATCCCTATCGAACCAGTGATACTGGCATCCCAGCCGATGCAGCATGCCGGTGGCCTGCCAGGCTTCGAGCTCGGCCTCTGCCGGGAACAACACGTGCCACGACGAGGCGCCACTACGTTCCGCCAGCACTTTCGCGGCCGCCAAGGCCTGGCCCGCCGCCAGCCCGGGATCGGCCGCGGCGCCGGGGCCGATCAGGCGCCGGCCCTCCGAGGGCGTGAAGGGCACCGCCGTGAGCAGCTTGGGGTAGTAGCGCATTCCGGCCCGCTGGGCGGCATGCGCCCAGCCATGGTCGAATACGTACTCGCCGTAGGAATGCGACTTGGCGTATAGCGGCACCACCACGCCGGCTCCGGCCGATTCGAGATGCAAGGGCAGCCAGCCGGCGGCGCGCGCCGCCGAGCCGCTGGTTTCGAGCGCCTCGAAGAATGCCCGCGACGTGGTGGGATCGCGGTCGGGGGATTCGGCCCAGCAGCGGCTGTCGCGTGCGGATGAAAGAGTGGTCCAGCTCGACACAAAGACTCCAGGGGGAGGATCGCGGCCCCGCGGCATGACACTCGCGGGGCGGATTGAGCATACCCTAAATGACCGCGGTGAAAGCCTGGACATGGCTACCGCCTCATGCTATGATCAGAGGCTTTTTGCCAGAAAGTACAGCCTACCCTGCACGGGCGAACCATAACGCCCTGGCCGGGATTTTGGCACTTTTTGGCTGAGCTCGATTCATTCATTCAAGGAACCGTCATGAAATCCTTTGTTGCCAAGCCGCACGAGGTCACGCGTGACTGGTTTGTGATCGACGCCAAGGGCAAAGTCCTCGGTCGTGTGGCCAGCGAAGTCGCACACCGTTTGCGTGGCAAGCACAAACCCGAATACACGCCTCACGTTGACACCGGCGATTACATCGTCGTCGTCAACGCCGCCGAACTGGTCGTTACCGGAAACAAGGCCAACGACAAAAAGTACTACCGTCACTCCGGCTACCCCGGCGGCATCAAGGAAACCAACTTCGTCAAGATGCAGCAGCGTTTCCCCGGTCGTGCGCTCGAGAAGGCGGTCAAGGGCATGCTGCCCAAGGGCCCGCTGGGCTATGCCATGATCAAGAAACTCAAGGTGTATGGCGGCGCCGAGCATCCCCACACCGCGCAACAGCCCAAGCCCCTCGAGCTTGCGTCGGCAGTACCCTCAAGGAGCCGCACATGATCGGTAACTGGAATTACGGCACCGGCCGCCGCAAAACCTCGGTCGCCCGCGTATTCATGAAAAAAGGCTCCGGCCAGATCATCGTCAACGGCAAGCCCGTCGACGAGTTCTTCGGCCGCGAAACCGGCCGCATGGTCGTGCGCCAGCCGCTCGTGCTCACCAACCACCTCGAATCGTTCGACTTCAAAGTCAACGTCAAGGGTGGCGGCGAATCCGGCCAGGCCGGCGCCGTGCGCCACGGCATCACCCGCGCCCTGATCGACTACGACGCTTCGCTCAAGCCCGCGCTGTCGCAAGCCGGCCTGGTCACCCGCGATGCCCGCGAAGTCGAGCGCAAAAAGGTCGGCTTCCACAAGGCCCGCCGCCGCAAGCAGTTCAGCAAGCGCTGATCCATCGCTCGTCTCCCGGCCAGGCCGGGAGCAGCCCCGCGGAACCCGGCCTCGTGCCGGGTTTTTTGTCGCTCATTGGAACGGAGCTTGAACGAGAGAGCTCACCGTCCAGGGCTTAACGGCGTACTCTTATGAAATCGTCAACGATAGCGAAAAAGTAAAATGGCCGCGACTGCAACCCTATCCAGCAAGTTCCAGATCTCCATTCCCAAGGCCGTGCGCGAGCAGCAACACTGGGAGGCAGGTCAGGAGTTCGTCTTCATTCCCAAGGGCAAGGGCGTGCTGGTGATGCCGGTGCCCAAGCTGGAGCAACTGGCCGGTATCGCCAAAGGGGCGCGCCCGGAAGGCTATCGCGACCGCAAGGACCGCTCCTGATGGCGGCTTTCTTGCGTGTGGTCGACACCTCGGCCTGGATCGAATAGTTCACGGCAGACTTGCACCGCGAGCACAAGCTCGCCACCGCCGATGCCATCGTCTACGCGACGGCACGCCATCAAGGCGCTGAACTGCTCACTTGCGATGCCCATTTCGCGGACCTGCCAAACGTGGCCCTGTTCGCCAAGACTGCCTGATGGGAGCCGCGCGCGAATCCCTCTCGCCCGGATCCGGTTTTGTCGTACCCAGAGACGTGGGTCAAGCCATCCACCACCACAAGGCCCCCAGCGCCAGGCACCAGGCATAGGGCAGTCGCAATAGGGCCAGCAAACCGCCCGCCAGCGTCGTAACGACCACGAAAGCGCCGGCCTGGGCGCCGGCCAGCGCCGTGAGCAAGGCAAACAGCAAGGCAACCCAGAGGCGTCCGACGCCGGCCCGCCAGGCCAGCGCCCCGGCGATCAGGATGCCGATGACCCAGGCCGCCGCCCTGCCTTTGGCCGACCAGGCGGCCGGCCCCCAGGTGCGCGGAATCGCGCAGCACAGCAGTTCGCCGGCGCTGCTTGGGTCCACGCCGCCCACCGGGTGACCGATGAAGCGCTTATAGCGGTATCGGAAGACCTCGCCCAGGCCGAGCAGGGCCGGCAGGGGCGTGGCATAGGGTTGCCGGATATCCACCGCCAGGCTGCGGGTGTGCAGGGCGGGCGCGCCTTCGTTGCCGAACTCGCGCACCTGCACCGTAATGGCGTCACTTGGCAACTGGCCCCGCAACAGCGTGGACATGTCTTCGGCCAGACGCAAAGGCAGGATGCCGGGAGGCGGCACGCGTACCGGAGGGCCCGCCCAGACCGCCAGCACCCGATCGAGGGCCACGCTGCCGGCGTGGATGGCCAAACCCAGTTGCGCAAGTTCGAACAGCATCATGCAACCGACCAGGAGCACGGGCGCCAGCATGGCCAGCGTGGCGCCCAGGCTCGCCCCCGGGGGGACCGCCCGCGACCGTTGGCGCCAAGCGTGCCGAAGCCTCCCGGCGTTGCCGCCGGAGGCGACTGCGGCGGCGCCGGGAGCCCTCTCGCCAGGTCCATCATGGCCGACGGAACCGGCGCCTTGGCGCGTGGTCACGAAAGGCGGCTCAAGAGCCGGCGGCGGGCTGCAGATCGTACTCGAGCGTCCAGGTCTGCTTGCCGTTGTAGTCTCCCGCCGGGGTGTACTCGATGCTCAGCAGGTGCAGGCGCATATAGCTGTTGCCTTCGCCCGAGCGGAGCAGCGTGCCCCGATCCGCCTTGGCGGTGAGCAGATGCGTTCTCGCGTCGTAGAGGTACCAGCCGTAGTCCACCGTCATGTTCGGGTAGGTTCCTTCCATGCGGCCTTCCGGCTGCAGCGGCGAACCCTTGGCGTCGGGCTGGTAGTCGCGGGCGGCGCCCACGGTGGCGCCGGTCACGAGCGCCAGCACGCCGGTGGAATCCGGCCCCGTGCTGGTAAACGCCGACACCACCGGCTCGCCGCTTGCGTCGTACAGGCCCGGGGGCGTGTCGCCCGCCAAGGCGCCAACGCCGCTGTTGGCGGGGTTCAGCTTGATGTTGTAGCGGTTGAAGGCCACGTGCCAGTCGCCGCTTTCGGCCACCGTGCCGCCCGTCTCCAGGTTCAGGTACTGCCAACCATTGCGGGCGTCGACCGAGGTCGAGGCATATTGCGTCGGGTTGTCCAGCCCGGCCAGGCGCACCGTGAGATAGCCCGAGGCGTCGCCCGGGCCGCCGTAGTAGCTCAATACCTGCAGGACGTAGGTGTTGGCGGCGGTGGGAGCGGTCCGGTCCAGCGTCACCTGGAAGGCGCGGAAGTTCGGATGCAGCTTGTTGTCGCCCGTGAGGTTGTACTCGAACGCCGCCGAGCCGATCGCATTGGTGCCCGTGAACGCGCCGGATACGCCGTCTACCAGAAAGGCCTGGGCCGGCACCGGCTGGCCGCTGTCGGGATCGATGGTGGCGTTCTCGATCTTCTGCAGCTCGGACCAGGTATTGTCGAACGGGCCGCCTAGCGCGCCGCCCTGGCCTGAGCCGCTATCGCCGCTGTTGGTCCAGAACGCGGGCGTGCCGCGCGGGTTGGCCGCGGTAGGAGTGGTGACCTTCAAGTCCCAGGCCGTGCCTTCGCAAGCCATCAGTTCCTGGCCGGGCTTGTCGAGGTCGAAGCAGTGCTCGCCCGCGCTGGCCGAGGGGCTTTCGAAGACGAGGCGATTGCCTTTGGAGGTGAATTTGTCGGTTTGCACCGGAGGATCGGGCGGGGTCGGCGTATCGCCGCCATCGTCGCCGCCGCCACCGCCGCAAGCGGCCAGCAGCCATGCCACGGACATCGCCGCCACGATGGGCTTCAATTGCATCGTCATTCTCATGATCTCCTTGTTCACGATGGATGTACTACGGGGCCGCGCTGAATCGGTAGCGCACCCCGGCATAGACGAACCGGCCGCGCACCGGGCCGAAGTCGGACGGATCGGCAAAATCCCGCTGCCGGTTGAAAAGGTTGTTGACGCCGACGAATCCGGCCCAGCCGCCCTGGAATTCGTGGTTGAGCGCAAGGTCCAGCGTTGACCAGGCGGGCGATACGCCATCGGCCGGTGCGCCCGAGATGTCGCCATTGGCCTCGCTGCTGGAGATCAGCTCGCTGCTCTGGTAGCGCAAACGCGCAGTCAGGACGGTACGGGGCATGAAGCGCCAATCGGCACCGAGGCGCGCCATGTGGCGGGGACGCCGCGTCAGCTCTTCGCCGGTGTCGAGATTGCGCGTATCGGTAAAGGTGTAGCCCAGATTGAATGTCAGGCCGGGCCGGGCCAGCCAGCGCAGTCCGGTTTCCACCCCCTGGGTGCGAGCGCGCGCGACGTTGTCGTAGGTATAGATGACCACCCCCGGGCCACCGGGCTGGATGTTGTCCTGGTCGACCTGGATCAAATCCTTGACCCGGTTGTAGAAGCCATTGACCTCCAGGGTGAGGTCCTCGCGCATATCGAGCCGGAACCCCAGTTGCGCGCTCAGCGACGACTCGGGACGCAGATCCGGATTGCCCTTGACCATATAGCCCAGATGGCTGTGGTCGAAGACGTAGTAGCGCTCCTTGAGATTGGGTACGCGATAGCCATTGCCCAGGCTGGCCCGGAACACGCCTTGCCAGTCCGCGGTGTCGATCAGGCGCCCTTTCAGGCTGGCCTTGGGCGCGAGGTGGGTGCCGAAGTCGGAGTCATTCTGCCAGCGCATGCCGAGCACCAGTTCCCAGCGGTCGTTGAAGAGGATGTCGTTCTGCCCGAACAGCTCGAAGGTACGGCGATCGACCTTGCTCCGCGTGAACTCGGACACGCCATTGTTGGTCTGGGCCAGGTCTTCGTAGTGGTAATCGCCACCCACTTGCCATCGTTGACGGCGCCATTCGGGCAGATCGAACTGCAGCGTGGCATGGCTCATGTTCTGCTCGGCATGCCGCGCGGTGATCAGCCAATCGCTGGAGTAAGTATCCGAATGACTGTCGTAGCGTTCCACCACGCCGCTCAGCTGTAGCCGGGCCTCATTGTCGAACAGCCATTCGCCGCCTCCCGACACGCGGTCGCGCGTGATTTTTTCGGTTTTGTGGCGCGGTACGTAGGTGGGCGGCAGGTAGTAGTCGAAGCGCTGCGTATCGTCTTCGCGATAGGTGCTGGGCTCGATCCAGTAGCGCTGGCTGGCGGTGGGCAGCCAATCGCCGCGCAAGGCATATTGCTGCCGCTTGATGGCATCGCCCTGCCGCGGCCAGGCGTCGGGATCGACGCTGAACCCCTTATCGTCGAGCAAATCGGCCGACAAACGGAGGCGCCATTGCTCGCCGCCGCCCTCCAGCCCCAGCTTGCCGTGCGAGGCGCCTATCCGCCCCGCCTTCCCCGAGACATTCTGCTTACCGTAGCTGCCCACGTCGGCCGTGACGTCGGCGTGGAAGCCCTGGCGGATCGGCCGGGTGATGACGTTGACCACCCCGCCCATGGCGGAACTGCCATATTGCGCCGAGGCGGCGCCCTTGACGATCTCGATGCGCTCGACGTCGGCCAGCAAATATTGGCTCAAATCGACCGTGGAACCGGTGCTCGCGGAAATAGGCAAGCCATCGATCAGCACCAGGACCTGATCGCTGCTCAAGCCTTGCAGGGAAAGCTCGTAGCCCGACTTGCCATGGATCTCCCGGATCTGCAGTCCCGGCACGTTTTCCAGTGCCTGCGTCAGGGTGCGCGCATGCGTGCGCTCGATCTCTTCACGAGTCACGATCTCGGTGCGCACCGGCACATCCGCGAGGTCTCTTTCGGTGCGCGTGGCGGTGACCACCACCGGATTCAGTTGACCGCTTTGCACCGGGTCCTCGCCGGCCTGCGCGCCCCAGGCGCACCACGCCAGCACGATTCCGCCCGTGCCTCGCGTTACCCCGGCAAGCCATGTTCGCGCCTGCACACCACCGGCCGCACGAACTCCGATCGCCGGCCGCCCTTCGAGGGATCGGTTTTCGCTCACCCTGCACCTGTTATGAGTTTCAAACGTTTCATGCCGGCCATGCCCCGGTTGAGGATGGACGGCGGGGTCTGGGTCCAAAACCCGTATTAAGAACGATTCTCTCTATCACTACAATCTTCGTTCCATTAAATATGCTTAAGAATTGCCAACCTCCACCGATTCCGGCGCTTCGCGCCGGTCGGCCTGCCCCAGGATCAGTGCCGCCTTCAGGCCCACCGCCCCGGCGCCCTTCTCCGTGATGTTGTCGGTCAACAGCAGGCTGCCGCCATGCAGGCGCACAATGGCCTGTACCAGAGACAACCCCAGGCCATAGCCTGGCGAACCCTGGTCCCGGCTCTCCAGCCGCACGAAACGCATCCGCACCTGTTCGCGCTGGAGCGGCGCAATGCCTGGCCCGCGATCCGCCACCCCCAGTTCGATGCGGCCATCCCCGCGAGGTACGGCGTAGAGTTCGATCACCTTGCCCATATGGGCGTACTTGAGCGCGTTATCCAGCAGGTTGGACAAGGCCTGCATCAACAAGGCGCGATCGCCATGGACCCGCCACTCGGTGGCCGCCCGGGTTTGCACGGTGACGCCGCGTTGCTCCGCCAGCGGCTGGAAGTAATCCGCCACGTCGTTCAGCAGCGCGCTGGCCGGCACGGCCTCGAATTGATGCTGACACCGACCGGACTCGACCGCACCGATGCGCAGAATGGCGTTCGACATGCGCTGAATGCGCTCCACTTCATCGAGGGCCTGCACCATCTCGTCGCGCACCGCGGCAGGGGCGTTGCCCGCCTCGAACACCGTGAACAAGCGGTGGTGCAGGCGGGTCAGCGGGGTTCCCAGTTCGTGGGCGAGGTGGCTGCTCACCGCCCGGACCTCGTCCATCACGGTATTGATCCGGTCCAGGGCCTGATTGACGCTGAGCGCCAGACTTTCCAGCTCATCGTGCTCACCGGCGCGCGGCTGCACGCGCGCCGCAGATTCGCCGCCCGCATAGCGCTGCAGGGTACGCCGGATGTCCTCCACCCGGGCGAGGCTATGGGCACCAAAGCGCATGCTGGCGACAATGCTCAGCAGCACCGCGACGAACAGACCGGCGCCGGCGATCAGTGGCAGAACGCGGACCCGTTCCAGCATGGGGAGCACGTCATAAGCGTCGTACACCAGGCCGCCATCGGCCAAGGGTACGGCCAGGCCCAGCCATTCCTGGCGCTGGCCACCGGGCCCCTGCCACCGCACTCGGTGCCAGCCATGGCAGCGCGATAGTTCGCACCCCAGCGCCGGCCACAGCCCCGGTGCGCCGTGGCGCACCGACCCCATTGCATCCACGACCAGCGAGCTGCGCCCTTCCCGCGGCTCGCCGTCCTGGGCGCGCCGCGCGAGGGCGACGTCTTCCGCGCTCTTCCAGCCCGCCGTCTCTTGCGCCTGGATCGTGTTCAGGACGAGTTCGCGGACATGGCTATTGAGCACGCCTTCGATCAGCGCCGCGCCGCTCGCCATCGTCAACAGGGTGACCAGGAGGAAAATGAAGGCGGTGGCGGTGGCCTGGCGCACGTGCCCCGCGCCCAGCGCCTGCAGACGGCGGGCCAGGCCCCGCGACTCGGTCCCGGCGGCGCCGGGCGCCTCAGCCCAAGGCATAGCCCACGGACCGCACGGTGCGCAGCAAGGGAGCGCCAAAGCGCTTGTCGTCGAGCTTGGCCCGCAGCTTGGACACATGGACGTCGATCAGATTGGTCTGGGGATCGAACTCGTAGCCCCAGACTTTCTGCAGCAGCATCGATCGCGTGACGACCTGTCCGCTATGTTCCAACAAGACCCGCAGAAGCTGGAACTCCTTGTCGGTCAGGTCCAGTCGCTGCCCGCCGCGGCGCACCTCGCGCTGCAACACGTCCATGCTCAAATCCCGCAGGTTCAGCACCCGCAGCTCGGCGGCGCTCGCGCCACGGCGCGCCAAGACATCGAGCCGCGCCAGCAACTCGCTGAAATGGAACGGCTTGCCCAGATAATCGTCGGCGCCCGCGCGCAGGCCAGCCACCCGATCATCCGGCTGGTCGACCGCCGAGAGCACCAGGATGCTCGGCCGGCGCCGGTCCCGTAAATGGGCCAGCACCTCCATGCCGTCCATGACCGGTAGCATGCGGTCGAGCACCATCACGTCGAAGGCCTCGCGGGCCACGGTATCGAGCGCCAGCCGGCCGTTATCCACCAGCGTGCATTGATGGCCGCACGCCTGCAGCTTGCTGACCAGCCAGTAGCTGACTTTGCTGTCATCTTCGACGATCAGGATTCTCATCTTTTCTCTCCCGTGAAGCCCCCCGGCTCTCCGGCCGAGCCTCGGCTCGACCCGGGAGAACACCGGCGAGCCGACGTTTCTTTGCCACCATTCGCGGAAGTCCTCATTCCCCGGCTGCGGGGCTTCAGCTTGAACGCGGGATCGCCCGCGCACCTGCGGCAAGAACCCTGGCACCCCGGCCAAGCGGGAGATTATATTTTATAAATGCGAATATGTATTATTTGCAATCGCATTCATAAGAATATTCCCCACATAGCCGGCACACCGGGCATGGGCTTTCCGTGGCGGTCTTTGGTGCGCCCGTCAGCCGGGCGCGCCGCGCGATCAATCGAACAGCACCAAAGGCCGCCCCGGCGCCCGCGGATGCGGCAACACGGCCGGACGCACTCCGTAGGCAAGAGCCAGGCTGTCCGGCGTCAGTACCTTGGCCGGCTCACCGGCCGACAGCACTTCGCCGCCACCCAGCAGGACCAGCGAGTCGCACCAGCGCGCCGCCAGATTCAAGTCATGCAAGATCACCATGACGCCCACCTGCCCGCTCTCCGCCATCTCCCGGGCAATCCGCAGCAAGCCCTGCTGATGCCGCGGGTCGAGATTCGAGACGGGTTCGTCCATCAGCAGATAGGCGTGGCCATTGCGCCGGATCGCCGCCCTGATTTGCAGCCAGACGCGGGCGAACTGCACGCGTTGCTGCTCGCCGCCCGACAACGCGTCGTAAGGCAGGAGGAGCGCTTCCAGCAGATCGACTTCGTGCAAGGCCAGTTGCACTTCGTCGTCGACCCGCGCCTGGGACATTTCGGGAAACGGATAAGCGCCCATGCCCACCACGGCGCCCACCGGCAGCGGGAAGCCCGAGCTCACCTGTTGCGGCAACACCGCGCGGCGCCGCGCCTGCTCCAGGCCGCCATGGGCGCCGAGGGTTTCGCCATCGAGCAGAACCCTGCCACCCTGGTAAGCCAGTTCGCCCGCCATCACCGCGAGCAGCGTCGACTTTCCGGCGCCGTTGGCACCCAGAACGGCCGTCAGCCGGCCCGGCTCCACCACGCACGAAACATCGCGCAGAACCCGGCGGCCACCCCGCCGGGCCTCTACCGCTTCCACCCGCAGCGCCGGCATTACACCCCCCGCCGGCGCGGACGCCGCCCGATCAGCCATAAAAAGAAAGGCGCGCCGATCAAGCTGGTCACGATGCCCACCGGCAGCTCCGAGGGCACCATGATGATGCGCGCCACCCAATCGGCCAGCACCAGGGCGATGGCGCCGCCCAGCGCGCTGGCGGGCAACAGCCAGCGATGATCGGCTCCCAGCAGCAGGCGCAGCACGTGCGGCACGACCAATCCCACGAAACCGATGATCCCCGTCGCGGCCACCAAGGGGCCCACCAGCAGCGCTACCAGCACGATCAGCTCACGCCTCAGGCCGGTGAGGGAGAATCCCAGGTGCCAGGCTTCGCGCTCGCCGATCAGCAAGGCATTCAACGCGCGCCAGCGCCGGTACACCAGCCATGACAGGATCAGGGTCCAGGGCCCCAGCCACGCCAGGATGAACCAGTTTCCCTGCCCCAGACTGCCCAGATTCCAGAACGTCAGGCTGCGGAGCTGGGCATCGTTGGCGAGGAAGCTGAACAAGCCGATCAGGCTGAAGCAAACCGCGTTGATCGCGATGCCCGCCAGCAACAGGCCCGCCGTGCCTGGCGTACGACGCCCCAGCAGATAGCCACTCCAGGTCGCCGCCAGGCTTCCCATGAACGCCGTTGCCGCCACCACCAGGAATCCGGCGCCTCCCACCACGATGGCGGCCACCGCGCCCACCGCCGCGCCGGACGAAATGCCGATCAAGGCGGGATCCGCCAGCGGATTGCGAAACAGGGCCTGCATCGCGGCTCCCGCGATCGCCAGGCCGGCGCCCAGAATCACACCCAGTACGATGCGCGGCAGCCGCACCTCCAGCAGCAATTGACGGGCCAGTTCATCGCCCTCCGCGGGCCGCAAGAGCACCCGCGGCAGGTCTGCGGCTTCGATGGGGAATGCGCCGCCGGCGACCGAGAAAGCCATGGCAATGAGGAGCATCACGCCCAGCAGCAGCAAGGCTGCGCGCTGGCGGCGCCTGGGATTCATGGGCGAAGTGGCCAACCGCCAGAGCGGAGCGGAGCGGCTCAAGTCGTTTTGGCGAACGGCGTGCATCGCTCTCGCAACCGGGTAACGGCCTCGTCGAGGCGCGGACCGAAGGTCAGGTACAACACATCTTCCATCACCACGAGCCTGCCCTGGCGCGCCGCCGGGGTGATCGCCAGCGCCGGCAGGGCCAGCAAGCGTTCGGCGCCGCCCTGCGCGCGCACGCTCAGCTCCGTGGTAATGATGACATCGGGCGCCGCGGCCAGAATCGATTCGGCCGCCGCGGGCTTATAGCCGTTCTGCCCCTGCATGACGTTATCGATGCCGGCCAGCGTCATGATGGCATGGGCCGTGGTTCCGCTCCCCGCGGAGAGCACGCTGTTGCCATGCGCCATGATCGAGACCGCCTTCGGCCAGGCCGCACGGTCGGGCAGGGGCGGCAGCGCCGCAAGAGAAGCTTCCAGGCGCGCGGTCAGTTGCTCGCCGGCGTTCGATACCCCAAGAGCGTCGGCGATGAGACGGATCCGCTGTTGCAAGGCCGGCAGCGTGGGCGCATCGGGCACCACCAGCACCGGTATGCCGAGATCGCGCAAGCGCTGCAAGGTTGCGGGCGGGCCGGACTGATCCGACGCGATCAGCAAGTCGGGGCGCATGGATGCCACGCCCTCGATCGGCAGATCACGGTAATAGCCGACCTTGGGCAAGGCCAGGGCCTCGGCCGGATAGACGCTGGATAAATCCACCGCGACCAGGCGCTCGCCCGCGCCCAGCGCATAGACAAGCTCGGTGACGCTGCCTCCCGCCGCCACCACTCGCGCCGGCGGGCGCGCCGCGGTCTGCGCGTAGGCACTGCGCACCAGCGGCAGCGCCAGCGCGGCCGCCAATAGACTTCTACGATACCGCTGCATGAACCGCCCTTGCTTTCAGGAGAGTGCCAGCCTGTTGGCGCACGCTTAAACCGCCAGAGGCTCGGAACACAGTTCATCCAGCAGGGCACGCCATTCCGTCAGTTCCGTCTGGCCCTCTTTGCGACGGCCGAAAAACTGCACGATCTGCTCGCCGGACTCGTGGTAGAGCTCCAGCGACCGCACCCAGCCGTCGGTGGTGGGCTTGTTCACCACCCAGCTCGACGCCACCGCCGCCGTATTGAGGTGCAGGTTGAAGTCCTCATCCAGCACGTTGTACCAGTCGCCGGTGCGGCGCAATTGCCGGATCGGGCCGGTGTGGATCTGCACCATGCCCGGATTGCCCACGAAGCACATGATGGCCAGGCCGCTCTGCGCCGCGCTCGTCAGCATGCGCTCCACGCTATCGGACGCCACCGGCTGCGCCAGATCGGACCCCGCCGCGGCGAGGGCCTGCAACCGGCTGACGCCCAGGCGCCTCAGCATGGGATAAAAACCATGGGTATCCTGCAGCGCCAGCCAGGCCGCCCGGATCTGCTCGGGCGACGATTTCGGCTCGCCCTCGCCGGCGACGGCGGCTGGCACGATCACCGGAGCCTGGGGCTCGGTAGCGGCGAAGCGCTGCACATAAGCCGCGTAAGCCTGTTTATCGGTGTCGGCGGTGCAGTACACCTTGTGTACGGCGAGGCCGCTGCCATCGAAGAACTGCAGACTGCGCCGCCCACCCTGCTCCACCGCGTAGGCATGGCGCCAGACATTGACGAAGGCGCGCAAATCGATATCCGGCCCCAACATCATATGCACGTGCCCCTGCCGGACATGGCCGTCGTAGCTGCCATGACGCTCGTGCACGCACCAGTCGTTGCGCGTCAGCGCCATGACCCGCCCCAGGGTGCCCAGGGCGGCGAACATCTCATGCAACGACCCCGCCAGCGCCTGCGACGACAAACCTTCGTATTGGGCATGGACGAGCTCGCACTCGGAGACGCCGAGATGGGCGGCCAACTCCCGCGTCCGGCGTTGCGGGCCAAGGCGCTGCGCCGCGTCGGCCTGGGCCCGCAGCGTATCCGCCGTCAGATTTGTAAATGAGTTCATTTTTCATTCGCATCTAGAGAAACGCCTCCATTATGCGCAGGTCGACTTCGATCTTGGGTTAATTTTGATTAATGTTGTGAGGAAAACGCACGTCGGCCGACGCTGCCGCCAGCGGAAAATATTGCTTAAATATGGTAATTTTGCATAAAATCGTGTATGAGCGCCGAAACCCCACGCCTGGAGCCCCAGCTCCCCCTCACTGAGCTCGCCTTCCGCCAGCTGCGCCGCGACGTCCTGTCGGGCAGTTTTCCCGCGGGCGGCAAACTCAAGCTCGACGAGCTGCAAAAACAATACGGCTTCTCCAGCAGCCCGCTGCGCGAAGCCCTCAGCCGTTTGGCCCAGGAGGGCCTGGTTCGCGCCGACGAACGTCGCGGATTCCGCGTCGCCCCGCTGTCCGCCGCCGATTTCGCCGACATCACCCACATGCGTTTGATGCTGGATCTCGAAGCTCTGGCCGGCGCCATCGACACCGGCGACGACGAATGGGAGGCCCAGGTCGTGGCGGCCTTCCATCGGCTCGACAAAGTGGAAAGCCGGCTCGGTACCGGCCCCCTCCAGCTCGACGCCGAATGGAGCGAGCTGCACCGCGCCTTTCATCTGGCACTGCTCAGCGCCTGCCCCTCCGAACGTCTCAAAACCTGGAGCGCCAGCCTGTTCGACCAGGCCGAACGCTATCGCCACATCTCGGCCAGCCAACGCCGAACCGCGCGCCGTAAAACCAGCGAACACCGCAAGATCATGGAAGCCGCCCTGCGGCGCGACAAGGCCACCGCCTGCGCCCTGTGGGGCGAACACGTCAAAAGCACCGAGCGTAATGTGGCGGCGGCATTGCAGGCTTCGCTGGCGCAAAGCCACTAAGCGAATCCGAGTGGCTGCCGGCCGCCAGGTTGGCCGGTGCTTGGACGCGTGGTGAAGAACTCCGGCCTTACGGCCGGAGCTTCTCCGCCACCGTTCGGGGGCCTTCGGCTCCGGCAGATGTGGCCTCGCCAACCTCGCCGTGAACGGCGAGGCTTGCGCTTGGGCGCGTGGTCAATATCCTTGAAAAAGAAAATCCAGTGCTGCGGTGACTTCGGCCTGATCACCTTCGAGCGAAGCCACCGGCGACCTCAGCACCCGCTGGGGCACGGCGCCCATCTTCGGCGTTTCCAGCAGCAATTCCTCACCTTCGATGGTGAAGATCGGTGTCAGGCGGGTCGACAACTTCACCTTCGGGAAATGCTTCAGGCGGCGCAAGGGGATCACCACCCGGCTGTCCAGACCATCGAGCAAATCACTTTGCACGTCCAGCAAGTAAGGCGTCGTGGCGGCATGACGACCGGAGTTGGCATACACATCAAAACGCGCCATCAGAAACTTCTCCACTCGTCCAGCGGCAAGCCCTCGGCCTCGACAGTAGCGTTGTAGGCGGCGATGAAATCGGCGTGCTCCTCGCGCCACTTGCGCACCTGTTCGTGCCGCACGACTTCCCGCAGGTGGTGATCGCAGACCTGCGAAATGTTGATTTTGAGATCCTTGGCGGCCTCCAGCACATCGCTGCTCAGGCTCAAATTAATGGCGCGCTTACCCGGCAAACCCTTGCGCGTGCGGCGAGCCGGTGGTGTGGTTGGCATAATGCTTAGCCATGTGCATAGAAATATGCGCATATCCTAACACGCGCATGAAGTCGCGCAATAGCTGCGGTGTGTGTCGACCCATCACACTTTATGGCCAAAATACTTTTTTTGCATAAAAATTACTTCGTGCATAATAAAAACAACCATCACTGCGACGAGGAGTTCTGCATGAAGTTGATTTCGTACATCCACGCGGGCCGGGAGTCCTGGGGCGCCGTCGTGGACGAACAGGTATTCGACCTGGCTTCGGCCACGGGCATCGGTACGCTGGCCGAATTCGTCGGCAGCCCGGAGTTCGAACGACGCGAGGCCCTGCTGTCCGGCGCCGCCCCCGTCGGGGGCTATGCCGAGGTCACGCTGTTGCCGGTCATCCCCCGGCCCGAAAAAATCGTCTGCGCGGTGCGCAACTACATGGACCATCATCAGGAGGCGGTGGGCGCCGGCCTGAAGGTGGAGCTCTCTTCCGAACCGCCGATTTTCCTGCGGGTGTGGCGTTCGCAAACCGCGCACAATGCGTCAATCGTGCGGCCCAAGGTTTCCGAATCGCTCGACTGGGAAGGGGAGCTTGCCGTGATCATCGGCAAAGGCGGGCGCAACATCCCTGAAGAGCACGCCTACGAGCACGTGGCCGGATATGCCTGCTACAACGACGGCAGCGTGCGCGAATGGCAGTTCCATGCCAAGCAAATCGCCTCCGGCAAGAACTTCGAAGCCACCGGCGGCTTCGGGCCCTGGATGGTCACGGCCGACGAGATTGAGCCGGGGCGCCAGCTCAAGCTCGAAGTCCGGCTCAACGGCGAAGTGGTGCAGTCGGGCAATACCGGCCAAATGATTTTCAGCGTTCCCCGCCTGATCAGCTATGCCTCGGCCATTTTCACCCTGTCGCCCGGCGACGTGATCGTCACCGGCACGCCATCGGGCGTGGGCTTCTCCCGCAAGCCTCCGCGCTTCATGAAGCCGGGCGACGTCTGCGAGGTGGAAATCGAAGGCGTCGGCCTGCTGCGCAACCCCATCGTTCAACAAGCCTGACGCCGCACGGGCGCCTTGCGGCCTCATGTTGCGCCGGCCCACACCCCCGAGCCCGGCGCAGCCACCCCGACGATCCAGAAAACCAGGAGACAACCATGTGGCACAAATCCCTTCTCGGCGCCGGCGCGCTCGTTGCCTGCGCCCTGGCGCTTCCCGTCCAGGCGCAGACGTATCCCGACAAGCCGATCAAGATTACCCAGGGCTTTGCCGCCGGCGGCAACGCCGACACCATCGCCCGTCTGGTCGGTAGCGAAATGTCCAAAACCCTGGGCCAGCCCGTGATCGTCGAAGCCCATACCGGGGCCGGCGGCACCATCGCTTCCGGAGCGGTCGCCCGGGCCCAGCCGGACGGCTACAACTTGCTGTTGGCCACCGGCGGGCACGCGGTAGCCGGCGCGATCTACAAGAACCCGGGTTACCGGGCGGCCGACGACTATCAGATGATCTCGACGATCACCTACTTTCCCTTCCTGATCGCCGTGCGCGAAGACTCTCCCTATCGCACGCTGAGCGAGCTCCTGGAGGTCGCGCGCAAAGACCCCGGCGCCATTTCCTATGGCACCGCGGGCATCGGCACCACACATCACCTGGCAGTCGAGCTGCTGGCGAAGATGGCCAAGGTGGACATGCTCCACGTGCCGTACCGGGGCGACGCGGCCTCGGTCACGGCGCTCCTGGGCGGTGAAATTCCCTTCATCATCGCCCCGCCCACCGCCGTCATGCCCAACATCCAGGGCGGCAAGCTGCGCGCGCTGGCCGCCACCGGCCCGCAGCGCTGGAGTGCGATGCCCGAACTGCCCACGGTGGCGGAGCAAGGCGTACCCGGCTATGGCGTCACGTCCTGGGCTGGCCTCATGGCGCCGGCGGGAACTCCCCGCCCCGTCATCGATACCTTGAATGCGGCCGTCCTGAAAGCGCTGGAAGTCCCCGCCGTGCGCGAACGGCTGGTCGCCATGGGCGGTGAAGTCGAGGGCAGCACGCCCGAAGACATGGCGGCCATGGTTGCAGGCGAACTGAAGAAGTGGACCGCCGTCGTTCATGATTCCAACATTCCCCAACAATGAGGCATGGGCCAATGTCCCTCATCGATATCCGCAAGCGCAGTCTGGCCGTCGAAACCATCTTCCATGAAGGCGGCCCGCCGGCCGACAGGCCACTGAAGCTGGCGGCCGCCTGCGCCGTGATCCGCAATCCTTACGCCGGCCGCTACGAGCCCGACCTGCTGCCCTTCATGGCCGAGCTTCGCTCGCTGGGCACCCTGCTGGCCCAGGAACTGATCGACACCCTGGGCCGCGACGCCATCGAGGTCTACAGCAAGGCGGCGATCGTGGGCGTAAACGGCGAGCTCGAGCACGCCGCCGTGTGGCACGAAGCCGGCGGCTGGGCGATGCGGGCTCTGCTGGGCGAACCCAAGGCCATGGTGCCGGCCGCCAAGGCGGTGGCCGCCACCGGCTACCGTCTGATGGTGCCGCTGCACTATATCCATGCGTCCTATGTGCGCAGCCATTACAACACCCTGGAGATCGGCATCCAGGACGCTCCCCGGCCCAACGAGATTCTCTATGCTCTCGTCATGGGCACCGGCGGGCGCGTGCACGCCCGCCTGGGCGGGCTCAGCAAGGAGAACGTCTCCGTACACGACGGTCAACGCTGATGAAAGCCATCCAACTGCAAGCGCCCGGCGGCCCCGAGGTCCTGGAGGTGGTCGATCTACCGCTGCCGCGGCCCGGGCCCGGTCAAGTCCGGATCAGAGCCGCCGCCATCGGTGCCGGCGGCCCCGACGTGCTGATCCGCAATGGCACCTACAAATGGATGTCACCGCTGCCGGCCATCCCAGGCAACGAGATGGCCGGCACCATCGATGCTCTCGGTCCGGGCGTCACCGCCTGGCAGATTGGCGACCGGGTGCTGGTCAGCGCTCGCGAGCTGCCGCAGCGCGGCGGCTGCTATGCGGAAGCCATCTGCGTTCCCGCCGAAGCGCCGTTCTCCCTGCCGGCCAGCATCGCCTTCGATGATGCGGTGAGCCTGGGCAACTTCCAGCTTGCGATCGCGCTGCTGGCCAGCAACGGCAATGCGCCGGCGCGGGCCATCCTGGTCCCCGGCGCCGCCGGCGGCGTGGCCACCGCCCTGGCCCAGGTCGCCCGCGACCGTGGCATCCGGGTCATCGGCAGCGCCTCCACGCCCGAAAAACGGACCTTTGCCCTGGCCAACGGCGTGAGCGAACTCGTCGACGGCGATCCGGCTCGCATCGCGGCGCAGGTGATGGAGCGCACCGGCGGACGCGGCGTCGACCTGGCCTTCGATCACTTGCGCGGTGAGCTGTTCGTGGCCTGCCTGCATGCGCTGGCGCCCTCGGGCATGCTGGTGTCGTACAACATTGTCCAGGGCTCGCCCAGCGCCGACGTGTTCGGCGAACTGCGCAAGCTGCTGGGCCGCAGCCTGGCGGTGCGCACCTTCTCCATTCACGCCATCGACGCCGACCGCGCCCAGAGGCGCGGTTTGATGGAGCAAGCCATCGAACTGATGGCCACCGGCCGTGTCCGCGCGCCGCGGGCCAGTGGCTTTGCCCTGGCCGACGCACGCCGCGTACACGAGCTGCTGGATCGGGGCGGCACCCTGGGCAAGCGAGTTTGAAGCCAAATTGAAGCCACCTGGTTCTTGAGCCCCGACAAGGCGAAGCGCGTCGGCCCGCTCCGCGCCGCGGGCCGGCTGGCGCATCGCCCTTGTTCTCGACGTCACCGAGCCGCGTCCATCATTCCGTTTTTCGGAATGATTTTGGACAACCGCTTGATTGATGCGCAGCCACTGGCCGACTACCGTACGGCCATGGCTACCCCCACCTCCTGGAACACGCGCGCCTCGGACCGCGCCCAACGCCTGGCTCGCGCCGCCGAAGCCCTGGGCCCCGCGCTCGCCGGCAAACGCGTCGATCCCGACGCGCTCCCACGGCTGCTACAGGCCGTGCTGCGCCCCGGCGACCGCGTTTGCCTGGAGGGCAATAATCAAAAGCAGGCCGATTTCCTGGCCGCAACGCTGGCCGCCCTCGATCCCGCCACCGTGCATGGCTTGCACATGGTTCAGTCCGTCGTGGCCTTGCCCGAGCATCTGGACGTGTTCGAGAACGGCATCGCCGAGCGCCTGGATTTCAGCTTCTCGGGCCCGCAGGCGGCCCGGCTGGCGCAGCTGGTGTCGGATGGCTCGCTGCGGCTGGGCGCGATTCATACCTATCTCGAACTGTTCGCCCGCTACTTCGTCGATCTCACGCCGCGCGTGGCGCTGGTGGCCGCACAGGCCGCCGATGCCGACGGCAACCTCTATACCGGCCCCAACACCGAAGACACTCCCGCGATCCTGGAAGCCACGGCGTTCTCGGGCGGCATCGTTATCGTGCAAGTCAATGAACTGCTCGATGCTCCCGACGCCAGCCTGCCCCGCGTCGATGTTCCCGGCGGCTGGGTGGACTTCATCGTCAAGGCGCCTCGCCCGCACTATATCGAACCGCTGTTTACCCGCGATCCGGCGCAGATCAGTGAAATCCAGGTGCTGATGGCGATGATGGCGATCAAGGGCATCTATGCCGAGTATGGCGTGCAGCGCCTGAACCATGGCATAGGCTTCGACACCGCCGCCATCGAACTGCTGCTGCCCACCTATGGCGAAGCGCTGGGGCTCAAGGGCAAGATCTGCAGCCACTGGGCGCTCAACCCCCACCCCACGCTGATCCCGGCCATCGAAGCGGGCTGGGTCAAATCCATTCATTCCTTCGGCTCCGAGCTGGGCATGGAACACTACCTGCGCGCCCGGCCCGACGTCTTCTTCACCGGTGCCGACGGCAGCATGCGCAGCAACCGCGCCATGTGCCAGGTGGCCGGCCACTATGCCTGCGACCTGTTCATCGGCTCGACCCTGCAGCTCGATCTGCAAGGCAATAGCTCCACCGCCACGCTGGGCCGCATCGCGGGTTTCGGCGGCGCGCCCAATATGGGCACCGACGCGGGCGGGCGGCGCCATGGCTCGCCGGCCTGGATGAAGGCCGGCGACCAGGCCCGCGGTGGGCGCTCCGGCGTGGCCGGCGTGCCGAAAGGCCGGAAACTGGTGGTACAAATGGTCGAAACCTTCCGCGAGCACATGCGCCCCGCCTTCGTCGATCGGCTGGATGCCTGGGAGCTGCGGGAGCAGGCCGGCCTGGATCTGCCGCCGATCATGATCTACGGCGAGGATGTCACCCATATCCTCACCGAAGAAGGCCTGGCCAATCTGCTGCTATGCCGCACCGACGAAGAGCGCGAACAGGCGATCCGCGGCGTGGCCGGTTACACCGCGGTGGGGCTGGCCCGCGACCACGCCATGGTCGAGAACCTGCGCGATCGCGGCATCGTCCAGCGGCCCGAAGACCTCGGCATCGATTCGCGCCAGGCCACGCGCAACTTGCTCGCCGCCCGCAGCATCCGCGACCTCGTGCGCGCTTCGGGCGGCCTCTACCAACCCCCAAAACGTTTTCGCCACTGGTAAGCGGCGCACGGGAGGCAAAGATGACCGGCATTTCCCCGGAACTCGAAACCCTGGAATACCGATGGGAAGGCCAACGCGAGGCCGGCGACTTTCCGCCGGTGCTGGTGGGCGTGGTCGGCTCCGGCAATCTCGAAGTGCTGCTGGAGCCCGAAGCGGGACCCGCCTGCACCGTTCGGATCGAAACCTCGGCGCGCGGCTTCGGCGACATCTGGCACGCCGTGGTGCGCGACTTCCACCGCCGCCACGATCTGGCGGGAGTGCGGATCTCCATCCACGACATGGGCGCCACGCCCGCCGTGGTCAGTCTGCGGCTGGATCAGGCTGCCCGGGAGATCGCCGCATGACCACGAGCCCAAGCGCAAGCCCCGCCCACCTCGCGGCCTGCATGCCGCTCGGATGCGCCAGGCACCGGTCAGTCCGCAGGAACTGTCCGGTGTCCGGGCTTATCCTTCAGGACGAGGGCAAACGAGGCAGTCGTTCCCTGGAGCCGAAGGCTCCCCTGCAGGGTGGCGGAGAATCTCCGGCCGAGAGACGGAGTTCTTCACGATGCTGAGCTATGCCGAATGTACCGCCCGCGAGCGGCTTGCCCATTTGCTGGACGCCGCCAGCTTCCAGGAATGGCTGCCGCCGCAAGACCGCCTGACCAGCCCCCACCTGCAAGCCCTGGGCGTGCCTCCCGCCTTCGACGACGGCGTGGTGATCGGCCATGCCCGCCTGGATGGCCGGCATGTCTTCGCCGCGGCGCAGGAAGGCGCGTATCTGGGTGGAGGCGTGGGCGAGGTCCACGGCGCCAAGCTGGTGGGCCTGCTGCGGCGCGCGCTGCGCGATCGCCCCTGCGCCGTGCTCCTGCTGCTCGATTCGGGAGGCGTACGCCTGCACGAAGCCAACGCCGGCCTGATCGCGGTGTCGGAGGTGATGCGCGCCCTGCTCGACGTGCGCGCCGCCGGCATCCCCACCTTGGTGCTGATCGGCGGCAACAACGGCTGCTTCGGCGGCATGGGCATCGTGGCGCATTGCGCCGACCACATCATTCTCAGCGATGTTGGCCGCCTGGCGCTCTCCGGACCCGAAGTGATCGAAGCCTCGCGGGGCGTGGACGAATTCGACTCGCGCGATCGCGCCCTGGTGTGGCGAACGACAGGCGGCAAGCACCGCTGGATCCTGGGCGACTGCAGCCACCTGGTGGAAGACGCTGTCCAGGCCTTCCGCGACGCGACACTCTCGATCTTGAACGGCGCCGATGCTTCGCGGCCGGTTACCGCCAAGTCGCTGGAGAACGAACACGCGCAACTCCGCCGCCGACTGGCGCTGGCGCCGCCCGATGCGCCGGCGAACCCCGAGACGGAGGCCGTGGCGCTCTGGCGGCAGCTGGGCGTGCCCGATGCGGAACACATTCCCGATCTCGACGTTGCGGCCCTGCTGGACCGTTTCGCTCACGAAGGCAGGCAAGCATGAGTATGTCCTGGCAAACCCTGGCGGGCCGCCTGTTCGGCCCGCAACACGCCATCACCGCCGAAGGCGACTTTCTCTCCGGCACCGCCTGCCTCGACGGGCGAATCATCACCGTTTTGGGCACCACTGGCCATGCCGAGGTGGGCCTGGAATTGGCGCTGGCCCAGGCCCGCGTGGTGCTCGACACGGTGGCCCGGCATCCGGGCCGCCCCTTGCTGCTGCTGATCGATACCCAGGGCCAGCGGCTGCGCCGGCGCGAAGAGCTCTTGGGCCTGAACCGCGCCATGGCCCACCTGGGCAAGGCGATCGACCTTGCCCGCCGCCAGGGCCATGCCGTACTGGGCCTGGTGTACGACCAGGCCTTGTCCGGCGGCTTTATCACCTCGGGGCTGATCGCCGACGCCTGCGATGCCTTGCCCGAGGCCGAAATCTATGTCATGCGCCTGCCCGCGATGGCGCGCATCACCAAGCTGCCCGAGAGCACCCTGCGTGAACTCTCGCAAAACAATCCGGTATTCGCTCCGGGCGTGGTGAACTATCTGCGCATGGGAGGCGTGCGCCGGCTCTGGGAGGGCGACCCGGCCGAGGCCTTGCGCCAGGCGCTTGCCGATCTGACGCCCCAGGATGAACGGGCCCGCGATGGCGCCAGCCGCGGCGGACGCCGCCTGGCGGCCGACATCATCCAGCGCGTGCTCGACGCCGCATGACCGACACTCCGCCCGACTCGCCGCGCCCAGCGCCGTGGCAACGGCAAATGCTGGTGCATTTGACAGAGGACGGCTGGCGAGCGGCCCTGCGGCAACCCTGGACGGGCGAGATCCGGCCCTGCCTGGAACATTGGGCCGAGCGGGACCTACCCCTGGTGGTGGCGCGGCAGAATCTCGACAATGCCAAATCCGCCTTGGCCACGCCAGCCGGCACCCTGCTCTTGGGTCTGGCGGCCCCGCAATGCTGGGGCCGCCGGCGCGTGGCCCTACGCGTGGCTAGCAGTCACTTGACCATGCGATCCCATAGCGGCGGGTCACTCGGCGATTCGACAGGCCGCCCGGATACGCCGGACGCTGACCTTCCCACCCGCACGGACCGGGCTTCTGGCGTGGCCAGGCGTGGCCCCAACGCCTCGCCCTGCGGGCGGGAGCCTCGATTGCTTCCCAGCCGCTGGCCCTCGCTCGCCGCCGTCGTGGCCGGGCTTCCGGCCGCGCCCGCCGCCTGGCTGGCCTTGCCGGCGCAGCTGCATCGGGTCGGCTTATGCGCCAGGGTCTATGGCAGCCATGGCTGGCAACACCTCACCGGCCTGGCTTACTGCCATGGCGCCTCTGACCTCGACTTGCTCATTCCGGTCGCCGATCACGCCACCGCCACCCGGGCCGCCACGCTGCTGGCCGCCATCGACGATGAAGCAGGTCTGCTGGACGGCGAGCTTTGTTTTCCCGATGGCCGTGCGGTGGCATGGCGGGAATGGCGGCGCTGGAGCCAGGGCGCGACCCGTGTCGTGCTATTCAAGTCCTTGCACGGCGCCGCGCTGGCGGAGCCCGGAGAGGCCCCGTGCCCGAACCCCGCCTGATGGTCCATGCGGGCCCTACCCCAGCCGGCGTCCGCCTGACGGGACGGGCCGCGGGCTCGCCCGAGGCGAAGGCCGCCTCCTGGAGACAGGAGGAGGTTCGGGCGGCACGGCGAGGACGCCCCCTGGCGCCGCGCAGCGCCTCCACGATCACGGCGACGGACGCCATCGGCCGCCAGGCCGTGATCGCGCTGCATGAGGAACTGGCGCTGTATCCCAAGCCGGGGCTGGTATCGCGGGTGGATAGCGGCAGCCATGCCGATATGGACGCCGGGACGTTTCTGCGCAGCCTGTTCTCCTTGCGCCGCTACTTTCCCGCCATCGTGCGCTTGGGCGCCGCCGGGCGGCCATTCGCGGATCTCCAGGCATGCGGCATGACCGCCGAAACGCGCATGCTCCGGGCGACCGGCGGCGTGAATACGCATCGCGGCGCGGTGTTCCTGCTTGGCCTGCTGGGCGCCAGCGCCGGCGCCTTGCTCGCATCGGGCCAATCCCTTCGGGCATCGAGCCTGCGGGCCATGCTGCTCGAGCACTGGGGCCCGGCGCTCGCCGCTCACGCCGCGGTGCGGCGCGACCTGCCGGGCAGCATCGCCGCCCGCCAGCATGGCTTGCGCAGCGCCGCCCAGGAAGCGGCGCTGGGCTTTCCCGTGCTGTTCGAGCGTGTCCTGCCGGCGCTGGAAGCCGGCCTGCGGCGCGGCCTGTCACCCGATCAGGCGCGACTGGATGCGCTGTTCGCCGCCATGGCCCATCTGGACGACACCAATCTGGCCCGGCGCGGCGGCCGCGCGGGCCTCGCCTTCGCCCGCCAAGCCGCGCGCGGCTTTCTTGCGGCTGGCGGCGCGGGACGCATGGGCGGCCCGCAAGCCGCACTGGCCCTGCATCGGGAGTTCGTGAGCCGCCGGCTTTCGCCCGGCGGCGCCGCCGACATGCTGGCCGCCGCCTGCTGGCTGGTCCGGATCCAAAGCCCGAGCAAAGGATTCCAGCCTCTCGGCGGGGACGTTGCCGCCATCCTACGGGAGCCTGCGGCCCCTTTCCCTTGCTGAGGCACCATCACAGGCTCCGTTTCCGCCGTCTATTGCTCAACAGAGGACTTCCATGGGATTCGCCCTTTTGTTTGCCGGTCAGGGCCTGCAGCATGCCGGCATGCTGCCCTGGCTGGCGGATGACGAGCCCGAGCTGCGGACATTGGCCGCCACGCTGGGCGCCGACTGGCGCCAGCGCCTGGCCGATCCCGAAGCCTGCGCCCGCAACGCCTTTGCGCAACCCCTGCTCACCAGCTTCGCGCTCGCGGCATGGCGGCGATTGAAGGATCAATTGCCCGCGCCACAGACTATCGCCGGCTATAGCGTGGGCGAACTCGCGGCCTTCAGCGTGGCCGGCGCTTTCGATGCCGCCACGGCGCAAAGCCTCGCGATCGAACGCGCCGCCTTCATGGATGATTGTGCGCGGCAGGCGGCGCCCACGGGCCTGATCGGGGTGACCGGGCTGCCGGCGGAAGCCCTGGCCACGCTCCGCCAGCGGCATGGACTCGAACTGGCGATCGATAGCGGCAGCACTGTGATCCTGGGCGGCCCCCGCCCCGCCTTGCAGGCCTTTTGCGCCGATGCCGAGGCGCTGGATGTTCGCTGCACCACCCTGCGGGTCGAACTCGCCTCCCACACTCGCTGGATGGCAGGCGCCAGCCTGGCATTGGCCCGGCGGCTTGCCGGGATCGAGGTACGGCGCCCCGCCTGGGTGCTTTATGCCAATGCCACCGGCCGACGGGTGCTCACCGCCGATGATGCGCGCCGGGATCTGGCGGCGCAAGTGGCGCAATGCGTACGGTGGACGGACTGCCTGCAAGGCATTGCCGAACGGCGAATCGGCTGCGTGCTGGAGATCGGCGCCGGTGCCGCCCTGTCGCGGCAATGGAACGAGCGCTACCCCGGCATCCCCGCTCGCTCCGCCGATGAGTTTCGTTCGGCCGACGCCATCGTGAGCTGGGTGGAAAAACATGCGGCCAGCCGCTGACCCCGGCCGGCGATCACGGTGTGGCCACCGTCAGGCAAACGGCCTTCAAGCGCCGCAGGCTGGCCTCGCTCGAGCGCGAGCGCAACACCGCCAGGCCCAGGGGATGCCGCATCCGATATGGCGCGGCCAGCGGGCGCAGCACCACGCCCTCCCGCATCACACCCCGCATGCGCCCCGGCAGCAAGGTGCAGCCGACGCCGCCACGCACCAGATTGGCCAGCGAGAAAATATCCGATACCTGCAAGGCAATGTCGGGCTCGAACCCCGCTGCCGCGAAAGCGTGGGCACAAGCCGTGCGCGTGTAGAAGCCTTCGGCCAGCATGACGAATCTCTCGCCGCCGCACTGCCGTAGATCCACTTCGTCCAGCGCGGCATAGCGCGACTGCGGCGCCGTGGCGAAATACAGCTCGTCATGCAGCAACACCGTGGTCTCGATATCGTCGAAAGCCTCGGCCACCGACAATAGCGCCGCATCCAGTTCGGCGCTGCGCAGGCCTGCCAGCAACTCGGCGTTCGAACCCATCACCAATTCCGCCTTCAACCCCGGCGCATCGCGCCCCAGCGCAACGATCAAGCGTGGCACCACGTCGGCGGTCAGGGAGTACATGGAGCCGAGCTTGATCGCCTGCTCGGCCTGGCCCGCCGCCTCACGTGTGGCCCTTACCCCCTCATGCATGGTGTCGAGCACCTGGCGGGCCGTGGCGGCAAGAACGTGAGCCGCTTCGGTGGGCACGAGATTTCGCCCTTGGGGACGGAACAGTTCGCAACCCAGACCCTGCTCCAGCGCGTGCAAGGCGCGGTGCATGCTGACCGGACTGGTGTCGAGCAATTCAGCGGCCCGGGCAAGGTTGCCCGTCTGCAAAAATGCCAGCAGGGCCTCGAGGCGGCGAAAGGTAATGGAATCGTCCAGGCGGAGCATGGCGGCTAAAAAGAAAGTCGGAGCGCTGAAATCCATTGGCGTTCCGTATGCGGGCATCTTACCGGGAAGACACGTCGAGGGTGGCGCGAGCCGCGGGCGCCTGGCCCACAGAGCTAGGTGGCGCTCGACCCTGCTGTCTCCATTTTCTCTCGCGCTTCGTTCCCGGAACCGGCCGGGCGCTCGACATCGGCTTCGTAGCGGAACGCCACGCGCTTGACGTTGCACAGCAGCTCGTAGGCAATGGTGCCGGCGGCGGCGGCCACTTCGGCCACCTCGATGGTTTGCCCCCACAACTCGACGCGGCTGCCCGGCCCCGCCGAAGGCGCCGGGCCGAGATCGACGCAGAGCATATCCATCGAAACGCGGCCCACGATGCGGCTGAGGATACCGTCGATCGCCACCGGCGCTCCGCCTTCCGGCAAGTGACGAGGATAACCATCCGCATAACCCAGGGGCACGAGCCCCACCCGCGTCGGCTCGCGAGCCACGAAAGCCGCCCCGTAGCCCACCGACTCGCCCGGCTGCACCAGCCGCTGCGCCACGACGCGGCTTTCGAGCGACATGACCGGCCGCAAGCCATGGCGCCGGCCCGCCACCGGCTCCACGCCGTACAGCAGGATGCCGGGCCGCGCCCAATCGCGCCGCGCCGCCGGCCAGGCCAACGCGCCCGCCGAATTGCAGAGACTCTGCGCGCCGGGCAGGCCGCGCGTGATCTCGTCGAAGACCTCGATCTGCCGGCGGGTCATTGGCCGATCCGGCTCATCGGCGCAGGCAAAGTGGCTCATCCAGGTGATCGACGCAGCCCTGCCGCACGCCACCAGCCGCTGATAGGCCAGCCGTGCCTCGCCGGGCGCAAACCCGGCACGCCGCATACCGGTATCGGCCTTGAGCCACACATGCAGCGGCGGCAGCCCCGCCGGCGCCAGCTCCAGCATGCGCAACTGTTCCGGATGATGGACGACGACCCAGCAATCACCGCCAGCGGCCAAGGCCAACTCGGCGGCGTCGAAGACCCCCTCGAGCAGCAGAATGGGATGCCGGATGCCCGCCTCGCGCAACGACAAGGCTTCCTCCAGGAAAGCCACCGCGAAGCCATCGGCTTCAGGCGCCAGGGCTCTCGCACATGCCGTGGCGCCGTGGCCATAGGCGTTGGCCTTGAGCACGGCGAGGGCGCGGCCGCCATGCAGCCCGCGGGCGAGCCGATGGTTGTGCCGCAAGGCCGCCAGCGAGATCGAGGCCTGGCTGGGGCGGCTCACGACAATCCCTCGTTGGCCTCCCGGCGCCTGCCCGCCCGGCCTTGCCGCAGATAGCGATCCATGGCCAGGCCCTCGGTGCTGATGGCGGGCGCCGAACCGGTCATCAGGTCGCTCAAGAGCTTCGCCGAACCGCAGGCCATCGTCCAGCCCAGCGTACCGTGCCCGGTATTCAGGAACAGGTTGGCATACGGCGTGGCTCCGATGATGGGGGTGCTGTCCGGCGTCATGGGCCTCAGGCCCGACCAGAACTGCGCGGCCGCGAGATCGCCGCCCGGAAACAGTTCACGGGTGACCAGCTCCAGAGTTTCACGCCGGCGTGGCGGCAGGCTTGCATCAAAGCCCGCCAGTTCCGCCATGCCTCCCACCCGGATCCGATCATCGAAACGGGTCAGGGCCACTTTGTAGGTTTCATCGAGCACGGTGGAAACCGGCGCCTGCGCCGGATCCAGCAGCGGGATGGTGAGCGAATAGCCCTTGACGGGATAGATCGGCAGATCCATGCCCAGCGCCTCGACGAAGCCGCGCGAGAAGCTGCCGAGGGCAACGACATAATGGTCGGCCTGCAGCACCGGGGCGCCGTGACCCACCAGCTCCAACCCGGTGATACGCGGACCTTGGCGGAGCAAACGGCGCGCCTGCACACCCACATGCAATCGGACGCCCAGACGCCGGGCCTGCTCGGCCAACTCGACGGTAAAGCGATAGCAATCGCCGGTTTCGTCATTGGGCAGGCGCAGCCCGCCACGGATCCGTTGGCGCGCCCCGGCCAGGCCCGGCTCGACCTGGATCACGCCGGCGGTATCGAGCAGCTCGTGCGGCACGCCGCTCGCCTCCAGCACGCGGGTATCGCGTTCAGCGGCCGCCACTTGGGCGTCGGTACGGAACAACTGCAGGGTGCCGCCGCTGCGTTGCTCATATTGCAGTCCGAGCTCGGCGCGCAGCTCGCGCAGACAATCCCGGCTGTACTCCGCCACGCGCATCATGCGCTCTTTATTGCGGGCATAACTGGCCGCGTTGCAGTTGGCGAGCATGGCCCGCATCCAGCGCAGCTGGAACAGCGTGCCGTCGGGACGGAAGGCCAGCGGCGCATGGCGCTGGAACATCCATTTGGCCGCCTTGAGGGGGATACCCGGCGCGGCCCAGGGGGTGGAATAGCCGGGCGAGACCTGTCCCGCATTGGCGTAGCTGGTTTCGAGCGCGACGCCCGGCTGCCGGTCCAGCAGCTCGACTTCGGCGCCGGCCCGGGCCAGATAAAAGGCGGTGGCCACGCCCACCACGCCACCGCCCACCACGATGACTTTCACGTTGAATGTCCTGCCAAATAATCAGTTATTGTAATGATTCAAAGCAGCAATTTTTCCTGTATTCTTGATGAAAACCAGAAAAATTTCTGCCAACATCCTCCACAACGTGTTATTTCGCAAAAATGAGCGAGCTCGATCGCATCGATCGCAGAATCCTGCATATCCTCCAGCGCGAAGGGCGCATCTCCATCACGGAACTCGGCGAGCGCGTGGGCTTATCCACCTCGCCCTGTGCGGAGCGCATCAAACGCCTGGAACGGCGCGGCGTGATCCTGGGCTACCACGCCAGGCTTGCGCCCGTGGCCGTCGACAAACCTCTTTTGGTCTTCGTGCAAATCACCCTGTCCTCCAAATCGGAAGAAGTCTTCGAGACCATCAAGCGCGAGTTGGCGCTGATGCCGGAAGTGATGGAATGCCATCTGGTCTCGGGCAGCTTCGACTATCTGGTGAAGGCCCGGATCAGCGCCATGGCCGAATACCGGACCCTGCTGGGCGACATTCTGCAGACAATCCCTGTCCCGGCGCAGTCGGATAGCTATGTGGTGATGGAGGAGATCAAAGAATCGAGCCAGATCGTGGTGCCGGGAGGGTGATGGCGGCGCTTGCCTGAGGCTCACCAAATCGTATGTACGTGGGAATAATGACGGATCTTCAGATCTGCCGTCACCAACGGAGCGGAATAGTGGCGCGCGGTGGCCACGATCAGACGATCTGCCGGGTCTTTGTGAAACGCCCCCGGCAAGTCAACCGAAAGCAACGATAGACGCACATCGACCGGAACGAAGCAGACGCCGGGAATCCGGGCCACGGTGTCCAGCCAGGCTGCCACGTCTATTGTCAACGTGAGTCGCCCAGCTTTGACCAGCATCGCCACTTCCCAGGCGCTGATGGCGGAGATCAGGATCTCCCCTCCCTCGCGCTGGGCCTCGATGGCTTTCCGCGCCGGACGGCTCAGTTGAGGATCCGCCGATACCCACCACACCAGGGCATGGGTATCCAGTACGATCATTGAGCGGCTTCCCAGGCCTCATCGCCGACCGGCGACAACGGGTCCTCGAAATGTACAACCGACCCACGAAGCACACTCAAGGGATCACGTTCGGCGGTTTGGTACGGACGAATTTCGAGCGTGGGCTTCCCGTGGTCTGTGACAACGATCGGCTCGCCCGTGGCTTCGACCTGGCGAAAGAACTCCAGCGCCTGGGCTTTGAACTCGGTCTTGGAGACTCGACGATGATGTTGCATGATGCACCCATAGGTCAGTTGACGCTTTCACTCTAGCAAAAAATGACTATCTTATATAGTCATTAGTGACTTCTTTTTATAGTCATCAATGACTGTTTTTTTGGTCAATGATTAATCTCTCCGATCACCCGGCTACGCCCCGCCAGCCAGCCGCACCAGGCCATGACGCCCGCCGCCGCCGCGCTCAGCCACAGCGGCAGCGCCCAACTGCCTGAGTACTCGAACACCGCGCCCATCAGTGTGGGACCCGCAGCCGCCAGGCAGTACGCCACCGATTGCCCCATTCCCGCCAGGGCCGCCGCCTGCAACGGCGATGCCGAACGCAGGTTGACCAGCACCAGGCCGAGGATCATGCCCGCGCCGGAGGCCGCGCCGAACATCGCCACCCAGAATCCCGACCAGGCCGGCATGGCCCAAAGCCCCAGGAGACTGGCGGCCACGACCAGGCCGTTGAGCATGGCCAGCGCCTGCTGGTTGCGCAGCCGCCGCAAAATGGGCGCCAGTACCAGGCCCGGCAATCCCGCCATCAGTTGCATGACGCCATGCCAGGCTCCGGCCGAGCCGGCGGAATAACCCGCCCCGGTCATCAAGGCCGGCAACCAGCCAATCAAAACGTAATACAAAAAGGAATTGATGGCGATGAACAGCGATACCTGCCAGGCCAGCGGCTCGCGCCATAGCGGCACCCGCGCCGGGCCCGCGCGCAGGGCCGCAGGCGCCGCCGGGCGAATCACCTGTGGCCACCAGAGCAACATTCCCAACAAGGGCATCCAGACCATGGCCCCCAGGGTGACGGCCCAGCCCCACTCCCAGCCGAGCGCCAGAGGCACCACGCTTGCCGAGGCCAGGGCCGCGGCCAAGCCCATGGTGATGGCGTAGGCGCCAGTCAGCGCCGCCACGTGGCCTGGAAAGTCGCGCTTCAGCAAACCAGGCAGGAGCACGTTGCCGAAAGCGATGCCAGCGCCCAACAGCCACATGCCCAGGTACAGGCACCATAGCGGCCCCGCCGATCGCACGGCAATGCCCAGGGCGATGAGGCCCAGCCCCGCCATCAAGGCGCGCTCCAGGCCCAGCCGCCTGGCCACCCCGGCGGCCAGCGGCGACACCATCGCCAGCGCTACCAGCGGCAATGTGGTGATCAGCCCGACCTGCACGGTATTCAGGCCGAAGGTGGCCTGGATCGACGCCAGCAGCGGCGACACGCTGGTCATTGGCGCCCGAAGGTTGGCCGCGATCCAGAGGACGCCGAGCACGAGCCAAAGGCTGCCGACCGGCCAGGCCGCGCGCGTTACCCCGCTGGCGCCCCTCATGGCTCGCCTCCGCATCCGGGCTCTCCACGCCCATCGAAAAACGCCGCCATACAGCCGGTGTTTTCTCGCCACCCTTGGCGGAGCCCGCGGCTCCCACACGATTTGTCCCGCTTGGCCTCGCTTTTAAGGGCGACGTCTGCGTTCAGGCTCGTGGTCAGATCATGCTGCACGTCTTTGCCCTCCAACTGAACCTCCGAAATCGTCCCGGCCTCGGCACCGGGTCCGGCGCACCGACTACTGCGCCGAAGTTTGCGTTGTCGCCACCACCTGGGGAATCCTTCGGCTTCAGATGGAGCTTGATCTCGCTTGGCTTCACCTGGCGGTGACGCCTGCGCTGGATGCGTGGTCGGGGGAGCCTTCGGCTCCAGCGGATTGGGCCTCGCTGACCTTGCCGTGAACGACGAGGCTTGCGCTTGGGCGCGTGGTCACGCATCGACTGGCTGATCGTAGCCTACCCGCTCGCCCCGCGGACCGACGGACGGATCGAGGCCGCAGCCCTGGGCCGGCGGCCCAACCAGGCCCAGAGCTGTCTGTGGGCAGTCGAAGGCCGGACGCGTGGCGCCTGCAGAACTCGATCTTCGGTCGCCGCCAGTAAGATCCGCCCTCTCGGCATCTACGAATGGCCCACAACGCCAGGGCGATTCATGATGGCCACCCCGCCTCATCCCGCTGCCGCCCCATGTCCCATCGCCCTCACGCTGACGATCCTCTGCCCGTTTCCATCCCGCGCACTGCCGCACGCCACTGGCCGCTGCGCAGCCCCATGGCCTCACCTTACGTCTTGCGCGAACCCGAGCCGGACGAAAACACCCTGGAAACCCTCGCCCCCACCAACCCCTTTGCCGTCATCGTCATCGCCTATCTGGAGTATCGGGCCACTCGGCCCGACACCAGGCGCATGGCCAGCAAGCTGCGCCTGGCCCAGGCCCTGGCCAAATGGGGCTACGATAAGGAGCAGCGCGAAGCCGTATTCTTAATCATCGACAGCCTGCTGCTGCTTCCCGAAGCACTGGAAGAACGATTCACCGACATCCTGACCCAAGCGGAGGCCCCCATCGTGCAACAACTCACCAGCGTACAGCGCGTGATCCCGAAACGAGAGAAAGCGGCCTGCCTGGAAGAAGGCGAACGCCTGGGGATCATCAAAGGCAAACTCGAAGGCGCCGCCTTCCTTCTGCAAACCCCGCTCCAGCAAAGATTTGCCCCCCTGCCCCACTGGGCCTTGGCGCGCATCGCCCAGGTCGATACCGAAACTCTCCAACGCTGGGCCCTGAACGTGCTGCAGGCCGAACAGATCGAAGACGTGTTCGGCCACTGATCACCCGCCACGGCAAGATAGGGCGGCGCACTACACGAACGCCTGTCTCACCACCTCCAGCAAAGCTTCCGCGGCAGGCGATAAACGATTGCCCCGGCGAGTAATCACCCCGACTGGACGTTCGCAAATAGGGCGCTGGATGGGTACCGTTGCCAGCCGCGACTCGCCGGTGAGCTTCACCGCCAAACTCGGCAGCGGGCCGTAGCCAAGACCGGCCAGCACCAAAGCGCCCAGGGTATGGTGGTGGTTGACCTCGAAACGGGGCGAAAGAACCAGGCCCTGGCGCTCGAAGTAATCATCGAGGACCTTGCGGACATTCGAGCCACGCGCCAGCGTCACCAACGGCAGCCGGGCCAGCTCCTTGCCGCCGACGCTCTCGCGCTGGGCCAAGGGATCGTCGATCGGACAAGTGAGCACGAAGCGATCGCTGGTCAGGTGCTCGAACGCGAACTCGCCACCAGGGTTGGGCCCCAAGCCAAAATCAGCCTCGTTACTGAGCACACGATCGCGCAGATCGCTGGTGGGCTCGTCGATCAAATGCACCACAATATGCGGGTGCATTTCCGAGAACCGGCCCAAGGCTCTGCCGCAAACCATCGCGGCCAGGGTCGGCACGCACGAAACGACCACTCTTCCTCCCTGCAACTTGCCTTCGTCGCTCAGATCGTCGGCCAGGGTATCGAGCTCCGCCAGGACGCGTTTGCTGCGTTCGTACAAGCGGCGGCCTTCATGCGTGAGTTCCACGCGGCGCGTGGTGCGTTGCAAGAGAGTGATGCCAAGTTGCCGCTCGAGTTCGGCCACGCGGGTGCTGAGCGCGGCAGCCGACAGCCCGCTGGCGCGAGCGGCCACGGTGAAGCTGCCGTGATCCGCGACCACGGAGAACGCTCGCAGCTTCGATAACGAAATCATGCGCGAGCCCTTGTAAAAACGGGATTATGGTAAAGCGCTCCCCAGCCGGTGCGACTTTGCCGCCAACCGGAGCAGCCATCGGCGCCGCGCGCCCATCGCTTTGCCCGACCTCCCGGCAAACCAACCCCCTTGTGGCGGGATGCCAGGCGAATGAGGATTGACCCCATAAAAATCAGACCCTATTATTAATTAATTATTAAAAGTATAACGAACGTGTTCCCTACGGAGACTCTCTCATGCAACTTGCTCGCTCTTGCCTCGGTGCGCTTGTCGGCATCCTAGGATGCACGGCCATTGCCGTTGCCGCCGACACCTCCTATCCCCGCCAGCCGGTCACCGTCATTGTGCAGTTCCCACCGGGCGGCGTGCCCGATACCATGGGCAGATTGCTGGCCCAGAACCTGTCCAAGCAACTGGGCCAACCCTTCATCGTCGAGAACCGTACCGGCGCCGCCGGCAACATCGGCACCGAGGCCGCCGCCCGCGCCACCCCCGACGGCTACACTTTGCTGTTCGCCGCCGACGCTCCCATGGTGATCAACCCAGCCGTCTACGCCAGCTTGCCCTTCGATCCCGTGGCCGATTTCGAACCCATCACGCTCGCTGCCGAGGCGGCATTCGCCTTGCTGGCCGGGCCGGCATTCAAGGGCAAAAACGTCCAGGATCTGATCGAACAAGCCAAAGCCAATCCCGGCGCAATCAATTTCGGCTCGTCGGGCATCGGCAGCTCTCACCATTTGGCGGGTGAATTATTCAACACCTTGGCGGGTGTCGATATCAATCACGTTCCCTATCGGGGCTTTGGTCCCGGCTCGGTCGACGTCATGGGCGGGCAGCTCGAAGTCATGTACGGCTCAGTCCCCGCCTCGCGGCCCTTGGTCGATGCCGGCAAGCTGCGCGCCCTGGCCGTCACCGGCTCCAGCCGGTCATCCGGTATGCCCGACGTTCCCACCATGATCGAAGCCGGTTTGCCAAACTACGACGTCACCGCCTGGTTCGGCTTGATGGCGCCGGCCGGTACGCCACCAGCCATCCTCGAGCAGTTGAATCAGGCCACCCAGCGCGCTCTGGACACCGAAGAATTGCGCGAAGCTTCGGCCAAGCAGGGTCTCACCTTGGTGGTTGGCGTCGGTCCCGAGGATTTCGCCAAGCGCATTCAATCCGATCTTGCCAAATGGCAAGAGGTCGTCAAATCCGCCAACATTACGGTCCAATAATGTCCCAACCTCGCCCCGACACACTGTGGTACACCCGCTGCCCCGTGCCTACCGCTTCAACGATCGCCATCCGCCAAGGCTGGCTGACCGACACCTTCGCGCGCGAGGGCATCACCGTGAAGTCCATGCGTCACTCGCCCGATCCCGCGACCCGCGAGTCGCATTACACCCACACCCTGGCCAACTCCTTTCGACAGGGGGGTAACGCACCGGCGCTCTACGCCAAATCCGAAGGAGCGGACACGATACTGCTCGCCTTGAACCTGGTGGATCAATACCAGGGTGTGCTGGTGCGGGCGGACAGCCCTTATCAGAACCTCGAGGATCTGCGCGGCAAGCGTCTGGCGGTGCCAGTACGGACCACCGACAAGATCGACTTCTGGCGGGCCACGGCGCTGCAGGGTTGCCGCAATGTCCTGGCCGCTGCCGGCATGTCGCTCACCGATCTGCGGCTTGTTGAAATTCCCTCACCGCACTCCTATCTCGCGATGTTCGCCGAGGTGAACGACGACGATGTCGATGTCCCCCGCCTGCATCGCCAGCATTTGGCCGAAACCCTCGCGTTGCTGCGTGGCGAGGTGGACGTGATCATGGGCTATAGCGCCTGGGGCGTCAGCCTGCGCGAACAGTTCAATCTTCGACAGTTGGCCAAGGTGGATTCCAATGCCGCCAGGCAGTCCCGCGTCAACAACGGATTTCCCGAAACGCTTACCGTCAGCGGCGGGCTCTTGCGCGATCATCCGGAGCTTGTCGACCGCTACGTCCAGCAATTGCAGCGCGCCGTGGCCTGGGGCGAAAAACACGCCGACGCCGTCCGCCGCATCCTGGCGCAAGAGATCGGCGTGGCGGAGTACTGGATCAGCGAGGGCACCACCGCCAACCTGGCCATGACACTCGACTCCTCCGCGCTGGCCGCTCTCGACGAACGCAAGGCTTTCCTGCTCGAACACGGCTTTCTTCGCCATGATTTCGAGCTCAAACACTGGATGGATCCTGGACCCTTGCTGCGGGCACAGGCGCCGCAAACCTGAACAGGACTGCTGAGATGAAACTGCCCACGCGCTTGGACACCCGTTTCATGTGATGCGGGTGGCGGGTGGCGCAATGGATAGCTGAAATGCGCGCGGTCCTGGGAAGTGACGAGGTTCGATTTTGCGACATCACCGAAGCTGCAAATACTCCCCAGCACGGACGGCTCGCTCTTCGTTCTGACACCCGCCGTCACGCCAAGAAGTTGTCAGCACGCCAGCCCGTGATTTCCGATCACGGGCTGGCGGCACATCGCATCTGAGCGATACCTTTACTCGTTAGACCGTACCGGCCAACCGCGGCAGATCCATGCAGTTCTCCACCTGCCAGCCATACAGCCACTGGAGGGAGTCGTAGAACTGCTCTTGCGTGCGCCCGACCCACAGCGAATTGCGCACCGCACGCTCCACGCCGGAGGCGTGATAAATGCGGCCCATCTCGCGGGTGGACCACAGCACGCGCGCCGTGCGCGGGATGCGGATCTGCTCGTACAGCTTGAAGGCTTCGAGGAAGTCGAAATCGCAGGCTTTCACGGCTTCGCCCAGGGTTACCGCGTCTTCGAGCGCCATACACGCGCCCTGCGCCATGTATTGCGTCATGGGGTGGGCGGCATCGCCCAGGATGGTAACTCGGCCGGAACTCCAGTTGGCGACCGGTTCGCGATCGGCCGTGGCCCAGCGCTTCCAGGATGAAGGACGATCCAGCATCTGGTGCGGGCGCGGGTGTACGCCCTGGAAGTACGACAGCACTTCTTCCTTGCTGCCGTCGCGCACGCCCCATTCTTCCTGCTCGCGGCTGTGGAAGGTAACGACGAGGTTGTACTGCTTGCCGCCGCGCAGCGGATAATGCACCAGATGGCAGTTGGGCCCGGCCCATACCACCGGCGCCTTGATCTGCAGCTCTTCGGGCATGTTCTCGACATCCACCACGGCGCGATACACCACATGGCCGGTAACGCGCACTGGATCACCGACCAGCTGCTGGCGGATCACCGACTTGACGCCATCGGCGCCGATCACGGCGTCGGCGATGTGGCGCTCGCCGCGCTGGTCGATCACCTCGACTTTGTCACCCTTGAATTCCACGCCGGTCACGGTGGTGGAAGTCTTGAAACGAATGCGCTGGCTGTGCTGCACGCCTTCGAGGATGGACAGATGAATATCGGCGCGATGGATCACGCCGTAGGGGTTGCCGAACCGCTGGCGGAAGGCGTCGCCGGTTTCGATGCGCGCGATTTCACCGCAATCGACGGCATCCATCAGCAGCAGGCGTTCGGTGAACACCGCGCGATTGCGCGCCGCCTCGCCCACGCCGAGGGCATCGAGGGCGGCAAAGGCATTGGGTCCGAGCTGGATGCCGGCGCCGATTTCGCCGATTTCGGGCGCCTGTTCGAGCAGTTCGACTGAAATACCCAGTCGGGCCAGCGACAGGGCGGCGGCGAGCCCGCCGATGCCGCCCCCCACCACGATCACGGATTGAGCGGCCTTGGCCTGACTCATGGGAGTCTCCTGAATTGGGTGGCCCGGTCGATGGCCGGCCGGGCGCGGGATGAAACGAAGTCGCTCTCCGGCCCGGCGGCCGGAGGCATGGTGAAGATCAGTTGTTGAAGTCGGGCTGGGCCGACGGCGCCGCCTGCTTGAAGGCTTCCTGGGCCTGACAATGCTCGAACACCGCCATCGCGCGCGGGTACGGCGCGAGATCGCATTTCATGCGCAGGGCGTTGGCCACCTGCGGCACCAGGCAGCAATCGGCGGCCGTGGGCGCGTCGCCAAAGGCATAGGGCCCTTTGCCGTGCCGCTCGAGCAGGCGCTCGACCGCCGACATCCCTTCGGCGATCCAATGCGCGTACCAGGTGTTCTTCTGCTCTTCGGATACCTTGAGCTCGCCCACCAGATACTTGAGAATCCGCAGGTTGTTGACGGGGTGGATATCGCAGGCGATGGCGTAGGCGAACTCCAGCACCCGCGCCCGGGCCATGGGATCTTCGGGGATCAGGCGGCTTTGTGGGTACTTGGCGTCGAGATAGTCGATGATGGCCAGCGATTGGCCCAGCTCGACGTCGCCATCGACCAGCAGCGGCACGTTGGCCGACGGGTTGTGCGCCACGTAGCCCGGATCGCGGTGGGCGCCTTTGCGGATGTCCACCGGCATGTACTCGTAGGACAGGCCCTTGAGAGCCAGCGCAATGCGCACGCGGTACGAGGTGGAGCTGTTGAAAAAGCTGTAGAGTTGCATGGCGTGTCGCCTCCGTGCAGGGATTTACTCGACGCGGACTTTCAGCGTGCCCAGGCCGGCCACGCCGCCTTCCATCAGGTCGCCCGCCACTACCGGGCCCACGCCTTCGGGCGTGCCGGTGAAGATGAGATCGCCCGGCTCGAGGCGGAAGAAGCGCGACAGGTAGGCCACGGTTTCGGCCACCGACCAGATCAGCGCCTTGGTGGTGCTGCGCTGTTTGTCGGCACCATTGACTTGCAGCCAGAGCTCGGCGTCGGGGAAGTGGCCAACTTTGGCGGCCGGATGCAGCGGCCCCATGGGCGCGCTTTGGTCGAAGGCCTTGCCGATTTCCCAGGGGCGGCCCATTTCGCGCATTTTCATTTGCAGGTCGCGGCGGGTCATGTCCAGGCCCACGCCGTAGCCGTACACATGGTCCAGCGCGTCTTTTTCGGCGATGTTGCTGCCACCCTTGCCGATGGCGGCCACGAGTTCGATCTCGTAGTGGTAGTTCTTGGTCTCGGCGGGATACGGCAGGGCCAGGGTTTCGCCTTCGGCGACCGGCACCACGGCATCGGCCGGCTTGCAGAAGAAGAACGGCGGCTCGCGATCGGGATCGAAGCCCATTTCGCGGGCATGGGCGGCATAATTGCGGCCCACGCAGTAAACGCGGCGCACCGGGAACTGGCGGTCTTCGCCCGCCACGGGCACGGCGACGACGGGAGCGGGATCAATGACGTAGCTCATGAGGAATCCTGTATCTCGGGAGTGGAACGGAATCGGCGGCGGCCTTGGCCAGCCGCCAGGATAGGTGTTTTTTTGCCTACTTGCGCTCTTCGCGCAGCAGATTGAGCGCGGCCTGTACCGGCCGATCGGAATAACTGAACAACACGGCGTCTTCGAGGGCGGCCAATTGCACCGGCTGCCAGGAAGGCACCACGAAAACGTCGCGCGGGCCAAAGCGGAACTGTTGATCGCCGATGTGCGCCGTGCCCGTGCCCTCCACCACACAGAATACCGTGGCGTCGGTGGTGCGGTACGACTTGCCCTGGAAGCCGGCCGGCAGGAACTGCATGAAGGTGGCGATGGTGGGAATGGGCCAACCGCCGGTCACGGGGTTGAGATAGCGCAGCTTGACGCCGTCCCAGGCGTCGAGTTCGCCATAGCGATACAGGCGGTCGAGCGCCTCGCGGCTGCGTTCGTAGGGATAGTTGAAGATCGGCGACGCGCCCGGGCCGGGCTGGTGGCGCACCGGCGCCATGTTGTAGCCGAAGCGGGCAAGGCTGTCGCCCTCCGGCCGCATCACCGGCTGCACCGCCTCGGGATAGTTCTCGGCAAAACCGGCATCCAGAAAGCGCACCAGGGGGATGTCCAGACCGTCGAGCCAAACCACCGGCTCGCCGCCCTCCACGACCTCGGCGTTGCCGTGGTCGTGGTAAGTCCAGCCCGGGGTGATGATGAAGTCGCCGGGCTGCATGGTGGTGCGCTCGCCATCCACCGCCGTGTAGGCGCCGCTGCCCTCGACGATGAAGCGCAAGGCCGACTGGGTGTGGCGATGGCTGGGCGCGATCTCGCCCGGCATGATCAGCTGCAGGCCGGCGTACAGGGTTTGGGTGATGCTGGCCTGGCCGGGAATGCCGGGGTTCTCGAGGATGAGCACGCGGCGCACCGCTTCTTCGGCGGAAATCAGGGTGCCGGCGGCCATGATGTCGTCGCGGATTTCGTTGTAGCGCCAGATGGCGGGCACGCATGTGGACTTGGGGTGCGGCGGTACCAGCGAATGCAGCGACTCCCAGAGCGGGGCGAGGTTTTTGTGCCGGATCTGCTCGTAGTAGGCGGCGCGCTCGGCGGAATTGGCTTGAGACATGGCGATCTCCTGAAAAAAACGGGTGGCGGCGACAGCTCCGAGGGTGTAGGCCGCCCGGCCACGGATCGATCCGCAGGCTAGAACTCAATAATTATGGGCGACCAGCCATAAAAAAGATAATGAATTTATCGTATTATCCATACAGAATTTCGTATACCTTGTTTTTTGGATTCCGCGAAGGCTAGCCCATGGACTGGACCCACCGCCTGCGCCTGCGCAACCTCAAGATGCTCCTCAGCCTGGAGCAAACCCGCAATATCAGCCATTCGGCGGCGGCGCTCAATATCACCCAGCCGGGCTTATCCAAGTGGCTCAAGGACCTGGAAGACGACATCGGCCTGCCGCTGTTCGAGCGCCATGCCCGCGGCCTGCGCCCGACTTCGTACGGCCAAACCTTGATCGAGCATGCCCGCCGCATCGAAGCCCAGCTCGACCGCGCCGGCCAGGACATGGCGGCGCTATTGGCCGGTGGCAGCGGCCAGGTGGCGATAGGCGCTTCCGGCGCCTCGGCGTCGGACACCGTACCGCTGGCGGTGCGGCTGTTGCTCGACACCATGCCTCAGGCCCGCGTCCGGCTGGTGGAAAGCACGGTGGACCTGCTGATGGAGCAGTTGGCCCAGGGCACCCTGGATATCGTCGTGGGCCGGGCCGGCACGCCCACCCTCGACCCGACCATCCGCCAGGAGCGGCTGTACATGGAACCCCTCCACCTGGTCGCCCGACCGCAGCATCCGCTGCTGGCCAAGGGCGAACTGCAATGGCCCGACCTGATGGCTTACCGTTGGGTGCTTTGGCCCAAGGGCACGCCGGTGCGCGACTCGCTGGAAGATGCGCTGGCCGCGGCCGGGCTCCCGGTGCCCGACGACCATATCGAATCCAACTCGGTGACGATCAACCTTACCCTGCTCAACACCACCAATATGATAGGCGTGGCGTCGCACCGCTCTGCGCTCCGGCTGTCGCAAATGAAGGCGATGGCGGTGCTGCCGATCCGGCTTTCAGGTTTCGGGTCGGTGGCCATGTATTGGCGCGACGATGGCTATCGCGCCGCCGCGGTGGAGGCTGCGCTGGCGGCGTTGCGCCAGGTGAAGAACTCCGACCTCTCGGCCGGAGCTTCGGCGCCAGCCTTCGGGGGAGCCTTCGGCGCCAGAGGATGACCCCCTCGCCTGACCCCGCCATCCGTGGCGGGGGCCCGGGCTCAGGCAAGCGGTTACCACGGCATTGGATGGGGGGCAGACCGAGCCGCTCCAGGCCCGGCAGCGGGCCCCTGGCCGGGCGCGATCTCAGAAGGGAAAACTCTGGTCCTGGGTTTGCACCGTCAGCAGCCGCAAATCCGTGAACTCCTCGATCGCCGCGCGACCGCCGAAGCGGCCATAGCCGCTGGCCTTGACGCCGCCGAAGGGAAGCTGCGGTTCGCTGCTGACCGTGGCGCCGTTGACGTGGCAGACCCCGGCCTCGATGCGCCGCGCCACTCGCAAGGTGCGCGCCAGATCGCGGCCGTACACCGCCGCCGCCAAACCGTACTCGGTATCGTTGGCCACGCGGATCGCCTCCTCGGGGCTGTTCACGCGCACGATGGAGGCGATGGGCCCGAAGGACTCCTCGGCGTAGACCCGCATCTCGGGGGTGACGCCATCGAGCACGACGGGGCCGAACACATTGTGGTCGCGCTTGACGGGCGTGAGCAACCGGGCGCCCTTGGCCACCGCGTCGTCGATCAGCGCCTGCACCTGGTTGGCCGCGGTTTCGCCGATCAGGGCGCCCAGCACCGGCGTGCCGGTACGCGGGTCGCCCGCCTCCAGCGTGGCGCTCTTGGCCGCCAGGCGGCGCGCGAACTCGTCGGCGATCTTGGCATCGACCACGATACGCTCGGTCGACATGCAGATCTGGCCCTGGTTCATGAAGGCGCCGAAGGCCGCGGCGTTCACGGCCTGGTCGAGATCGGCGTCTTCGAGCACCACCAGCGGCGCCTTGCCGCCCAATTCCAGCAGGGCCGGCTTGAGGTGGCGCCCCGCCAGTTCGCCGATGATGCGTCCCACCCGGGTGGAGCCGGTGAAGTTGACCCGGCGCACCGCGGGATGGGCGATCAACGCTTCCACGATGCCTGGCGCCGACGCGGTGTCGTGAGTAATGACATTGACCACGCCGGGCGGATAACCCGCATCGGTGAACAGCTCGCCGATCAGGTGATGGGTGCCGGGGCACAGCTCGGAAGCCTTGAGGACCACGGTATTGCCGCAGATCAGCGGCATGGCGATGGCGCGGATGCCCAACAGCAGTGGCGCATTCCAGGGGGCGATGCCCAGCACCACGCCCACCGGAACCCGGGTGGTGATGGCCAGCGTGCCGGGCTTGTCGGAAGGGATGTTCTCGCCAGCCACCTGGGTGGCCAGCGCCGCCGCCTCACGCAAGGCGTTGATGGAACCCTGGACATTGAACCGGGCCCAGGCCGCCGAGGTGCCGGTTTCGTCGACAATGCATTGGCTGAATCGCTCGGCCCGCTCGGCGAGCAGATCGGCCACCGCCGTCATGAGGGCCCGGCGCTGGTTGGGCCCGGTTTCCGACCATTCGGCAAAGGCCTCGCCCGCCCGATCGGCGGCGGCCACGGCGTCGTCGACGGTGGCCGCCGCCACACGCGCCACCACCTCGCCCGACAGGGGGCTACGGCACTCGAAGTAGCGGCCGTCGCCGGATTCGCGCAGCTCTGCGCCGATGCGTAGTTTTACGTCCATATCTTCTCTCGATGCGCTCTTGCGTTGAGTGGCGCAGGCCGGCGAGCCCAATGCCGCCGGCCCGCGCCGAATGTATCTTGCCATGCCGCGATTCGGTTCGCCGTGCCGCCAGCGGCCGTCAGACCCCGGATGCGACGACGGCCTCGATGAGCCTGGGGCCCTGGGTTTGCAGGCCCTGGCGGATCGCCGCCGCGAGGTCGTCCGGCCGGGTGATCCGCACCCCGGGGCAACCCTGGGCCTGAGCCAGCCCGACGAAATCGATGCCCGGCAGCTGGGTGCCCTGCACGGGCTGGTCGGCGGGAAAATCGAAAACGCCGGCAAAGCGCTTCATGGCGGCGTAGCCCGCATTGTTGATCACCAGGAAAGTGATGTCGAGACCGCGCTGCGCGGCCGACCAGATGGCTTGCGGTGAATACATCGTGGAGCCGTCGCCGATCACGCAAATCACTTTTTTGCCCGGCTTGCCCATGGCCACGCCCACGGCGGCGGGCATGCCATAGCCCAGGCCGCCGCTGGCCATCGTGTAGAACGTTTCGGGACGCACGATGGGCAGGTGGTCGTGCATCACGATGCGCGACGAAGGCGCCTCCTCGACGATGATGCTTTCCGGATCCCGCAGCTGAGCCAGCGTTTGCAGCACGTAGGCAACGCTCATGGGCTCGCTGGCCTCGGCCGGCGCTATCGGCGCCAGCGCCGGCGGCGGCTGGCGCGTGGCGGGATTCGCCAGCGCCCGCAGCCCTTGCAGCGCCAAGCGGATATTGCCGACGGCGGCGGTACCCACGGGCGCCCAGCTGGCGACTTCCGGATCTTCGGTCAGCTGGTACAGACTGGCGCCGGGAGGGATATGCGGCCCGCTGCCTTCAACGTGGTAAACGAAGGCCGGCGAACCGATGACGAGAAGGAAGTCGTGCCCCGCCAATTGTTTGACGATGCGCTCGCGCGAGGCCGGCAGGAAGCCCCGGAATAGTTCGTGGTCTTCGGGAAAACTGCAGCGCGAGGCAAACGGCGCCACATACACGGCGGCGGAATGGTTCTCGGTGAGTTGCAGCATCTCGGGCCAGGCGCCATCGCGGTCGACCGACGCGCCCACCACGAAGGCGGGCCGCTGCGCGGCGTTCAAGGCGTGGGCGATGGCCGCCAGCGCGGCCGGGTCGGGCGCCACCTGGGTACTCACGGTGCGCGCCTCCAGGCGTTCCGCCGGGCGGTCCCAGTCGTCGGCAGGGACCGACACCAGCACCGGGCCGCGGGGCGCCTGCATGGCCATGTAATAGGCTCGCGCCACAGCCAAGGGCACATCCTCGGCGCGCGCCGTCTGGATGCTGTATTTGACGTAGGGCTTGGGCAGTTCGGAAGGCTGCGCCGAACTCAGATAGGGATCGAAGGGCAGGATCGAGCGCGATTGCTGCCCCGTGATGATGACCATCGGCGTTTGGTTCTTGAACGCCGTGTAGATGTTGCCCATGGCATTGCCCGTGCCCGCCGCCGAATGCAGATTGACGAAGGCGGCGTTGCCCGTGGTTTGCGCGTAGCCGTCGGCCATGCCGACCACCACCGCTTCGTGCAGGCCCAGCACGTACTCGAAATCGTCGGGAAAATCGCGAAACATCGCCAGCTCGGTGGATCCCGGATTGCCGAAGATTTTGCGGGCACCGAAATCACGCAGCAAATCGTATACCGCCTCCCGCACCGTATAGGATGAAGGGGCCGGCGAAGCAGTGAAGGAACCAGGGGTTTGTGTCATGGGGAAACTCGAACTTGGAGAACGGACGCGGGCGGCCTCGCGGCGCCCGGCCGTGGTGATACCAGCCACGCTTGCCGCCGCCCCGTGGGGCGGGGCTGATGCCTCGATCCTTGCCGAAGCATCGTTTTGAGCGGCACCAAACGCTTTGCCAGCCCCGCCAGCGGCGAAGCTTTCGTCTGGGCTCGTGGTGAAGAACTCCGGCCTCCCGGCCGGAGCTTCTCCGCCACCCTTCAGGGGAGCCTTCGGCTCCAGGGAACGACTGCCTCGCTTGGCCCCGTCCTGAAGAACGGGGCTTGCGCTTTGGCTCGTGGTCAATCGAGGGTGACCTGGGCTTTTTCGATGATTTCGCCCCAACGCTGGTTTTCGCTCTTGATGAAGTCGGTGTACTGCTCGACCGACATCGGCTCGACGTCGAAACCCGCGGCGGTGAGTTGCTTGGCCACATTGGGCTTGGCCATCACCGTGTTGACCTTCTCGTTCAGCCAGTTGACGATTTCGTCGGGCGTGCCGGCCGGCGCAAACAGGCCGAACCACGTCTTCATGGTGAGCTCATCGTAGCCGCTTTCCTTCATCGTGGGAACGTCCGGCAGATCCGCCAGACGCTCTTCGCTGGTGACGGCCAGCAGGCGCGCCTTGCCGCCTTCGGCCTGGGCCTTGGGCAGCGTGGGCGTATCGAGATAGAAATCGACCTCGCCCGACAGCACGGCCATCATGGCGGGGGAGCCGCCCTTGTAGGGAATGTGGCGAACGTCGGAGCCGGTTTCCACCAGTACCAGCTCGGTGGCGAGGTGCGGGGCGCTACCGATGCCCGGCGACGAATAGTTGAGTTCGCCGGGCGAGGCCTTGGCCTTCTCGACGAGATCGCGCACGCTCTGGTACGGCGCATCGGTGCGCACGGTGACGATGTAGGGTTGCGACCCCACCAGGGCGATGGGCTCGAACGACTTGAAGGCGTCGTATTGCAGGTCGGGACGCAGGTGCGGGGCGATGGCGTGCGTGCTCTTGCCGCCCCAGAGAATCGTGTAACCATCGGGAGCGGCGCGCGATACCCTGCCGGCGCCCACCGTGGCGCCCGCTCCCGGCGCGTTCTCGACGATGAAGGTAGCCCCGGTTTCTTCCTGCAGGCCCTGGGCCAGGATGCGTCCGGCGGTGTCGGTCGGGCCGCCAGGCGCGTAGGGCACCACGATGGTGACCGGACGCTCGGGAAAATCGGCGGCCTGTGCCAGCGGGCCGGCGGCGAAAGCCATGCTCAGGCCCAGGGCGGTGCAAACTTGATGAATACGCATCGATGTCTCCTTGAGAGAAAGTCGAGATGAAGATACCGGTATCGCGACCGGAACGTCTTCACCATTATTCGGGGACGCCTTCGGCTTCATAAGGAAACGCCGGGCCGCCCCAAGTTTCCTTGCCCCCTCGGGGGCCTGACGCATAGCGGCAGGTATGGGGGCACTCAGAATGACTCGGCTTTGCCTGGCTTCGCTCCACGGTGCGAGGCCGACGCTCGGGCCGAGCCGTGGCTAAACTGGAACTTCGTCAACCTTGTACGCAAACAGCCACTCGTAGCGTTCGCGAACCTTGTCGTCCGCCCACTGCTCGTCGATGTATTGCGTCGCACCCTGCTCGTCGGCCAGCTTGGGATTATGAAAACGCGTGGCGTTTTCGTTGGAACCGCGTACGACCTTGGCGGTGCGCTCGACCCGGGCGGCCTCGTAGGCAGCCAGCGCCGCCGGCACGTCGCCGGGATGCTCGACCAGGGCGCGGGCCAGCACGTAGCCGTCTTCGAGCGCCATGCACGCCCCCTGGGCCAGAAAAGGCAGGGTGGGATGGGCCGCATCGCCCAGCAACGTCACACAGCCCGACGACCAATGCCCGATGGGTTCGCGCACCATGAAGGCCCACTTGAAGTGGGTTTCGATCGAACGGATCATGGTTTGCACGTCTTCGTGCCAGCCCTGGAAGTCGCGCAGGCAGTCCTCTATGGAGCCTTGCTGCGTCCAGGACTCCACGGCCCAGTCGCTGCCTTCGACGATGCCGACGAAGTTGGTCAGTTCGCCCCGTCGCAAGGGGTATTGAATGACGTGCCGTCCCGGCCCCACCCAATTGACGCCGACCGGCCTGCGCAAATGCTGTGGCAAACGTTCGGTGGGAATCACGCCGCGCCAGGCGTGCAGCCCGGAAAATACCGGCTGGTCGGGCCCGATGATCGCGTGGCGCACGCGCGAATGCACGCCATCGGCACCGACGATCAGATCGCCCTCGATACGCTCGCCGCCGGCCAGTACCACTTGCGGCTTCGGTCCCGATGTATCCATCGACTCGCAGCGGCTGCCCAGCCGGACGGCGTAGGGAGCCAGGTCGCGCACCGCCGTGGCCAGAGCCTTGTGCAGGTCGGCCCGGTGGAACATGGCGTAGGGGTGGCCATAGCGCTCGATGGAAGCGGTGCCGAGGTCGAACAGCGGCCAGGTACGGCCGGTGCTCCAAAGCCGGATTTCTTTGCCGGTGGGTTGGGCGCCATAGGCTTCCACGACGTCTTCCAGGCCCAGCAAAGCCAGTACGCGCGTGGCATTGGAGCTGAGCTGCACGCCGGCGCCCACTTCGCCCAGCACGGGTGCCTGCTCCAGTACCGTGACCCGGAAACCTTGCTTGAGCAGCGCGATGGCGGCCGTGAGGCCCCCGAGTCCCGCGCCGACGATAATGACGTGTTCCTTCCGTTGTCCTGTTACATCCATGGCAGCTTCCGCCTCGTGAGATGGCAAAAGAGCATTACACAAGCAGACTCAGTTAATGTAAAACATGTTTATCAAATAAATTAACAAGGTTGACTGATGAATATCTCCATCCGGCAACTCAAGGCATTCCTGGCCGTCGCCCGTCTCAAGAGTTTCACCCGGGCGGCGGAGCACCTGCACATCACCCAGCAAGGCCTGAGCCTGATGATCCAGGAAGTGGAGCGGCAGTTCGGCAGCCGCCTGTTCGATCGCACCACGCGCCGGGTGGCCCTCACCGCCGCCGGCAGGCAATTGGTCGTGGTGGCGGGAGACGCCGTGTCGTCGCTGGAGGCGGTGGCCTCGTCGATCGATCAACTCTCGCTGAGCGCGGCGCAAACGCTTTCCGTCGCCGTCACGCCCTTCATCGCGGCGGTACTGATGCCCGATGTCTGCATGCGCTTCCGGCAACGGCATCCCGACGTGAACGTGCGCGTCATCGACGTTGAGCGCAGCAAGCTCCAGCCACTGATCGAGGCCGGCGAAGCCGACCTCGGTTTTGGCATCTTCCTCAAGCCTACCGCCGATCTGCATCGGCGGATGATTTTCCAGTGCGACCTCGTGTGCGTTTCGCCCGGGCATGGCCACCCTGCCCGACGACGCCGGAAAACCATGCCGGGGCTGGGCTGGACAGACCTCGCCGAGGTGCCGCTGCTCGGTTTGCCGAGCGACAACATCGTGCAGCAAGTGGTCGACGCCCACCTGCCGTCACCGGCGGCAACCCGGGAGCGGCGCCCGGTTTTCAATAACATTCCCACCATCCTCGGCATGGTGGAGGCGGGCTTCGGCAGTGCCATTCTGCCGTCATTCACCGTCGCCGCCCTCGATCACATGCGTCTCGAAGCGGCCTTGATGGAAGATCCCATCGTGCCGATCGACTTTTATCAGATCAATCTCAAGGGCCGGCATCGCGCCGAAGCGGAATCCCTGTTCGTCGAGACCTTGGTCGAAACGCTCAAAGCGCGTTGTATGGTGCGGCATGAGGTCGAGCCCGGCGACGACGCCGGGCCGGCTGCCGCGGCAGCGGCGAGCTGAACGGACCAGTTGTCGAGGCGGGGCCCACAGGCCATTCGGTTTGGCCAGACATGAACCCGGCCGCGCCGGCCCGCTTCAGGCCCCGCGCCGTTCCACCCCCGGCCACGGCCGGGGATAGAACGGGTAACGACCGCGCTACTGCACCGTGATCTTGCGATCGCGGATAACCTCGCCGTAGCGATCGAAATCGGCCTTGATGCGCTCCTGGAAGGCCTGGGGCGTCATGGCGGCGGTCTCGGCGCCGAGCGAAGCGATGCGCTCCAGCACATTCTCTTGCTCGAGGGCTTTGTTGACCTCGGCATTCATGCGCTCGATGATGGCGGGGTCGGTGCCGGCCGGCGCATACATGCCGAAGATGGTGTCGGCGTCGAAGCCCTTGACGCCCAACTCGTCGAGCGTGGGAATGTCGGGCAGCACGGCCGAACGGGTGGGGCTGCCCACCGCCAGCACGCGCAGCTTGCCTTCTTTCACATGGGGCAAGGCAACGCCGGGATCAAAGAAGAAATCTACCTGGCCCGCCAGCAGATCCACCACGGCCGGCGCCGCGCCGCGATACGGCACGTGCAGCGCTTCGATGCCGGTGGCCCCGGCGAACATCTCGCCCGCGATGTGCGGCGAGCTGCCGTTGCCGGGCGACGGGTACGACAGATCGCCCGGGTTGGCCTTGGCGTGGTCGATGAAGCCCTGGAAGGTGTCGGGCAGCTCCAGCCGCGTGACCAGGAAGACGGGCACGCGGGCCAAGGCGGCCACCGGCACCAGATCCTTGTTGGGATCGTAGTTCAGGCTGCTGTACAGATGCGGGTTGATCGCCGGCACACCGCCCGAGCTGACCAGAAAGGTATAGCCGTCGGACGCGGAACGAGCCGCGGCCTCGGCACCGATATTGCCGCCGGCGCCGGCGCGGTTCTCGACCACCACGGTCTGGCCCAGTGCCTTGCCCACCGGCTCGGCCACCAGGCGGGCGATCACGTCGGCAACGCCGCCCGGCGGGAAATTGACGATGAACCGGATGGGCTTGTCGGGCCAATTCGCCGCTTGGGCCTGCGCGGCCGGGCCGGCCGCCACGGCCCCGAAAGCCAGGGCGAGGCTGGCCGCCACTTGCACGAAACGGCGGCGGGTCTTGCGTGGGGTTGGGGTCATGATGAGGTCTCCTCGGTTGTTTGTCTGAACCTTCGGCGACGGCAAGCCGACGCCGTACCAACTTCTGATGCCCGAGCCGCCCCTGGGGGCCGCTCGTTTATCAGGCCTTGCCCTGCGCGGCGGCGGGGCGCCGTACAAATCGTACAGGAATTTCCTTGATGGGCCGGGCTGGCGCCCCGTGGCGCTGCAGGGCCGCATCGAGCTGCTTGCCCTCGGCGTCGCTCAAGGCCGCCCGGCGGGCCTCGGCGATGGCCTGCGCCCGCGCCGCCGGCGTGTCGAACTGCGCCGATACCGCCAGATGGTCGAGCACGTGCAGCAGGTTTTCTTTGCCGCGCTCGTTCGTCTCGCCGTAGCCCTTGATCAAGCGGCCGCATTGCGCGATCTCGTGGCCAACGCGCCAGTCGGTTTGCGTGCCATTCACCACCCCATCGAGCCAGCGGTCGATCATCGCCTGCTCGCGGCGGAAACGGCTGCCCATCCCGCGCAGATGACGCATGCCGCCCATCATCCGCAGCATCAGGGTGCCCGTGACGGTGTGCGAACCGATCTTGAGCGGCATGGCCCAGGCTTCTTCGCCATTCCGCTGGCGTTTACGATCCCAGCGCAGCATCGGCGCGGCCAGGAACTCCGGCAACAAGCCCGCGAACTCCGGCACGCCGGGCTTGAAGTGATCGTAGATGTGCACGATGTCTTCGGGCTTGGCGCGCACTTCCTCGTGCACGCGCAGATGCCGGGCCTGGCGGCTCTTGAGGTAGGCCACGCGCACGACGTCGTCGAAGGCCATCCACAATGCCAGATAACGCGCCATCTCGCGGGTGATGGCGTAGTGCTGCGCACCGGCGGGATCGGCCTTGCGCTCGGCGTCGAGCACGCGCGCCAGGCGGTCGGTATACCGCTTGGCGTAGGACTCGTTCTGGTAATCCACCAAGCGGGCATAGCCCAGCGCGAGGATGTCGTGCACGGCGCTGGGGAAGGCCGCCGCCACCGCGGCCGGCAAGGGCATCGCCGCTACCGGCTCGCCGTCGAGCTCCAGCAATTGCTGCACCAGCGAGCCTTGCTCGCGGGCGGTGGACACGATGTCGTAGGCGCGCGCAAAACCCTTGAGGCTGGCTTTGACGCCGCGTCCGCCGCGGCGGATGGTGGCCTCGCACGCCTCGCGGGTAAACGGCAGCACGCCGCTGGCGGCGATCGCGCCGAACAGCACGGCGCTGATCACGGTGCCGGTTTCGCGGGCCACCTCGGCCATGTCGAACACGTAATGCTCGCGGCTGAACTCGCGCACGAGTTCCAGCAGCTTGTCGTTGGGATAGCGGCCATCGGCGGGCACCATGCGCTCGGCCGTGGTGAGCGCGCGCGACGACGAGGTGATGAGCAAGGTGCGTTCCGGGGTGCTATAGCCGTTGCTGATCTGGCGCGCGGTTTCCAGCAGTTCGGACGACACCAGGGCGTCGATGGCGCCCGTGACGGGGTTCAGGCCGAACACGGGGCGGCGGCCGCCCAGCTCGGCGTTGGTTTTGGGGAAGACTTCGATGTAGTACGACGTGGCGCCCGTGCGCTGGGCCACGCCGGGCACCGAAGTACTTTGGGCCGGATAATCGGAGGCGATCGCCGTGTCGATCAGCCACTCGGCCAGGACCCCGCCGCCTTCGCCGCCGAGGGCGCAGACCAGCAGGGAAACGGGACGCAGATTGGCGTTGGCTTGCATGATGATGATCTCAGGCGGGTTGCAGGGCGCGGGCGAGCTTCTGGCGGAAGCCCGCCACGAGGCGATCGCGCCAGTTCGGGTTCTGGATCACCTCGGCCCGGTAGAACGAGGGGCACAAAGTGGCCGCGTGGGCGTTCTCGCCGCAAAGGCCGCAACCCACGCAACCATCGATGACGGTGGCCACGGGGTCGACCTTGAGGGGATCGGGATTGTCCTTGATGGTGAGCGTGGGACAGCCCGAGAGCCGGATACAGGCGTGATCGCCGGTACAGACGTCTTCGTCCACGCCGTACTTGACCCGCACCGCGCGCTTGCCCGCCTTGAGCAGCCCGGCGATCCAGGGTTTGATGCGGCGCTGCCGCTCGAGCTGGCACTCGCCTTCGGCGATGATCACCTTGAGGCCGGAGAACGGCGTGGTGAAGGCCTCGGTGAGCGTGCGGCGCATTTGGTCGACGCGATAGGTATGCACCACACGCATCCACTCGACACCCAGGCCTTTGAGGGTATCTTCAATGGTCTGGTTTTTGTGCACCAGGCTCTGCTGCTTGTCGGGTGCGTTGAGCCGGATTTCTTCATCGGGCGTGGAGATGATCTCCTGGGTGCCGGTGGCCGAGGTATAGCCGTTCTTGAAGATCAGCAGCACGGCGTCGTCGCCGTTGAACAGCGCCGACTGCACGCCGGTGAGCAGGCCGTTATGCCAGAAGCCGCCATCGCCCATGATCGACAACACGCGGCGCGACATCATCGGCGATACGCCGGCCCGGCTGGCCAGGCTCATGCCGTAGCCCAGGATCGAGTTGCCCGAGGAGAACGGTTCGAAAGTGCCCAGGGCGTGGCAGCCGATATCGGCGGCGATGTGCACCTTGCCCACTTTTTCTTGCGCCAGCTTGAGCGCCGAGAACACCGGCCGCTCGGGACAACCGATGCAGAAGCCGGGCGGACGGCCGGGCAGCGCGCCATCGAGCTTGTCGGCGGCCTTCTGGCGCAGCGCGCCCACTCCGGTCAGCCAGGCATCGCCGGAGTCCAGACCGGATCGATCCTGGTAGCGCCGCAGGAATTTCGACACGCCGCCGCCCATGGCTTCGGCCGTGTATTCGCCGGTGACCGGCAGCATGTCCTTGCCGTGCAGCGCGGTATTGATGTCGAGCCGGCGCAGCATGGTGGCGATGTCTTGCTCGATGTACTCGGGCTGGCCTTCTTCCACCACCAGCACCGCGCGCTTGCCGGCGCAGAACCGGGTGACTTCCTCGGGCACCAGCGGGAAGGTGACGTTGAGCACCAGCATCGGGATGTCGGTGTCGCCGAAGGCATCGGCCGCACCGAATTGCTGCAACGTGCGAATCAGGTTGTTGTACAGGCCGCCCTGCACGATGATGCCGATATCGGCATCGGGATTGCCGAAGTGTTCGTTGAGCTTGTGCTCGGCGATGTACTCACGGGCCGCCGGCAGGCGTTCCTCGACCTTGAGCTTTTCGTGGCGGAACGTGACGGGCGGGTGGGCCAGCCGGAAATACTCGAACTCGGCCGGCTCGTCCAGCAGCTTCTGGGTGGAAACCGGCGGCGCCAGGTTGTCTTTGCATTCGAAACTACCCCGCACGTGGCAGGCGCGGATGCGCAGTTCCAGCAAGGCCGGCATATTGGAGTGCTCGGACAGGCGAAAGCCCTCTTCCACGATGCGCACCATATTGCCCAGGTCGGGGCGGGGGTCGAGCATGATCATCGACGACTTGAGCGCATAGGCGTGGGTGCGCTCCTGGATCACGCTGGCGCCCTCGCCGTAGTCTTCGCCCACCACGATCAGCGCTCCGCCCTTGACGCCGGGAGATGACAAGTTGGATAACGCATCGGCCGCCACGTTGGTGCCCACGATGGATTTCCAGGTGACCGCGCCGCGCAGCGGATAGTTGATCGAGGCGCCGAGCATGGCCGCGGCCGAGGCTTCGTTCGAACAGACCTCGACGTGCACGCCGAGCTCATCGAGATACTCGCTGGCCTGCACCATGACGTCGAGCAGGTGGGACACCGGCGCGCCCTGGTAGCCGCCCACGTAGGCGACACCCGATTGCAGCAGCGCCTTGGTAATGGCAAGGATGCCTTCGCCGTGAAAGGTATCGCCCTTGCCCATGCGCAGAAGCTCGACCTGCTTCCGAAAAGAAACTTCCATACGTCTCTCCGACGGCTGAAACGGGTTGAAATAATCCCGCAGTGTGGACGTTTATCGGGCCGGGATCAATATAATGAGGGGGCTAAGTCTTATGCACGCCATGCATATCAACACGATAGACCTCAACTTGCTGCGCGTCTTCGACGCGGTTTACCGCACCCGCAACGTGAGCCGCGCGGCCGAAGCGCTGGGTCTTACCCAGCCGGCGGTAAGCCACGCCCTCACCCGTCTGCGGCTGTTGCTGCGCGATCCCCTGTTCGTTCGCGCCGGCGGCGGCGTGCGTCCCACGGCCAAGGCCAGCCAGTTGGCGGGACCAATCCAGGAGGGGCTGCAAACGCTGCAGGGCGCGCTGAGCGACTCGTTCCGCTTCGATCCCGAAGAATCGCAACGCACCTTCCGCCTGCACTTGAGCGACATCGGCGAGAGCTCCTTCATGCCGCCGCTGATGGCGGCCCTGCTGGCGCGCGCGCCGCACGTGCGGGCGGAAACCTTTCAGCTCGATTCGGCCAATCTCGCCAACGCCCTCGATGACGGCAGACTGGACGCGGCCATCGGCTTTCTGCCCACCCTGCGCGAGATGAACAAGCTGCCGCTGATCAACGACCGCTATGTGGTGCTGGTGCGCGAAGGCCATCCGCTGGCCAATCGCCGCCTGGGCGCCAAGGGGCTGGCGCAGCTGGAATACGTGATGGTGCGATCGCACTCCGACACCTTGCGCATTCTCGCCCTACTCAAGCTCGAGGGCCGCGTGCGCATGGCCACGCCGCATTTTCTGGCCGCGCCGGGCATCGTGCGCGCCACGGATCTGGCGGTGATCATGCCGCGCAATATCGCCCGCGGGTTTGCGCGCGATGGCGGCTATGTGATCCTGGAGCCTCGCCTGCCGCTGCAGGATTTTTCGGTGGATCTGCATTGGAGCCACCGTACGGAGCTGGATCCCGCCAACCGCTGGTTTCGGCATCTCTTGGTGGAACTGTTTCAGATACAGCGCCTGGCCTCCGGGGACTAGGCGCTAGGCCACTTCGTAGATCGTCAGGCAGACTCGATCCGGAAAACGGGCGCCCGTGCCGAGGAATATTTTCTCGGTCATCCATTGCAACGCGGGGGCCGCAACCTCAAAGCGCGGCACGCAGCGAAAATAGACCTGGGCGGGATCGACGGGCTCGCCGCGCGCGAGCTTGGCGATGAGCTCGGGCGGCCCGCCGCGCAAGGCGTAGTTATCGACGTAGATGCGATCGCCGGCATCGGTTTCCAGCACATAGCGGGCCTCGAGGATGGCCAGGCTGTCGGTGGCGATCACCTGGAAATCGGCCCCGCCGGCCAGCACTTTGCCGTTGAAGTCGCGGCCCCAGAAACGGCCGCCGGTAATCGGAATAACGCGCCGCATTCCCTGAGCGGTGCGCCCGACCTCCACCGGCGCGGCAACCTCCACTTCGAGATCCATCAAGGGCTTGAGGCCAGGGGCGGGCAAGGTGCGACGATCGGTCACGAATGTCTCCAGAGCAAGAAACCAGGAATCGGCGCCGGCCAACACGGCGGGCGCCAGATCGCAACCCTATCAAAGCCGGAGCCGGCGCGCAGCCCTCCGGCCGGAGGACAGGTAAGAACCGGCCACGACACCGCGATGGTCAAGGCGTGTCGCCGCGGCTCACCGGACGGGAGGGATCGCTGCACCATTCGCTCCACGATCCCGGATACAGCCGCGAGCCCACCAGGCCGGCATGCTCCATGGCCAGCAGGTTGTGGCAAGCGCTGATGCCCGAGCCGCATTGATGCACGACCTGCTCGGCCGCGCGGTCGCCCAGCACCTGGCGAAACTCCTCGCGCAGGCGGTCCGCCGGCTTGAAACGTCCGTTTTCTTGCAGGTTGAGCGTTTGCGGGCGATTGAGCGCGCCCGGGATATGCCCCGCCACCGGATCCATGGGTTCGACTTCGCCCCGATAGCGCGGTGCGCCTCGCGCGTCGAGCACGACCCATTTGGGGCGCTCGAGATTGCCCACCACATCGTTCACATCCACTTTGCCGACCAGCGACTCGCCCAGGCGCAGCGGTGCCGCAGCCGGCCCTTCCCGCCCGGCATCCGGCGCCGGCGGGCTGTCGTCGAGCGGTAAGCCGGCCTCTTGCCAGGCTTGCAGGCCGCCGTCGAGCACCGCCACCGGACGGTGCCCGATCCAGCGCAGCATCCACCACAGGCGCGAAGCCATCATGCCGCCCTGGGCATCGTAGACCACCACCTGCTGGCCCTCGCCCACGCCGGCCTCGACCATCCTGCGGTGGAAGGCGCCGCGATCCGGCAGCGGATGCCGGCCACCGCCCTGGATGGAATGGTCGGCCAGGTCGTCGTCGGCATGCAGGAAAACCGCGCCAGGAATGCGCGAGCGCGTCCAGGCCTCCCGGCCGGCTTCAGGTTGTGCGAGATCGTGACGGGCGTCGAAAATCCGGACTGAACCGGGGTCGAGCGCGGCCAGTTCGGCGGGTTGGATCAGGGTGGTGTACATGTAATATCGTCTCCATGGCTTTGAGTACCGCCCGGCTTCGGCGGCACGCCGGCGCACGCCGGAGTCGTCCGGCGGCCCGCGGCGCGACATTCTCTAGCATGCCACAGCTTGCGCTACGCCGTGAAAAACCACCGCGAAGGTGCGGGCCGAAGGTGAAGCTACAGTAGATGATGTGGATCATGCCAGAGCGGACTTAAGAGCACAGCCGTCAGGATGTCACGCCTGGCGGCGGCCTGAGGCCATACCCGCCGCCTGAGCCGGAAGCCGCCATAAGACCTGCCTTATACGTCCGGCGGCAATCCGTATTTCTCAAACCGCATGAGTCTCTCCATACTGGGTCAGAGAATCCTTGGCATATCGCCGCGCCAAAGCCACACGAGGAGATACCTATGCAGATCAAACGACGCCGATTCGCCGCCAGTCTATTGTGTAGTCCCGCTCTTGCCGGCCTCGGCCTTGCGCCACTCGCCCAGGCCGCCACCCGGGAACTACGCTTGCTGGTCGGCTTCGCGCCCGGGGGCGCCGCAGACACCGTAGCCCGCGTGGTGGGCGATGGTCTGCGCGAAAGTGGCTACACCGTGATCGTCGAGAATCGCCCGGGAGCCGCTGGCCGTATCGCAACCGAAGCGCTGGCCAAGGCGCCGGCCGACGGCGGTACGCTGATGATGGCACCGTCCAGCAGCCTCACACTGGCTCCGCATATTTATCCCAAGTTGCCCTACGATCCCCTGCGGGACTTCGCGGGTGTCGGTACGGTCGTGCGCACCAGCTTCGCCGTGGCCGTCGGCGCCGACAGTAAGGCTCATTCCCTTGCCGAGTTTCTTGAGCTGGCACGCCGCGAACCCACCTTGGCGGCCTACGGCTCGCCCGGGGCTGGGTCGGCCATGAATTTGATTGGCGAACTGCTCGCCCAGCAAAGCGGCGTGCCTCTCACGCATGTGCCATATCGCGGCGGCTCCGCGGCAATGACCGACCTGATCAACGGCACTTTGCCCATGCTCGTGTCTTCGCTACCCAATCTTTTACCCATGCACCGCAATGGTCGCATCAGGATTCTGGCGGTGTCCACCGACGAACCCATCCCCGCTTTGCCAGCCGTTCCCACCTTCAAAACTCTGGGGTTTCCAGACTTGGCGCTGCAGGAGGATATCTCGATTTTTGCGCCTGCCGGCACTCCCGCCAAGACACTGACCACACTTCATGAAGCCGTTGGCCAAGCCGTCAAAGCCCCCCGGGTGGCCAACGCGCTGCGCGAAGTCGAGTACGACATCCATACCACCGAGAGCCCCGCGGCGCTCGACCGGCAAATTATGGAGAGCCATCAAACCTGGGCACGCATCGTTGCCCAGACCGGCTTCACCCTCGACCACTGAACCGATATCTTCCCACCAGCCCATGACCGCCCCTTCCAAGAACGTGCTTGTCATTATGTCCGACGAGCATGAATCCCGAACACTCGGCTGTGCGGGCCATCCATTGGTCCAGACACCTCACCTGGATACCCTCGCGACCCGCGGCGTCCGATTCACCAACGCCTACACCCCCAGCCCGATTTGCGTTCCCGCGCGCGCCGCCTTCGCCACGGGCCGGAGCGTGCATGAGCTCCATCACTGGGACAATGCCATGCCGTACACCGGGGAAGTGCGTGGCTGGGGCCACGTGCTCCAGGATCACGGAGTCCGTGTCGAAAGCATCGGCAAATTGCACTATCGCAATGCCGAGGATCCCGCGGGCTTCGATGCCGAGCATGTCCCGATGCACGTGGTCGGCGGCCATGGCATGGTCTGGGCCTCGATTCGCGATCCTTTTCTGATACGCGATCGCAAGAAGCGCATGCTGGGCGACTACATCGGCCCGGGCGAATCGTCCTATACGAGCTACGACCGCGACATCACCGCCCGCACCGTGGAATGGCTGAAAGAGGCGGGAACACGGCGCGACCAGCCGTTTGTGCTTTACGTTGGCCTGGTGGCGCCGCACTTTCCCCTGGTGGCCCCCGACGAGTTCTATCGGCTTTATCCTCCACACCGGATTCCCGAACCCAAACTGCGTCCCGCCAACGGTTACGTGCGCCACCCTTGGGTAGAAGAGCGCGCCAGCTTCCACGACGATGACTCGGACTTCCATAGCCCCGAGGAGCGCCTGCAGGCGCTTGCGGCCTACTATGGGCTTTGCAGCTTCCTCGACGATAACGTCGGCCAAATCCTGCGCGCCCTGGAGCAGTCGGGCCTCGCGGCCGAGACCACGGTAATTTATACCTCCGATCACGGCGACAACCTCGGCTGCCGCGGCATGTGGGGCAAAGCCACTCTCTATCAGGAAAGCACGGGCATTCCCCTGCTGATCAGCGGCCCAGACATCGAGCCCGGTATCAAACGTACACCGGTCAGCCTGCTCGATCTCTACCCGACCATCCTCGCCGCAGCCGGCATCCCGCCCGAACCTCACCTGGAAGACCGCACCGGTCAGGATCTTCGCGTCCTCGCGCAGAACCCCGAGCAGCACGAACGGACGATCCTCAGCGAATACCACGCAGCAGGCAGCAACTCGGGCGCCTTCATGCTTCGACAGGGACGCTGGAAGTATCACTACTACGTTGGCCACCCACCGGAACTGTTCGATCTCGAAGCAGATCCTGACGAACTCCAGGATCTCGCCTCCGATCCGGCCGTTGCCGACATCCTTGCGCAGCTCGAAGCCTCCCTGCGAAGGATCTGCGACCCTGAGGCCATTGACCGGCAAGCCAAGGCGGACCAGCGCGCGATGATAGACAGGCTTGGCGGCCCGGCGATCGCAGCCACCCTGGGCGCCCGCGGCGCCACACCGCCGCCTGGCGCCGAAGAACCTTAAAGGCGGCGGGGTCGCTCCGCGGTATCACAAGGTCGTGAGGGAGCCAGCAAGGATGCCGTTCGGGGCGTGGCGGTACCGGCGCGCTTACGGTAGATTGACGAAATGACACCCCGCCAGCTCAAGTATTTCGTCACCATCGCCCGTTGCGGCAGCCTGACCACCGCGGCCGCGCAATTGCATGTGGCGCAGCCCGCCTTGAGCCAGCACGTCACGGGATTGGAATCCGCCCTGGGCGTGCCGTTGTTCGATCGTCACGCTCGGGGGGTGACTCTCACACCGGAAGGCCAACGCCTCCTGGAACGTGCCACTTCGATTCTGCGCCAGCTCGACAGCCTGCAGAATGATGTTCTCGACACCCATGGCGCTCTCAATGGCACGGTGTCGGTCTGTTTGGTCGAATCTCTGGCCGCCGTACTGACCATTCCTCTCTACCGTCAGTTGCAGCACGTTGCGCCCGGAATATCGCTTCAGCTTTGCACCGCCATTTCGCGCGAGGCTCGGGCGCTGGTAGAAGCGCGCAAAGTCGATCTTGCCATCCTGCCCGTGGCGTTCGAACTGCCACGGCTGGAAGTGCTCCCGCTTTTCGAAGAAAGGTTTCACGTCATAGGCTCCACCAGTTGGCTTGGCACCAGCCACGAGCCACTAAGGCTCAAAGAGGTGGCGGAGCTGCCCCTGGCGGCGCCCGATCGCGACCACGATCAGCGCAAGCTGATCGAGCGCGCAGCACTGAGCCAAAACTGCACCTTGAACGTGCGCTATGAACTCAATAGCCCCAGCCTGCTCCATCAGGTGGTGCGCGGTGGCCTTGCCTGTACGATCTTTGCACGTAGCTCGTTCGCGGAACAACAAGGCGTGGAGCTGAGTATGCGTAAGCTGATCGAACCCTCGATCGAGCGAACCCAGTCCTTGGTTTGGATGGCCGAGCGTCCGCTGACTCCCGCCAGCGAAACGGTGCGTGACCTTCTGACGCAGCTGATCAGCCAACTCATTACCGACGGGAGCCTGCAGGCACGCGATCTCCTGAGTCCGTCAGCGCATCCCGCACCGCCTGCTCGATAGAGGGCACGAGCCGGTCCACGATCTCGTCGATATCCGCCGCGCTGGCGATGAAGGGGGGCGCCAGCAGCACGTGATCGCCAGTGCGGCCGTCGATCGTGCCGCCCATCGGATACACCATGAGCGCGCGCGCCATCGCCTGCTCCTTGATCCGGGCGTGCAGGCGCAGCGAAGGATCGAAAGGCGTTTTGGAAGCTCGATCCCGCACCAGCTCTACGCCCACGAACAAACCGCGGCCGCGAATATCGCCCACCTGGAGATGCCCGCCCAACCGTTCGCGCAGGCGATCCTGAAGTTGCGCGCCGCGCTCGCGTACCTGGGCCAGCACGCCATCGCGCTGGAGAATGTCTTGCACCGCCAGCGCCGCCGCGGCCGCGGTGGCATGGCCGATATAGGTATGGCCGTGCTGGAACATGCCGCTGCCCTGCCGCAAAGCCTCGACGATGGGGCGCCGCGCCAGCACCGCGCCGATCGGCTGGTAGCCGCCGCCCAGGCCCTTGGCCAGCGTCATCAGGTCGGGCACCACGCCTTCCTGCTCCACCGCGTGCAGCGTACCGGTGCGCCCCATGCCACACATCACCTCATCGGCGATCAGCAGAATGCCGTAGCGGTCGCACAGCTCGCGCACGCCCTTCCAATAGCCGGGGGTGGGTGGCACCGCCCCCGCCGTGGCGCCCACCACGGGTTCGGCCACGAAGGCAATCACCTGCTCCGGGCCCTGGGCCTGAAACTCTGCGTCAAGCTCCCGCAGCAGGCGCGCCGTATAGGCATCTTGCGTCTCGCCGGGCAAGCGATCACGGTACTCGTAGCACGGCGCCACCCGGCCCACGTCGATCAGCAGCGGCGCGAACTGCGCTCGCCGCCACTCGTTGCCGCCCACCGCCAAGGCGCCCAGGGTGTTGCCGTGGTAGCTTTGCCGCCGCGCGACGAACCGGGTGCGCCGCGGCTGGCCGGTTTCCACGACATACTGACGGGCCAGCTTGAGCGCGGTTTCCACCGCCTCCGAGCCGCCGGAGACAAAATACACCTGATCCAGATCGCCGGGCGCATGCGCGGCCAAATGTTCAGCCAATTTCTCGGCCACGGCGCTGGTAAAAAAACTGGTATGGGCGTAGGCGAGCGCGTCCACCTGGCGGTGGATGGCCGCCAGTACTTCGGGATGGCCATGGCCCAGGCAGGACACCGCCGCGCCGCCGCAAGCGTCCAGATAATGCTGGCCATCGGCGCCATGGATGTACATGCCGCTGGCGCCGGTGGCGATACGGGGCTGGGAGGTGAGGCTGCGGTGGATGATGTGGGTCATGGCGGAGACTATGCATTATCAGCTACAAAGGATATGCCTATCTCGTTCCCTACATGGACGAAGAAGCCTTTTTCTTCTTGAAAACGGTCATTCCCAGCCGCAAAGCTACCCGCGACTATCTCATGCGAGGTGAATCCGATGCCCAAAACTGATCATTTCGAGAACGATATTCTTGAAGCCTACGAGGCCGGCCAACTCAAATCCATCGCCACGAAAGAAGAATTGGCCCGCATCCGCGCCGCTGCCCGGGCAACCGCTCTCAAAGACAAGCGTGTCAACATTCGCCTCTCGTCGGGCGACCTGCACGATATCCAAGCCAAAGCCCTTGAAGAAGGCATTCCTTACCAAACTCTGATCGCCAGCATCCTGCACAAGTACATCACTGGCCGGCTTCAGGAGCATTGAAGCAACCTCAAGATGAGCCACTGATTCATCGACGTAATCACTCTTGACGCACCACGACAAAAAGCAGCCATAGGATGTTTCCTATAGGCCGCCCTCCGAATTCCGTATTTCTCAGTAGCGTCGCCAGTGGTCATACTCCTGCGGAAGTGCTTGATGCACACTTCACGGAGACAACCATGCCCACGCCGCGACGAGCCACCCACCTTCTTCTGAGTCTTGCCCTGGCGCTGCCTCTGGTACCGCTTCAGGCTCAAGCTTCCGATCCTGCAGCCAGGCTCTTGGTCGGCTACGTTCCGGGGGGCACGGTCGATACCGTGGCTCGCGTCATGGCGGATGGCATGCGCGACAGCGGTTACCAAGTCATCGTCGAAAATCGGCCTGGTGCTTTCGGTGCCATCGCGGTCGATGGCCTGCGCAAGGCCAACCCCGATGGCACGACTTTGTTGTTGACGCCCACCGGCAACCTTACGCTGGCCCCTCACGTCATACCTTCCATTCGATACGATCCGCTCGAGGACTTCGCGGGGGTTGGCACCGCCGTGCGAATGAGCTTCGCGCTTGCGGTTGGCGCCGATAGTCCGGCCAAAACCTTACCCGAATTCCTGGAACTGGCCCGGCAGAATCCCGATATGGCGGCTTATGGTACGCCGGGAGCAGGCACCGCGATGCATTTCATCGGGGAGCTTCTCGCCCAGCAAAGCGGTGTTCCTCTTACGCATGTTCCGTACCGAGGCGGCTCGGCAGCCGTTACCGACGCCATCGGCGGCACGCTTCCCGCCCTCATTACCACTATGCCCAACTTGCTCCCCATGCATCGCAGTGGCCGGCTGCGCATCCTGGCAATTGCCACGGATGCACCGTCTGCGGCGTTGCCGGGTGTGCCCACCTTCGAGGAGCTAGGGTTCAAAGACCTGGTCGTGACGGAAACGCTTGCGATCTTCGCGCCCAAGAACACTCCTCCCGATACCATCGACAAGATGCACCAGGCCATCGACAAGGCTACCCTCTTACCCAAGGTGGAAAAAGCGCTACAAGAGGCCGAATACGAGGTCTATTCCATCACGCCGGCGGAACTTGATCGACAGATCCGCGAGGGCTACGCCACTTGGCAGAACATCGTCGAACAAACCGGATACAAGCCTGAGGGCTGATAGCGCACGCAGCTTGCGGCCCATGGATAGCGGAACCATTGTTCCGCACCGGGCCGAGCCCGCCGTTTCCCTCTCATGCCGGACAGAGCTCATGCCTCGAAAAAACATCATCATCATCATGTCCGACGAGCACGATCCCCGCGTGCTCGGCTGCGCCGGGCATCCCATCGTCCAGACCCCCAACCTCGACGCGCTGGCCGCGCGAGGTGTTCGATTCCCCAGCGCCTACACGCCCAGCCCGATTTGCGTGCCGGCGCGCGCCGCCTTCGCCACCGGCAGGCGCGTGCATCAGATACGCCATTGGGACAATGCCATGCCTTATACCGGCAGCACGCCGGGCTGGGGGCACGTCCTGCAGCAGCACCGCGTCCGGGTGGAAAGCATCGGCAAACTGCACTATCGCAATGCCGAAGACCCCGCCGGCTTCGATGCCGAGCACATTCCCATGCACGTGGTCGGCGGCCACGGCATGGTCTGGGCGTCGATTCGCGACCCCTACGTGGCCAGCCCCAGCAGCAAGCGCATGCTGGGCGCGCATATTGGCGCGGGCGAATCTTCGTACACCAGCTACGACCGGGAGGTCACGGCTCGGGCGGTGGAATGGTTGCACGCCGCCGGCCGCCACCCCGACCAGTCCTTTGTGCTGTATGTGGGGCTGGTGGCGCCGCACTTCCCGCTGGTGGCGCCGCAGGCCTTCTACGACCTCTACCCGCTCGACAGCCTGCCCGAACCCAAGCTCGCGCCAGCGTCCGGCTACCAGCGCCATCCCTGGGTGGAGGACTACGCCAAGTTCATGGACAACGAAGCAATGTTCGAGAGCCCGCGCGAACGGCTGCAGGCACTGGCGGCCTATTATGGCCTGTGCAGCTTCCTGGACGACAACGTAGGTCAAATCCTGCGCGCGCTCGAACAAGCCGGCCTCGCCAACGACACCACCGTGGTCTACACCTCCGACCATGGCGACAACCTGGGCGCGCGCGGCCTGTGGGGCAAATCCACGCTCTACCAGGAAAGCGTGGGCATTCCGATGCTGCTCGCCGGTCCCGGCGCGGCGCCCGGTGTCTGCCATACACCGGTGGACCTGCTGGATTTGTACCCCACCATCCTCGCCGCCGCCGGCATCCCGCCCGAGCCCTATCTTCAGGACCGTCCGGGACGCGATTTGCGCGAGATCGCGGCGGCTCCGGAGGAGCCCGAGCGCATCGCCTTCAGCGAATACCATGCCGCCGGCAGCAACTCCGCCGGCTTCATGCTGCGCCGGGGACGCTGGAAGCTGCATTATTACGTCGGGCATCCGCCCGAACTGTTCGATCTCGAGCGCGATCCCGAGGAACTCCACAACCTCGCCCCGGATCCGGCGCACGCCGCCATCCTGGCCGATCTGGAAGCCGAGTTGCGTCACATCTGCGACCCCGAGGCGGTCGACGCCCAGGCCAAGGCCGACCAGCGCGCGATGATCGAACGGCTGGGTGGGCCGCAAGCGGCCGCGCGTCTTGGCGCCGGCGGCGCCACGCCGGTGCCGCTTGAAGCCTTGCAGCCCCAGGCAGCTACCGGCTGACGCGCGCCACGACGTCATTCATCGAGGCGGACGCTGCGGCGGGCCTCCGCGCCGGTCAGCGCTGAAACCTCTCCGCCGTGAAGAACCCCGGGCTATCGGGCGGATCTTCTCCGCCATGGCGCGAGGCGCGTCCGACGCGGTTGGCGCACTGGTCGAGACGAACGTCCGTGCAGTAGAGTGAGGCCATGACCCCGCGCCAGCTCAAATACTTCGTCGCCATTGCGCGCTGCGGCAGCATCACCACCGCCGCCAGCCATCTGCATGTGGCCCAGCCGTCGCTCAGCCAGCACATCGCCACGCTGGAAGAAGAGCTGGGCGTGCCGGTGTTCGAACGTCACGCTCGCGGCGTGACGCTCACCGTGGAAGGCCAGCGCCTACTGGAGCGGGCCACCTCGTTGCTGCGCCAGTTCGAACGTTTGCGCGACGACGTGCGCAGGGCGCCCGACGACATCGTGGGCAACGTCAACCTTTGCCTGGTGGACTCCATCGCGCCGCTCTTGACCGTTCCGCTGTTTCGCCGGCTGGCCGAGGTGGCGCCGCGCCTCACCCTCCATCTGAGCACCGGCATCTCGCGAGAGGCTCACGCCCTGGTCGAAGCCCGCCGGGTGGATATCGCCTTGTTGCCCACCGCTTTCGAGCTGCCCCGCCTCGAGGTCATGCCGCTTTTCGAAGAATATTTCCGTGTCTTCGGCACGGCGGAGTGGCTGGCGGCTGACACCAAGCGCCTGCGCTTCGCCGATCTCGCCAGCCTGCCCCTGGCAATACCCGACCGCAGCCACGATTTGCGCAAGATTCTGGAGCGCGCCGCCTTGGCACAAGGAGTGTCGCTCAATGTCCGCTACGAGCTGAATAATGCGGAGGTCGTCTCCAGCGTGGTCAGCGCGGGGCTGGCTTGCGCCATCATGCCGCACAATACTTTCTCCGCCGCTGTCCGCGAACGGTTGATCGTCCACGAACTGATCGAACCCAGCTTGACCCGTGCCCAATCCCTGGTATGGATGACAGACCATCCCCTGACGCCCGCCGGCGAACTCGTGCGCAACACGCTCGTGCATCTGACCCATCAATTCATCGAGGATGGTACGCTGCAGGCCCGTCGCCTCTGAGCCGCCACTCCACTTCCGGAACCCGCCATGCCCCTACCGACCGACTACGCCCCGCTCTCCCCAGACCTTGCGGCCTCCCTCGCGGCGCTTTTGGGCGACGATGCCATCTCGCACGACCCTGCCCGCAACGCCGCCCACGCCGGCGATTGGAGCGAGGCGCCCCATGTACAGCCGCCGATCGTCCTGTTCCCCCGTACGCCAGGGCAAGTGGCCGGCACCCTCCGCCTGTGCCATGAGCATGGCCAGCCCATCGCTGTCCAGGGCGGCCTCACCGGCCTCACCGGCGGCGCCACCCCACAGGCCGGCGAGATCGTGCTCTCGCTTTCCCGGCTCAACGCCATCGAAGACTTCGACACCGTAGGCGGCACCGTGCTGGTGCAGGCCGGCGTCGCGCTCGAAGTCCTGCAACAGCATGTCGAAACCGAAGGTTGGGCCTTTCCCCTCGACCTCGGCGCGCGCGGCTCCTGCCAGGTGGGCGGCAACGCCGCCACCAACGCCGGCGGCAACCGGGTCATCCGCTACGGCACCATGCGCAACCTCGTGCTGGGGCTGGAGGTCGCGCTGCCCGACGGCCGTCTGCTCGATCTTCTCGGGCGCGTCACCAAGAACACCACCGGTGTGGATCTCAAACATCTGTTCATCGGCGCCGAAGGCACACTCGGGATCATCACCCGCCTGACCCTCAAGCTCTCGCCACGCGCCACCGCCACCACCGTGGCGCTCTGTGCGTTACCGTCGTTCCAGGCCGCCACCCGGTTGGTGCGCGAACTGCGTCGCGCCTTGCCGGGTCTGTCCGCCTTCGAGTTGATGTGGCAAGACTTCATGACCGCCAGTTGCGAGGTCTCGCAACTGCGGCCCCCCTTTGGCGATCCCGCGCCGGTCTATGCGCTGGTCGAAACCCAGGGGGTGGACGACGCGGCCGACCGGCAGCAACTGGAGCAGACGCTGGGCCAGGCGCTCGAACACGACATCGTCAGCGACGTCATCGTCGCCCAGTCGCTCGACGACAACCACAGCCTGTGGGCCTACCGCGAATCGGTGGGCGAGCTGCTCGGCCGCCTCAAACCCTTTGCCGCCTTCGACGTTGCGATCCCGGTGGCTCGCATGGGCGATTTCGTCCAGCAAGTGGGCGCGCGGCTCGCCGAGCGCTATCCCGAGCCGCGCCACCTGTTTTTCGGGCACCTGGGCGACGACAATCTGCATCTGCTCACCGGCCCCTATCCGGACGCCGCCGATCTTCATGCCATGGAAGCCGCCGTTTATGCCACGGTAGGCGACTACGGCGGCTCGATCTCGGGCGAGCACGGCGTGGGCGTGGTGAAGAAGCCCTTCCTGCACCATAGCCGCTCCGCCGACGAACTGACCATCATGCGCCAGCTCAAGGCGGTGTTCGACCCCAGAGGCATACTCAACCCCGGACGTATTCTGGATGGGGCGCCTGAACCAGCCCGCTAACCGGCCCGCTCTGTCGCCTCGTTCTGAACCACCCGCCGCAACAGCCGGCGCAACCATTGATGACCGGGATCTTTTTGCAAGCGAGCCGGCCAATGCTGCATCACCACGAAGCTCGAAGTCCGGATAGGCGGGGCGAATACCTGCAACTTCGGTCTCGACAAGCGCAACAAACCTTCCGGGACCACGGCGATCAGATCGGAGTTGGCGACAATCTCCGGAACCGCCAACACGCCAGGGACTTCCAACGCCACCTGGCGCGGGTGCGGCAAGGCCGCGATGGCGTGATCGATGTCGCTCTGGATCGGCCCACTGGCCTTGATCACGCAATGCCGGCAGCGCAAGAAGCCCCGCACTGTGCCCAGTTCCGCCGAAAGCGGATGGCCGGGACGGGCCACCCCAACCACTTTTTGCTCCAACAAGCGGGCCCGATGCAAGGATTTCTCGGCTTCCCATGGCGTGCCGATGGCCAGATCCAGGCTGCCATTGTCCAACTCCTGACGTATCGCAAAGGCATTGCCACGCATGATGTCGAACCGTACGTAGGCGGCTTCTCCCTCGCAGGCCATCAACAGACGAGGCAATAGCAGGACTTCAGCCAAATCGATCATATGAATCCGGAATTTGCGCCGGGATACCGTGGGATCGAAGGCATCGACGGGCGCCTGGATGCGCTCCAGATCGAGAAGGATGCGGTCAATGTCGTCGACCAGAGCCGCCGCCAACGGGGTCGGGATCAAACGGCTACCGGCGCGAATGAACAGAGGGTCGCCATAGTGCCGGCGCAGGCACGCCAGGGAGTAACTGGCGGTGGACTGCGAGACGCCCAGTTCCCGCGCGGCCGCGGTTACCGAACCCCGGCGCACCAGACTCTGGAAAACCCGTAGCAGCGGGATATCGATCATGGCCGACTTCATCGAAAAATTCGATGATGTTTATTGAAAAATCGATATTATCGCTTCCGTTCCTCGTTCCTAGAATGACGTCTCCTTTTTCCTTTATTCCATCGTCGGAAAGGAGAGCGCCTTGAAACATACCGTACGCCGTTCCCTGCCTTTTGCACTCGCGAGCCTTGCGGCCTGGTTTGTCCTGGCTTTACCTCTGCCGGCGTCGGCCGCCGACGCCAGCCCGTATCCGGCGCGGCCGGTCAAGCTATTGGTGGGCGCCCCCGCGGGCAGTCCGCCCGACACCGTGGCCCGCACCTTCATCGAAGGCCTCTCACCCTTGCTGGGCCAACCCGTCATCGTCGAGAACCGGCCCGGCGCAGGGACGATGATCGCCGCCGAGAGCGCCGCCCGCACCAGGCCGGACGGATATACGCTGCATCTTTCCACCGTGGCCAATGCGATCAACCAGACCATGATGCCGCGCGAGAACTTCGATTTCGATACCAGTTTCGAGCACATCGCCCGGGTAGGCTCCGGCGGCTCCGTCCTTATCGTAAGGGCGGACAGCGCCATACAATCGCTCCAGGATCTCACGGCACAGGCCAAGGCCCGGCCAGCGGCCTTGAACTACGGTAGCTCGGGCGTGGGCACCTCCAGTCATCTGGCCATGGAGCTTCTGAAGTCGCGCCAAGGTGTCGATCTCACCCACGTTCCCTATCAGAACCAGCAACTGGTCACCGACCTTCTCGGCGGCGCAATCGACGTGATGTTCATCAACACCGACGCCGCCCTGCCCATGATCGAGTCCGGCAAAGTGCGTGCCCTGGGCGTGACCACGGCCTCCCGCCTGGAGTCCCTGCCCGACGTCCCCACACTGGCGGAACAAGGACTGCCCGACTATGAAGTCACGACATGGGTGGGCATCTCCGCCCCTGCCGGCCTGGCTCCGCAGGTGCGCGACATCCTGGAGGCGGCGATCCTCAAGGCCGCCGCGAATCCGGCGTTCATCGAGAAACAAAAGTTCATGGGTAGCAGGGCCAGTCCGCTACCCAGCGACGACTTCACACGCTTCGTACATGATGAATCGGCCAAATGGGCCGCCGTGATCCGCAACGCCGGTCTCAAGGCGCAATGATCCCGCAACCCCCTTGCTCCCCAGTCATGCACAAAACCATTGCCCTTGGTCCTTTCGCTCTGGAATCCGGCATCGAGCTGCCCGACGTCGTCGTGGCCTATACCGAGTTCGGCACGTTCGATCCGGCCCACAACAACGCCGTGCTCGTTACCCATGGCTACACCAGCGGCCCCGCCATGCTGGAACCAGGCCCTCTCACCGCGGAGGGCGCATGGGACGGTTTCCTGCAGCCAGATGGCGCGCTCGATCCGCGATTCTGGCATGTAATTTGTATGAACATGCTGGGCTCGTCTTATGGCACCACCGGCCCGAACACCCTCAACCCCGCTACGGGCCAAACCTGGGGGCCCGGCTTCCCGGCCATTACCTTGCGCGATATCGTCGCGGTGCAACGGCTGGCCCTGAAGAAGCTCGGTGTGCCGCATCTGCGCGCCGTCGTCGGCCCCTCCTATGGCGGCTTCCAGGCATTGCAATGGGCGCTCGATTATCCCGACGACGTGGACGCTATCGGGGTGATCGTGTCCGGCTTGTCGACACCGCCTGGCCTGAGCGCCGAATCCCAACGCAGGGCCCTGGCGGCCCTACCCGGCTGGCAGGGCGGCTGGCATGGGTGGACGCCGGTCATGATCGAGTCGATGACGGCACTACGATTGAATACATTGCGCGCCTATGGGCTTGAAAGGTTCTATCAAGACCAATTCGCATCCACGGGAGAATGCCAGGCCCACCTCCAGGCCGCCAGCCGTGCCTGGGCCGAACAATTCGATGCCAATAGCCTGGTCATCCTGGCTGGCGCAGCGGAAGCCTTCGATAGCCGCCCCCTCCTGGACCGGCTTCGCGCCAAAACGCTAATCATGCAGTGCTCCACCGACGCCTTGTTTCCGCCGGACCCACAAACGCCTGTGCTCCTGGAACGGGCCAACATACCGGAATTCCGCTATCGTGTGTTGGAAAGCCCCTACGGCCACCTCGCTTCCGGCATCGAATGGCGGCAAGTGGACCAGGAGCTTCATTGGTTGCTGGAGCCCCGTGCGTGCCGCCTACCGCCGGAGATCAAAGCAGTTTCTTGATGCGCAACAGCACGTACACCAGCAGGCACAAGCCGAGCATCAGCCCCATCACCGGATAGAACGACGCCCGCAGGCCGGGCAGGTCGGCCATGTTCATGCCCATGATGCCGGTAATCAGCGTCATGGGCAGGAAAAAGATAGTCACGACCGACAGCATGTTCAGGTTGCGGGCGTTGCGATCGGCCACATGTGCCGTCTGCTCGTCCTGCACCACCCGGGCCCGGTTCGACAGGCTGTCCACCAGATCGAGCGAATGGGTGAGGTCTTCGTAGTGCCCTTCGATCACCTCGCGATGCGCCGCGAGCATGCCTTCGGGCGCCTTGCGCAGCATGTGGTACAGCTCGAGCTTTTCTTGGTTGAAGGAACGGCGGATGCGATTGCACAGGATGCGGATGCGGCCGATCGACTTATCGCCCGGCAGATCCTGGTCGCTGATGATCAGCTCTTCCAAAGCGTCGACCTCGACCGATAGCCGTTCGATGGCCTGGTCGATGAAGAGCGAACGCACGTCGATCAGCTCATGGAAAATCTGCGCGGGAGTGCGCGGCGCAAACTGCCGCCTCTGCATACGATGCCGCAGTTCGTCGAACGTCTTGAGCGGCGCATAGCCGCCGGTGATCAGCACCTGTTCCGTGAGGTAGCACCAGAACGTCTGGAAGCGCGGGTTCTCGTCGTCCGAACTGAGCTGGAAGTCCGATAACTTGAACAACAAACCGTCCTCGAAGATGGTCACTACGTCCTGGCGCGCCACCGCGGAGTGCCTGCGCAGCGTGGAACGGATGTCCCGGGGCAGGAACGGCCAGTTCTCCAGCCAGCGGATGACCTTGCGATCCGCCAGATTCACGTGCAGCCACAACATCCCTCTGGCGCCGGCCAGATACGGCTGCAAATCTCCCGGCGCCACGGCGGCCCCTTCTCCGTCATCGCCGACAGCCCAAGCCAGGATCACACCCTCCGCGGGCAGCTCGTGACGGTCCGTGCCTTGACTCTCCATGAATTTCGATGCTCCTCGAAAAAGCCGGCTCTCATCCCCCGGCGCTCTGCGGCTCGGCACAGCCGTCTTCGCGGTCGCAAGCCACACGATCCGGTCGCTTGCGCCATCATAGTCGAGGGGGCGTGAGTCTTGCCGCCAGGCGGCATGGGCATCATTTTTTCCGATGACCCAGCGCAAGACTTCTCTATTACCGCCACTCGCGCCGTAGGTCTTACGATGGCCTGCAGGCTTCAATCAGCCCAGGACATAACGACAAGGAGACCCGCATGCACGCCAGCACCCGACAAGCATCCCCGCAAGCTTCCCATCGACCGGACGCCCAGCGGCGGCGGCTGTTGCAGGGCGCCACGGCCCTGGCCGCCGCCACGCTGATGCCGCTCGGCGCCCGGGCGCGCGATGGATTCCCGGAACGCCAATTGAATTTGGTGGTTCCTTTCGTGCCGGGCGGGCCGGTGGACATCACCGGCCGCGCCCTGGCCGACCCGCTGGGCCGGCAATTGCACCAGAACGTCATCGTCGTCAACAAGGCCGGGGCCGGCGGCAATATCGGCGCCGAAGACGTCGCCTCCAGCCGGCCCGACGGCCATACCCTGCTGCTGGCCCTGGATTCCATGCTGACCGTAAACCCGTACTTCTATGGCGACGGCACCCGCGTTCCTGCTCTGGAGCCCGTCGGCCAAATCGGCGAGCTCTCCAGCGTACTGGTCGTCAATGCCCGCTCGCCGATCAAGTCGGTGGCGGATTTTCTCGCTCACGGCCGCGAACGCCCCCTCACCGCGGGTTCGGGCGGTAACGCCACGGCCGGTCATCTGTATGCCGAATGGCTGAACCGCGACTTCGGCGTCCAGCTCACCCATGTGCCTTACAAAGGCCTGAATCCCGCCGTCCAGGATCTGCTGGCAGGCAACATCGATTGCATCGTAGCGCTCATTCCCGGCGTGCTGCCCCATATCCAGGCCGGCACCCTGCTGCCACTGGGGCTCACTTCCGAGCGGCCCCAGCCGCTGTTGCCGGACGTGCCCGCCTTGTCGGCCCAGGGGCTGGATGGCTTCTCCGGCGCCTCCTGGCTCACGCTGATGGTGCCGAAGGATGTGCCCAACCCCGTGAAAGCGACTTTGGCCGAGGCCTTGTCGGCATCATTGGCGGAACCCGCCACGATCGAACGATTGCGCACGGCCGGCATCGACCCCTTCTTCCAGCCCGCCGACGCCGTCGAGGCGCGGATCCAGGGCGAGACGCGGCAGTGGGAGAGCCTGCTGGCCAACTTGAAGCAAGCCGGCGCCTGATCCGCAAACGAAGGAAATAACGATGCGCGTTGAACGACCCAACATCCTGTTGTTGATGGCGGACCAGCTGACCGCCTTCGCCTTGCGGCTGTATGGCAATGGCGTCTGCCGCACGCCCAATCTCGACCGGCTGGCGTCGCGTGCCACCCGCTTTGCCAATATGTATTGCAACTTCCCGCTGTGCGCGCCATCGAGGGTGGCGATGCTGACGGGCCGCCTGCCCAGCCGGGTGGGCGTGTACGACAATGCCTCGGAGTTCTCCGCCGAGACGCCGACCTTCCTGCATCACCTGACGCTCGCCGGCTACTCGACCACCCTGTCGGGAAAAATGCACTTTGTCGGCCCCGACCAGCAGCATGGATTCCAGGAACGGCTGACCACCGACATCTACCCCTCCGACTTCGGCTGGACGCCGGATTGGCGCCAGGAGATTCCGATCGCGCCCACCGGCATGAATATGCGCAGCGTGGTGGAAGCCGGCGAGTGCCGGCGCAGCCTGCAGATCGATTACGACGATGACGTCGTCCACCAGGGCATCCAGAAGATCTACGATCTCGGGCGCCTGGAACGGGATCGGCCTTTCTTCCTGGCGGTCTCGCTCACCCACCCGCACAATCCCTACGTGGCCACCTCGGAGTACCTCGACCTCTACCGTGCCGCCGACATCGACATGCCCAAGGTGCCATCGATCCCGCTGCACCGCCTGGATCGGCACAGCCAGCGGCTCTGGTACATGTTCCGTCAAGACGAGCATGATGTGGACGAAGGCCACGTACGAGCCGCCCGCCATGCCTATTACGCCATGGTCAGCTATGTCGATGCCCATGTCGGCCGGCTGCTCGACGCCCTCGACGCCATGGACCTGCGAGAGTCAACCGCGGTGATCTTCACCTCCGACCACGGCGATATGCTGGGCGAGCGCGGCCTCTGGTATAAATGGGTACATTTCGATCCGGCCATCCGCATACCCCTGCTGCTGTCGCTGCCGGGACAGCAGCACGCCGCGGTCTCCGACAAACTCGTGTCGCTGGTGGACATCTTCCCCACCATCCTCGATCTGGCCGGCATCAAGCCCGATGCCGAGACCCTCGCGGGGTTGGAGGGCCGCTCTTTGATACGCCCCGGCGCGAAGGCGCCCGAGCCCGGCGACGCGGTGTTTGGCGAAATGAATGGCGAAGGCGCCCACGCTCCCTGCCTGATGGTGCGGGAAGACCGCTGGAAACTGATCTTCGCCGAAGGCGACCCCCTTCAGCTCTACGATCTGCAGCACGACCCCCACGAAACCCGCAATCTCGCCGGCCAACCCGAGGTGGCGGCGATCCAGTCGCGGTTGCTGGCGCGGCTGCGCGACACCTGGGATCCCGGCACCCTGCACACCAGGATTCTGGAAAGCCAGGCGCGACGGCGCCTGGTTCAGCAAAGCCGCCTGGCCGGCGACTTTCGCGCCTGGGATTTTCAGCCCTTCACCGACGCCAGCCAGCAGTATGTTCGCGCCGGCGCCCGCTCCAGCCCCGCGGTGGTCAAGGGACGTTTGCGCTATCCGCCCGTGGATCCCACGGAAGTACAGCATCCCCGTCCCGCCGATGCACGATTACCCCGCTAACGGGACCATGCCAAGAAACCGCGGTGGCGAGACCGACGAGGCCGAATCCAAGGTAGCCGAAGGCTCCCGGGACGGGTCGCGGAGACGTTCCGGCCGAAAGGCCGGAGTTCTTCATCAGGGATCGCCCCCCACGGGTCGACCATATCTGGAGGATGACATCATGAAACGACGTACTTTGCTGAAAGGCGCGACCTTCGCTGCCGGAGTCTGGGCGGTTGGTGCCGCGCGAGCGGCCAACTTTCCCGATCGAGCCCTGCAATGGACTGTTCCGTATCCCCCCGGAGGCGCCACCGACTCGGTGGCCCGCGCCATCGGCACCGCGATGAGCGCCGATCTGGGCCATCCCGTGGTCATCGTCAACCGGCCCGGCGGCGCCACCAACATCGGCACGGAAGCCGTGATCCAGGCGCCGGCCGATGGCCATACCTTTCTGTTGGCGGTGCCGCCCCTGGTCGTCAACCCCGCCCTGTATCCCGACCTGGGCTACGATCCGATGCGCGCCCTCCGGGGCGTGGGCCTGGTCGCCCTGAACCCCAATGTGCTGGTCGTACCCCGCGACTCGCCCTTCACGACGCCGCAGGAGCTTTTCCAGGCGGCGCGCGAGCGGCCGGATACCGTTACCATCGCCTCGCCGGGGATAGGCACGGTGCCCCACCTGGTCAGTCTGTTGATCGGCCAGGAGCTCGACGTACAGGTGGTGCCGGTGCCGTACAAGGGCAGCGCGGCCCTGTTGCCCGACCTGATCTCCGGCCGGGTGGACGCCGCCATGGATAATCTCTTCGCCCAGGCTACCCATGTGAAGAACGGATCGGTGCGGGCGCTGGCCACGCTGGGCGACACCCGTTCGCCGCTCCTGCCCGACGTGCCCAGTATGACCGAACTCGGCCTCAGCGAACTCTCCGGAATGGGCTGGATCGGCCTGGCCGTACGCAGCGACACGCCCGATGATCGTGTGGCCCGCCTCGAACGCGCCCTGCTGCAAGCTGCCCGGGACCCCGCCAACATCGCTCGGCTGGAAGCGATGGGCCTGCAAGTTCAGCCGGAAGATAGGCAAGCTTTCCAGGCCAGGCTGGACCGCGAGGCGGAGCTCTGGCAATCGACGGTCAGGCGCGCCAACGTTACCGTGGGGTGAACAGGGCTTGCGCACCGCTGCCGCAAACCTCGTGCACCAATTCCCGCACGCGCAGCACGTCGTGTGGTGCTTCCTGCTGGCGGCGGGTGGCGGTGACGAGCTCGCGCGTGAATACCGGATTGCGCAGGGGCGCGGCCGATAGCAGGCCCTGCTCGAACTCCGTTTGATATGCCATGCGCGCCAACAGGGTATAGCCGACTCCCTGCGACACCAAATGCTTGATCTCGGCCACCGAATCCAGGGTGGCGCGGCGCGTGAGCGGCGTGCGCGCCCGCCGGGCCTGGCCCTCGATCAGACGCGTGAGTCCGTGTTTGGCGCTCGGCAGAATCAGGGGGTAGCCGCCCAATTGGTCGAACTCCACCGGCGCTGAAAAATCCAGCGCCCGGGGCGGCCCCACGAGGTTGATGGTATCGGTGGACAAAGCGCGGACATCCAGCGAGCGCAGCGGCTGGACCGCAAAGAGCACACCGATCTCCAGCCGGCCGGCCTTGAGCCACTCCAGCAAGTGGCCCGACATGCTTTCGATGATTTCCACCACGACCCCCGCCTCGCTCTGCGCTCGCGCAAGCAGCTGCGCGGCAAAGGTTCGCGTGAGGCCGTTGGGAATGCCCACCCTGACGATGCGCGGCGTCGGCGGCGCGGCCTGGTGCCGGCGCTTGAGATCGTCGACCGCGCTCAGGACGGCAAGCGCATCGCGGAGCACCGCTTCGCCGCTATCGGTAAGACTGACGCCGCGCGGCGAACGATGGAACAACACCGTGCCCAGCTCCGCCTCCAGCGCCTTGATCTGCGCGGTAAGCGCCGGCTGCACGATATGCAGCGCCGCCGCGGCCCGGGTGATGCTGCGGCGGCGGGCCGTTTCCACGAAATAGCGCAGTTGGCGCAATTCCATGGCGTCAGCGACCGACGGCTGGGCGCATGGCGCACCGCCACGCGGTTCGCGAAGAGGAAAGCGGTTTGCAACACCATCTCGGCTGGCACATGGTGGACACCTCCTGTCCGAAGGGTAAGGGGTCCGTGGACGTCGGGCAAGCGCCGGCTTCGTCCCGGGTGACGGGGCATGCGCCTGGGCACGTGGTCAAATGGGGCTGAGTTCCCTCACTCCGGATCGCGATGATTTATGAGAAGATGATGCGTTTTGCATTCTATCTTCCGCGCCCTCTATGGCCGCCCCGCGCGTCGGGTCCTGCCATCGCGCGCCACCGCCGCCATGCCCCAGCAATACGAAGACCTCATGCGCCATGTCTATGAACATGGCATCGCCAAGACCGACCGCACCGGCACCGGCACCCGCTCGGTGTTCGGCCACCAGATGCGCTTCGACCTTGCCCAGGGTTTTCCGCTGGTCACCACCAAAAAGCTGCATCTGCGCAGCATCATTCTCGAACTGCTCTGGTTTCTGCGCGGCGAGGCCAACGTGCGCTGGCTGCAGGAGCGCGGCGTGAGCATTTGGGATGAATGGGCGCGCGAGGACGGTTCGCTGGGCCCGATCTACGGCGTGCAGTGGCGTTCCTGGCCCAGACCCGACGGCGGGCACATCGACCAGATCACGCAAGTGCTCGAGCAGATCCGCATCCATCCCGATTCTCGCCGGCTGATCGTCTCGGCCTGGAACGTGGCCGACATCCCGAACATGGCGCTGCCGCCCTGCCACGCGCTGTTCCAGTTCTACGTGGCCGGGGGCCGGCTGTCGTGCCAGCTCTACCAGCGTTCGGCGGATATTTTCCTGGGGGTGCCGTTCAACATCGCCAGCTATGCCCTGCTCACCCATATGGTGGCGCAGCAATGCGATCTCCTGCCCGGCGACTTCATCTGGACGGGCGGCGACTGTCATCTGTACCAGAATCATTTCGAGCAGGTCGAGACCCAGCTGGCGCGCGCGCCGTTTCCTTATCCCCGCCTGGAGATCCGGCGCCGGCCGCCCAGTCTGTTCGACTACGAACTCGAGGATTTCGAGATCATCGATTATCAAAGCCATCCGCATATCAAGGCGCCGGTGGCGGTCTGACCGAATCGATTGCCAGTGAACCCGCCCTTGCCCCGCCTCTCCCTGATCGTCGCCTACGCCCGCAACCGCACCATAGGCCGCGACAACCAGCTCCCCTGGCGGCTGCCACCCGATCTCGCCCACTTCAAGCGCACCACCCTGGGCCACCCCGTCATCATGGGCCGCCGCACCTGGGAATCCTTGCCGCGCGCCTTGCCTGGCCGGCTCAATATCGTCATCAGCCGGAATCCCGCTTACGAGGCGCCCGGCGCCACCGTCACCGGAAGCCTGGAACACGCGCTGGCGGCCGCGGGCGAGGCCGACGAGGTGTTCGTCATTGGCGGCGAGCAGTTGTACCGGCTGGCGCTGCCACTCGCCCGGCGCGTGGTCGCCACCGAGCTGGGCGTGGACGTGGCCGGCGATGCGGTGTTTCCCAAGCTTCCTCCGGGCTGGGTGGAAACCGAACGCCTGTCCCAACCCGCGCATGACGGGCTGCCCTACGATTTCGTGACATATCTGCGACAAAACTGACCCTCGGGGGCGGCGTACCACGCTTTCCATTTCGCCGTCGCCCACGATGATGCGCCCAGTCTTGAATGCCCGGCGCCGAGACTTTCGAGACAAATGAGACTGGGCAACCCCCGGCATCTTTGACACACTCGGTCCTATGAGGCCATCCATTCGGGATGTACCGGCGCGCCCCCGCGCCCGCGCCTGCTTTCCGTGTCGCAGTATCGTCTGGAGTCCCGATCATGTGTTCCCCTCTGCGTCGGGGCGGCCCCGGCCTGGCGGTCGCCTGCACCCTGGCTGTGCTGCACGGCTGCGGTGGCGACGACGATCAGAACATCCAACCCATGGTGCCCATGGCGGCCGCCACCTGCGCCCAGACCCCGGTGGTGACGGCGCGCAGCGGCTATCCGGTGCACGACATGCGCAACCGCCCCATCGACGAGGCGGCGCAATGCGAGGTGGCGGCCTATTACCTGGCGGGCTATGCGATTCTTTCGTCTTCCGATACGGATCCCTGGAACGCTCCGGATGCGCTGGCCACCTTGAAACTGCCACCGTCCGCCCCAGGTCGGGACTCAACGTATCACGCAGCCTCGCGTCCGGCATCGGCCCTTGAGCCGGGAAAGCCCTTGAAGCCCGCCGCCGCTCACCGCGGCTTCGTTTATGCCAAAGCTCCAGAGGGTTACGGCGAGCCGTGGCTATGTGTGACACCGCGCTTGGCACCCGCGCGGTTGGAGCAGGGGCTGGACGATTGCCTGGCGGGCCTGCGCGCGGCTGCCGCCAACGCCACGCACCTGACGGCGGAGGCTGCCACTGCCCCGGGCCAACCAGGCCCGAAACTCTGACCCCACTCGGACCGCTGCCAACGTCCGATCGACACCTCCTTCGGGATAGCGGCCAGTCGCCGAAAACCATCCGGCCAGGTCTCGACCGGCGCGTGGCGTCATATTTCTGCCATCGTCGTGCCATCATGCTGCCACACGGCATTCGTATCGTGCGCGGGTTAATCGGTTTTTCGACCCGCCACGATACAGGATGCAGCAATGAGCGCCTTCGATCTCGACGACCTCCCCACCAACCCCACCCAGAACACCCATTTCAACGACGTCGTCAAGCGCGCGGTATCCCGCCGCGGCTTCATGAAAACCGGCCTGGGCCTCGGCGCCCTGGGCTTCATGGGCGGCACGCTTGCAGCCTGTGGCGGCAGCGATGACGACGGCCCGTCGGATGACGGTGGCGGCGCCACGCCGCCTACAGAGCCGCTGCTCGGCTTCGCCGCGGTGGCGATGAGCACGGCCGACACGATCGAAGTTCCGGCGGGCTATCGCCATCAGATCATCACCCGCTGGGGCGACCCGCTGTTCGCCAACAGCCCGGCCTGGCGCGGCGATGCGCGCGACGACGCCGCGGCACAGGCGCTGCAAGTGGGCGATAACCACGACGGCATGCACTTCTTCCCGCTGCGCGACGGCGAGAGCGAAGAGGGTTTGCTGGTGATGAACCACGAATACTTCAACCCCGAGTATTTTTTCCCGCCCGAGGTCGAGCCCGGCGGCGCGAACTGGTCGCTGGACTGGATCCGCAAAGGCCAGAACGCCCATGGCATCTCGGTGGTGCACGTGCGCCGCCAGCCCGGCGGCGAATGGCAGGTGGTCGTCCCCTCGCGCTACAACCGCCGCCTGCATGGCAACAGCCCGATGAGCCTGACCGGCCCCGCCGCCGGCCATACCCTCATGCAGACCAAGGCCGACCCGACCGGCCAGATGGCGCTGGGTACGCTCAACAACTGTGGCAACGGCTACACCTTGTGGGGCACCTACCTCACCTGTGAGGAGAACTTCAACGGCTACTTCGGCACCCTCACCGAAGGCGATACGCGGGATGCCAACCATCGCCGCTATGGCCTGCCGGCCGGCCGCTCGGGCTACAACTGGGAAGACCTGGACGAGCGCTTCGACTATAAAAAAGAACCCAATGAAGCCAACCGCTTCGGCTGGATCGTCGAGATCGATCCCTTCGATCCATCGTCCACTCCCAAGAAACGTACCGCACTCGGCCGCATCAAGCACGAGAACGCCGCGCAAACCCTGGCCGCCGACAATCGCGTGGTGGTTTACATGGGCGACGACCAGGCCAACGATTACGTCTACAAATTCGTGTCGGACGATAAGTACGTGGAAGGCAATATGGCCGCCAACCGCAACCTGTTGGAGAGCGGCAAGCTTTATGTCGCCCGCTTCCATGACGGCGCCGCCAGTGGCGACATGATGGGCAACGGCGAGTGGATTCTGCTCGAGCGTGCCACCCGCACGACCGACGGCCGCACCCTGGGCGATATTTTTGCCACCCAGGCCGAGCTGCTGATCAAGACCCGCCTGGCGGCCGACGCCGTGGGCGCGACGCCGATGGACCGGCCCGAGTGGGTTACCGTGCATCCCGACAACGGCGATGTCTACCTCACGCTCACCAACAATAGCAGCCGCAAGGAAGGCGATACCAACGACGCCAACCCGCGTGCCGCCAACGTCTACGGCCAAATCATCCGCTGGCGCGAAGCGGGCGGCGACGCCGCCGCGCTGACGTTCGAATGGGACTTGTACGTGCTGGCCGGCAACCCGATCGTGCACGCCACCGGCCTGATGAAAGGTTCGGACAATGTGACGACCGAAAACCTGTTCAACAGCCCCGACGGCCTCGCCTTCGACGCCGACGGACGCCTGTGGATCCAGACCGACGGCAACTTCTCCAACGCCGGCGCCTACGCCGGCATGGGCAACAACCAGATGCTGATCGGCGACCCCGAAAGCGGTGAAATCCGCCGCTTCCTGGTCGGTCCCTCGGGCTGCGAGGTCACGGGCATCACCTGGACGCCCGACCAGAAGACGGTGTTCGTCAACATCCAGCACCCGGGCGAGTACGGCAGCCACCCGCGCCGCCCCGACGTCGGCCCCGGGCAGGACGCACTGGCGTTCTCCAAGTGGCCCGAAGCCTCCGGCGGCCGTCCGCGCTCGGCCACCGTGGTGATCTGGAAGGAAGACGGCGGCAAGGTCGGTACCTGATCCGCGACGCAAACCCTAGCGAAACGGCCCCGGGGCCCGTTCAGGCCAGCAAGCCCGAACGCTCGATGAACTCGCCGGTACGCCGCAAATGCGCGCCCAGCAGTTCGCAGGCCAGATCGGCCTGGCGCGACAGCGCCGCGTCGCGCAACGCGCGGTGCTCATCCTGGACGCCGCCCCGGTCGCCGGACTCCTGCCAACGCCGCGCCAGAATGGGGCGGCGATAGCGTTCGGTCTGGCCATACAGGGTGGCGGACAATTCTCGCAACCAGCGCGATGAGGCGCCGCTGATCAGCGCCTCGTGGAATTGCCGGTGGCGCTCTTCGAGCATTTCGATGGCCGGCTCTTCGCTTCGCCCGGCCTCGACCGCGAGGCGTGCCGACTGGCGCTCCAGGGCATGAAAGGAAATGTCCACCCGTTCTTCCCAGGCCTCGTCGCCCCGCGCCAGCGAATCGCGCAAGGCCGCGGTTTCGAGTAGCACGCGGGTTTGAATGGCGTCCCACATTTCGGTTAGCGAGACCTCCGCCACGCGATAACCCCGCAGCGCGGTGGCGGTGACCAGCCGCTCGGCCTGCAGCCTGGCCAGGGCTTCGCGCAATGGCGAAAAGCTCAGGCCGTAACGCTCCTTCAGCCCTTCGAAGCGCAAGGGTATGTCGGGCTCCAGCGTGCCGTTGAGAATGTCGCGCCGCAAATTGCGATAGGCCTGCTCCGACAACGGCAGGCCCCGCTCGGCGCGCGCGCCATCGAGGGTCGAGCCCGCACCGGACACATCCGAAACGGCAAAAGGATAGGAAAAGGCCATGATGACGAAAAAAAGAAGTGGCGACGCCATGTTGCCACAAACTATTTTCGAAAATCAAATAATTATCGCAAATATAATAGGCTGTCGGCGTCGCGCGACGCCAGGCACCGCAACCCGCCCGCGGCGGCGCGCATGCGGCTGCGGGCCAATAACCGCTCGACACCGGGTACATTAAAACCTTGTTTCAACTCAACCCGCCAGCTCGCAAGCATGGTTACCATAGCGACACCTGCCCTGTGCCGCCTGGGGCGCGTACGCCTCGGCGGCCAAGCCCGCGGCATCCAGCGTTGTAGCATTACCAGCCCCATAGCTGCAGTTCATCCCACGGAGACACGCCTCATGTCACGTATTGCCATGACTTCCTTGTTCGCCACCGGCCTGGCCCTGGCAACGCCGGCCCTTGCCGCCGACAAACCGGTCGATATCGGCTTCATCACCACTCTCTCGACACCCGCCGGCTATATCGGCGAAGACGAACGCGATGGCTTCATGCTGGCCGTCAAACAAGGCGGCGGCAAGCTGGGCGGCGTGCCGGTCAATGTTATCGTCGAAGACGACGCGCTCAAGCCCGCCAACGGCAAGCAGATCGCCGACAAAATGGTACAGAGCGGCGTGCGCCTGTTCACCGGCATCAACTTCTCCAACGTCCTCACGGCCGTGGCCCCCACGGTGCTCGGCGCGGGCGGCTATTACGTCAGCCTCAACGCCGGCCCGTCCAACTTCGCCGGCAAAAACTGCAACGCCAACTATTTCTCGGTGGCGTTCCAGAACGACTCCTACAGCGATACCGCCGGCCTGGCCGCCAACGACATGGGCTACAAGCGCATGGTCATCATGGCGCCCAACTACCAGGCCGGCCGCGATGCGCTCAACGGCTTCAAGGCAACGTACGAGGGCGAGATCCTGGCCGAGATCTACACCAAGCTCGACCAGAACGACTTCTCCGTCGAACTCGCGCGCATCCGCTCGCTCAATCCCGACGCCATCTTCCAGTTCCACCCCGGCGGCGCCGGCATCAACCTGGCCAAGCAATTCGCCAACTCGGGGCTGTCCGGCAAGATCCCCATGATCACGCCGGTGTATTCGATGGATCGCCGCATGCTCGCCGCCACCGGCGACGCCGGCAAGGGCTACTACACCGTGGCGCTCTGGAGCGCCGACCTCGACAACGCCGAGAACAAGCAGTTCGTCGATAGCTTCGTGAAGGAATACGGCCGCATTCCCACCGATTACGCCGCCACGTCGTACGACACCGCGCTGCTGATCGGTTCGGCGCTCGAGGCGGTGGACGGCGACATCCAGGGCCGGGCCGACGACTTCCGCGCCGCCCTGCGCAAGGCCGACTTCCCCACCGTGCGCGGCAAGTTCGCCTTCGCCAACAACCAGCACCCGATCCAGGATTGGTATCTCCTGCATATCGAGCCGGATGCCGAGGGCAAGCTCGACTATAAAACCGTACGCAAAATCGCCACCGACCACAGCGATCCGCACGGCAAGGAGTGCTCGCTCTAATCGCGTTCCGGCGGCGCACCGCCGCCACTCCGGCTCCGCACCGGTCACCCGGTGCGGAGCCGTCGTCATCCTGCGCGCGGTCCAAACCTCCGCCAGGCGCGCCCCGTTTCCCGGCAGTCTCCATCTGAACCCCATGCATCCCCCCGCCCCCAGGCGTCCGGCCCGCGATCCCGCCTCCGCCACGCGCAGCCACCGTTCTCCCGATCATCCGGCCAGGATCCTTCGCCGGCCCCTCCAGGAGTCATACCGGCCATGCTGATGTTCCTCGAGCAAGTTCTCAACGGCCTGCAATACAGCGCCCTGCTGTTCCTGCTGGCATCCGGCCTGACGCTGGTGTTCGGCATCATGAACGTCATCAACCTCGCCCATGGTTCGTTCTACATGGTGGGGGCGTTCTGCGCGGCCGTCGCCACCATGTCCACCGGCTCGTTCCTGGCGGGGATCGTCGCCGCCGTGCTGGGCGCGGGCCTCTACGGCCTGATCATCGAATTGCTGGTGATCCGCCACCTTTACCGCCGCGACCACCTCGACCAGGTACTCGCCACCATCGGCGTCAGCCTGTTCACCAACGAGCTGGTGAGTATCGTCTTCGGCCGCAGCCCGCCCTTCATGGACATCCCCGCGTTCCTGGCCGGCTCGGTCCAGGTGCTGCCCGGCCTCTTTTATCCGATCATGCGCCTCGCCTTCATCGTGGTGGGGATCATCGTGGCCCTGGGCCTGTGGTGGCTGATCTCGCGCACCCGGGTGGGCATGCTGGTGCGCGCAGGCGCCGACGACCGCGAGATGGTCGACGCGCTGGGCATCGACATCCAGCGGCTGTTCACCCTGGTCTTCACCCTTGGCGCTTTGCTCTGCGGCGTGGCGGCGGTGATGGCCGCGCCTTTGCTGGCGGTCGAGATCGGCATGGGCGAACGCATCCTGATAACCACCCTGGTGGTCATCGTCGTCGGCGGCCTGGGTTCGGTGCGCGGCGCCCTTGTGGGCGCGCTGCTGGTCGGCATGGTCGACGCCCTGGGGCGCGCCTACATACCTCAATGGATGTATTCGCTGTTTCCGCCCGAAATCAGCGACAGCCTGAGTTCGAGCCTGGTCTCGGCCAGCATTTACATCCTGATGGCGCTCGTATTGCTCGTGCGTCCGCGCGGCTTGCTGCCGGCCCAGAACTGAGGAAGCGCCATGAGCCAACTCCTGACTCGCAAGAATATTCTGCATGCCATCGGGCTGCTGTTGTTCGTTCTGGTGCCGACCATCGCCGACGCCACCAGCGAACCCTACATCGTCAACATGATCACCCGCCTGGTGATCTACGCCATCGCCGCGGTCAGCCTCGATCTCGTGCTGGGCTATGGCGCCCTGGTCAGCTTCGGTCACTCGGCGTTCTTCGGCCTGGGCGGCTACGTCATCGGCATCATCGGATTCCATATCGCCAACGATGGCGGCCTGTTCGGCTGGGAAGGCAGCAACGCCGCCCTGGTGCTCTGGCCGATCGCCATGCTGGCCTGCGCCCTGCTGGGCCTGATCATCGGCTTCCTGTCGCTGCGCACCTCCGGCGTGCAGTTCATCTTCATCACCCTCGCCTTCAGCCAGATGCTGTACTTCGTGCTGGTGGGGCTGATGATCTACGGCGGCGACGACGGCATGATGATCGACCAGCGCAACACCTTCCCGGGGCTCGACCTCACCCGCGACAGTACCTATTACTACTTCTGCCTGGCCGTGCTGGTGATCTGGGTCTACCTGTGCCGGCGCATCGTCAACTCGCGCTTTGGCCTGGCCCTGCGCGGCCTCAAGCAAAACCAGCGCCGCAGCGTGGCGCTCGGCTTCGGCCCCATGGGTTATCGCCTCACGGCCTTCGTCATCTCGGCGGCGGGCACCGGCCTGGCCGGCGTGCTGTGGGCCAACTACGCCTTATTCGTCAGCCCCGACATGGCGTCGTGGGGCAAGTCGGGCGAACTAATGGCCATGGTGATCCTCGGCGGCCTCGGCACCATCTTCGGCCCGGTGGTCGGTGCCAGCGTGTTCCTCGGCCTGGAGCAGGTGCTCACCGGCCTCACCGAGCACTGGATGCTGTTCCTCGGCCCCATCCTGGTGCTGGTGGTGTTGTTCGGCAAGCGCGGTTTGTACGGCCTGTTGGTGGGAGGCAAGCACCATGACTGATTCGATCAAGCTCGAACTGCGCGGCCTGCGTAAATCGTTCGGCGCGGTGCATGCCACCCGCAACGTCAATCTGCAAGTGCGCGAAGGCGAGATCCACGCCCTGATCGGCCCCAACGGCGCCGGCAAGACCACCCTGCTCTCGCAGATCAGTGGCGAGATCACGCCCGACGACGGCCAGATCCTGCTCGACGGCCGCGACATCACCCGCGTGCCGGCGCAGCGCCGGGCGGCCGCGGGCCTTGCCCGCTCGTTCCAGATCAGCCAGCTCTATCTCGACTTCACCGCCGAAGACAACGTGGCCATGGCCGTCCAGGCCCGTTCGCGCGGCGGCTTCAATCTGTGGCACAACGCCTGGCGCGACCAGCGGCTGCGCGAGCCGGCCTATGCCGAGCTGGTGCGGGTGGGTCTGGGCGAACGCGCCAACGTCCGCGTCAGCGACCTCGCCCACGGCGAAAAACGCCAGCTCGAACTGGCCATGGCCCTCGCGCTGCGTTCGCCCGTGCTGCTGCTCGACGAACCCATGGCCGGCATGGGCCAGGAAGAATCCCGGCGCATGACCCAGCTGCTCACCAAGCTCAAGGGCCAGTACGCCATCCTGCTGGTCGAGCACGATATGGACGCGGTATTTGCCCTGGCGGATCGCATCACGGTGCTGGTATACGGCGAAACCATCTTTACCGGCACCCCCGGCGAAGTCCGCCAGAACGCGGAGGTGCGCGCCGCCTACCTGGGAGACGAAATCTGATGCTCACTCTCAACAACGTCGAAGCCGGCTACGAATCCAGCCAGGTTCTGGCCGGTGTCAACCTCAACATCGACAGCCACCAGGTCGCCTCGCTCATCGGCCGCAACGGCATGGGCAAGACCACCACCGTGCGCACCATCATGGGCATGCTGCCCATCCGCAAGGGCGAGATTCTGTTCCAGGGCAAGGCCATCCACAACCAGGCGCCCAACCGCATCGCCCGGCTGGGCGTGGGCCTGGTGCCCGAAGGCCGGCGCGTCTTTCCCTCTCTCAGCGTGGAAGAAAACCTCTACGCCACGGCCCGGCTCGGCAAAGAACAGGCCTGGACGATGGAGCGGGTGTATCAGCTATTCCCGCGCCTGCAGGAGCGGCGCCGCCAATCGGCAAAAACGCTTTCCGGCGGCGAACAGCAAATGCTGGCCATCGGCCGCGCCCTGCTCACCAACCCCCAATTGCTGGTCCTCGACGAGGCCACCGAGGGCCTGGCGCCGCTGATCCGCCAGGAAATCTGGGACTGCCTGGCGCAGCTCAAGGCCAATGGCCAGACCATCCTGGTGATCGACAAAAACCTCAAAGAAATGGCCCGCCTGGTGGATCGCCACCACATTCTCGAAAAAGGCAAAGTGGTGTGGGAAGGCACCCCCGAGGGGCTGGCGGCACATCCCGAACTCACCCAGCAATACCTGGGCGTCTGAGCGTCCGGCCACGCGCCGGAACCGCACGACCCATACCTTGGGCGGCACCACGCTTTTCCTCGCGTAAAGCGGCCTGCGACCTTCGGCGCATCGGGTAAGATGCGCACATGACGTCCCCTTCCACCTCGTTCGACGCGGTGGTGGTCGGCACCGGCATCGCCGGTCTGGCCGCCGCCCTGGCTCTGGCCCGCCGCCAGGTGCGTGTGGCCCTGCTCGGGCCGCGCGCCGAGTTGCCCGCCGCGGTGGCCGATCGCTACGACCCCCGTGTGTACGCCATCTCGCCGGCCAGCCGGCAGTTGTTGGCCGACCTCGGCGCCTGGGGCGCCGTACCGCCCCCGCGAACCACCACGGTCGAAGCCATGGACGTCTACGGCGATCTCGGCGCGCGCCTGCAGCTCCAGGCCTGGCAGGCCGGCCAGGCCGATCTCGCCACGATCGTCGAATCCACCGAACTCGAACGCGCCTTGCGCAACGCCTTGCAGGTGTTCGGCGTGCCCTGGCACGTCGGACGCTTCGCGGGCCTCACCCGCCGGGCCGGCGCCAACGACGTCGAACTGTTGCTAGACGATGGCGAACGCATGGCCTGCCGTCTGGCGGTCGCCGCCGACGGCGCGCAATCCCCCCTGCGCCACGCCGCCGGCTTTACCACGCATCAGCGCGACTATCCCGCCACGGGCCTGGTGGCGCACCTCAATGCCGAATTGCCGCACCAGGGGTCGGCCCTGCAATGGTTCATGCCCGATGGCGTCCTGGCCTTGCTGCCCATGCCCGCCACCGCCGCCGGCCCTCAAGTCTCCATGGTCTGGTCGCTCAAGCGCGATCAGGCCGACGCCCTGCGCGCCCTGCCCGAGCCCGACCGCAGCCAAACGCTGGAAACCCGGCTGGCCGAGATCACCCAGGGCCGCCTCGGCCATCTCACGGTACGCTCGTCCCTGCATGGCTTCGATCTGCAGCTCCAGCAGGCCACGCCGCTGGCGATGCGCGGCGTGGCCCTGCTGGGCGACGCCGCGCACGTCGTTCATCCGCTGGCCGGCCAGGGCCTCAACCTCGGGCTGGGCGACGTTGCCGCGCTGGCGCAGGCGGTGGGCGAACGCGAAAGCTGGCGCCAGCCGGGCGACGATCGCGTCCTGCGGCGCTACCAGCGCGCGCGCGCCGAATCGCTGGCCGCCATGCGTCTGGCCACCGACGGGTTGTATCATTTGTTCGATGTGCCGCTGCCCCCGCTGGCATGGCTGCGCAACACCGGCCTGCAATGGCTCAATCACGTGCCGCTCGCCAAGCGCTTGCTGATCCGCCAGGCGTCGCTGTTTTGAACACCAAAGCCTGATCGCCTCCGCGCCGGGCGCCCTTTTCGCCGACTGCCGTTCTCCCCACCATGACCGCCTTCCGCCTCCTTTCCCGCCCCCTGACCTACCTCGCGCTCGGCCTCTCGCTGCTGGCGGGCAGCGCTCTGGCGCAAACCGCCAGTACCGCCGCCGATGCCTCCGGCCAAGTCCAGCAGCGCTTCTCCAGCCAGTTTCCCGGCATCCGGGTGGATGGCGTGAGCCCCACTCCGTACGGCGGCCTGTACGAAATCCGCGTCGGCAACACCCTGCTCTACGCCGATGAAGCGGTGAGCTACGTGCTGGAGGGCAACCTGATTGACGGCGCCACGCGCCGCAACCTCACCGCGCAGCGCCAGGAGCAGCTCAACGCCATCGATTTCGCCGACTTGCCGCTGGATCTCGCCTTCCTGCAAGTGCGCGGCGATGGCAGTCGCAAGCTGGCCATCTTCGAAGATCCCAACTGCGGCTATTGCAAGCAGCTCCGTAAAACCTTGCTCGACCTCGACAACGTTTCGGTCTACACCTTCATGTATCCCATCCTTTCGCCCGACTCCGCCACCAAGGTCCAGGCGATCTGGTGCGCCGACGACAAGGCCGCCGCCTGGGATGCCTGGATGATCGAAGGCAAGGCGCCGGCGGCGCTCGAGTGCGACGCCCCGATGGACGACTTCGTCGCCCTCGGCCGCAAGCACAACGTGCGCGGCACACCCACCCTGTTCTTCGCCGACGGCAGCCGCGCCACCGGCGCCCTGCCCCTGGCCATGCTGCAACAGCGACTGCAACAGGCCCAGGACCGCTAAACGCGGCGGAGCCGGCACATGGGCGCGCGCAGCCGGTTGCGCCCCGGCATCACGGCGAAGCTGTTCCTCGCCATCCTGCTGAGCTGCCTGGTGGTGGCGCTCGCCATGGGCATGGCGGTGCGCTTCAGCTTCCATGCCGGCTTCAACCAGTACCTGGACGAACGCGACGAGCGGCGGGCCACGCTGCTCGCCGACGTTCTCACCGATCTTTACCACGAACAGGGCAACTGGGAGTTCCTGCGCGACGAACCGCGCCTCTGGTGGCGCATCCTGCGCACCACGCCCGCCGCCACCCGTGGCCGCGGCGATGACGCCTTCGGCCCGCCTCCGCCGTTCTCACTGAGCGATGCCGCCGGCGTGCCCATCGCCGGCACCCTGCCGCGCCACGGACCGGCCCCAACGGGCGAGAGCCGCCGCTACCCCATTCGTGTCGATGGGCTGACGGTAGGCTGGCTGGAGCGGTATGCCATGCCCCGGGCAACCGATGCGCTCGACGAGGGCTTTGCCAGCCAACAGAACCAGGCCACCTGGGTGATCGTCGCCTTGTCGCTCTTACTGGCGGCGCTGGTCAGCTTGTTATTGGCGCGCATGCTGCTGGCCCCCATCCGCCGTATCGGCCGCGCCACCCACGATCTCGCCGCTGGCGACTACACCACCCGCGTCCCGATCGATCGCCACGACGAAATCGGCCAGCTCGCCGAAGACTTCAATCGGCTGGCCCTGACGCTGGAGCAGAACGAACGCCTGCGCCGCGAACTGGTGGCCGATATTTCACATGAGCTCCGCACGCCCCTGGCCGTTCTGCGCGGCGAACTCGAGGCCTTGCAGGATGGCATGCGCTCGCTCACGCCCGCCTCGCTGGAGTCCCTGCAGCATGAGGTGCAAACGCTGCATCAGTTGATCGACGACCTGCATGAACTCGCCCTGGCCGACGTGGGCGCGATGAACTACCGCATGCAGCGCCTCGACCTGCGGGATCTGCTGCGCCAAACGGGCCAGGCCTACCATGAGCGGCTACGCCAGCGGGAGCTGGCCTACCACGCCACCCTGCCCGACACGCCCACGCTGGTGATGGCCGACGAGCACCGCCTGGCGCAGCTCTGGCACAATCTGTTCGAAAACACCCTGCGCTACACCGATCGGGGCGGCAGCGTACAGCTCGCGCTGCACGCCGGCCCGCAATGGCTGGAGATCACGCTCGACGACTCCGCACCCGGCGTGCCCGCCGAACTGCTGCCGCGCCTGTTCGAACGCCTGTTCCGCGTCGAGCACTCCCGCAGCCGCGTCAGCGGCGGTTCAGGGCTGGGCCTCGCCATCGCCCAACGCATCGTTGAAGCCCACGGCGGCCGCATCGCCGCCGAACCCTCGCCGCTGGGCGGCGTACGCATCCGCGTCAGCCTGCCCCGCGCCTCCGATTGATCCCGCTTCATTCGCCATGGCTCATATCCTGATCGTCGAAGATGAACCCAAGCTGGCCCGGCTGCTCGCCGACTACCTCGAAAACAGCGGCTACACCACCACCTGGCTGGATCACGGCAACGACGTCATCCCGGCCCTGCGCCAAACCTCCTTCGACCTCGTCGTCCTCGACCTGATGCTGCCGGGCCGCGATGGTCTGGACATTTGCCGCGAATTGCGCCAGTTCAGCCAGGTGCCGGTGGTGATGCTCACCGCCCGGGTGGAAGAAATCGACCGCCTGCTCGGCCTGGAGCTGGGCGCCGACGACTACATCTGCAAACCCTTCAGCCCCCGCGAGGTGGTGGCCCGGATCAAGGCCATCCTGCGCCGGGCCTCGGGCGCGGCAAGCGGCGAAGCGGGCGCCGCGCCTGGCCCAGGTTCCGGCCCCGCCTTGCAGATCGACGCCGATAGCCACGACGCCCGGCTCGACGGCCATCCCCTGGATCTCACGCCGGTGGAGTTTCGCCTGTTGAGTACTTTCGCCTCGGCCCCCGGCCGCATATTCTCGCGGGAGCAGTTGCTTGATCACATCTACGACGATCACCGCGTGGTCACCGACCGTACGGTGGACAGCCATGTGAAGAACCTGAGGCGCAAGTTGGAGACGATACGGCCGGGGGATACGATTCGGTCGATTTATGGGGTGGGGTATAAACTTGAGATCTGACTTCCGACTACCGTCGCGGCACCGGCCCTGGCTCCGACCGTTGCGCGACCGCACGGCACCGGAACGCGCTGCCCAAGACGTCTTGCCCTGATCCCTGAAGACCTTGCGCCTACGGCGCCACCGCGACGCTCAACGAGCTGGACGCATCGGGAATACCGTACGCCTCGGCGGCCGACGCGATGGCAGCCGAGGCTTCCTGGAGCCGCGCCACGCAGCGCCGAGCCATTGCAGCTTCATCCAGCGCCTTGCGATTCCAGTTGATGTTCAGCGCACCCAGCACGAAGCCCCCGCAAATAAGAGGTACCGCGAGTGACCACAAGCGGTCGTCGCGCGCTTCGGCGTTATAGCCCCCGCCGCGATAGAAGGAATGCCGAACGGCATAACCTTTGTGACGTGCTTCGGCCACGCCTTCGCGCCAGCTGCCCGCGGCGATGATTTTGAGATTGTGGACGTCGCTGCCCAGGCGCGCGACATCGACCAACCGTTGCTGTCGCCGCGGATTCAGGGCGGACATGAACGCAGCGCCCGAGGCCGACCCCATCAAATTGACGCGCAACCGGCCACTACGGCGGCGCACATAAAAGCGTGATCGGCGCAAGCTGGACTCCAGGACGGTGAGGTAGTCGTCGTCACCCGCATGCATCAGGAGATCCGATGGCCATTCCAGCTCCTGGCACAACTCATCCAGGATGGGCGCGGCGAGGTCGGAAAGCTGATCGACCAACTGCCGCCCGCTGGCGATGACGTCCAGCTGGGTAGACAGCCGGTAGCGTTGGTCGACCATCCCTCGCCGGACGGCACGCACGCCGATCAGGGTTTTAACCAACCGCAACAGCGTGGGCTTGGACAAGCCGGTGTGCCGCTGCAGCTCGGCCAGTGTGGCGCCCTCGGGCAGGCCATGCAGTGCGCCCAGCACCTCGAAGGCGCGCTCCACCGCCCGAATGGTTTTGACGCTCTCCATGGTTTATTTCATCTAGTGTAATGGCATTGATTTTACCTTGTCTCCAGCCCACTCCGGGCTTTATACCTAACGGCCATCGATAGACGAGGAGTGAAGAAAATGTTCACACAAAAAAACGTAATCATGCGGCGCTCGCGATTTTCGTGGGCGACGGGAATCCTGGCCGTCGCGCTGACGCTGCTGCAGCCCGCACAGGCACAGCCGGTGCCAAAACTATCCACTGCCACCATCACGACGGGGTTTCCGGCTGGAGGATCATCGGACATCGTCGCCCGATTGCTCGCCGAACATCTGCGTGGCAAGTATGCGGATAACGTGCTGGTCGAGAACAAGCCGGGCGCTGGAGGGCGGCTCGCGCTCGCCCAGGTTAGAGATGGTGCAACCGACGGCAGCAACATTCTCCTGAGCCCCAGCGGTATGTTCGTGCTGTTCCCTCATATCTATACCGACCTGCGCTACGACGCGCTGGAGGATTTTGCGCCGATTACGCGGCTCGCGAAATTCCCGTTCCTGCTGGTCATCAGCGATCGCGTCCCTCCCGAGGTCACCACGCTCGATCAATTCATTGCGTGGGCCAAGGAGAACCCTGAGCAATCCTCGTTCGGCTCGCCAGGTGCGGGAACCAGCGCCCACTTCTCGGGCATTCAACTGGGCCAGTTGGCGAATTTTCCCTATACCCACGCAGCGTATCGCGGCATGGCGCCGCTGGTGACCGATCTGCTCGGCGGCCATATCGCTTCCGGCGTCCTGACTCCCGCGGATGTACTCCCCGTTCTGAGCACCGGCAAACTGCGCTTGCTGGCAACGACCGGCGACCAGCGCTCTCCGTTCACTCCGGATGTGCCGACCTATACCGAGCTGGGCTATCCCGACATCCTGATCGAGGAGTCCTACTCCCTCTATGGCCCGGCCGGCCTCTCGCCCGAGCGACGCGAGCAGTTGGCCACACAGGCCCATGCCATGCTCGAACGCCCCGACATCCAGCGCCGCTTCGCCGAGATGGGACTGGAAGCCGCCGGGACCTCACCCGATGAACTGACCACGCTCATTACCCATCTGCACGAGCGCTGGGGCGGCATCGTCAAGGCCTCGGGCTTCACACCTTCCCAATAACCCTCTCCCCACCTCATGAGCTATCCCATGCATTCCACCAAGACTGCCATCGCCGGAACCCGCGACGGCATTCCCGTCGTCGCCGAAGCCGACGTCGTTGTCGTCGGCGGCGGCCCCGGCGGCTTTGCCGCCGCCTTGCGAGCCAGGCGCGACGGCTGCAGCGTCATCCTGATCGAGAAGTTCGACATGCCCGGCGGAGTCCACACCTCGGGCTTGCAAGGCGCCGCGAATACCGGCGTGGGCGGCATCCACACCGAGCTGATGGAGCGCTTCGCACAAGAGAACTGCATCTATATTGCCGATGAGACCGTCCTCCCCGATTGGGCTGGCAACCCGCTCTCCCATTACGATTACTACCTGCCTCCGGGCAGCCCGTTCCGCCGCGCGTCTTTCAACCCCGAGAGCGCTGGCAACGTCATGGTCCGGATGCTGGAAGAAGCCGGCGTGCATACGTTCTATGGCGCCAATTTCGTCGACGTGCGGCTGGAGTCCCAGGGTGAAGAGCAGCGCATCAGCCAGGTGATCATCGACACCGTGGAAGGGCTGCAGGCGATCAGCGGCCGGATTTTCATCGAGGGCACCGGCACCGCCGAACTGGTGGCGCGCAGTGGCGCTCCTTTCGTACGGGGCGGGGGGCGGCAACCCGAAACCATCGAGACCGATCCCGTGAACCGGCCGATTCCCGGCGGCCTGCTCTGGATCATGAGCGGCATCGATTTCGCCGCCACCGCCGCGTATCAACGGCGGGAGAACGACCCCAGTCTCAGCAAGCTGATCAATGCCGCCCGGGCAGCTGGAGATATTCCACCCGATTTGTATCGGCCGAGACTGGCCGCGCAAGGCGTTTACGGGGATCACTACATCGGCCATCCCACGGTGGACATGAGCCCCATCCAAGGGCCCGGTACTTTCATCCTCTGGCAGAACGTGCCCTACGAGTGGGCCTTGCACATGGACGACGATGCGGCCCACGCCTCCCGCGCCAAGCGGGAACTGCGCCGCCTGATCGACGCCGAGAGCCGGTTTCTGGTCAAGTACGTTCCAGGCTTCGAAGATGCCTTCATTACCCATGTGGGCCGCTACGTGGGCGTACGCGACGGCCGCCATCCGATCGGCGAATATGTGTTCTCGATCGACGATGCCCGGCAACAGCGGCGCTTCCCCGACGCGGTGACCCGCCCCATGACCAAAACGTTTTTCTGGGATGCCTATACCCGGTATACGTTCGAAGTGCCTTACCGCTGCTTTCTGCCGAAAGGCGTGTGCAATATGCTGCTCACCGGCGCGTCACTCTCCTTCACCTTTGAAACCATCTTCATGGTGATGCGTAATTTTCCCTGGTGCACACAGACGGGGGAGATTGCCGGGCATGCCGCGGCCCGGGCGATACGAGAGGGGATTACGCCCAGGGAGGTGGTTTGGCGGGAGCCTTTGTTTTAGGAACTGGGTTGGTTCGGCTGGATTGCCAGCGAGACAATGCCCCACTTGCCAAAAACCGCGCCTACTGCCAGGCTAGCTCAAAGCCCAACCTCGCACATGGGCATCCTTTCACTCCTGAAGAAGGCGCAAATGACCACAACCCTCCCCGCCCCCGACGGCCGCCCCCGCTGCCGCTGGTGCGCGGCAACCCCGGAGTTCTTGCACTATCACGACACCGAGTGGGGTTTTCCGGTGGACGACGACCACCGCCTGTTCGAGAAGGTGAGCCTGGAAGGATTTCAATCGGGCCTGAGCTGGCGCACCATCCTGGCCAAGCGAGAGAACTTCCGCACCGCCTTCCACGGTTTCGACTTCGATCGGGTCGCCGGTTTCTCCGACACCGACGTGGACCGCCTGCTGCAAGACCCGGGCATCGTGCGCCATCGCGGCAAGATCGAAGCGGTGATCCACAACGCACGCCTCGCGCGCGAGATGGTCGCGAGCGAGGGCTCGCTGGCGGCATTCTTTTGGCGCTACGAGCCCGACGCCGATCGATTGGCGCCGCCCCAGACGGTGTCCACCTCCGCTGAATCGATGGCCCTTTCGAAGGCGCTGAAGAAGCTGGGTTGGAAGTTTGTTGGCCCCACCACGGTTTATGCCTTGATGCAAGCGATGGGGTTGATCAATGACCACGCCGAGGAGTGTGTCATCAGGCCTCTTGTGGACGAGGCCCGCGCGAGATTTCAGCGGCCCTCCGCGGACACGCCCCGCCCTGGAGCCTGACCCTTCCAGGCACAAACGACACACAAGCCGTCGCCCACGCTCTTCGCTTCAGCAGGTCTCGGCACTCGATCTCGGGGGAGGGCTATAGCGCCCGGGCGCCACAATGCCCTGCGGATCGACCGCCGATTTGATGGCGGCAGCCAATCGCCAGAACGCGGACCCGGTGGAAGTGGCGGCGGCCATGTCGTCCACACCCAAGCGGTACGGAAAGATGCCGATCCGTCTGCCGGCCTCCATCAGCTCGGCATGGCAGGCGTGGGCCGCGTCGCGCTCGCGCGGATTGTTGCGGTCGAACAGGATGGGCAGGGTGCCGTCGATGCAGAGCGCGTTCATCGTGTTGAGCTGGACGAGCGGATTGATGTCATGCTTGCGGCACACCCGATGCACCATCTGTACATAGGCGCGCACCACCTCGGGAATCATGGGCACCACCGGCAGGTACCAGATCAGGCCGCAACCGTCCCGCGCGGGATTCAGCGGCCCCTGCGCCGCGCCTCGGCCCGAGCGCCAGTAGGCCATTTTCAGGCCTTGCTCGTTGGGCTGGCCCTGCAGAAACGACAAGGCGGTTTGTATTTGTTCCAACTGGTCGAGATGATTGGCGGAAAGTGCCCGTGGCAGGAGAGACAAGAATCGCGAAGCCCATTGAGCTTTGCGCCGATCCATGAACACCAATTGCTGCACGCGCCCTGCCAGTCGCTTGCGCACGAGGGCCCGGGCGGCACGTACGACGCCCGGATCGCCATAGAGCGAACCGTAGCCGCTCCAGGCCGGGATATTGCGTTCGCGCGCCACGCGCTGAATGTAGGCCTCGGGGATGGCCACGCCACGCGCCGCGAACTCGTCGGGATAGGAAATAGCGCCCGCCACGGAGCGTTGCCGGTCTATCATCGACACGCCGGTTGAGACGCCGGGAAGGCCTTTCAGGATCTCGCGCGTGGCGTCGATGATGCCCTCCAGCTGTCCGTCCTCGGCCGCCGTGAAGGCGAACGCCTCGATGCGCTCCGGCCTGGGGGCCAGCATCAGCGTCATACGCGTGACGATGCCCAGATTGCCTTGGGAGAACAGGCCATCGAAATAGGGGCCGCAGCCCCATTTGTGAGGGGCGGCGGAGCATGTGGCCCCCAGGGCATCCAGACTACCGCGATAGATCTCGCCGTTGGGCAAGACCGCTTCCAGGCGGGTCACCGCTGCGAAATGATCGGCGTGCGGTGTCATGAAACTGCCGCGCTCCAGGGCATTGCCGAGCAAGCTGCAGTCGGGCCCGGCACCCGTCACGGGTACCAGGTAGGGGAGGTTTCTTTCCGCGAGGAAGCGCGCGAGCCGGGCTTGCGTCACGCCGGGCTGAATGATCAGCAGGCCCAGGCGTTCGTCGAACGCTTCGATTTCGGCCATATCGGCGAGCGACAGGATGGCGCAGCCGTCACGCACCGGGATGCTCGAGCCGAGTCCCCAGTTGTGCCCGGTGCTCACGGGGTAGAGCGGGATACCGTATTGCCTCGCCACCGCCAGCGCCGCCACGATATCCTGGGTACAACGTGCCTTGAGATACGCAACCACATGACGCCAGGTGCCCGACGTACATTGAGCGAACGCCTGCGCGGCCTCGCCGGCCAGGACCCGATCGCCTCCGAGCACCTGGCGCCACGCGGCCATGGCCTCATCTACCTTGGATTCCGTGGGTGTCGGCATGCTTCCTCGCTTCTGGATGTTGGCCTATGGCACGGTAGCATCCGCCGTGCCGGCCTGACGGCATGGCATCGCGCCCCAAGTTTGGGCGCCCGCCATTCTCCACAATTTCTACCCATTTCAACCATATTTCCCTCAAGGTCGGTGCGTAATCTCCAGTCATCGGCGGTCATCCTGCATCGCCGGCCCTTCGATCCTGAACAGGAGACCAACCATGAAGACCTTCCGACTCGCCGCCATTGCCCTGGCCTCGGGCCTCGCCCTCGGCGGCACCGCCGCCTGGGCCCAGCCCGCCGCTCCTGCGGCCGCCGCCGAGGCGCCCGCCGCCGCTCAAGGCAAAGCCGCCGATGAGGCGCGCGGCCATAGTCCACGCCGCGCCGCCGCGCATCGGGCCGAATCACGCCACGACGGCAAGCGCTGGGCCCATGGCGATCGCGGCCCCCGCCATGCCTGGCGCGCACTCGACCTGACCGACGAGCAGAAAGACAAGATGTTTTCGCTACGCCACGCCGCCGCGCCCGAGCTGCGCAAGCTGATGAAGGAAGCCGGGGGTTACGAACGCGAGCTGCAAGACATGGTTCGCGGTGGCAAGTTCGACGAGTCCGCCGCCCGTGAACTGGCCAAGGGATCGTCGGATGCCCGCGCCAAGCTCCTGGTGCTGCGGGCCAAACTGCAGGCCGATACCATGGCGCTGTTCACGCCTGAGCAGCGCGCCAAGGCGGAACGCCTGCACGCCCGGGCGGGCCAGCACCATCCCGGAGGCCGCCAGGGTCCGGGCGGCGCCGGCGATGCTCCGCGGCCGATGCGATAATCGCTGCGCTTCCGCGGCCAGCCCCTGATGCGGCCGCATGAGAACGGACCGGCGCCATCCGCGAACCGCGGGCCTGGCGTCCGGTCCCCTCTCCTCGTTGCCCTTTCCCAGCTCCGCCTTTCCACCGGCCATACAGAATGCAGAAAACCGCCAGATCCCGGGCGCTTCGCTATCTTCTCCTGATCGGCTTGCTGATCGCCATCGTCTTGGGCGTTCGCTACGCATTCTTCCGCCCGGAAGCACCGCCGCCACCGACCACCGCCGAGGTACGCCGCGGCACGATCGAGAACACGGTGCTCGCCGCCGGCGAGCTGGAAGCGGCGCAGTTGGTCAGCGTCGGCGCCCAGGCCTCGGGCCAATTGAAGCATCTGGCGGTCGAACTGGGAGATCGCGTGAAGCAAGGAGACCTGGTGGCCGAGATCGACTCGATGACTCAGCAGAACGCCCTGCGCAATGCCGAGGCCGCGCTCAAAGCCATCCATGCCCGGCGCGCGGCGGAGCAGGCCGCCCTCAAGCAGGCGCGCCTGGAGTTCGAGCGCCAGCGTCAAATGTTGGCACAAAATGCCAGCTCCCGGCAGGCCTTCGAGGCCGCCGAAGCCAGCTACGCCACCCTGCAGGCTCAGATCGCCGTGCTCGAAGCCGAACTCGCACAGGCCGAGATCTCGGTGGATACGGCCAGGGTCAACCTCGGCTACACCCGCATTACGGCGCCGATGGACGGCACCGTGGTGGCGGTGATCGCGCGCGAAGGCCAAACGCTCAATGCCAACCAACAAGCGCCCACCATCATTCGTCTTGCCCAACTCGATACGCTTACCGTCAAAGCCCAGATTTCGGAGGCCGACGTCATACGCGTACGCGCCGGCATGCCGGTGTATTTTTCCATCCTGGGCGATCCCGACCGGCGCTTCCATGCCACATTGCGATCGGTCGAGCCCGCTCCCGACTCCATCGCCACCGAATCCTCGTCGTCTTCCAGTAGCAGCAGTACCAGCTCGTCCAGCAGCTCCGCGGTGTACTACAACGGAATGTTCGACATCGACAACCCCGACGGCCTGCTGCGCATCGGCATGACGGCGCAGGTCAATATCGTGCTGGAGCAGGCCACAGACACCTTGCTGGTGCCGGCTTCGGCGGTGCAGCGCACAGCGCCCCGGGGCCCGCGTGGTGCCGCAGCCGCGGTTGGCGCTGGCGGCGCCCGTGCGCCGGGACGCCCCGCCACGGTGCGCGTGCTCACCCCGGCCGGCGCCATCGAAGCCCGCGAAGTACGCACCGGTATCGACAACAACATCAATGTGCAGGTGCTCAGCGGCCTGGAGCTGGGCGAGAAGGTCGTCATCGGCAGCGGCAGCCCCTTGGCGGCCACCGGCCAGGGCCCGGGCCAAAGGCCACGGATGCCCGGCCTGCGCATGTAAGCGGCGTGCCGGAGCTAGCCATGAACCAGGCCCCTTCCCGCTTGCCGCTGCTGGAGCTGCGCCATCTGTACCGTGAATTCAGCGCGGGAGACCAGACCGTTGCCGTGCTGCAGGACGTCAACCTGAGCATCGAAGCCGGCGAGATGGTTGCCATCGTCGGCGCCTCGGGTTCGGGCAAATCGACGTTGATGAACATCCTCGGCTGCCTCGACCGTCCCACCCGCGGCGAGTACCGGGTAGCCGGGCGCGCCACCCGCGAGCTTGGACCCGATGAGCTGGCCGAACTCCGCCGTGAACACTTCGGCTTCATTTTCCAGCGCTACCATCTGCTGTCCGACCTGACGGCCTTGGGCAACGTCGAGATTCCCGCCGTGTATGCCGGCGAGGCCCGCGCCAGCCGGCGCGAACGAGCCGCCGGCCTGCTGCGGCGCCTGGGGCTGGGCGAGCGCATCGACTACCGCCCCGGCCAACTTTCGGGAGGACAGCAACAGCGAGTGAGTATCGCCCGCGCGCTGGTCAATGGCGGCCAGGTGATCCTCGCCGATGAACCCACCGGTGCGCTCGACAGCCACAGCGGCGCCGAGGTGCTGGCCATCCTGCGCGAACTGCACGCCGAGGGCCATACGGTGATCATCGTCACCCACGATATGCAGGTGGCCAATATTGCCGAACGCATCATCGAGATCCACGACGGCCGGATCGTCGACGACCGCCGCCGCGGCGAGGCGCGTCCGGCCGCCACGGCCACCGCGCCGTCGCGGGATCGCGGCAACTTCCTTTCGGCGTGGCTGGGCCGGCTGGGCGAAGCCCTGCACATGGCGCTGGTCGCCATGGCGGCCCACCGCCTGCGCACCTTCCTGACCATGCTGGGCATCATCATCGGCATCGCTTCGGTCGTGTCGATGGTGGCGCTGGGCTCGGGCTCCAGCCAGCAGGTGCTGGAGCGCATCAGCGCCATGGGCACCAACACCATCGACATTCGCTCGGGGCGGGGCTTCGGCGATGAACGCTCCGGGCGCATCCAGACTCTGGTCCCGGCCGATGCCGACGCCCTGGCCTTCGAGCCCTATGTCGACAGCGTGACGCCCACGGTCTCCACCAGCGCCAGCCTGCGGCATCGCAACGTGTCGGCCAACGGCACGATCAACGGCGTGGGCGCGCAGTTTTTCCGTGTGCGCGGCTACGACATCGCCGAGGGCGTGGCCTTCGACGACGACGGCGTGCGCCGCCAGGCGCAAGACGTGGTGATCGATCCCAACACCCGCAACACACTGTTCGGCCCCGACGTCGATCCGCTCGGGCAAGTGATCCTGCTCGGCCAGACGCCGGCCCGCGTGATCGGCGTCACCGCCGACAAGCCCGCCGCCTTCGGCAATAGCGATGCGCTCAATGTGTGGCTGCCTTACACCACCGTCATGCACCGCATGCTCGGCCAAAGCTATCTACGCGGCATCACCGTGCGCGTGGCCGACCACGTTGCTCCCAGCGAGGCCGAACAGTACATCGACGAACTGCTGACGCGCCGCCACGGCACGCGCGATTTCTTCCTCATCAATACCGACAGCATCCGCCAAACCATCCAGGCCACCACCGCCACCATGGCCTTGTTGATTTCGGCCATCGCCCTCATCTCCCTGATCGTGGGCGGCATCGGCGTGATGAACATCATGCTGGTGTCGGTCACCGAGCGCACGCGGGAAATCGGCGTGCGCATGGCCGTCGGAGCCCGCCAGAACGACATCATGCTGCAATTCCTGATCGAAGCCGTCCTCGTTTGCCTGCTCGGCGGCGTGCTGGGCATCGCCCTTGCGCTGGGCGTAGGGGTGCTCGTCGAGCGCTTCAGCACCGATTTCCGCATGATTTATTCCACGGCATCGATGGTCGCCGCCTTCGCCTGCTCCACCATCATTGGGGTGATCTTCGGCTTCTGGCCCGCGCGCAATGCCGCGCGGCTTGATCCGGTGGACGCCCTGGCCCGCGATTGAACCTGCCCATGTCCCTCCCCCGCCTGCCAAAACCCCACGGAATCTACTGCCGCCCGGTGCGCGTGGCCGGCAGCGCGCTCATGGCGCTGCTGCTGGCCGGGTGCGGCGCGATGTTGCAAACGCCTTACGTGGCTCCCGCCGTCGACGTACCCGCCGAATGGCAGACCGGGGCCGAAGCCGCTACCGGCGGCGGCGATGCCAATATCGGAGATGCCCAGCGCACCGACGCCTGGTGGCAGCGCTTCGGCGACCCCACACTGGATCGCCTGGTCGAAACCGTGCTCGAGCGCAACAACGACCTCGCCGCCGCGGGCCTGCGCCTGAGGCGCGCCCAGCTGCAAGCGGGCCTGGCGCGCACCGACCTGTTCCCCGTGGCCTCGGGCACCACCCGCGCCAGCACCGATCGGCCGCTGGATGGCGGCGAGCGCAGCACAAGCTACTCATGGAACCTGGGCCTGAATTACGAGGTTGACCTCTGGGGCCGCCTGGCCAGCCAGCGCGACGCCGCCGATTGGGCCGCCGCGGCCAGCGCCCAGGATCTGCGCAGTACCCGCCTGCTGCTGATCGGCACCACCCTCGATCTTTACTGGCGGGCGGCCTTTACGCGGCAGCAAATCGCCGTCAGCGAGGCCAGCATCGACTACGCCCGGCAAACCCGCGCCCTGGTGCAAAGCCAGTACGATGCCGGCGCGGTCTCGGGCCTGGAGCTGGCCGAGGCCGAACGCAACATCCTCGACCAGGAAAGCCAGCTCAGCCGCCTGAATCAGCAACGGCGCGAAACCCTCAACGCCCTGGCCGTGCTGCTCGACGGCCCGCCGGGCGATGTCGTGGCCGTGCCAGAGCAACTGCCGGAGCGTCCGCTGCCGGCCGTCGACCCCGGCCTGCCCGCGGAACTCCTGTCGCGGCGCCCCGACCTCCTCGCCGCCGAGCTTCGGCTGCGCCAGACCCTCGCCGAAAGCGACGCCACGCGGCTGGCCTACTATCCCGTGCTCTCCCTCACCGGCTCGCTGGGCGGCGCCAGCACCGCCCTGGTCAACCTGTTGCAGAATCCCGTGGCGGCGCTGGGCGCCGGGCTTACCTTGCCCTTTCTGCAATGGCAGCAAATGCAGCAAACCACCGCCATCGCCGAAACCGACTATGCCGAGGCGGTGGTCAATTTCCGCCAAACCCTGTACGAAGCGCTGGCGGAAGTGGAGAATGCGCTATCGGCACGCCAGGCGCTCGCCACCCAGGGCCGGCTGCAAGAAGAATCCCTGGCGGCCAGCCTGGCCACCGAGCGGCTCTACGAGGTACGCTACCGCTCGGGAGCGGTACCCCTGCGCGACTGGCTAGACGCGCAGGAGCGCCGGCGCGCGGCCGAACTCGCCAGCGCGCAGAATCGGCTCGAGCGCTATGCCAATCAGGTTTTGCTCTATCAGGCCCTGGGCGGCGACGCCATCTTGCCGGAGGACGCCGACGGCTGAGGCGCGATCGCCCTCGGCCGTCCAGTTCCGTTCTTTCAGAAGCTCGCGCCCCCGCCGTTGGGGGCAGCGCCCCGCCGCTGGTCAGCGACGGGGCGTTTTACATGGATCTTGCCGTTTTTCGCCTACGCCATGACTCTCGCCCATGTGTTGCCGATTTTCCTGCTGGCCGTCTCCAACGTTTTCATGACGTTCGCCTGGTACGGCCACCTGAAGTTCGGCGACAAACCCCTGCTGGCCGTCATTCTCATCAGTTGGGGCATCGCGCTGGTGGAATATTGCTTTGCCGTGCCGGCCAACCGCCTGGGGCATCAGGTGTACACGGCGGCCGAACTCAAGACGATGCAGGAGGTGATCACCCTGGCCGTGTTCGCCGGCTTCTCGGTGTGGTATTTGGGCGAGAATCTGACGATGAATCACGTGGTGGGTTTCGGGCTGATCGGCCTGGGCGCGTTCTTCGTGTTTCGCGGGCCGTTCTGAGGCCCCCCGGGGGGTCAAGGAAACTTGGGGCGGCCCGGCGTTTCCTTGAGAGCGCCCCCATACCTGCCGCTATGCGTCAGGCCCCCCGAGGGGGTCAAGGAAACTTGGGGCGGCCCGGCGTTTCCTTGAGAGGCGCACCGCCGGTGCCGACACGGTAGCCCATGGCCCGCGATAGCTCCTTGGCCGCTTCGCCGAGCGCCGGCGCCTGTTCGCGCATGCGCGCCAAGGTAAAACGGCTTAGCGGGCCCGACAGGCCGATCGCCGCCACGGCCGTCCCCAGGCCGTCGAGGATGGGGGCCGCCACGCCGCCCACACTGTCGCGCCATTCACCGGTGTTATAGGCCACGCCCTCGCGCCGCACGCGCGCCAACTGGGCATGCAGCGCCGCCAGGTCGGGCAAGGTATGGGGCGAGTGGGCCGGCAGAGGATCTTCGAGGGCCGCCAGGTATGCCTCGCTCTGGAAGGCCAGCATGGCTTTGCCCGTGGCCACACAATATGCCGGAGCCCTGCCGCCCACCGTGGTATAGGCGCGAACCGGATGCGGGCTATCGATTTTTTCGACGTAGAGCACTTCCAGGCTATCCAATACCGACAAATGCACGGTCTCCTGGACGGCAAGCGCCAAACGCTGCAAGGTGGGCAGCGCCAGTTGCCGGACATCCAGCGCCTCGCGCTGGAGCATGCCCAATTCGAATAGTTTGAGCGAAGCCCGGTAAGTGCCGTTGGCATCCTGCACGGCATAGCCGGCATGCGCCAGGGTTTGCAGCGTGCGATGGGTGTTGCTTTTGGTGAGGCCCAGGCGCTCGGCGAAAGCCGACAAGCTGAGCGGCTGGTTGCCTTGCGCGGCCAGCGCTTCCAGCGTGGCCAGGCCCTTCAGTAAGGTTTTATCCATGATTCGCGGTTGGGCTATCTCCGCCTGCGGGCCGCATTGCCAAGGCCGGCCGGGGAATGGTAATCTTCAGCTCGACCCATATTTCAAAACATATGTCCTGTATTTTAGGACGAAACCTTATGTCGCTGCAACGGCTTCAATCGTATCTCTCCACGGTCCAGGCTATCTGCGCCGCCCCCGCTGGCTTGCCGGGCGATCACCTTCATCGTATCGCCGATGCCCTGCGCCAGTTGCTGCGGCACGACGATTGGCTGCCCGACGCCTATGCGCAGCCGCATCCCGACCACTATCAACAGTACCCGCTCTATATCGATCCAGCCGGCCGCTTCTCGGTCGTCAGTTTCGTGTGGGGGCCGGGGCAACTCACGCCGCTGCACGACCACCAGACCTGGGGCGTGGTCGGCGTGCTGCGCGGCGCCGAGCTGTCCGAGCCCTTCACCCTGCGCCCCGGCCTGCCTCCCGCCGCAAGCGGCCCGGCACACACGCTCATGCCCGGCGACGTAGAGCTGATCGCCAACGGCGCCGATGTTCATCGCGTCAGCAATGCGTTGGCCAACCAGGTCTCCATCAGCATCCACACCTATGGCTCCAACATCGGCCAGCAACAGCGCCATGTCTTTGATCCGCAGCATGGCGCCGCCAAGCCGTTTGTGTCGGGCTATGCCCTGCCGCCCTTGCTCGATTCGTTGCCGGCCTGACTACACCCGCCAAGCGCCAGCCTTGCCCCCGCGCACGGCGCCTCTTTCTCTTTTTCCGACCCTGGAATCCGAATGACCGATCTACCGTCCTCCGAACTTCCCCTGGCCGGCGTCCGCATCGTCGAGTTTTGCACCGTCGCCGCCGGCCCCTTTTGCGGCATGCTGTTGGCCGACATGGGCGCCGAAGTCTGGAAGATCGAAGCTCCCGCCGGCGACACGCTGCGCGAATGGCCGCCGCACCGCGATGGTTTCAGCGAGAACTTCGCTTCACTCAATCGCAATAAGTATTCCGCGGTGCTCAACCTCAAATCCGCCGACGACGTCGCGCTGGCCCGCCAATTGATCGCCAACGCCGACGTCGTGATCGAAAACAACCGCCCGGGCGTCATGGATCGCCTGGGCCTGGGCTATCAGGCGCTGCTCGAGGTGAATCCGCGTTTGGTGTTCTGCTCGATTTCGGCCTACGGCCAGAGCGGTCCCCGCGCCGGCGAAGGCGGCTTCGACCTCACCATCCAGGCCGCCGCGGGCGTGATGAGCGTCACCGGCGAGCCCGAGGGCGCGCCGGTCAAGTGCGGCGTGCCGCTGGCCGACTTCGCCAGCGGCCTTTATGCGGCCTTCGCCATCGCTTCGGCCCTGCGCAAAGTCGCGCAAACGGGTAGCGGCATGGCCATCGACGTACCGATGTTCGGCTGCACCCTGGGCATCGCCGCGCTGCAAACCAGCGAGTACTTCGGCAACGGCCGCAGCCCCGTCAAGCTCGGTTCGGCCCACCCCCGCAACGCGCCCTACCAGGCGTTTGCCGCCGCCGATGGCTACTTTGCCATCGCCGCCGGCAACCAGAAACTGTGGGAGGCCGTTTGCCGCGTGATGGGCAGTCCGGAGCTCGCCACCGATCCGCGCTTCGACTCGACGGCCAAGCGAGCCGGCAATCAGGTGGAACTCAAGGACCTGCTCGAAGCCTCCTTCCGCCATCAGAGCGCGGCCCATTGGGTCGCCGCTTTCCGCGAGGCCGGCGTGCCTTCCACGCCGATCAACGACTATGCTTCCGCACTGGCCGATCCCCAGGTCGAGCACATGGGCTGGGTACGCGAAATCGACCTGCCCGGCGCCGGCGCCACCCGCACCTTCATCTCGCCGCTTCGGCTGGACGGCCATAACCTGCCAGTGCGCCAGCGCCCGCCGGCGCTCGGCGAACACACCGCCGCGCTGCGCGAACAATACGGCGCCACCGCCCGGACTCCGTCGTCGGAGCAGGCATGAGCGCGCCGAGCCGTCTCAAGCGCGAATCCTCCCTCGGGGAGGAAGTCGCGCAGCGACCGGAGGGCCCCCCATCCGACGCGCCGAGCCGCCCCAAGCGCGAATCCTCCCTCGGGGAGGAAGTCGCGCAGCGACCGGAGGGCCCCCCATCCGCCGCGCCGAGCCGTCTCAAGCGCGAATCCTCCCCGGGGGAGGAAGCTGCCGCACCCCATGCCGGGCTACGCGTCGCCCGCGACGGCAAAGTCACCGAACTGACGCTGGATCGACCGCGCCAGCGCAACAGTTTGAGCGCCTCGCTGGTTGCCGGCCTGGCACAGGCTCTGGCGGACTGCGCCAGCGATGGCACCCGCTTGGTGGTCTTGCGCGGCGCACCGGAAGCCTTTTGCTCGGGCTTCGACCTCGGCGGCCTGGCGAGTGAAACCGACGACACCCTGCTGGCCCGCTTCGTACGGGTAGAACAACTGCTCCAGCAACTCGTCGTCGCGCCCTTCACCACGGTGGCCTATGCCGAAGGCCCGGCCATGGGCGCCGGCGCCGACCTGTTCGCCGCCTGCGATTACCGGTATGCGGCCGACGGCACCCGCTTTGCCTTTCCCGGCGCCGGCTTTGGCCTGGTGCTGGGCAGCCGCCGCCTGGCGCTGCAGGTAGGCGGCGATACCGCGCAACGCTGGATCACCTCCGGCGAACGCCTGGACGTCGACGAAGCCGCCAGCGCGGGTCTGGTCACCGCGCGCCTGGCCCTTGACGCCTGGCCGGACTGCCTGGCCCGCCATCGGCGGCAGGCAAGCCGGCTCGACGACGACACCCATGCCCGGATTGCGCGGGCCACCCGGTTGGGCGCCGAACCGGCCGCGCTGGATAGTGACCTCGCCGCCCTGGTGGCCTCCGCCGCCCGGCCCGGCCTCAAGGCCCGGATCGAAGCCTATGTCCAGGCTGGCCGACAAACGGCGGGCCCTCGCGGCTGAGCTGAGCCGCGAGGGCCTTGCGGGTGCTTGACAAGGCGTCCGCACAGTTCTAGCATCAATTATATAGAATCAAATTATTCAACAATAAATAATTTGAATTGACCACGCGCCCAAGCGCAAGCCTCGTCGTTCACGGCGAGGCTTGCGGGGCCAAATCCGCTGGGGCCGAACGCTCCTCCGCATGCTGGCGGAGAAGCTTCGGCCGCCCGGTCGAAGTTTTTCACTCCAGGCGCGGCGGCGTCCACGCCGGCCGACGACCCCGAGGATCCCCATGAAGTTCGCCGTTTTCGATCACATGGACCGTGGCACGATCCCTCTCGCCCAACAATACGAAGAAAGGCTGTTGCTGACGGAGGCATACGACCAGGCCGGTTTTCATGCGTATCACGTGGCCGAGCATCACTCCACGCCACTGGGCATCTCGCCGTCGCCCGGTGTTTATCTCGCCTCCGTGGCGCAACGCACGCGCCGCTTGCGCTTCGGGCCGCTGGTCTACACGCTGGCCATGCATCATCCCCTGCGGGTGCTGGAAGAAATCTGCATGCTCGACCAGCTCAGCGGCGGCCGCCTGGAGGTGGGCTTCGGACGCGGAATCTCACCCTACGAGCTGGGCTACTACGGCGTCGACCCGGCCCAGGCCCAGGACATCTACCATGAGTCCTACCAGATCATCATGCAAGGGCTCACCCAGGATAAGGTGCACTTCCAGGGCCGGCACTTCGATCTCCGCGACGTTCCCGTGGTCCTGCGCTGCCTGCAGCAACCCATGCCGCCCATCTGGTATGGCGCGGGTTCTCCGGCCGCCACGCAATGGACGGCACAGAACGGTATCAACATCGTCTGCAATGGAACCGCGGCCCAGGTCAGGGCCATCACCGATCAATATCGCCTGCATTGGGAGGCGCTGGGACATGAGCCGAGCGGGATTCCCTATCTGGGCATGAGCCGCCACGTGGTGGTGGCCGATACCGATGCCGAAGCCCTGGAGGCGGCACGCCCGGCTTACCGCCGCTGGTATGAACATTTGATGCACTTGTGGGTGGTGCATGGCACGCGGCCGCAGAACCTGGCCTTTCCCGAAACCTTCGACGATGCCCAGCGCCTGGGCCTGGGCATCGCCGGCTCACCCGATACGGTGCGCGACTGGATCGCCGCATCCGCCAACGAAGCCGGCGTGAACTACTTCGTGTGCCGGCTGGCGTTCGGCGATCTCTCGCTGGAGAACTCATTGCGCTCCACCCGCTTATTGTCCGAACATGTCCTGCCCGCCCTGTCCGGGCAGGCTTCAGCCTGAGACTTCAAGCCGACCGCCCCCCTGAACACGGCCGGCGCCTGCCCGCATCGCTTTGACCACGCGCCCAAGCGCAAGCCTCGCCGCTTATGGCGAGGTTAGCGAGGCCAAATCTACCGGAGCCGAAGGCTCCCCCAAATGGTGGCGGAGAATCTCGGGCCGAAAGGCCGGAGTTCTTCACCAGCCAGGAACCGACGAGGAGACTACCACCATGAAACTCCGCATGCTTTGCCTGCTGCCCGCTTTTGCGCTGGCCTTTGCCGCAGGCGCGGCCAAGGCCGATTGGCCCGAGAAGCCGGTACGCATCGTACTGCCGGGGCCGCCCGGCAGCAGTCCGGATCGCATTACCCGCCTGTTGGCCGATCATCTCAGCAAAAAATGGCAGCAGCCCGTGGTCGTGGAAAACCGGCCCGGAGGCACGACACGCATCGGCGCCGCCATGGTGGCCACCGCCCCGGCCGACGGCCACACTCTGTTGTCGACCTTCGTTTCGCATGGTATGGCCAAGCTGCTGTATCCCGACACTTCCTACGATCCGATTGCCGACTTCAGCCCTGTGGCCAAGATGGTGGATACCGAAACCGTTTTGGTGACGAGATCGGACTCGCCCTACAAAACGCTGGATGAGCTGATCGAAGGCGTGAAGCAGCGTGGCCAGCCACTCCAGGTGGGCAACTTCGGCAACGGCTCCAGCTTCCACTTCTATACCCTGATGCTGGGCAAGGATGCCGGCATCGAGATGCTGCCGGTGCCCTATAAGGGCGAAGCGCTCTCGCTGGCCGATATGCTGGGCGGCCATGTGGAAGCCAGTTTCAACTCCGTGGGCACCGCGTTGCCCCATTTGCGCGATGGCAAGATACGGGCGCTGGCCCTGCTGGCGCCGCAGCGCTCCAAGGTCCTTCCCGAGGTGCCGACCTTCACCGAGCTCGGCTACCCGCGCCTGCGCCACGGCGGCTGGTTCGGCCTCTTGGCGCCGGCCGGCACGCCCCAGCCGGTGATCGACAAAATCCATGCCGATGTCGAAGCCGTGCTTGGCACACCGGAAGTCACCCAGTGGCTGCGCGACCAGGGCCTGGAGCCCGCCTTCGAAAGCTCCCAGGCTTTCGGCGACTCGCTCAAGCGGGAATCCGGCGACTGGGCCGAGCTGATCAAGGAATTCAACGTCACGGTGAATTGACCACGCGCCCGGCGGCCCCCGCCACTCAAGCCTGAACGACCGCCACCACTTCCAGTTGCAGCAACATGCCGTGCTGCAGCTCGGTGGGCGAAACGTGGCGGGCCGGACGATCTTCCGGATCGGGGAAGTAGCGCAGCCATTCGGTATTGATCGCGTCGCGCAGGCTGTCGTCTTTGAGCAGCACCGTGACGCGAACGACGTCTTCAAGGCTGGCCCCGCCGCGCTCCAGCAGCGTGGCCATGTTGGCGAAGGCCAGCCGGGGCTGGTCGGCCGGGTCGGCCGGCAACTGGTTGGTGGTCGGATCCTTGCCGGCGATGGCCGAGGAATAAATGATATTGCCCACCCGAGCTCCCATGGGGATGGGCGCCTTGCCATGGCTGACTCCCGGCACTTCGATACTGCGCTTCCTGCGTTCCGACATGATGTTGGCTTCTCCTGCGGTCTGGGAATCCCGTCCTGCGGGGCGGGGTGTGGCTGGTGGTTCGGGTGATCAAGCCGGCGGATTCTGGACCTGGCGCACCCAGGCCACCATCTGGGGCACGTCGCGCACCACGGCATCGACGTCGAGCTTGGAGACATCGCGGCCTTCGTTGTAGCCATACGGCACCACCAGTACCGCGGTGCCCGCCGCCCGGCCGGCCAGGGCGTCGTTGACGGAGTCGCCCACCAGAACAGTGTGCCCGGGCTCGACGCCCAGGAGTTCGCAAGCGTGGACGACCGGCATCGGATCGGGCTTTTTACGCTCGCAAGTGTCGCCGCACACCAGGACGTCAAAAAAACCGCGCAAACCGGTTTGCTCGAGCAGCGGCTCGGCGAACTCGGTGGGCTTGTTGGTGACCACCCCCAGGCTCAGGCCAAGGTCGCTGAGCTCGCGCAGGCCTTCGGCCACGCCCGCGAAAATGCGCACGCGGTCGCCATTGACCCGATGATAGTGTTCGCGAAACAGCGCCAGCGCCTCGGCCACGTCGGGCCCGGGGTCGTCCTGGGCATCGAGGGTGCCGAGCAGGGTGCGGCGCACGAGGTTCTCCATGCCTTTGCCGACGAAGGAGGTGATGACGTCTTCGCGCAGCAGCGGCATGCCATAGTGGCCGCGCATGGCATTGGCCGCGGTGGCGAGGTCGGCGGCGGTATCGAGCAGGGTGCCGTCGAGATCGAACAAGGCCGCCTTATACACGGATGGCCTCCGCCGCGGCGATGCGCTCGCGCATCTGGCGGATCACGGCGGCATAGTCGGGCTGGCCAAAAATGGCCGATCCGGCCACGAAGGTGTCGGCGCCCGCGGCGCGGATCTCGCCAATGTTGTCGATCTTCACGCCGCCGTCCACCTCGAGCAGAATGGGCTGGCCGCCCGCCGCCTGCCAGGCGTCGATGCGCGCGCGGGCGCTGCGCAGCTTGGCCAGCGCCGACGGCAGAAAAGACTGCCCACCGAAGCCCGGATTGACCGACATGAGCAGCACCACGTCGAGTTTATCCATGACGTGCTCCATCCAATCCAGGGGCGTGGCCGGGTTGAACACCAGGCCGGCCCGACAGCCGTGATCGCGGATCAAGGCCAGCGTACGATCGACGTGGCGCGACGCCTCGGGATGAAAGGTGATGACATTGGCGCCCGCCTTGGCGAACATCGGCACCAGCGCATCCACCGGTTCCACCATCAGGTGGACGTCGATCGGCACCTGCACGTGCGGGCGGATCGCCTCGCACACCAGCGGACCGATGGTGAGATTGGGAACGTAATGGTTGTCCATGACGTCGAAATGAATCCAGTCGGCGCCAGCCGCGACGACGTTGCGCACCTCCTCGCCCAAGCGGGCGAAATCCGCGGATAGAATGCTGGGAGCGATGCGGGTACCCGAGGGCCCGGTGTTCGACATATGGAATTTCCTTGAACAGTACAACTTATGCCGAGGCGACAGACAGCACGATGAATCCCTACCAGCTTTCCGTGACCGTGACGCCCCGCTACCTGCCGGAGCAATCCGATCCGGCACGGCAGCATTATGTCTTTGCCTATACGGTGCGCATCACCAATACCGGCGGCCAACCAGCGCAAGTGATCAGCCGGCATTGGATCATCACCGACGGCGCACAGCGCACCGAAGAAGTTCGTGGACTCGGCGTGGTAGGCCAGCAGCCGCTGCTGCCTCCCGGCGAAAGTTTCGAATATACCAGCGGATGCCCGCTGCGCACGCCGGTGGGCACCATGCGTGGCACCTATACCTGCGTCGGCGAAAACGGCATTCCCTTCGAAGTCGAGATCCCCGAGTTCGTCCTCGCCATGCCGCGCACTTTGCATTAAGTCCCGCACCACCATGCCCGTTTCCCTGTTTCGCACTACCAGCCGCCGCCCGGGTGGCCGCTCGCTGGCGCTCGCGTTCCTGGCCCTGGCCACCGGCCTGCTCGCCGCCTGCTCCACCACCGATGATCGCTCCGACGACGGCAGCCAGGCCCTGGCCATCCTCGAACACAAAGGCCCCGCGCCCACGCCCCCGGCGGTTCGTCCCGCGGGCCCGCCCGCCTTGCCCAGCATCGGCTCCGCCAACCAGCTGCGCGCGGGAAGCCGGCTGGGCCACTTCGCCCTCGCCCGCTGGAACCAGATACCATCGTGGCAAGCCGACGACACCGCCGTCCTTTGGCAGGCCTTCCTGCGTAATTGCGAAGCCGTGCTGCGGCGAGGCCTCGGCGGCCCGGGCAACGGCTCGGCGGTGGCGGCCGCCCGACCATGGCACGGCGTCTGCACGGCCGCCTTCGACCCCGCCCGCGCGCCAGATGCGGCGGACGCCGCCAGTGTGCAGCGCTTCCTCGAAACCTGGCTGCAGCCCTGGCGCGTCCAGGCAAGCGGCCGGCCGGCCGTCAACACCGTCACCGGCTACTACGAGCCGCTGGTGCGAGCCTCGCGCCAGCGCGGCGGCGACTTCCAGTGGCCGCTCTACGCCGTGCCCGACGACATGCTGGTGATCGACCTCGGCGCCGCCTACCCCGAGCTGCAAGGCAAGCGGGTGCGCGGCAAGCTCGACGGCCGCCGCGTCATTCCCTACGACACGCGCGCCGAACTCGAGGCCAACGGCCGCCAGCCGCCGGCCATCGTCTGGGTCGACGACCCCGTCGACGCCTTCTTCCTGCAAGTGCAGGGCTCCGGCCGCGCCGAACTCGCCAACGGCACCGCCCCCGACGCCAACGAAGTCATCCGCCTGGCCTATGCCGATCAGAACGGCCACGCCTACTCCTCGATCGGCCGCTGGCTGGTCGACCAGGGCGAACTCACCCTGGCCCAGGCCTCCATGCAGAACATCCGCGCCTGGGCACAGCGCAACCCGCAGCGCGTGCGCGAACTGCTCAACGTCAACCCTTCGGTGGTGTTCTTCCGTGAAGAACCCATCGAAGTGGCCGGCGAAGGGCCGCGCGGCGCCTTCGGCGTCCCGCTCACCGCCCAACACTCCATCGCCGTCGACCCCGCCTTCGTACCCCTGGGCAGCCCGGTGCTGCTGGCCACCACCTTCCCCGGCACCCAACGCCCACTGAACCGGCTGGCATTCGCGCAAGACACCGGCAGCGCCATCAAGGGCGCCGGCCGCGCCGACTTCTACTGGGGCTTCGGCGATGAAGCCGGCGCGCTGGCCGGCCGCATGAAGCAATCCGGCCAGATGTGGGTGCTGTGGCCGAAGGATGCGGGGCCGCCGGCTGTGGATCGGTGAATTGCGGTGAATACGTCGGGTAATCGCCGCGCTGGCCTATGACTGGCGGGCATTTCTCAGGCGTCTGGCGACAACCCCATGGCCCAGAAGCCTTCCTCCAGCTCCGTGGCGGTTCTGAAACGACCACATAGCTGTCTCCAACGGGGCAGATCTTCCCAGTTGGAGCCCAGACGGCGCTGCAAGGCGGCATCGATCAGCGCTCCCACCTCGCGGCACGCGCTCTGGAACTCCTCGCCCGCGTAGGTATCGATCCAGTTGCGATAGGGCGTCTCGGCGGCTCCCTCGGCGGCCAGGCGAAGGCCGATCTCGCCATAGCCCAGCACGCAGGGCGCCAGCGCAGCCATCAAATCCAGAAAATCTCCCGAGTAACCGGCCTCCAGCACATAGCGGGTGTAGGCCAGGTTCTCCTTGCGTTCGGGCGTGGCCTCGAGCTCGTCGCGCGAGATTCCCTCCTTCGCGCAAACCTCCACATGCAGCGGCATCTCGATATGCACCAGCGCATGCACGGTGGCGGCCGCGGCCTGCATTTCCTCCAGCGTTTCCGCCTTGGCCGCCGCCAGAGCCCAAGCTCGCGCGAAGTGGATCAGAAATACGTAATCCTGACGCAGATAATGCAAAAAAGCCTCGTGCGGCAAGCTGCCATCGCCCAGGCCCTGCACAAAGGCATGATGCGCATATCGCTGCCATTCGTCTTGCGCAGCCGCACGCCACAGTTCAAAAGCCTTACCGTAACTGGAAGCTGTCATACCTTCTCTCTTGTCGTGGATGGCGCGTGGGCGCCCTCAAAATCATGGCGCAAAAGCGCGCTCAGGGGAGCAGTGATCCTAACACCCGAAGGAAATGAGTCGGTCCATGGCGACGCGCCAAGCCAGTGGGCCGCCCCGTCCGAGGCACCGCCCACGCCTTGGCCTCGGTCTCCAGTCATTCCTTTTCCTTCTCCGAGTCCGCCCCGGTCCCCGCCGCTGCCTGAACGAACAGCATGCTGCTCTTGACGATGCCGGTGCGGGTGGCAATCACCACGTCCATTGCTGGTGCCTCGGTGCAGGCGTCGGCGCCCAGGCCGGCCGTATGAAGCAATCCGACCAGATCTGGGTGCTGTGGCCAAGGATGCGGGGCTGCCGGCGGTGGATCGGTAACCACGCCTCAGAACCTTGTCGACTCAACTCGCCCCATTGAGTCAGCACATGCCTTGAAGCACATAATTTGATAATAGTTATTAAAAATATTATTCTCTTTTTCGTCTATCACCACGGAAGGAGCGGATCATGATCAGCGCAGATCTGGGCCAACAGCTCGAACAATTCGTCAGTCGTCTCGTCGCGTCCGGACGGTATGGCTCCAAGAGCGAAGTCCTACGTGAAGGTGTGCGACTCATTCAAGACCGTGAAGCCCGGCTGACGGCATTGGATGCCTCGGTAGCACGCGGACTCGCCGACGCCGATGCCCAGCGCACCAAACCCGCCGATGCCGTCTTTGAACGGCTCCAGGCCAAGTACGCGGCCATGGCGGACAAACCCACATGATCGTCTACCTCACGGATGAGGCAGAACACGACCTGGAACGCATCGCTGATTACATCGCCCAGGACAGCCCCAAACGGGCGCTCAGCTTTGTGCGCGAACTGCGCAAAAAGTGCTTGAGCCTTGCTGAAATGCCTCTGGCTTTCCCCTTGGTGCCGCTCTATGAGGACCAGGGTGTCCGGCGCCGGATCCATGGGAACTATCTCGTTTTCTACCGAGTCGAGGCTGACCGGGTCGTTATTCTGCATGTGCTGCACGGTGCCATGGATTACGCAGCCATCCTCTTTCCGGACGACGTGTAAGAGCGCAGCGCAGCACCAAACTCACCCATCCAGCCCCCACCTGCATCGTCTGCACCGCCCGCAACACCGCTCGCGCCTTGGACTCCGTCTCCAGCCATTCCTTCTCCGGTTCCGAGCCGATTTCGGCGATGCGTTGACGATGGAGTGGGAACACCTCACAATCACCGCATGAATTACGGTGAATACGTCTGGCAATCGCCGCACTGGCCTGATTGGCAATACGACCTTGCCGTCTTGGCAGAACCCCTGGCAGCCGTCAGCCTCGCCCAGGGGCGCCTCCTTGGCCGGCTGACGGACATAGGCCTTTCCTTACAGAACCAGGCCAGCTTGTCGGCCCTGACCGAAGACGTCGTCCAGACCAGCGCCATCGAAGGCGAGACGTTGAATGTCGCCTCCGTCCGTTTATCCCTCGCCCGCCGCCTCGGCGTGGACCTTGGCGCCCTGGCGCCAGTCGATCGCCACATTGAAGGGGTCGTCGACATGGTGCTGGACGCCACCAGCAACGCCGCAAAGCCCCTCACTGCCGAGCGTCTTTTTGGCTGGCATGCGGCGCTGTTCCCGACCGGCTACTCCGGCCTCAGCCAGATCCGCATCGGCGCCTGGCGCGACGACACGCACGGCCCCATGCAAGTGGTATCAGGCCCCATAAGCCGCCAGCGCGTTCATTTCCAGGCGCCACCCGCCGCCACTCTTTTCGCTGAGATGCCGCGTTTCCTCAGTTGGCTCAATGGGACGGCGCAAGAGCCAGCACTGCTACGGGCTGGCCTGGGGCATTTGTGGTTTGTCACCTTGCACCCTTTTGATGACGGCAACGGCCGGATCGCACGCGCCATCGGCGACCTGCTATTGACTCGCGCCGATGGCTGCCCGCAGCGCTTCTACAGCGTCTCGGCCCAGATCCAGCGAGAGCGCAAAGCCTATTACGACATCCTGGAACGTACGCAGAAAGGCAGCCTGGATGTGACGGCCTGGCTGGCATGGTTTCTCGATACCGTGCTGAAAGCCGTCGAGCACGCGAACAACGCCCTCGACCTGGTGCTGGCGAAGGCGCACTTCTGGCGACGGGTGGCCACCATCCCGATGAATGAACGTCAGATCAAGGTGCTGAACCGCTTGCTGGATGGCTTTGAGGGTAAGCTGACGACGAGCAAATGGGCGGCGATTGCCAAATGCTCACAGGATACGGCGCTTCGCGACATCACGGAGCTGGTGCAGCATCAGGTACTGCAAAAAGCGGTAGCGGGGGGGCGCAGCACCCATTATGAAATTCGCCATCGTTGAAGGGGTGGGGTCTGCTTTCGGCCATGAGCAGCCGTTCCATCATTGGTCTTCTGTACGCACCAAAGACTGAGATCACAGTTTTTAGGCTTATCTAAAAACAGCAGCAGTTAGTTTGCCTGTCAAACTGAAAATTCATACAGTATTAGGCGAACTAGAAATGCCTGTTGCATGTCTCCTAAATCTAGTTAGGCTCAAGGAAACAAAACAGCCATAGTTGCACTGTAAAAAACAGTTAAAAATCGATGAGACGGAGATGAAAATGGAAGAAACGCTTTACGACGGGAAAGGTCATCCAATTGCATACATTGCGAACGATGGCGATACGACAATCTATCTTTGGTCTGGTCACGCAGTCGCGTACATCACAGACGAAAACGTGTACGGATGGAACGGCCTGCACATTGGCTGGTTTGTCGACGGCGTGATATACAACAGGCTGGGGCAACGTGTTGGCTCAATTGGTAGCAAGTGTCCCTATGCACTCTACGCGCAGCCTGCCAAATATGCGAAGTACGCCAAGTATGCTAAGTACGCTCGCTATGCTGCATCCGCTAGGCCAAGTTTCGGCAGTGGGTACAGCCAGGAGTCACTTGAGTCGTTCTTGAAAAGCGGGGCAGTTGGTTCTGTATAGCTTGGTGCCTAACTCGGCGCTCAAGCTGACCTGCATTCTGCGGGCGGCTTATCTTTTATCTTGTTTGTTAGTTATACCAAGTAGGACTATGAAACATGTACACCGGATATTGGATTGACGGAAATTACATCTATGGCCCATCTGAGTCTGGGAAATACTGGATCGACGATGGATATATCTACGGTCCAAAAAATGGCGGGAAATTTTGGATTGATGGTGGCTACATATACGGACCAAATAATAGTGGCAAGTTCTGGATTGACGGAAACTATATATATGGTCCAACCAAGAACCTTCCGTGGCTGGATTAATTTATGCTAACCCAGCAATGAAGCCAATCCGCCTGCGGCGGCCTGCTTACCTCAGTCGTTAGCGAATGTCTGCAATGGGTCGAAACCAGTCGTCTACCCCTTGGCTCTGGCTCTCATATGATGTCCCCATACCGAACCTCACCCCACGCATTCCCACCAAGCTCAGCCGACATGACAAGCTCTCGGCCATCACCGAAGGATCAAAGGGCGGCGGTGCCGGCCATCCCCGCGCAGTGCACATGAAAGGTGCGAAGATCCAGCGCATCGATCGCATCGATGACAAACCACGCCAGATGTGGCAATCAGGCCTACAGCAGGCGCCCGCCTCCGGCTGGCGATGCTTGAACTACCCGATGGCACTGGGCTGGAGCTCTTCGAATACTTGCAGCCTGCAAGCCAGACCCCTGTTCCGCTGACAGGGCGGGCGGCCAGGAGCCCCCACTCGCCTCACCCATCCAACCCCACCTGCACCGTCTCCGCCGCCCGCAACACCGCCCGCGCCTTGGCCTCGGTCTCCAGCCATTCCTTCTCGGGATCCGAGTCCGCCACGATCCCCGCGGCGGCCTGCACGAACAGCATGCCGTTCTTGACGATGCCGGTGCGAATGGCAATCGCCACGTCCATTTCCCCGCTGTAGCTCAGGTAGCCCGCCGCGCCGCCGTAGATGCCGCGCCGCACCGGCTCAAGCTCATCGATGATCTCCATTGCCCGCACCTTGGGCGCGCCGGTGAGCGTGCCCGCCGGGAAGGTGGCGCGCAGCACGTCCATCGCGTTCAGACCCGGCTGCAACAGCCCTTCCACGTTCGACACCAGGTGCATCACATGCGAATAGCGCTCGATCACCATGCGGTCGCTCACCTGCACCGAGCCGATTTCGGCGATGCGGCCGACGTCGTTGCGGGCAAGGTCGATCAGCATCACGTGTTCGGCGATCTCCTTCTCGTCGGCCTGCAGTTCCCGCGTCAGGGCCGCGTCCTCCTCGGGCGTGCCGCCGCGCGGCCGGGTGCCCGCCAGCGGCCGGATGGTGATGCGCGAGCGGTCCTGCCCCTCGTGCCGCACCGCCTCCTGGCGCACCAGGATCTCGGGCGACGATCCCACCACGTGGAAGTCGCCGAAGTTCCAGAAGTACATATAGGGCGAGGGGTTCAGCGTGCGCAGCGCGCGATAGAGGGAGATCGGCGCGTCGCGGAAGGGCTTGGCGATCACCTGGCCGATCTGCACCTGCATCACGTCGCCGGCGGCAATGTACTCCTTGGCACGCGCCACCGCGGCAAGATAATCAGCCTTCTTGAAATCGCGCCGGGCCTCGGTTTCCAGGCTGGCCTGGCTGTAGGGCGCTTCCGCCGGCCGGCGGAGCCGTTCGCGCAGTTCGGCCAGGCGGCGCCGTGCTCGCGAAAACGCCTCCGGCTGCGCAGGGTCGGCATAGACGATGAGATACAAGCGGCCCGCGAGGTTGTCGACGATGGCCAGCTCATCCGTTTGCATCAGCAGAATGTCGGGTACGGGCTCGCCGGTGCCGGCCGGATCGGGCTTGCGGCAGGGTCCCAGGCGCGGTTCGATGTGACGCACCGCGTCGTAGCCGAAGTAGCCCGCCAGGCCACCCACGAAGCGCGGTAAGCCGGGGCGCAGCGCCACTTTGAAGCGGGCATGGAATCCGGCGATGAATTCCAGCGGATCGCCCTCGAAGGTTTCCACCACTTGGTCGTCGCGCAACACTTCCACTTGGCGGCCATGGGCCCGGATCACGGTACGCGCCGGCAGGCCGATGAAGGAGTAGCGGCCGAAGCGCTCGCCATCCACCACCGACTCCATGAGGCTGGTATAGCGCCCGCCCCCCGCGCCGGCATGCGCCAGCTTGAGGTAGAACCCCAGCGGGGTATCGAGATCGGCGTAGGTTTCAGCGATCAGCGGGATGCGGTTATAGCCTTGCGCGGCCAGGGCCTTGAATTCGATTTCGGTCATGGGTGTCTCGAGAAGGGAGTTTCGACGGCACCACACCGCCCCGGACCCGACACACGCAAGAACGCCCCGCGGCACCGGAATCCGATGGCAGGGTGGCGGTAACGACTAGGAGCTTGGGAGAAAACGCGTTGCGGACGCGCTACCGCCACCCGGACGACCAGCGCCACCAACGCCAGGCACGCGAAGCGCCAGCGCTGAGAACCTGATGCGAAATGGGGGCGGAAATCATGACGGCCGAAGATGGGGAAAGCGGCGGACGCAGGCACTATAGCATTGCCACACGCCGGAGCGGCAAGGGCGACTAGAATAAACCTCACGCCGCATGCTTGCGCCCCTCCGAGCTTTTTCGCGTTCGATCGCTTCCCGCCATGTCCGCCATCCTCACCGAACCGGTTTACGACACCCTGTTCCAGATTCTCCAGCAGCGCTACAGTTGCCGCGCCTATCAGCCCGAGCCCGTGCCCCGGCACGTCATCGAACAGATTCTGGCCGCGGCCCAGCGCACCGCGTCGTCGTGCAACACCCAACCCTGGCATGTGCACATCGTGAGCGGCGCCACGCGCGAGGCCTTGTCGGACCGCCTGTACCACGAAGCCTCCGAGCGGCCGCCCACCGAGGGCGACTACGACAATCCCGTGCGTTTCGTCGAGCACTACCGCGACCGGCGCTTCATCTGCGGCATGCAGCTCTACGACAGCATCGGCATCGAGCGCCAGGACAAAGAAGGCCGGGGCCGCCAGATGCTGGAAAACTACCGGTTTTTCGGCGCGCCGCACGTTGCGCTGATCTTCAATGAGGCCGATCTTGGCACCTACGGTGCGGTGGATTGCGGCGCCTATGCCACCAACTTCATGAACGCCGCCACCGCGCTGGGCCTGGGCTGCGTGCCCCAGGCGGCAATCGCCTATTATCCCGACGTCGTCCGGGAATTCCTGGGCATACCCGAGAGCCAGCGGCTGGTATGCGCGATCTCGTTCGGCCATCCCGACCACGATCATCCAATCAATGGCTTCCGCACCGAACGGGCCGGCATCGCCGACGTCGCGGTGTGGCACGATTAAATCCAGTCCACGCCCATCGATTCCACCTGCCGCCTCAACGACGCCACCGTGCAATACTATATCGATCTCATCACCCAATTCATCCATGCCAACCAGGCCTGGGCCGGCCCGCTGCTGGGGCTGGCGGCTTTTGGCGAATCCCTCGTCCTCCTCGGTTTTTTCATCCCCGCCACCGCACTGCTGCTGGTGGCCGGCACCCTGATGGGTTCCGACGTTCTGCCCATCACGTCCACGCTGCTGTGGCTCGTGGCGGGCTCCACGCTCGGCGATGCGATCTCGTATTGGCTTGGCCGCTGGGCGGGCCCCAGCCTGATCCGGCGCTGGCCGCTGCGCGGTCATCGCCGTGGCGTGGCGCATGCTCGATTGTTTTTCATCCGCTATGGTTTCGTCGCCATCTTTCTCGGCCGCTTCCTGGGCCCGGTGCGCTCCACCATCCCGCTGGTGGCGGGCATGATGCGTATGCGCGAGCGTCCGTTCCAATTGGCCAACGTAGCGTCGGCCGTGGTGTGGGTGCTTACGCTGATCGCTCCGGGCTATCTGGTGGCCCGCGGCGCCGCGGCGGCCGGCATGATGGGCCCGGAGCAGATTCTCACCACCCTCACCCTCGTCGTCATCCTCTCGGTGCTGGGTACGCTGGCGGGTGCCCGGTTTTTTCAGCATACGACGCGCAAACGCGCGGCCAGGGCCAGTTCCAGCAAAGCATAGCGGCTCACCAGAGTCCATTCGGGCGCCCCCGAGCCGGAGCCCTAACCGCGCTCCGTGCGCGGCGCCGCGGGCGGCGGCGCCTGGCCTCGCACCCTCTCACTGATGGTTTCGGAATGCCGATAGGCCGAGCCTCTCGGCTCCCCACCCTCTCCAACGCGCTGCCTACCGTGAAGATTTCCGGCCAAAAAATAAAACAAGGTTCCGGAATTGACATTCGCCTGGCCGTCAGTTTCAATCATCCGTAGCCGGTTGGCCTCCTCATCGGGGGTCAGCCAACGCCTGGCCTACGTCACACTCGAACGGCGCGGTTCCGTCGGCACGTAGCGTCACCCCCCAAAGCAGCCAGGCGGCCCGTGCCCGACTCCACGCCCTTTCACGCAAGGAGACACCCATGGCAAGCAACCGCGGCGTCGTATACGTCGGCCCCGGCAAGGTAGAAGTCCAACCGATCGACTATCCCAAGCTGGTCGACCCCCGCGGCCGGACGGCCGAGCACGGGGTGATCCTGCGCGTGGTCTCCACCAATATCTGCGGCTCTGATCAGCACATGGTACGAGGCCGCACCACGGCCCCCGCGGGGCTGGTGCTCGGCCATGAAATCACCGGCGAGGTCATCGAAGCCGGCCGCGACGTCCAGAACCTGAAGATCGGCGATCTCGTGTCGGTTCCGTTCAACGTCGCCTGCGGCCGCTGCCGCACCTGCCTCGAGCGCAACACCGGGGTCTGCCTCACGGTCAACCCCTCACGCGCGGGCGGCGCCTATGGTTATGTGGACATGGGCGGCTGGATCGGCGGCCAGGCCGAGTACGTCATGGTGCCGTATGCGGATTTCAACTTGCTGAAGTTCCCCGACCGCGACCAGGCCATGGAGAAGATCCGCGACCTCACCTGCCTGTCGGACATCCTGCCCACCGGCTTCCATGGCGCCGTCACCGCCGGCGTGGGGCCGGGCAGCACGGTGTACGTGGCGGGAGCCGGCCCGGTAGGGCTGGCGGCGGCGGCGTCGGCCCGTTTGCTGGGCGCCGCGGTGGTGATCGTGGGCGACGTCAACCCGGTTCGCCTCGAACACCCCAAAAAGCTGGGCTACCAGGTAGTCGATCTCTCCCAGGATGCCAGCCTGGGCGACCAGATCGCCCAGATCCTGGGCACCCCCGAGATCGATTGCGCCGTCGACGCCGTCGGCTTCGAAGCCCGCGGCCATGGCCACGACGGCGCGCAGCACGAAGCCCCGGCCACGGTGCTCAATTCGCTGATGGAAATCACCCGGCCGGCGGGCGGCATCGGCATTCCCGGCCTGTACGTGACGGAAGACCCGGGCGCGGTCGACGACGCCGCCAAGAAGGGCTCGCTGAGCATCCGCTTCGGCCTGGGCTGGGCGAAGTCGCACAGCTTCTTCACCGGCCAAACCCCGGTGCTCAAGTACAACCGCGCCCTGATGCAAGCCATTTTGTGGGATCGCATCAACATCGCCGAAACCGTGGGCGTGGAAATCATCGGGCTGGATGAAGCACCCAAAGGCTACGAAGCCTTCGATCAGGGCGCCCCGCGCAAGTTCGTGATCGACCCGCACGGCATGATACGCTGAGCCCACGACGCCCGACCACGCCCTCGCCAGATCCGCCGTTCCTGGCGGGGGCGGCACTTCGGCCTCCGGGCCGCAGCGGAGCGGTTACCGGTCGGCACACGCCAATGCAGGGAGTCCTCATGCCCAAATCGACCATTCCCACTTCCCACCTGCGCTTGAAGCGCGCCTATGAGCCCGCCGAATCCAGCGACGGGCTACGCATTCTGGTCGATCGCCTCTGGCCGCGCGGCCTGAGCAAAGACAAAGCGGCCCTCGACGACTGGCTGAAAGACATCGCGCCCAGCACGGAGCTGCGCCGCTGGTTCGGCCATGATCCGGAGCGCTGGAAGGAATTCCAGCGCCGCTACCGCGAAGAGCTCAAGCAGCACGGCGAGGCGCTGGAGCACCTCCGCGGCCTGGCCAAGGAAAAAACGGTCACCCTGGTGTATTCCGCGCATGATGAAGAGCACAACGATGCGGTGGTGCTGAAAGAGGTGTTGCTGGGCAAATGATGGCTGCGCCTTGCCGGCGTGATGGCCACGCTTACCGCGCCATGAACGACGAGGTTTGCGCTTGGGCACGTGGTCAAGCCTCGTCCCGCAGCTGGCGCTGCACCTCCGCGGCCGCCCGCAGGCTCAGCGCGGCAATCGTCAACGTCGGGTTGGCCGTGCCAACGGTGGGGAAAACACCCCCACCTACGAGGAATAGATTGGGGTGATCATGGCTGCGCAGTTGCGGATCGACCACCGACGATTCCGCGCTGGCGCCCATGCGGGTGGTACCCAGGATATGGCCGGCGCCAAAGAATTCGGGCGCGTGCTGGATCTGCGTTACCTGTAGCCTGGTGAAGATCGCGGTGTGCAGCTCGCGTGCCCAGGCCATCGCATCGGTGACGTAGTCGCTCAGCCGATACTGGATGCGCGGCAAGGGCACGCCGTACATGTCGTGCTCGTCGGCATCCAGGCTGACGCGGTTCTCGGGATCGGGCTCCTGCTCCGTAAGCGAAGCCAGCCGTATATGCCTCGAGGTGTTCTCGGCCAGGGCGCTGGCCATGGCTTTGCCGCGCAGCCCTTGCGCGGCAAAATCGGCCGCGGTAGAAACCGGCGCGCCGACGGGCCACGACCAGCCGTCGTTGCCAATCTCGATACGCAAGGCGCTCCGCTCTTTGCGGAACTCGCCATCGCGCAAGTTCTCGATACCGGAGGTAGAGAGCGGGCCTCGATAGGGATACACCGGCTCGTTCGTCAGCGCCCAGGAGAGCTGCACCGGGTGATCCATGAGGTTGCGGCCCACTTGATCGGAGCGGTTGGCGACTCCCTGGGGCAGCGCCGCGGAACGCGAGGCGAGCAAGAGGCGAGGCGTCTCGATGGCATTACAGGCGACCACGAACACCTTGGCCTTGACGATGCCTTCGGTCAGGTCCCAGCGCCGGAAGTGTACCGCGGCGATCTTGCCATCGGGCGAGAGCTCCAGCTTGACGGCGGTCGCGCGCGGCAGCACCGTAGCCCCGGCGGTAACCGCGCGGTTCAGGTGGACGTTGGCGTCATACTTGGCGCCGACCGGGCAAATGGGAATACAGCTCGCGCTGCCGCAGCACGCAGGACGCTGATCGTGGAACACCGAGTTGCGGGCCTGCGGCGTGGATCGCACCTCGAAACGACTGCCTTCCAGCGCCCGCGTAACGACTTTATCCAACCAGGTGGGCGGAATGGGCGGCATGGGGTACGGCCCGCTGCGAGGCGAACCCAAAGCCTCATCGGAATCGCCCGATACACCGAGCGCATGCTCGGCTTGAAGATAGTAAGGCTCTAGGAGCGTGGGCGGTAGGAACCGCCTCTCGGTAAAATAGCAGCCATGCCGACGACCTATCGCCCCTACACTCCCGATCAACTGTTGCTGCTGCCGTGCTCGCTGAAGGACTGGCTGCCCGAGGG